>Ga0206924_1090_pt1 | contig 19900 bp, 18 predicted proteins | sample Alteio_BWOrgHeat_61_FD_152947 | JGI IMG/M metagenome (GOLD analysis project Ga0206924, IMG submission 152947) | Enriched cells from forest soil in Barre Woods Harvard Forest LTER site, Petersham, Massachusetts, United States -... | ecosystem: Environmental > Terrestrial > Soil > Temperate forest >...
CAGTCCAACCGAGCGCCGAGTGCAAACGATATTTAGACGTGGGGTGCGGGAATGGATTTATCACGGAACTTGTGGCGCCCGGCTTTGACGAGGTAGTCGCCATAGATGTAGAGGAAACACGGTTGGAGGACTTCCGCGCTGAAGCCGGGAGGAGATCGAATTTACAGATCTTGCTGATGTCCGCTGCAAGGATTGAGTTCCCAGACCAATTCTTTCAGTTTATAACCTCGTTTGAAGTTCTGGAGCACGTCCCTGACCTTGACGCGAGCGTGCGTGAAATTGTTCGCGTGTGCAGACTTGGAGGGACAGTAGTAATCTCTGTTCCTCAGGTTTGGTTCCCCATCGAAAATCACGGAGCGCAGGTTGGCAAGTGGGTCTATCGCGGAAAGGTCCCAATTCTGCCCTATATTCGGCCGTTGCACCGAAAATGTTCGTTGGCGCGAGTTTTTTCGCCGGCTGAGATGGATCGCATCTTCATCTCCAAGGGCATGGAACTTCTAGGAACGAGCTACGTGTCACCACAATTTGAAAGGGTTGCGGCGCAAGCCGGTTCGTGGGAGAGCAGGCTAGTGTATCTGAGATCCGTACTTGATCGATGCGAGACAATTCCGACTCTGAGAGCTTTAACCGGCGTTTCTATGTTGAAGGCGTATCGGAAGGCACGTTAGCTTTCTTGAATCGTAACGGTCATACTGTGGCCCGGTAGGCGTTGATCGCGCTGTGGCGAATAGCTAAAGTCGCTGGTGGGCTTAGCGAAGGAGCGCCGTAAAACGTCTCCACTATATCCCGCTGTGATCGCTTTTGTGCCTATCGTAGGTGTATTGCACTAAATCGCGGAATCGACTTTTGTTGAACAGATAGGGGTGTAGGTGTTGAAAAACTAGCTTTCTTTGGAAAGGGCCTCAATTCCGGTGATAGATAATGACTACTCGTTCCGAGAAGATTGCTTACAGGGCGTCCTGGCGCGACAGAATTTCTGCGAGTTCTATGGGGATGAGTTTTTCAACAGCCACGGGTGGAGTCGATCATCACCATATTCCCAAGGGACTTGAATAGCCATGCCCGGCGCAAAACGACAACTCAAGATCGCATTCGTACACATGTACGATCCCAGAGACCCTCACACCTGGTCTGGGACTCCATCTGCGATGTATGCCCATCTTGTTCGGGCGGGCGCGAGCGTGGACGTCATTGGCCCGCTCAACCGCAAGATACGTTTCTTGCTATCGCCCACTTGGGCGGCTTGTAAAATCGCCGGGCGCGACTATCACACGGACAAGGTGCCGCTTGTCATCGCCTCCTACGCGAGGCAAATTGAGAAGCGCATGCGTGGACGCCACTTCGATGCAATTCTTGCAACCGAACCACTCCTCATTTCTCGAGTCAATCGACCTGAGCCGATCTGCTATTGGTCTGATGCGGTATGGGACCTCATGGCCAACTATTATTACATGAATCCAGCTCGAAGTTTCTCGCGCAACGTTCACCTGCACGAGAAGGAAGCAACGGTCAAGACGGCTCACGCAGTCTATTCATCGGAATGGGCGGCTGCAGGAGCGCGCCGGCATTATGGAATCCCCGATGACAAACTGTCAGTCATCCCCTTCGGGCCAAATTTGGAAATCGAGCACGATCGTGCAACCATTGAAGCGGCCATTTCCAGCCGCGATCGGCATTCCTGCAAACTCCTGTTTCTCGGGGCCGAGTGGCGGCGTAAAGGGGGAGACATCGCCGTGCAAACGGCGCGGCTTCTTAACGAGCAAGGACTCAAAACGCAGCTCATCGTTGCCGGTTGCCGGGTTCCCGGAGAAAAGCCCGCGTTCCTCAGCGAGGTTGGATTCATTAGCAAACAGACGCAAGAAGGCCGGGCCCGGCTCGCCGATTTGCTAAGAAGCGCTCATTTCCTCATTCTTCCGTCGCGCGCGGAATGTTCCGCCATCGTTTTTAGCGAAGCCTGCGCGTTCGGGTTGCCGATCATAACGACCGATACGGGTGGCATTGAGACGTACGTCCGCCAAGGAGTGAACGGAGTCAGGCTTCCCTTATCCGCAGGCCCGGAAGCGTATTGCAAATGCATCGCAGGTATTTTTGGCGACTATGCCGGTTATGAGGCGATGGCCCACGCCGGGTGGAAAGAATACACGCAAAGACTTAATTGGGAATTGTCGGTCAACCAGCTACTGGCGTTGCTTTAACTCAAATGGTGTGGCCCAAAGGAATAACAAGCATGATTCCATACGATAGAGCCTTCTACGAAGTGCACTCGATTGATTCATCTTCTTCGGCAGGACAGGTGGTGCCTTATCTCGTATCGCTATTTAACCCACAAAGCGTCGTGGACGTAGGATGTGGCATTGGAACGTGGGCCGCGGAGTTCAGACGCCAAGGGGTTCCGAAGGTGATGGGCATCGACGGAGCTTACGTTGACAAGAGCCAACTTAGAATTCCGGAAAGCTCGTTCCTGAGTAGGGACCTCGAACAACCTCTAGCATCGATCCAAACTTTTGACTTGGCCATTTCCGTGGAGGTAGCGGAACACCTTTCGCCTAACCGAGCGTCCTCCTTTGTGGAAGATTTGATCCTCCTTGCGCCAGTGGTTGTGTTTTCCGCCGCAGTGCCGTTTCAGGGCGGCACAAACCACGTGAACGAGCAATGGGTTAGTTATTGGCATTCATTATTTGAGACAAAGGGATTTCGCTCGATCGATTGCCTGCGCGCTCGATTCTGGAACGATCCCAGGGTGGCCGTATGGTATCGACAGAACTTGATGGTGTATGCCTCTGAAGATCACATAAAGAAGTTGGCGCCGTTCGGCCAAACGATGCCCCTGGACGTGGTACATCCCGAACTATTTCACCTCAAAATGGCTCAACCACTGCTTAGAATTCTCCTGAAGAGCCTGCCTGGGGCTATCAAACGATCCCTCAAATTACATCTAGGGATCGCAACGACAGAACTGGAAGAATCGAAAGTTCCCTCGAATATGAGAGGTCCTTTGACTCGGTTGTCAGGAATCTCCGGATCAAAGCAAAGGGCGCATCGCGAGGAGCAACGGACTGTGCGGTGCTCAGATGAGAAAGAAAGTAGCGCAAGTTTCGTTTCTCGCGCCAGCGTGAATTCGCAGCTTAACAAGGATCTGGCTCGGTAAGCGAAGTGAGAGAAGTGACTTTGTAAGATAACGCGTTCCCAGATTCCACATTGAGGTAGTCAAATGCAAAATGAGATCGTTCAAGTCGAGGAATACACGTTCACTTCGAAATTCAACTTCCCACCAATGGGAACACCGCTAACGAGTCAAACGAACGCAAGATCTGTCCCGCAGCGCCGGAAGTGTCGGATAGACTTTCTGAACGCTATGGTCCGTAGCATCCCAATTTTCCTGAAATACAAAGACCGAACGATGATCGAGTTCAGGAAATATATCGAAAACCTTGCGCTGATGAGCGTCTCACTCCGCAATCCCGATCTCGAGCGAGGCGCCATCGTCGAATGTGGCACCTGGAGAGGTGGAATGTCGGCAGGTATGGTAGAAGTGGGTGGTCAGAGGCGTCGCTACTATTTCTTCGATTCCTTTGAGGGCCTGCCGCCAGCGCAGGATATTGACGGCCCAGCAGCGAGACAATGGCAGGCGAACACCGCAGCAACGACCTTCCATAACAATTGCGCAGCATCGCTCGAGGATTTTCGCGAGAGCATCGCCATGACCGGATGTCCGCCAGGAAAGGTCACTATTCTCAAGGGCTTTTTCGAAGACACACTACCCGACTTTGATCCTCCACCGATTGCCGTTCTTCGGCTCGACGCTGATTGGTATGCGTCGACAATGATCTGCTTGGAAAAGTTCTGGGACCGTGTTTTGGTAGGTGGTCTCGTCTTGATCGACGATTACTACACTTGGGATGGTTGCGCGAAGGCCGTTCATGACTTCCTTGCCGAGCGGCAGGCAACCGAACGAATCTATCAGGGTCCCATCGGTGGCACAGCATACATTCTTAAGAAATCTGGCAGCTAGGCAACCTTGGACACGCCAGATCGCCTTGAACAGGGACGGAAGTTGAGATCGCTCTTGTCTCTGGGATGCTGTATACATTGACAGCCATGCCGCTCGCGTACTGCGGGAGCATGGCGCCTGCGGTTGAATGCTTGACTGACACGCGAGCGAGGAACGCACAGTTAGCTGCCCTTTTTTGACAAAATAACATGACCCACAGACTATCCATTTCGATGGAAACTGTCCCGCAGTTGATCGAAAAAGCCGAAGAAATATGCCCGTATAACGTAGCGATATGTAATGGGGTTGAGGCGCTAAACTACAGGGAACTTAACAGACGGGCTGTACACTTCGCCGGCTATCTTGTCGAGCGAGGCGTGGTCAGTGGCGACACAGTTGTAATTTGTCTAAATCGGTCGATTGAATGGATTGTCTCTGCTCTCGGCATAATGCGAGCGGGAGCAGCGTATATACCGGTCGATATTGACTGGCCCGAAGCGCGCCTACGACATGTGCTGACGGATTCCGGAGCAAAGGTTGCGGTCTGTCGGTCTGCGTTGATTAGGCAACTAGATGTCGCGATCCAAGGAATCGATCCGTTCTGGGATGCAGCAGACATCAATAACTCTCGCCTTTGTGCGCCGAATAGATCCCGCATGGATGATCTAGCCTACATGATCTACACGTCTGGATCTAGCGGGACACCAAAAGCCGTCGAGATTACCCATGCGAACCTGAGCGACCTTGTCAACTGGCACAAAGACGCCTTCGGCATCAACTGTCATGATCGTGTTAGTCACATGACGACGTTGAGTTTTGATGCAGCGGTGTGGGAGGTCTGGCCGAATCTCAGCGCTGGAGCAACAGTTTGTGTGCCTAAAGAGCGGGTACGCAAATCTCCGGAATCAACGAGGGAGTGGATTCTAAGCGAGAGGATAACAGTTGCCTTCGTCCCAACGCCCCATGCGACATCGTTAATGGCTGCGAATTGGCCGCTTCACACCAGCTTACGACTTCTACTCACGGGAGGAGACGTCCTGCAGAAAGCACCACCGAAGGGTCTACCGTTCGACGTCTATAACAATTATGGTCCAACAGAGTGTACTGTCGTTGCAACTTCCTCACGGCTCGAGTCGAATGGCGACACGACGCCACCGATCGGGCGACCCCGGAGAGGCGCGATCATTTATCTCCTAGATGGAGAAGGACGACCTGTTCCCAACGGAGAATGCGGCGAAATCTATATCGGGGGCACGTGCGTTGGAAGAGGGTATCGTAATCTCCCAGAACTAACAGCTCGGCATTTTCTTCCAGACCCGTTCGCTCGCGAACCTGGACACAAAATGTTTCGGACCGGGGACCTCGGGGCACGTCAAGCAAATGGCCAAATATGTTTTCTAGGCCGGATTGATCGCCAAGTAAAGATTAATGGAAAGCGCGTGGAACTTGATGAGGTTAGTGCAGCGCTGGCAAGGCATCCAAGTGTTGAGTTTGCCCTTGTCGTAGTGGAGAATACAGCTGAGAGTCGCAGACGGCTCGTCGCTTATTTTCAACTAAAAGAACCTGCACCTGAGCCTAGCACAAAGGAACTTAGTGCGCATCTTTACAAAATATTACCGCAATTCATGGTTCCCGAGATCTTTCATCGAGTGCGTGAGGTTCCGCTCTCACTAAATGGAAAGGTCGACGTCGGCGCTCTTTCCTCATTGTCAAAGGCAGAAACATCCCCGCGAGCGGACAGGGCCATTTCTAGGGCGGCGGTTGAGGCACAATTGTTATCGGTAATCCGCGATTTACTCGAGGATGACATGATCACCTCAAGCGACGAGTTATTCCTAGTTGGAGGTGATTCGCTCTTTGGCACAGAGCTAATTCTTTCGCTTCAATCCAAGTTTGGCGTCGATCTCACGTTCGATCAAGTATTCGAAGCCGGAACAGTAGAGAGCCTGGCTGATGTGATCACTGTGGCTCGGCGAATAGGTGAGCGTAAATCATCGGCTGGTCGGAGGAACGGAGCAGCGGAAGACAGGTACAAGCATCGACTAAAATATCCAGTATATTGGGTCCGGCCACTTCCAGCATTCATCAGAATGATTGAAACCAATCACTCAATCGTGCCCCTCACGCTCAACTCGGCTGATATCGAGAGACTAAGTACAGATTTTGCTTTCGAGACTATCGCAGCGCTCTTTGCTCAGAAACTCATCAAAATATCTGTTGTCGGTCCTTATTGTTTAGGTGGGTTCTGTCGCGATGCCCTTTTTGCATACGAAGTTGCGGTTCAATTAAACAAAATGGGGTATCCTGCACCTATTCTTATCCTCGTGGACTGCCCGGGCCCCGCGAGTATTCGCCTTTCCCATCCATTCTCCCCGAGGCTGCGAAATCTTCTTTACATTTTGAAACGTTCTGAGCGGCTAGGTCCTGCTGCGACGATCACAAGAATTCGCAGCAGAATTGCCGATGTTTGTACCTCTCGTCTGAAATCGAACGTGAGATGCAGATCACTTGACAGATTTGAAAGAACAATCGAAGCGTCAATTGCTAAATACCGACCAGAACGATACGAAGGAAGCGCCCTTCTTCTATTAGCATCTGACCACGCGCCGCATATTGACCTCGCCAGTGAGTGGGATGGAATGGTTCGAAGCATGTCAGTCCAGTATTTTCACGGACATCACAACGACATATGGAAGGAACCGCAAATGCGCGAAATTGTGGCTAAGATCTTGTCATATACTAGATCGCTCGATGAAAGTGAAAGTGTGGGCGCCGCTTGCTAGCGTGCCGCAACTCTATATGTCGAGTGCTTTGCACTGTAAGGTCGCAACTCCTGCGATTCCACTATTGTAGAAAGCCGAATGAGAATGGAACTCATTTTGCAGTCGCCAAGACCTGATGGGTTTGGTGAGAATATTGATAAGAACCTGAGTCTGCTCCGCATTCTCACTGCCGAAAATCTTTCTAATCCCCACTTGTTATATCGTGCGCTTCGGGAGCATGATCCGGTGCACTGGGATCCATATCTGCACGCGTGGATCGTCACTACTTATACAGAAGTTGTTGAAGTACTTATGCACTTTTCAGCCGATCGGACGCCTCCACGCTCCTATTTGGAACAGAAGGCTCTCTCTTCCTTACTGCCTTTTGCCGAGATGATGAGCCAGCAGATGATGTTTATGGACGGCGCGAGACACGCGACGCTGCGATCTCTTTGCTCTGCCGTTTTTACTCCGCGCAGGGTTCAGGAATTGCGAAATGAAATTGAGGCTGTAGCAAATAGGTTGATTGATCTCGTTATCGAACGCGGCCAGATAGAAATCGTTGCGGACTTTGCAAGTCCCCTGCCGGCCATTATCACCGCGAAAGTCTTGGGTGTGCCCCCCGAAGACCATGCAGAGCTTCATGCTTGGGTTCTAGATCTAGCAGAAGTGCTCGGCAATTACCAGCAGCATCCCGACCGCATTCCAACAATTGTGCGAAGTCTTCGGGAGTTGCGCGCATATCTCTGCGAACAGATGAAGATGTTGGAGGCCCAGCCAAATGATGGCCTTCTTTACTCCCTCATGACTACCGAGGTCGATGGCAAGAAGCTTTCAAGTGAGGAGGTGCTAGCGAATGCCATCATCACGCTGATCGGTGGACATGAGACTACAGCAAACCTGATTGCGGGCGGTTTGCTCACGCTCTTGCGGAATCCCGACTCGCTTGCACAGCTCCGGCGGGATCCAGGAATCGTCGCACAGGCGGTGGAAGAGCTGCTTCGCTTTGAATCGCCCGTGCAGCACACCGCACGAATAGCACCCAGAGACGTCGAATTGGGCGGGAAGTTAATTCGACGCGGCGCGAAAGTCGTAGTTGTGCTTGCGGCAGCCAATCGCGACCCAATTCGCTTTCCAGATCCTGATCGTTTGGACCTCCTCCGCAAAGATAATCGTCATCTCGCGTTCGGTTGGGCGGCGCACTTTTGCTTTGGTGCACCGCTAGCGCGCCTGGAAGGACAGATTGCTTTCAATGTCCTCCTACGACGACTCTCAAATCCCTGCTTGGGGAATCAACGACTGGAGTGGAGGCAGAATGCGGGCTTACGGGGGTTGGTAGCTCTGCCAGTTAAGTTTGAAGCTTGATCTTCCGTTCGCTGATTGCGGATATTGGTGGCGCGAGTAAGTCACTTAGTAAGTTTGGTTCAGAGCCCGCCTGGTCCGCGTGCTCGTTGAAGGTTCAAGCTCGACTAGCGGTGGAGGTAGCCGCGCAGGAGCTTGGATGGAGTCAGAAGTTGTCGGTGGCGATGGTGGTGCGGCAGCATGGCGTGAACGCGAACCATGTATTCTATTGACGGAAGCTCTACCGTGCCAGCCAGTTGAGTAGCGGCCAGCAGGCGCAAGCTGTGCGGCTTTTGCCCGTGTCAGTGAACGACGAGTAGCCATCACCGACAGGGCCGGTGCGGAACACAGAAGCGGGTTCTGATGTAACCATCAGCATCGAGATCCCGAGGCGTGCGCCGGTCAGCGTGGAAGGCGCGGTTGTTGCCGCTATTGTTCGCGCAGTGGTCGATAGCCTGCGGGGATGATTCCGGCCTTTAGGCCCGGAGACTGATCACTGACCCCTGAGGTACAACCCCATGCCCACAATTTCCCCTGATGCCGCCCAAGCCCGTCTCGCCCAACTGCCCGGCTGGCAAATCGAATCCGGCGAGCTCGTCCGCACCTTCGAGTTCAAAGACTTCATTGCCGCCCTTCACTTCGTCAACCGCGTCGGCGACCTTGCTGAAAACGCCGGCCACCATCCCGACATCGACATCCGCTACAACCGCGTCCGCCTCGCCCTCGTCACCCACTCGGCTGGCGGCCTCACCCAGAAGGACTTCGACCTGGCCGCTCAAATACAGAATCCAGCGGCATAAATATCCCGAAAACGCGGCGGCATTTGCGTACCGGAGTCCACAGTCCCGCTTCTGGGAGTGACGCTGAAATCCGATCGAATGACACACAGGTGTTATAGAACTGGCAATGGTAACGGGTTTCAATGTTACGAGCGAGGCATTGAAGTGGGGTCAAAGCAGGGGAGGTCTATCATCTTGCCAGGGTACCCTTCGTCATTCACTCAACCGTAAGCCTCAATCTTTGGGAGGATCGAATGAAGAACCTGTTTCTGAGTCTGTGCCTTAAACTCCAGGGCCTGAGGAACGGAGAAGAAGGTCAGGACCTGGTCGAGTATGCGTTGCTGGTTGCCCTCATTGCTCTCGTCTGCATCGCCGGTATTGGCAATGTGGCCACAGCAGTCAACACGGTGTTCTCGAACATCAGCGGCTCGCTGTCGTAGCTCTCGCTCTCCGATCGGTAAAGTGAGACGCGGAGCCTCTCGGGCAACCGAGGGGCTTTCGTGCGTCTGGAACCGCCAATCGACGAATTGCTACCTTGGGTGAGCAAAACGGAACAGATGCCGGCCCACCGTCCGGTTATTCTCTTCGGCGCGACGCGCCTGCAGTTACACCACCAACTACAGCGGCATTGCCAACAATTCCGCCTGTGGCTTCACAAGCTCCGGCAAAGGCCCCAGACACGCCAAGGGGCACAAGTAAGGCACAAAAAATGAGTAGGTTAGATCGTCTGGAAACATTGCTCATTGAGTTGTCAACTCACAGGTTGACAGCTCACAATAATGGCGTTTCGGCAAGGAACCCCAATGCCTGGAACAACTATCAAACCTGATCCGTTTTACGACCGCGCAGTCGAACTGGCGGCACTTGATCGCGCTTGGAAACGCCATGGAAACGGCGGCCAAATGCTGCTTCTCGATGGCCGCAGGCGACTAGGCAAAACCTTCCTTCTCAAACGTTATTTCACGGCGGGAGCAACCGGCAATGAGCCAGCAAAGCCGCATTGCTACTGTCTGTGACAGTGCGGTTTGTCCAATGGAATAGGGGGCCGAAACTCATTCGTTTTTGTGAGACTGAAAACCCACAAGGACAATCAGTGCCAATGTTCCGGGTAGACCGCGGTTATATCTGAGCCAAGCCGCCATCGACGGACAACTCGATGCCAGTTACGTAGCTACTGTCGTCGGAGGCCAGGAACAAGACGGCCTTTGCGATTTCATCCGGAGTGCCGGGACGGCCGAGAGGAATATTGCCAATCGAGCTTTGCACAAACTGATCGACCTGTTCCTGCGTCATTCCGAGCGAGGTGTTGTAACCCGGCGTCGGAATGATGCCCGGACTGATCGCGTTCACCCGGATCTTGCGCTCCCTGAGGTCTACGGACCAGGTGCGCGCAAACGAGCGGACCGCAGCCTTGGTCGCGGTGTAGACGCTGAAGGCCGGACTGCCGGTGGTGGAAGCGATCGATGCGTTCAGTATGATCGATCCACCCGCTGACAGCAGCGGGAGCGCCTTCTGCACAGTAAACAGCACTCCCTTTACGTTCACGTCAAATTGCTTGTCAAAGTGGTCTTCACTGATCTGCCCGAGCGGAGCAAACGCCCCGGTGCCGGCATTGGCAAAGACGATGTCGAGCTTGCCCTTCTGCTTTATCGCTGCATACAGCTTGTCGAGGTCGGCCATTTTCGAGACGTCGCTCTGGACACCCGTCACGTTTTGGCCGATCTGGCTTACGGCGACTTCAAGTTCGCTTTGCCGGCGTCCAGTGATGAACACGTAGGCGCCCTCATCGACGAACCGTTTTGCTGTCGCGAGCCCAATCCCGCTGCTTCCCCCGGTAATCAACGCAACCTTTCCTGCGAGCTTCTGCGGCATATTCATCTCCTTTTGAGCCGGTTTCCGGCTACAGTGATCAGATGGCATGACGCAATGTGGAGTCACATTTTATTTAACGATCACTAAAATAATATGATATGCTGACGCAATGGCGGTAACCAAATTGCCAAAGCGCGCAGGCCGCCCGCGTGGCTTCGAGTACGACAAGGCTCTAGATCGCGCTATGCATGTCTTTTGGCGCAAGGGCTTCGAAGGCACTTCTCTGAATGACCTGACGGCTGCGATGGGAATCCAGCCGGCAAGCCTCTATAAAGCGTTTGGGAACAAGCGCGCGCTGTTTGAAAAAGCTCTGGTGCGATATCTGGCCGGACCCGTTGCATTCGTGCATGACGCCCTTAACGAACCGACGGCATACGCCGTTGCGGCCCGTATCCTGCGGCGGACGGCCGAGTTTCTTACTGAGGGGCGGTCGCGGCGGGGGTGTATGACAGTCCAAGCAGCCTTGGCCAGTGGCACGGAAGGTGAGCCGATCCGCAGAAAGCTTATCGCCCTGAGAGTCGAGGAGCAGGATGCCTTGCGCCGGCGATTTGAACGAGCCAAATCAGAAGGTGACCTTCCGAACGATGCAGATGCCGCCGATCTTGCCCGACTTATCACTGCCCTCTTCCAGGGCATGACCGTGCAGGCGATCAACGGCGCAAGCCGCGAGGGTCTGCTTCGCCTTTCTGATACGGCATTGCGGATGTGGCCAAAATGAGTGCGGAGGAATCGATTATGGGCGGATGACGGGCAAACCTTCCCTTACCGGTAGGGGAAGATTTGCTGACCAACCATCCCGAACCGTCTTGGATTTTTCAACGCTACTTACCTCATCGCGGCTTCGATTTCCTACGCCACTGGGCCAGGTCGCTGATGGGGGATATGGACGTCACTGCGCATCGGAACACTTAGATCCTCCTCGCAGCCCTTATAAGCCTCTTTCCTAAGGATTCAACTGCACGTCGAAAGGCATCTCTGTCGCCACTAACTCGTGCCAGCACAAGGCCGCCTTCCAGAGCGGCAACTGCATCTTCGGCAGCGAGCCGCGCAGTGGCGGGATCGAGCCCACTCTCCCTTGCAAGCTTTTCAAATTTATTGACCCAGAACTCAAGCGTGAGCTTCGCGTGCTTCTGGATCGCGGGCGGGCTGCCGCCAAGCGTGAGAGTATCAAGCAAGCAAGCTCGCTTTCCATCGCCATAGAATTGGCGGAGCCGATTGGCGACTTCGGCGAGACGGTTTGCTACGGGGCCGGCTTCGTCGATAGGCTTCAGGATGTGATGCGAAAACTGTTGATCTACAGAGCGGAGAGCTGCTTCGGCCATTTCGTCTTTTCCGGCTGGAAACCGCCAGTAAAGACTTGCCTTGATAAGCCCTGTCGCCTTTGAAATCGTCGACAAACTTGTGCCTTCGAAGCCATAAACCTGAAACGATTCTCTGATCTTCTCAATGAGTGCGTTATTTGAAACTTCGTCTTTGATGTCAACACCCCCGACTTCCGCTTTAATCACTCCAGCAGTTGCCTCGACTCTCCTCAATATGGACCTGCACGACACGGGGCTGCAACCTGCCCAGCAATTCAAGTGCCGGCGGAATCGAAATCAGAAAGATTTCTGAATCTAGACCGTTCGGTCAACATCCAACGCTAGTATAGACCGATCGGTCTATACAAATCAACGGAGGATATTCAAATGAAAGCAGCAATCGTCGTTCTTTCGGATCCGAAGCCAGGTTCTGAAGAGTCCTTGGGTCGCGTCTTCAACGCACTCGCCGTCGCATATGACTTCAAACAGCGAGGGGATGAAGTCAGCATTCTGTTTCAAGCTGCAGGCTCCCGCTGGCCCGGAGAGCTGGATAAGGCCGACCATCCGGCCCACGGGCTCTACGAAGCAGTCAAGGACAAGGTCGCTGGTGTGTCGTGCGGATGCGCAGATGTCTTCGGCGCTCGCGCGGAAGTGGAAAAGAGGGGCTACGACTTGCTCACAGAGAATGCGGTGCCCGGAACTTCTGGGCTTCCCAGCCTTCGCCGCCTGAAAAGCGAAGGTTATTCCATTCTTACTTTCTAGCTACAACGTGGGCCGCGGCGGTTCAACGGGGACAGCCGCTTTGGCCCTCGAAGCTTGAAGAAAATAGCGATCATGATCATGCCATTCCTAGCATCCGCCATTCGGTCGTTCTCTATAACCTCAGGCACTTCGCCGATAGAGGCGTTTGCCGGCCCGTCAATGTGCCTCAAGCCGAAAACGTTCCGTCTCGCGTTAGGCAGAATGCTTTCAATTTTCGACGGAAAACTGTCATGATGAGCCCATTTCACGAGGGAGAACTTGAAGTGCAGTCGCTCGCCGGGGAGTCGCAAATGGCCGAACGCAACGGCGTCCTCATCGCCGACCGCATCATCGGCGGTGCGCGTCCCTTCCTCCACCAACAATCGATGGCCGTGTTTGGATCTTGGGATTGTGACGAGAATCTCTGGAGCTCAATTGTCTTCGGCCACCCTGGTTTTATGAGGTCCGAAGATGGCTACGCGGTGGACTTCGATCTTTGCAAAGTAGCTCTGCAGCGGAAAGATCCTCTTTGGGCCAACATCGAAGTCAATTCTTCGACAGGGATGCTTGCGATCGATCTTGCCACCCGCCGTAGAATTCGGATCAACGGCTTATTGAGCCGCCCCCGCGAAAACTCGCTTCGCCTCGGCGTGCAGGAGGCCTATCCCAATTGCCCAAAATACATTACCCGTCGCCAGTTGAGGACCGTCACTACCGAATTGACTGAAAGCTTTCCCGCCACCACCGGAGCCGCCCTGGGACCTGATCAACAAGGCACATTGACCCGAGCCGATGTACTCTTCGTCGCCACGGCTCACCCCACCCGCGGAGCCGACGCCTCCCATCGCGGTGGCGCGCCCGGTTTCATCGAGGTCTTGGATGACTGTACTCTGCGCATCCCCGATTACTCCGGCAACAGCATGTTCAATACGCTTGGCAACCTCCGCGTGAACGCTCGCGCCGGAATTATCATCCCTGACTTTGAGCGCGGTCGCACCCTTCAGTTAACCGGCACAGCCGAGACTCTTTGGAACCAGGACGATCCGCCGGATAGAACGGGAGGCACACATCGTTTTGTTGCCTTCCGTATCACGCAGTGGCTTGAGTTGCCCTTGCCCGCGGGAGTTAAGACTGAATTCCTCGACTACTCACCGTACAATCCAACCCGGACCAGCCGCACCGGAGAAAATCAATGACCGCGTCACGACCCCTCGCCTCACTCACCACATTGGCATCGCGAGAAGTTTTTCGAAGAAACTCAAAAAGGATATAACCGACGAGCGTAGCTAACATGTCCACCTACTACGCCTTCTTTTTCTCGCCTGCTTCTGGATTACGCTATGCCGGTGTTTATGAAACGCGCTCGAGTACTCAGGGAGAATATTCCCCGAAAACAGCCACACGAAATGTTCCTCGTCCGTCCAGAGGTTTAGCAGATCGCGCTCGCAATTAACCCCGCAACGTAGTGGCTCCGAAATCATCGCCTTGCAAACCCACGCTGCGGCAACGCAAAAACATTTACGTCTTCCGCCGATCGTGTTGGCCGATCTTAAGGTGATCACGAGCAGTGGTGCCGGGTCCTGTCAAAAAGCGGTCTTCAATCAGTTCCCCGATGCACGATTGCGTGGCATCGAGTGCATAGCGTAATGAGGTTTTTCTCTGCATCATCCCCGGCCTGGCTACGCAATTCCCTGTGGTGAACCTCGAGATTCGACAGCGCGCCGCAGCTCTGGCACCTCCATCCGTCACGGCGTAATATCTGCTGCCGCAGAATTTCATACAATTCGGGAGCGAGGCGCAGGCGAGGACTCTTGAAAAGAACCCGGTTCATGACGCTTTCTCAGTGATCTGCTCGACAAACGCCTGCCGCTGCTCGTCGGGCAGGAACTGGAAAAATCGTTCGATCGAAAATAAGAGCGCGTCAGGTTGGCCGCTGTCCAGGTTGGCTCCCGCAAGGAAATCCGCGCAGATCATCTCCAGACAATAGCCGCGCGATTTGTCCGTGCCCAGCATCAAGGCCGCCGTCTCAATTGCCTGCTCAATCACCGGGATCTGGCTTTTGTAGAATTTGAAGTAAATGATCTCTGTCGGTTCGCTGCCCTTGCCGGTGAGGTGCTGGTCGACTTCGCGCTTAAACTGGTCCCGGGGTAAGGAACGGGCTTTGTGCATCCATGCTGCACAATTGAAATTCTTTCCGTCCGAACGCGCGACCTTGGTCAACACCGCCGCCTTGGTCCAGCCCACTTGTTTCAACTCCCGCCGGATCTGGGGCGGCAAGTGTTCGTGAATGGACATCAGATAGTAGGCGGTGCGGCGCGAATCGGGAAAACGTCTTTGCAGAAACTCATCGAACGATTTTAAGTTCTCGAGCCGCCAGTACTGACCGACTCGCACCTCGCACAAATACCTCCCGAGTTCAACGAAGCGCGTGTCGCGCTCATCCTCCTTCCGCTTTTCCCAGGCCAGGATCTCGTCGATCTTGGTCAGGACAAAGAGAGCACGCTTGCGATTCGGCTTGGGCGACATTGGCATCGGCCTAAAACGAAAGTTCGTCAAACAGACCAAGGTCAACTCCGGGCTTGCGCACAAGTGCAGTTTCAACCAAGTCGGACTTATCGAGGCAGAGCCCGATAAAGGGGCATGTGGTGCACGGATTTTGTGGAAAGCGGATGCCGCTATGCGGCAGGAACAATCCGGACTCGATCCGTCGAACCGTGTCATCGACCAGGGTTGCGAACTCCTGCCGCTGATCGTCAGAAATTGTGGCCCTGAAGTACTGAACTTCGACCAGCCGCTTGCGCACGAAAACAATTTGGGCGACTTCGTCGATGCCGGTCATCCACGAATAGCAGACCAGTTGCGGATCCAGTGCGGCAATCCCGGCCGGTTCTTCCGGATATCGCGCGGAGCTGGTCTTCCATTCCAGAACGCAGGGTGTGCCGTCCAATTCACCAATCGCATCGACGTATGAGATGAAACTGTTGCCAGACCCGAGCACCCGATTGTACTGAATCTGCTGGCATGAACGAGGGCGCCGAATGCGGACGCGGCCGTCCTGAGCGAAGCGTTCCAGCAACTGAACGCCTTGTTGCAGCATCCGGTCCCAGGTGTCGTTGCCAGAGTAGGTCTGGCCAATGTCCCTGCACAGGCTCCACTGCTCGCACAACACAGCAGCCGGGTCTTCGCGGCGAAAAAGGGCAGCAACGGCTCGTTCGAAGGATCGACCAAAGAGCATGACGGCGCGCGTGTCTTTCTCTTGCCATCCGTCGAGGTAGCGGTGCCGGTAACGGCGCGGACAGCTCAGATACTGGCTGATCTGGGTGTAGGAATAGATCATCAGGACGCCTCCGCATTGTTGGAGCAAGAAGCACTCGATATCGGAGCCGCGGACAGTTCATCCCACTGGCTGGCTGGGGCAAAACCGTCGAGGTTGACGAGCGAAATGCCGTTGAATACGGTATGGCTGATCTTGACGATGCCGCGGAGTCCGAGCAAAGCCATTTCATCGACCTGTTCGTGGGCTAACAGTTCCTGGTCATAGAGAAAATCCCGCAGGAACCAGCCCAGCTTCCACATCGCTTTTTGCGTGCAATAGAGCCGACTGACAATGGACTGACCGGCCAGAGTGCGGGGCTCGAGTACGGAGAGTCGGAGCACGTAGAACGGTTTGCGGGAATGCCAGCGGAACTGGGCGCCATCGACGCGCACGAGGAAGACGCCGTCGGGAATATCGGGAAGGGAATCGCGGGCCGTTTCGGCCAGACCTGGAACTTGGCGTTTCACGCGACCACCTCCTGCTTCGGGCGCATGTAGTTATTGAGTCGGCAGAGCAGGGAATCGCGGTCGTTCTTGGCCGAGTCGGCCAGATGCTGGACGAAGTTCTCAACTTGTTCTCTGCTGGCGTCTCGGAGCGTATTGGTGGCGCAGAAGTCGACGGCATAAGCCTTGACCAGCTTGGGATCAAGCTTGTGCTGGCGGATAATCTGGCACAGACGGTCGCGGACCTTGGCGCCGGTGCCATTCCCGTTCCCATTCGCGTTTTGTGGAGAAGGCTTCTCAACTGAATTCGGAATCGTTCCGATTTCCTCGACTGAGCAGATGCCGATGCCGTAGGCCTTGCGCAGGGCGCGATTGACGGCTCGGGTTTCGGCCACGCGCATCTCGGCGCCACGGACGAGAGAGGAAACGTTGGAGGGGTCGGCATCGCCATAGCCGACAAAGCCCGACGAACCCTTTGACGGGAAGACCGTTGCCTTGAGGACGAAGCGATTTGCCCTCGAATCACACAACGAATCGACAGCTTCAACATGGATGCCGCTGCATCTCTTGCGACGCGCCAGCCCGACTAGACCTGTGTGGGTGACGTACCAGCCGTTATTTAAGTAGATTAGGTCACCGGCACTCACTGAGAAGTCGTGCTGAGTTGCAATCTCCCTGAGCCGAATGAGAGCTTCTCTGGAAAGGTTGGTCCAAAGCCTACGAGCCGTGCAGATGTTCGTCTGGACTGCCGTCTTTTTCCTTTTCATACTCAGCGCTTAGTATACTAAGCGCTGAGTATGATTGTCAATATCGAATTTGCTTTTTTTATAGAAGTAAGGCTAAGTTTGAACCTATCCAATGTCCGACAAAAGAGAGAAAAATCCTAACGCAGTAGCCCTGGGTCGCCTCGGTGCGAAAGCGCGACAGGAGAAGCTAACTCCGGAACGGCGGCGAGAGATTGCCCAGAAAGCGATTCGTGCCCGTTGGGCGAAAGCAAGAAAGAAGAAGACTTCACGTTAATTTAGCGTGTGAAGATGAAAAGAACGCCCTGGTCAGCAGCGACGTGCGGACCTGATCCGCGCCATTTTCCACCTGGTGGGCGAAAGCCACTAAGAAAGCTCAGCAGAAGGACTTGCAAGACAAAGCATGACTGCCGAAGAAACCTCCAAGATTAACTTGGGAGGGTCCATGGTAGACATCGATAACCGACCCACCGGGCAGTGAGTTAACCTCGGCCGGATGCAGCCGATTATATGCCATATAAGACGGCTATCCCGCATGGACGCGGACGGTCCCGCGTCGATCAATTATGAAAGCTCCCGATTAGTCAACGTCAGGGTTTTCACTGGCGTCCACACTCGGAAAGTCAAAAGGACTAGGAAGCTCCAAAGGCGAAGAAACTGCGAAGCTGCTACCTCTGGGAAGGAACACAGCCCATTGCGTCGGACCTCGACGACACGAGGTAATCCGAGAAGCAGTCTGTATTGATCTCCAAAGTTGAGGCCAAACCCTCCCTTTCCCGGCCCGAAGCGTCTTCGACCAACAAGAGTCTCGTGATACCAGGATCGTTGCCGCCTGGGCTCCAGAAAAAGAACGCCATTGCATCCGATGACAAATTGATCGCAATCAGAATGGTCGTTTAGCTCACCCGAAAGTACTAGGAATCAACCGCTTCGATGCACTGCTTTTTGTGGACATTAACAGTTCATTTGCCCGAGAATGCATTGAAGTGACTCGAGGGGTCCTCACTGGGCGAGCCATTTTTGACCTCCAAGAGGAAGAAAACATGACGCGAAGACTGAGGATTTATGCGCTCCCGATCGCCGTGATCCTGTCAATGGCTCCGGGCATTTGCGCGGCTCAGTCTGTGTTGACGCATCACGTGCGCGAGGTCACGCAAGATGGGACCGCACCACTGAAGGGCCAGCTTTCCGCAAACCAGGAGGTCCAGCTTGTAATCACGTTGCCGCTACGCAATCAGGACCAACTGGATCAGCTACTGAACGATCTTTACGATTCCAGTAGCCAGAGCTACCGGCAGTTTCTCACTGTGGAGCAGTTCACTGAGCAGTTCGGGCCAACCCAGGCAGAGTATGACGCCGCGATCAGATTCGCGGAGGAAAACGGCCTGACCGTCGAGGGGACCTCCCCAAATCGCCTCAACCTGCAAGTGTCGGGTTCGGCGGCAAACGTTGAGGCGGCTTTTCATGTGAATCTCAAAGTCTTTCAGCATCCCACCGAGAACCGAATGTTCTACGCGCCCGATCGCGAGCCAACCACCAACTTGACGTTTCAGTTGTGGCACATTTCAGGACTAGACAACTATTCGATACCGCATCCTGCGGGCCTGGATAAGAGGCAGGACAACACTGGGTCAAGCTCGAACGCTACCACCGGATCTGGACCCTCAGCCTCGTTTCTTGGTAGCGACATGCGAGCCGCCTACTACGGCGGTACGGCGCTCATGGGCACCAGCCAGTCAGTCGGGCTGCTTGAGTATTATGGCACCGACCTCGCCGACCTTACTACGTACTTCACGAACGCCAAGCAAACCAACAATGTTCCCATTTCGTTGGTCTCGACTGATGGAACCAGCACCAGTTGCGTTGACAACACAGCGGGCGGGAACTGCGATGACACCGAGCAGACCCTTGATATGACTCAGGCGCTGGGGATGGCGCCGGGATTGTCGAGCCTTGTGATGTACGTGGGTTCGACCGATGCCGCTATCTTTAATGCCATGGCCACGGCAAACCCTCTTAACGCGCAGTTGGGTTCATCATGGACATGGTTCCCGGCCGACCCGAACACCGACGATCCCTACTTCAAGGAGTTCGCCGCGCAGGGCCAGAACCTATTTCAAGCCGCCGGCGACAGTGCTAAATGGACAACGTCCGGCAAGGCATCGGAGATTTTTCCGGCTGACGATGTGTATGTGACTTCAGTGGGCGGGACCGACTTAACGACGAGTTCTGCAGGTGGACCCTGGGCCTCTGAGACCGCATGGGCCGACAGCGGCGGCGGCATTTCGCCTAATAAGTTTGCCATACCTTCGTGGCAAACGGCAGCCGCGGCTGCATGTGCCAGTTGCTCCCAGAGCTATCGCAACGGCCCCGACGTTTCGGCCAACGCCAACTTCACGTTCTATGTATGCGCCGACCAAACCACTTGCACAGCGAACGACTACGGCGGGACCAGCTTTGCCGCACCCATGTGGGCAGGCTATCTGGCACTGGTCAATCAGCAGTCGGTGGCCAACGGCAACGGGTTGCTGGGCTTCATTAACCCAAGCCTCTATTCAATCGGAGCGGGTCCGAGCTACGGGACGGACTTTCACGATATCACCAGCGGAAG
>Ga0206924_1091_pt1 | contig 19868 bp, 14 predicted proteins | sample Alteio_BWOrgHeat_61_FD_152947 | JGI IMG/M metagenome (GOLD analysis project Ga0206924, IMG submission 152947) | Enriched cells from forest soil in Barre Woods Harvard Forest LTER site, Petersham, Massachusetts, United States -... | ecosystem: Environmental > Terrestrial > Soil > Temperate forest >...
TAAGGACGCACACGACGTACTGCTGCGAGCCATGGACGATTGGAATCTCGACCAGCCCAACGACGAGGTGTGGTACGTGCTGGGCCGAATTGCCGAACAGTACGGCGAGCGCGACATTGCCGTCGCGGACTACCGCAAGCTGAAAAAACCGAAGGAGATCCTTGCTGTTCCCACATCGACCTGGCGACTGGCGCAGATGCAGCTGACAGCGATGGGCGCGGAGCAGGCGGTGTCGACCAAGTAGCAGCACAGCGGTTTGAGGAAAACAACCGCAGATACGGGTAAGGAGACCGGCGGTACTGTGAGTGTTCCTACTGCTGTTGCTGCTGCATCTGTTGCATATCGATGAAAGGCACAACGGGATCGGGAGGCTGCTGCGCGCGCTCGACGAGCACGCTCCAGTCCTCGGGAATGGGCAGCTTGCGGTCCAAGGCAGGCGGCTCTTCGCTGGCTTCCACTTTTACGGCCACATGCGTGGGGGGAACGTCGGCGTAATCGCGGCCGACAGCAGTGCGAATATGGCGGTGATGCGCGACCAGGTTGTTGGTGGGATCGAGGCCTACCCAGCCGAGATGCGGGAGCAGTGCTTCAACCCATGCGTGAGTGGCGTCGGGCGTGGAGCGGTCGTGGTCATCGCTGCCGCGATATAGGTAACCCGACACGTAGCGCGCCGGAATGCGGACGTGGCGCAGCAGCGCGATCATGGTGTGGGCAAAGTCCTGACAGACACCCGCGCCTTTCAAGATAGCCTCGTCGATGGGCGAGTCGACGCGCGTGGAGCGGGGAACGTAGTCGAAATAATGAAAGAGGCGCTGGTTGAGCTCCAGCACGAGATGGAGGGGATCGTCGCGCCGCACCACTTCCATTTTTTTCGCGAGTTCAACGAGCGCCGGCGATTCCGCGGCGAACGTGCTGGGCAGCAGCATCTCAGAGTAGTCGCCGGCGTCAACCATCTCATCCAGATCTTCCCATGCTTCGGACGAGAGAGAATGCGGGACGTCGGGTAACGGCTGTTGCTCGACGACGGATTCAGCCACGATGACGAGCTGATTGTGCTCGCCGGGAATATCGAAGTGTTGGACGTTGTTGCCCAGGTGGTCGCGATAGCTGAAGACGCGGCAGCGCGGGCTGACAGAGAGCGAAAAGGTGAGGCAGTGCTGGCTGGAGTCGGAGCGCGGGTGCATACGCGTCTCCATGATGCTCTCGCTGATGGGTTGCGAGTAGCGGAAGCGCGTCAGGTGACGTATGGAATAGAAGTTCATAGTGGCCTTAACGGAGCTAGACTGCCAGCGCTGATTGAATGGAGTATTGCACATAGTTACGGTAAACCAGCTCGTGAATGCACAAGCATTGCTCGCGGATGTTGTGCAGGAACGCGGCCGCGTCGCCGGCAAGAATCTCATGGATGGTGGTATAGCCGAGCATGGCATGCAACTTGCCGACGCCGGCAAAAATCTCATCGGGCGAGCGGCGGCCGCCGGTACGCTGGATGGATTCAATGGCAGTGCGGATGTTGTCGACGCAATAACGGATAGCATGGGGGAAATCGCGATTGAGAACAAGGAACTCAAGGATGCGTTCCGGGGAGAGATCGGCGGTATAGACTTGGCAATAGGCTTCAAACGCGGTGCAACAGCGCAACAACCCGACGAGCTCAAGGTATTGATAGCCCGAAGATTCGCGCTCGTGGGCGTGAAAGAGCTCGGATCGGTAGACCTCAAGCAATGTGGCGGTGGCGTAGGCGCGCTCGAGGGAGCGGCCAAGGCGGATAAACTGCCAACCCTGGCCGTGAATCATCGTCGAGTCGCCGACGCCCTGGAACAAGTGAATGCCGTCGACCACCGAAGCCAGCATGTCGCTCACGCTGGAGCTGTACTGAATTTGCGCATTCGGTGAGTGAATGTGGTGAAAGAGGCGATTGAGGCGCTGCCACTGCTCGGTGGAGATTTCTTCGCGAACCTGGCGCGCATTTTCGCGGGCGGCATTGATGCAGAAAGTAACGGAAGAAGGATCGAGATGATCGAAGACCAACCTGCGAGCCATTCGTTCCAGCGAGCCGTTCCACTCAATTCCCACCGGCCTGCCGAGAGCAGCGGTCATTCGCTGCCAGCGGTCCTCCGCGTTGGCGCCGCCTGGGTCAAGCATCAGGCCCATGGTGACATCGAGCAGGCGCGCTGTGTTCTCGGCGCGCTCGAGGTAGCGGCTCATCCAATAGAGGCTGTCGGCAACGCGCGATAGCATCGTGCTTTTTTCACCTCCGGCCCGATGTTCCCAATTCAGATTTACTCCAGAACCCATGTGTCCTTACTTCCGCCGCCTTGCGAAGAGTTGACTACGAGCGATCCTTTTTCGAGCGCCACGCGCGTCAATCCGCCGGGAACGATGTTGACCTTGTCGCCAAAAAGAATGTAGGGCCGCAGATCGACGTGGCGAGGCTCGAGCCGGTCGTCCACGAGGCAGGGCGCGCGCGAAAAATCGAGCGTGGGCTGCGCAATGTAATTCCGCGGGTTGGCCTCGATCTGGCGGGCGAAGTCCTCGCGCTGTCGTGCCGAGGACTGGGGACCGATGAGCATGCCGTAGCCGCCGCTTTCGCCGACAGCCTTGACCACAAGCTTGTCGAGATTGGCGAGCACGTGCCTGCGATCATTTTCCGCGCTGAGCAGAAAAGTTTCGACGTTAGGCAGGATCGGATCCTCGTTGAGATAGTAGCGAATCATCTTCGGCACATAAGCGTAGACGGCTTTATCGTCGGCCAGGCCGGTGCCGAATGCGTTGGATACGGTGATGTTGCCGGCGCGGTAGGCATTGAAGAGCCCGGCGCAGCCCAGAGCGGAATCGGAGCGGAAGACGAGCGGATCGCTAAAGTCGTCGTCAACACGGCGATAGATGACATCGACGCGCTTGAGGCCGTCGGTGGTGCGCATGTAAACGATGTTGTCGTGCGTAACCAGGTCGCGGCCTTCGACAAGGTCGATGCCCATCTGGCGGGCGAGATAGGTGTGCTCGAAGTAGGCGGAGTTGAAAACGCCGGGGGTGAGCAGCACGATGTTTGGCTCTGGCCGGCCCTCGGGTGCGAGCGAGCGCAGCGTGGCAAGCAGAACCTGGGGATAGTGCTCGATGGGGCGGACGCCGTAGCTGGAAAAAAGCTGCGGGAAGGTGCGCTTCATAACGCGGCGGTTGGTGAGCATATAGCTCACTCCAGAGGGCACGCGCAGATTATCTTCGAGGACCACGAACTCACCGTTGTTGAGACGGAGTAAATCGGAGCCGACGACCGCGATGTAGACATTGCGCGGAACCTGCAAACCACGCATCTGGCGCCGGTAGTGCCTGCAACTGTAGATTAGGTCGCGCGGGATGACGCGGTCGGCAAGAATCTTGGCCTCGGAGTAGGCGTCGCGGAGAAAGAGATTGAGCGCGGTGATGCGCTGCGTAAGGCCGCGCTCGATGCGATCCCACTCCTGAGCTGTGACCAGGCGGGGCAGCAAATCGTAAGGGAAGATCCGCTCGGTACCTTCTTCGCGGCCGTATACGGTAAAAGTGATGCCCTGGGTGAGGAAGGCGAGGTCGACCGATTGCTTGCGACGGCGAAGCTCGTCGGCTGGCAGGGCGACAAGCGTCTCAGCCAGCGCGCGGTACTGCGGCCGCACTTCTCCGTTCGGCCCGCGCATTTCATCGAAGGCCTGGTCGAGCGGATAGTCTCCGAAGAGCGGTTCCAACTCCACTGGATGGCCTGCAGTCATAGGTCTCGTGAGAACTTTCCTAGTTGTGAATGCCGAACGACAGCGGCTCAGTCACGAAATTCAGGCGTGTGCGCCGTATTTATCCTCAACGGTTCAAGGAGCGAGCCGCAGCCGTCTGTTCTTTGTTTCTAACACGCCAGCGATAAAAGAGCCGTTAGAAATCGCGAACAACCTTTGTGCGAGAAGTGAAAGAAAACCGGCGCAGCCGTTCAAGGGCTGCGCCGAGTGTTTGCCGCTTCCGCGGGCCAAATTTAAGATCGAAACGGCGTTTTGGACTACTTTGTTGGCACTGTGCCGGTTGTCTTCAAAATCCGCGAGACGATCTGGTAGGGATCGGCTTCGGAGTTGGGGCGACGATCTTCAAGATAGCCTCTATAACCGTTCTTGATGAAATTGACAGGCAACCGGACGGAGGCGCCGCGGTCAGACAGGGCGTAGCTGAACTTGTCAATGGCCTGCGTCTCGTGGAGGCCGGTGAGACGGAGATGGTTATCCGGGCCGTAGACCTCAATGTGCGCGGCGATATTGTTCTCGAAAGCCTTCATCAGCGCTTCAAGGTACTCCTTGCCGCCCACTTCGCGTAGATGCTTGGTTGAAAAGTTGGTGTGCATGCCGGAGCCGTTCCAATCGCCCTTGATCGGCTTGCAATAGAGCTGGAAGTCCACTTCGTACTTCTCGCAGAGGCGTGCCATCAGATAGCGGGCGGTCCACAGATCGTCGGCGGCCTTATGCGAGCCCTTGCCGAAGATCTGGAACTCCCACTGGCCCTTGGCTACTTCAGCGTTGATGCCTTCGTGGTTAATGCCTGCGGCGAGGCAAAGCTCCAGGTGCTCTTCCACGATTTGCCGGGCGATGCTACCCATGTATTTATAGCCGACGCCGCAGTAATAAGGGCCTTGCGGACCGGGAAAGCCATCCTTGGGGAACCCGAGCGGCCGGCCATCCTTATAAAGGAAGTACTCCTGCTCAAATCCAAACCAGATATCTGGGTCATCAGGAGCGGTCGCACGCATGTTGGTCGAATGCGGAGTGCCGTCGGGGTGCATAACCTCGCTCAGAACGATAAAAGCATCCTTGCGGCTGGCGTCGGGGTAGAGGGCGACAGGCTTCAAAATGCAGTCGGACTTGCTGCCCTCTGCCTGCATGGTGGAACTGCCGTCAAAACCCCAAAGAGGCATGTCAGCAAGGGTGGGCGTTTTGTCGAAGCTCTTGATCTGCGTTTTGCCGCGCAGCTCGGGAATAGGCTTCTTGCCGTCGAGCCAGATGTACTCCAATTTGTACTTTGACATAGGTCTCCTCATGTGTTGGGAATGATGGGACAGCCCCAGCGGCAATAGCGTCTGCGGCCAATTAAGGGATCACGTTCAGATTAAACCGGGGAAGCGCGAATCGCATAAGGATGGCATAAGGAAATGCAGAAATTCTGTGGAAGGCAATCACGCGTTCCAAACGCTATGGAAATCGATTGATTGGAGAGCTGGAAGCGGTCGCACCGCTGCCAGCGAGAATGCGGCGGACGGTATGCGCCGGCAGAAAGGGCACAAGGCGAGAACACCAATTGAAACCATCAATCGTCTATTCGTCACACCCGTGGAGCGGTTCGCGGAATCCCGGCGCGGGCTCGGAGCGAAACCGAGTCCGGCTGCGTTACTCTGAATGATCGGGAGATTCCGACAACGATGCTTACGCCGCGATGCTTCGTCTTGGTCACTCCGGCTGCACAGCTTCTTGTGGCGTCTTGTGTGCTCGGCCAGCCGCCCGCGGCGCCGGCTGCAGGCGAGGAATACGTTCGCGCCCACTACACCAAATACGAATACCGGATCCCCATGCGCGACGGAGTGAGGCTGTTTACCGCGGTATATGTACCGAAAGTATCGGCTTTCCCCGGGGATTCCGGCCCGTATCCGTTTCTCATTAACCGGACACCCTATAACGTAGAGCCTTACGGCGAGGACCGATATCCAGCGCAGCTCGGCCCATCGGACGAGTTCGAAGAATCCGGTTACATCTTTGTCTACCAGGATGTGCGCGGACGCTGGATGAGCGAGGGCACGTTCGTCGAGATGCGGCCGCACATCGACGACAAGAAATCGCCGCAGGACGTCGATGATTCTTCAGACACCTACGACACAATCGAATTTCTGCTGAAGCATGTGCCCAACAACAACGGTAAGGTGGGGATCTGGGGCATCTCGTATCCGGGGTTCTACACTTCGGCGTCCATCATCGACTCGCATCCGGCGATCGCAGCGGCCAGCCCGCAAGCGCCTATGACGGATCTCTTTCTGGACGACGACTCGTATCACGGCGGAGCGTTTATGCTTGCGGCGGGCTTCGAATTCTATGCGCCGTTTTTCCATCCGCAGCAGAATCCCGTGCTGCCCAAGCCTGAGACGCCGTTCGATTTTGGGACGCCGGACAGCTACAAATTCTTTCTTCAGGCCGGGAACATTGCGAGCCTCGACAAGTTCTTCGATGGTTCGGCGCGGCTGTGGGACGACCAATACAAGCACGACACCTACGACAACTACTGGCAGACGCGCGATTTGTCGCGGCACATGAAGAACATCAAGTGCGCGGTGCTGGTGGTGGGGGGATGGTACGATGCCGAGGACCTCGAGGGGCCGTACCGGACCTTCTACGCCGTTCGCAAATTCAATCCGGATGCGCCGATCACGCTGGTCGAGGGGCCCTGGGTTCACGGAGGCTGGGCACGCAACGACGGCGACCATCTGGGAGATGTGCAGTTTAACGCAAAGACGTCACTCTACTTCCGAACAGAGATCCAGTTCCCATTTTTCGAGCATTCTTTGAAGGGCAAGGGCAAGACCCTTCCGACGGCGATTGTTTTTGAGACCGGGACCAATGTATGGCGGCGCTACGAAGAGTGGCCGCCGAAAAACGCGGTTGCGAAGACTCTCTACTTTCACGCCGGTGGCAAGCTGAGCTTCGATCCGCCGGTTGAGACCGAGAACTCGGACGAGTACCCGAGCGATCCCAATCATCCGGTGCCCTTCGTGGGCTACACCACAGACACGGTGCCACAGCGCTATATGGTCGATGACCAGCGCTTTGCGGGCTATCGGCCCGATGTTCTGGCGTACGAGACAGAGCCGATCACGGAAGATGTGACCATCGCCGGTCCTATCTCACCGCATCTGAAGGTGGCGAGCTCAGGCACGGACTCCGACTTCGACGTCAAGCTTATCGATGTTTATCCCGATGAGGATCCAGATAATGCTTCAATGCCCAACAAGCGCGTGATTGACGAGGCGCCGGTGCACATGGGCGGCTATGAGCAACTATTGCGCGGCGAGCCGTTCCGCGCCAAATTCCGATCGAGTTGGGAGAGGCCGGAGCCGCTCGTGCCCGGCAAGGAAACCGATCTCGACTTCACCATGCCAGACGTGTATCACACATTCCGCCGTGGTCATCGCATCATGATTCAGGTGCAGAGCTCGTGGTTCCCGCTCACCGACCGCAATCCCCAAACCTTCACCGACATTCCCTACGCCAAGCCGGAGGAATTCAGGAAGGCCACCGAAACGGTCTTCCACCAGAAAGACGCAGCCTCCGGGGTAGAAGTGCTGGTGATGCCGCAACCATAACCGCAGGGCGCCGGATGGCGCTCGCGAATTCATGAGGACCTTATGACTGTTCGTGCTCTTCGCACTTTGTTCCTGACTCCCGTGCTGCTTCTCGCGATGGTGGCAGCGGCGTGCGCCGAAGAGGGAATGTGGACGTTCGATAACCCGCCGCTTAAACAGTTGGCGGAAAAGTACAACTTTCACCCCACCCAGGAGTGGCTTGATCATCTGCGCCTGTCAAGCGTGCGGCTCAACGACGGCGGATCGGGCTCGTTTGTGAGCCCTGATGGCCTTCTGCTGACAAACCATCACGTAGCGCGAGGCCAACTGCAGAAAAATTCGACACCCGATCACGATTATGTGCGCGATGGCTTTTATGCCACGACACAAGATCAGGAGATGAAGACCCCGGATCTGGAAGTCAACGTGCTGGTCGGCATGCAAAATGTGACAGCTCGAGTGGAAGGTGCCGCCAAGGGCGCGAAAGACGACGCTGCCGCGCTGAAGGCGCGCGATGCCGAGATCGCGGCCATTGAAAGGGAAAGCAAGGACAAGACCGGGCTACGATCCGATGTGGTGGCGCTTTACAACGGAGGCGAGTATTGGCTGTATCAGTATAAGGCGTACACAGATGTTCGGCTGGTATTTGCTCCCGAGGAGCAGGCCGCCTTTTTCGGCGGCGATCCGGATAATTTCACATACCCAAGATACGACTTCGACATGGCTCTGTTCCGTGTCTATGACAACGGAAAGCCGCTGCACACGGATAACTATCTGAAGTGGAGCGCGAAGGGCGCGGCGCCGGGCGAACTGGTCTTCGTCTCCGGTCATCCAGGCTCAACCTCGCGGCAGGATACCGTGGCCGAGTTGCTGCTGGAGCGGGATACGATCGAGCCGGCTGTAACTGAGTATTTGAGACGGCGCATTGCCGCGGAACAGGAGTTCGCAAAACAGGGAACCGAGCAGACAGAGCTGGTGGGAACGAATGTATTCCTGCTGCAGAACAGCTTGAAAGTTTACGTGGGCCGCACGGAGGCGCTTTCCGACAAGGCCATTCTGGCTAAGAAACAGGCCGAGGAGCAGGACTTGCGCGCCAAAGTGGCCGCAGATCCAGAGCTCACGAAAGAATATGGCGACGCGTGGGACCAAGTGGCCCGCGCGGTGGACTTGGCCAGACCGGAGATGCAAAAGAGGATTTTCAGGCGCGCGGACAGTCAACTGTTTTCTTTCGCGTTGCAGATTGTACAGTATGTGACCGAAGTAAAGAAGCCCGATAGCGATCGCCTACCGCAGTATCACGAGGCGGGGTTGGATTCCCTGCGCTTCCAACTGTTTTCTCCAGCAACTATCCATTCTCCGGTTGAGAAGCTCTATATGACCACTGCGCTGAAGCTCGCGAAGGAAAAGCTGGGCACCGGCGATGAGTACCTTCAGGCGATCGTGCAAGGGGGCGACATCGATAAGACTGTGGACGCGCTTGTGGATGGCACAAAACTCGGCGATCCGGCCTTTCGCAAGAGCCTGATCGATGGCGGCGAAGCGGCCGTGGCCTCTTCCACCGATCCGATGATCGTGGCGGCGCGCCGTGTGGATCCGGTGTGGCGCGCGAGTTACGTGAAAAATCGAGACAACATCTTGAGCGTATTTGAAGCAGCCGGTGAGAAGCTGGGCAAAGCGCGCTTTGCTATTTACGGAAAGAACGCGTATCCCGACGCCACGTTCACGCTGCGTTTAAGCTATGGAACGGTCGATGGATATCCGTACAACGGAACCACTGCTCCACCCTTCACTACATTCTATGGGCTCTACGATCGCGCGGCGAGCTTCAGCAACCAGCCGCCGTGGGATCTGACGCCGAAGGAGGCGGCGGCGCGCGACAAACTCGACCTGGCGACGCCGATTGACTTCGTATGCACGACCGACATCATTGGCGGAAACTCCGGGTCGCCGGTGGTGAACAGGGACGGAGAGCTGGTGGGGCTTATCTTCGATGGCGACATCGAGTCGCTGGCAGGAGACTTTGTCTACGACGGCACGAAAAACCGCGCCGTGGCTGTTCACTCAGCGGGAATTATCGAGGGACTCCGCAAAATATATGGTGTGAGCGCGCTTGCCGACGAGCTCGAGGGCAAGAAGTAGGAACTGGACACGAACAGGAAGCGGGGGCCGCGTGCTCCCGTTCTCTTTGCTTGTGCGGCCAATTGTGGCATGTGCCAGTAATGAATCGGCATGATTCGACGTACAATCGAAGATAGCCGCCAGACCGCGGAGAGGTGGCCGAGCGGTTGATGGCTCCGGTCTTGAAAACCGGCATACCCGAAAGGGTATCGGGGGTTCGAATCCCTCCCTCTCCGCCAAGTAGTTTTAGAATCAATAACTTACAAGATACAAACCCTCGATACCCTTTCAATTCCCCGCAAATTTGCAGGTTTCCTGATCGTGGTGGAACTGGGAGAGCGTTCTCCAGCGGGAGCCATATACGCCATTTTGTCGGTACTTCTCTGTTGGCCATTTCAGCAGTTCCCTTTCAATGTGCGATGGGACTGGAGGAATTTGACTCTTCAGCGATTGCATGATTCGGACTTAGCTCGGCGTAAGTTGTTTTCGGAAATTCTCCATGAGCGAAAAAGGCGAATGTGGGCTCGAATTCTCGGGGAAATCCGCAGACTTTCGCCTCAAAACGGAAGTCCCAGTTCGAATACTATTTGCTCCGCCAAGTAGCTTTATAATCAATAAGTTACGAGATGAATTCCCTCAACGCCTCCGAATTTCCCGGCAATTTCGCTAGATCCTCGATCAGCATGGAACTGGAGATCGTTCTCCGATAGTGCAGATGTGCGCCGTTTTGCCGGCACTTCTCTGTTGGCCAAACTGGCAGTTCCGTTTCGATGCGTATTGCAGTGATTGCATGATCCGGCTGGACGCGAAATCGTCTGCATCGAAAAATCCCAAGCAGCCCGATGGCTGCTTGAGGAGTTGGCACATTGAAGAATTGGCGTGCTCGTTACGCGGACTTTTTGGACATGCCGAGCGACTGCTCGCGCCAGTCCAGTGGGATCGCAGCGAGCAGATCGTTGAGCGAGAGGGGCAGTGATTCGGGCCGAGTCATCAACTTCTCGATTGACTGCGGGCTCAGTTGAACCAACTTCATCTGCATACGAATAAAGCGGGGTGACACGCCGTCGGTGGCGGCCAATTGTGCGATATTCGTAGCTTTGCCTGTTGTGATCTGTTCGTACCATTGGCGTGTGCGAGCGATGGCTTTCAGAATGGCCTGACGGCTCGCCTCTGTCGTGATGTTTGTATTGCCGACGATCAGGCGCAGGGCGCGGCCCTGGGAAATGTGGCGGAAGGGGCATTCGATCGAGGCTATAAGCTGCACGTGGGCCTGCGGTGTGCCGGCTGTGTTTCCGGCTCGGTTCTTAGCCATTGGACTATTGTTGCCGAGAAGCTGTTGGATAAACTGATTCACGCGGATTCGGATTTCCACCCGGGTTGGGTGGATGATGACGCGGTCAATGACCGTACGGAGGAAATGCTCTCGGTCAGGTCCACTGAGGGATTGCCAGGTCGCTGCGGTTGAAGTAGCGCGGGCGACAATCGTTGTGAAGAAACCGGCCGGTTGATTTGTCTCCTCCTGGGCATTTTCCCTGATGATTGCGACCAGGTCATCCGGATCGCGAAGAAGTTTCAGAAAGCGTTCGACGACGGCATTTTCTATATCGGGCGCCGGGATGCGCGTGGGAGTCTCGATCTTCGCTGTCTTTTTGATGACTGCCTGTGAGGTGTAGTAGCGGTAGCGGCGGCCGTTCTTTGCCGCGTGGGTTGGGGTATAGAGCGTGCCTTGAGCGTCAAAGAGAAGCCCGGTAAAGAGGCTGGTTTTGGTTGCACGCGATTTTCGTTTGCCGCCCTGGCGGTTCTCGGCGAGCAGCGCTTGCACCTGAGTCCAGGTCTCACTATCGAGGATCGCTTGGTGTTGGCCAGGGTAGGTTTCTGCTTTGTGACGAGTGAGGCCGATGTACAGAGGGTTGTGCAGCATCGAGTAGAGCGGACCCCTGAAGAAATGGTTGCCCCCCTTGCTGCGGAGATCATTTTCACGCAACCAATCCCGGAGGATGGTGACGTTGCCCAACCGAAGAAACTGATTGAAGATCGTACGCACGGTTGTGGCTTCCGCTTCGTTGATCTGTAAGTGGCGGTCGTGCGCGTCGTAGCCAAGTGGGACGTTACCGCCCATCCACATTCCCTTCTTCTTTGAAGCAGCAATCTTGTCGCGGATTCGCTCGCCAGTGACTTCGCGTTCAAACTGTGCGAAGGAAAGCAGGACGTTGAGCGTAAGCCGACCCATCGAGGTGGTCGTATTGAATTGTTGGGTGACTGAAACGAAGCTGACGCCGAACTTGTCGAACTGCTCAATGATTTTGGCGAAGTCGCCCAGAGAACGGGTCAAGCGGTCGACTTTGTAGACGACAACGGTGGAGATCTTGCCGGCGTGGATGTCGGCCATCAGGTGCTTAAATGCGGGCCGGTCCATGTTGCCACCCGAAAAGCCGCCGTCATCGTAATGAGTCGCGATCGCCTGCCAGCCCTCGTGCTGCTGACTTTTCACGAAAGCCTCACAGGCTTCGCGCTGAGCATCGAGCGAGTTGAAGGACTGCTCCAAGCCTTCTTCTGAAGACTTGCGTGTGTAGATAGCACAACGGATGCGGGGGTTCATACTCGCGCTCTCTTTCCTGGCCGTTTGTAACCGAAGAACACCGGTCCTGACCACTTGGTTCCGGTGATGGCCTTGGCGATCTCCGTCAGACTCCGGTAAACCTGGCCCTGGAACTCGTATCCAGTCTCAAGAACGGTGACCTCGTGCAGTTTGCCGCGGTACTCCCGCACATAGCGTGTGCCGATTTTCGGCCGGATCATCGCCTGAACGGCGGACTTCTTACGGTTGCCATTATCCTTGGCAAGTTCGTGCAGGCGCTTGAGAGTGGATTCCTTGAGCCCGCCGTAGGCCTTCTCTTGAATGCGATAGGCCAGGATCGGGATCAATGTTCCTCTATTCAAAGCTGGGCTGGGAATTCGGTCGAACAGATCGTGCCACAGCTTCAAGAGTTCCTTCCGATCCATCGCCGGCAGCTGTGTCAAGAGTCGATCAACGGCCTCCTGCCTGGTGGGTTTTGGTTTGGTTATCTTATTCTGGTCCATGGACTTGCCTCCTTTGCGGCATGTCCATTTCCGCTCTGCTTGGCCATAAAGTCAAGCAAACTTCTGCGCATCAAAACCGCCGAGATAGAGCGGTGAAATAAGCCAGTTTTGGGGCAGATTCATCGAGAAAACGTCGAATTGGAGAGAGGCGAATCTTCAGTGAATCATCAAGGGAATTCTCCCTGGGCGAAATAGGCGAATGTTTTCTCGAATTTTCCGGGAAATCCGCAGACTTTCGCCCCAAAAAGGTACTCCAAGTTCGAATCCCGCTCGCTCCGCCAGCTAGTCAATAGAATCAACAACTTATGGAGAGTCTTCGCAGTTTTCCTGCATTTCCGGCCAAACTCCCTGCTCTTTGGCTCTGAAAGGGACCAGAGAGCATTTCTTTGCAGCTCTTGCTGGGCGAAAACTCGGCATGTTCTCCGGCGAAGATTCCCGTAGTCACCTTTCGATCGTATTCTTTCGATAAGCCTAATTTGTCAGCAGTCAAAACGCGGCTAAATGCCTAGACCCGCCGCTGCGTTATGCTTGAGCATCTGGCTGGTGCGAATGTATTTCGCGAGCATCCCCGACGACTTGTGTTCAATCTGGCGCATGAGTGCCCGACCTCGGACTAACCTGTTGGCCTTCAGGGAAGAAGCAGGTACTGAGCCCCCGTCAGTCTCCCACTTGCGGAAGTACGCGAATGGTATACGGCGTTGGTCTCACCGCGGAGGCGTATTGCTGGATTCAGTTCGGCACGCAACGTGAGAGAGTTCTTGGTTTCGAACCGACCGGTGAAAGACTTCGGGATCTACGACGATGGACCATCTGCTCGTTGCAATTGCTAGCGACTTTCATGCGCACGGAGAGGCGAAGGATCAGCCTTCGTTCCTCGACCTGCGCGAAAAAGTCGTGTTGCCGACTCACAACCCAATTGAGGGCCTGAAGGATCTCATTCAAACGCAAGCTCTCAAATCGGATTTGTTGTTGTGCCCAGGAGATCTCGGGCATCAGGCCAGTCAGCTCGGCATCCAGTACGTGTGGGAAGAATTGCAAAAGGTAGGTTCGAGCCTGGGAGCAACTCTCGTGACTGCGACTGCGGGCAACCACGACATAGACTCCAGATACAAAAACACCAAGTTTGCTCCAGACCATGTATTGAAATCCCTCGTGCCGCGATTCCCCCTGCCAGATCCTTTGTGGGATCGCTATTGGGCGCGTCGTTACGCAATTGTGGAAGATCCAATGTACCGACTTGTTCTCTTAAACAGCAGCGCCTTCCATGGCTACACCTCGTTCGAACAAGATCACGGCCGAGTGGATGAGCTGGGACTCGCTCAGCTCAAGCATGACCTCGGGTCACTCGAGAGCCGCAAGATCAATATTTTGTTATGCCACCATCACCCGCAGCAGCACTCAGAATTGGGCCTCGGGGAAGATGATGTGATGAGGAACGGGCAGTTGCTCCTTGACCTCCTAGGTTCTGGAAACTACGGCCGCTGGATGGTAATCCATGGGCACAAACACCATCCCAAGATCACTTACGCGTCAGGCGGAGCCTCCTCCGCTGTTGTTTTTGCGGCGGGCAGCTTTTCATCTAAACTGTACTTGCCCCTGCAGACCGTCGCGAGAAATCAGTTCTACATTGTCGACTTTGATGTTGCGGAAATTGAGCAGAGAGGGTTCGTCGGCCACATCCGGAGTTGGGACTGGGCATACGGTACGGGCTGGATTCCCGCGCAGAACGATTCGAGTCTTCCGGCCAGGTCGGGATTCGGTCTTCGCACGGATCCCTCTACACTTACAAATCGCATTGCTGAAGCTTTGTCGGGGTCTCCTACACTAACTTGGCCTCAATTTCTGATCGATTTTGGTGAAGTTGAGTACCTCCTTCCTCAGGATTTTCGATTGCTGGAGAGACAGCTGGAAGCACGCAGAATCCGAATCCTCAAGGGAGCAAACGGGCCGGAAACAATAAGTGTGACGATATGACGGACGTTGATAGGGGACTTTTCTTTAGCTCGTTTAATGCCAGAGCACTTAACCCTGACCAGGTGGCTGCGACCTTTGTCCCGTCGGACCAATTCGCGAGGCTTTGTCAACGGCGGCATACGATTGTCCTAGGCCCGAGGGGCAGCGGGAAGACAACTCTTCTGAAGATGCTTCAGCAGCCGGCATTGGAAAGTTGGACCCATCCCGAGGCTAACCGCTATATCGAAATGGTTGATTTCACAGGCGTCTTCATCGCGACCGACATTAGCTGGGGGGAACAGCTTGCGTCCTTGGGATACGGGCAACTCGATCCCAACTCACAACAGTTACTTGCAACTGCGAGCTTCACAACACATGTGTTGCGATCTGTGTCAATCGCAATGCGGAATCGTATCCGGCCTTTATCCGAGCAGGTTCGCAGATTTAGACGTGCCAGTCTGAATGAGGAAAAGGAAACTGCGGTCGTTCGACAGATTGCTGGATTTTGGCATCTCGAAGGGATCGTTCCAACCCTAGCAGGGCTCCAACACGGACTTACACAGAGGTTGGCATTCATCCGCGAATTGGCGAGCAGAGAGGTGTTTCTTGGAGGTACGGACCGTGGCGAGCGCCTCAGCCAAATGCCTTTTCTACATCTCCATTTCTTGCAGGCGGCAGCAGCCGCGATTGAAGCGTTCGATTTTTCCATCGAGCAAGACGGAGCGAAATGGGGGCTCCTTTTCGACGAGCTAGAGATTGCTCCAAAGAATATTCAAGCGAATCTTATGTCGTCATTAAGGTCCGTAGATGACCGATTTCTGTTCAAGTTGGCACTGAACCCGTTTACGGACAACAGTAGATTCCTGACAAGACCGACGTCTCCAGCCCCAGACCAAGACTTCGAACAAATTGCCCTTTGGTATGCCGAGAAACGCGATGCACTGAAATTCTGTGGCGGTCTCTGGAGTGAAGTCACTCAGTCACTAAGACTGGATAGTTTGACCCCCCTACAAGTGTTCGGGAAGTCACAGTTCGATTCCTATCCCGATGATCGCGATAGCACAGGCTCTGCATATGGACCGAGGTCACGTTGGGCGCGAAAGTTCATTTCTCTTGCAGAAAAGGATCCCAGTTTTGGACGTTTTCTCAATGGCCGAGACATTAATCCGCGAAGACTACATGAGCACTCGGAAGCCGAACGCGCAGCCGAAATCAGGAAAATTGCTCCGATCGTAGCCATTCGCGATTTCTTCCTGAGACGAGACGTGGATAGACAATCTACAAAACTGAGAAGCAGGAAAGCTCTCGGCCTTTACGCCGGCGCAGAGTCGGTCTTCGCGATTACCGAGGGGAATCCACGTTGGTTCCTGGGTCTAATGAGATCAATGCTCGGCAGTTTGGACGTAAAAGCAAACCTCGCGTCGGGACGGATAGTGCCCCCGGCAAAGCAAGGTGAAGAGATGCTGAAGAGTGCTCAACGCTTCGCGGCAACGCTCCGGACAATTCCAGTCGAACCGTCGCAAGAAGGTGCGGCACTTGGCGTCCTAAGTCTCGTTAGAAAGATAGGCACATACTTCAATGATCAGGCCGTCCTCCAGCCCTTTAGGCCCGAGCCCCCGGGGAGCTTTACGGTTGATTCAAACGCCTCAGACGCACTCATCATCGCGTTAGGTCAGGCCCTAAACGCGGGTGCAATCGTGTATGTTCCAGATGATGATGGCCAATTAATTTTGGCGTCGTTGCGCGGCAAGAGATTCAGACTGTCTTATTTGCTTGCTCCACTGTACGAATTCCCGATCCGTTTAGGGGCGGCCGTCTCGTTGGGTACGATTATGCAGCGAACCCGGACCGAGGCTTCTTCCATTATGCAGGAATCACTTTTTGAGGAGCCTGATGATGCAAACTCCTAAAACTTTGATCGTAACTGAACTCAACCGAGCGTGGAAGCGAGTGCGATATGACCTCTTTATCGCGACATTAGGCTATGAGGAACGAGCACGCTATGTTGCGGAAGCAGTCGGGATCGAGGCAGAGAAGAAGTACGCGATCGGCTTCTCTGACCAACGGGAAGAAGCGTACGAAGAAAATCTGCGCTGGTTTCAAAGCAACGGTTTCGAGATCGAAGTTGTAGATGATGCGCAGTTTCGAGAGAAGATAGTGAAAGCGATTCATTCGGCTGCCGCACTTCGCACAGATGGAGTCCTTCAAGCCGTGATTGATATCTCAAGTCTCAGTAGATTCAGGCTTGCAACGATCATCGACTTGCTCCAAGGAGAGCTTCCAGAGTTCTCGGTGAAGGTGCAGTTCGTCTATTCCCTGGCGGCATATAATCCCCCCTCCGTAACGCAAGTACAAAACTCCCATGTCGGACCCGTATTACGTAGCAATTTTGCGGGGTGGTGGGTTGAGCCTGATAGAGGAATCACCGCGATTGTCGGTTTGGGATATGAGCCTGATAAGGCACTCGGTGCTGTTGAGCACCTTCAGGCGGCCGATATATGGACCTTCACTCCAGAATCCAAAGTTTCTGAATACTCACGCGCCTTGGCAATCGCTAACCAAAGCCTCCTTGCTACTGTACCGCTGGAACATCAAATCAAATACAGAGTACACGAGCCATTCAATCTTTTTATTACCGTGGAGTCTTTAGTTTATGGAGTGATGCAACGTCAGAACCCGGTGTTGCTTCCCTTCGGCCCGAAGCTGTTCGCGTTGTGTTGTTTGCTTGTCGTTTGTATTCATAAAGACGTTGCCGTGTGGCGGGTGAGCGCACAAGGGCAAGAACCTGCAGTCAATCGCAGGGCAAGCGGATTTGTGTATGGGCTGGCCTCAATTTTCAATCCGAGCAACGTTTTGCCAGCAGCTTCTCTTGTGCGACCTGGAAGAGTGGAAGGCTAGGCCGAATGCAACTGCACGGTGCAGACGACCTCACCGGGCACGTCAAAGACACCTGATTTTGGACGTGCAAAAGGGTCTGCAGGGCACGGAGGGCGGTACTCATACCGGCGCCGGGTTCAAAGAAGTGAGCCCGCTGCCGATCCGTGGTTGCAGTGGCGGCTGGTTCTGGTGTGCGAGAGGTGTGCCGGAGCGAGGAAGTCGCGCTTGTGGACAGTTCAATACCAATGTGATCTTCGGAACTTTTCTAGTAAGGGGGCATTGGAACAACGAAACACTGACCGACTTATCGAGACCAATTCGTAAATCCAGAGTTTTACTGTTTGGTGCTCTCCTCCGAACACGTTGCCTCTAAGTTGATTAATCATGTCTCGGAAACAAGGCTGTCCAGTCGGAACTCGTCCTATGCAGAATGGGAATAGAGTTGTTTGGGGGGCGATGCTGAAAGACTACGACATAGCCACAACCATGGAAACCCCGCGGGTTAAGCTTATCTGCCTTCTTGCCGTAATGAAGCAGTCGATCCCGGTCGGCCTTTGTGAAGTGCCTGCATTTATCCGAAAACACGGAATCGGAGTCTTGGAGTTGGTAACCAGGCATCGGTACTAAGGAAGTGTTTTCGAGGATTGCTCTTCGAGCGTTCTTTGAGGCAGCCACGAGAACCACATACACCCTCCCTACTCCCGCAAGGAGAGAACTGAATGAGGTTTCTGGGGAGTTCCATGCGGTACAGATCTGGGTTCCGGTCCCGCTGAAGTCGTCTACGAGAACCACCGTGTCTTCTTCGCCCAGCCTTTTGTGATCGCTCTTTGGTAAGTCCGGCTGCCTGAATAGGTCGGCGCGCGTTACGAAGAGGTTGTTGAAGTTCTTCGAGGTCAGCCCGTTTGCGACGCGGAAATCGTAAAGCATGGCATCTCCGCTCTCGCCCGCGCTGCCGGACATCGCGGCAAATCGCCATTTGCCTTTCCGCTTCGAGACGAACTTACTCCAGTCTGGCAGAGAATCCAACGCACCACGAAAGGCGGCATGTATCTGGGCCTGCCCGTAGAATTCGACGGCGTCTAGGATGCGTGCGGCAACATCCTTGTCGTGTTCAAGATCTTGGAATTGGTTTAGCCAGCTTTCGATCGTGACGTGGGTGATAGCTCCTCTGTAGGAGCCAAAGACATCGATCCACCGTTTGTACCTCTTGGCGTCTATGGCCGTCCCCGGCGCGAGGGGGGCCCTCATTGCTTCTCCCTTAGCCCAAGATCCCGGAGTTTCTTGCGGATCAACTGAGCCAAGGATTCGAGGCGAGTCCACATCGCTTCCTCGCCATAATATTCGTCTAGGTCGATTTCCTCGATCTGCGCGTACAACTTGTCCGCCGATTTCAGTACCTTCTTCGCTGCGGCCGCGACTTCGGCTGAGCCGATGTTCAAGTGGTCGGGGGTCAGTGTGGGGTTTTCGGCGAACTGCTGAAGACGTCGGGAGATTAGCTGTGTCTTGTTCGCTTTGACGGCATTATTAATGTATTGCTTGACCGTCCTGAAATCCGTGACGGCGTTAATACCCTTGGCCTTGTACTTCTTGAGCATATCGTCTGTAAATTTATCTTTCCTGAACCAATGGAACTTCGAAACCGCACGATCATTCCTTACCACGTAAAGCTCAATAAAGAAATCGGCCTTGGCCCGCTTATCTGGGTCAGCGTCTAACATTAAGTCCTGAAAACGCTTGGGATATGAAAGTAACTTCTTGCACCGGACCACAACGGCCTCATCTAGGCCAGTCAATTCGGCAATAATTGATCCCCTGGACTCCTGGAGTTCGCGCATCAGCACTTCCAACTTCAGCGCCGTCGGCATAAGCTCCCAGTCTTCTCTAAGTTTGTGAATTTGAAACATCGTCACGATGTTCTGAACAGTGGTGGGCTCTCCCACCTCGTTCACAGGAATGGTCTTTATGCCCACGGCCTGAGCGCAGATCCAGCGCCTCTGGCCATCCATGATCACGTAATCGCCGCTCCGGTCCTCTCGGTACACTGTGAGCGGCACAAGAATGCCAACTCGCTTGATCGAATCTTGAAGAATGTGAAGATTGTCGCGATCAAAGAGCATTCTCGGGTTATGTGGGTTGGGCTTGAGCTTGTCAGTCGGCAAGCTCCTAACGCCGATCGCTTTTACTCCGTGTTTTTCTGTTGCCATTGCACCCTTCAGACGTTCGAGATCAGCACCTCGTTTGTTATCACGCGTTTCGCCGCAAAACCGGCGACGTTACGAAGAACGGCAACGGTTTCGAAAGAAAAGCCTTTCGACAGGATTTCAGCCTCTTCGGATTCGGCATAGCTAACGACGAAGTCAATCCTCTTTCTGTTCAGATCGACCATCCACTTCCGCAATCGCACGATATCGCCCAACGTGAATGTCCTAGGATCATATTCCCGAAATACTCTTCGTGCCCGCACTGCGTATGGGGGATCCATGTAGACGAAGTCTCCCCTTTTCGCTTG
>Ga0206924_1092_pt1 | contig 19778 bp, 13 predicted proteins | sample Alteio_BWOrgHeat_61_FD_152947 | JGI IMG/M metagenome (GOLD analysis project Ga0206924, IMG submission 152947) | Enriched cells from forest soil in Barre Woods Harvard Forest LTER site, Petersham, Massachusetts, United States -... | ecosystem: Environmental > Terrestrial > Soil > Temperate forest >...
AATAGTGGTACGGAAAGAGGCCGCCACCCGGCGCGGTAGAGGGGAAGTCTCCCGCAGTGGAATAGATATTTGTGATGGAGGTAAGTGGTCCCTCACCGCCCTGCGGCCGCAAGGCGAATGGAATGGCGTTGCCGGGCTGGTTCCACTCGTTGCCGGCGACATCGCCGTAGAAAATGCCCGCGCCGCCGCGAACTGAGGTTTTTCCGTCCCCAAACGGATCCCACGCGAAGCCCAAGCGAGGTGAAACGTGGTAGAACTTGGTGCCGATAATGCCGCGGCCGACGCCCGCGTCACCGGGGAACAACAAGCCCTTGGGCGCGAGTGGAGCTACGGTGGACTGCTGGCCGGGATTGAACGACTCCGTCCTGTTGTGGGAATCGACGGGAGGCGTATCGATATCCCAGCGAACTCCAATGTTGGCCGTGAACCGGGGCGTGATGCGGTAGTTGTCCTGCACAAACACTGCGTAGTGCCACGTGCTCAGGTGTGTGACATACGGCGAGTCCTGTTCGAACCCTGACGCCTGACCGGTCACCCAGTCCGATGTCACATTGCCTGTGGAGGTGGGCGCTGAGGTGGCAAAGCTGAGTTGGCCAAAATTTAACAGATTGGCGAGGAACATGGTCTTGTCGAGAGAGAACTCGCCGCCGATGGATAGGTTCTGCTTGCCTTTGGTGATGCTGACCACGTCGCGCAACTCATAGTTGTCAGAACCGGTGAATGGGCCTGCGTTGGTCGCGGTCGCCGAGAAATTCGTTTCCGCGATGCTGGGCAGCGCCGGCGGTCCTTCGAGGAGAAAGTTCGAGCCGTAGGATGCCAAGGTCTGCGATGCCGGGCCGGTATACGGCAGGTTGACGCGTCCGCCCGCAGCCCGCGTGTACGTAAGCCAGGCCTGGTTGGCCGTGTTGGGGCTGAAGGTGTGAACGTCGCTGAGGTTGATATTGGTGCCAGCCGAGGCGTTCACATTGAAGGTCCAAGGGACGTTGCCGCCCGGGGAGTTGTTCAGCACGTTCTTCGAATAGAAGTACGTCACCCCCACATGGTCCTTGTCGCCGAGATTCTGGTCGTATTTGCCAAGGTATTCGTTTTCCGTTGCCGGAACGGGGAAAAACCCCGCGAAACTCCCGCCGCCTTTCGCCGGATTGGTGAGACTGCCCGGGACATTGGGCAGCGGGATGGAAGAGCCGATGGTGTTGGCTGTGTTGTCAAGGTTCTTAATGGTCGTGTCAAGCAAGGCCTGCGGGATGCAGTTCTTTGTGGCAACCTGGCAATTGGGGCTGGTGTTCGTTCCATCCACCTGGTTGGCGGCGGTATGCGCGGCGCCCGGCGTGTAGACGGTGAACGTGTCCCCGGTAAAGTCGCCCAGGCGCTCTGCGGCCGTGGGCACGATGGCGCCTGTAAACACATTTGCAGTTATCTGACGCAATCCGCCATAGCTGAAGAAGAAGAAAGCCTTGTCGTGCTTGATCGGGCCGCCAATGTCGCCGCCAAACTGGTTGCGGTGGTAAGGCGAAACGATGATCGTGCCTGTGGGGTTGCGTGCAGGAGCCCAGGTGTTAGCGTTGAAGTCGGTGTTGCGGTTGAACTCGAACAATCCGCCATGAAACTGGTTGGTTCCCGACTTGGTGATGACCGAGACGACCGCGGCGGAGAATTCGCCGTACTGCGCCGAGAATGCGCTGGTCTCAACGCGAAACTCTTCCACGGCGTCGGGGTTGGGCGTGGGGTTGCCGTAGTTGCGCATGCCGGTGATGTTGTTGCCGCCATCCAGGTAAAAAGCGACCTCAGGAACGCCGCCGTCGGGAGAGCCGTTGACCTGTATATCCTCTTCGTATAATCCCACGGCGAAAGTGGGATTGCCGGTGGGGTTCCCGGTGGAACTGTTGTTATTAGCCGACACGCCGGGCACGAGGGAAATCTCGGAGTAGACATTGCGGTTAACCAGCGGTAGGCCACTGATCTCGTTCTGCTCGAGGGTCACGCCCAATACTGCGTCAGACGTATTGACCTGCGGGGGAGCCGTATTGACCGTGATGGTCTGCGACTGAGCGCCCACCGACAGCGTGATATCGACAGTCAGGGTCTGGTCCACGTTGAGAGCGGCATTCTTCTGCACGAAGTGTTCAAAGCCGCCTGCCGATGCCTCCACGTTGTACGTGCCTACGGGAAGATTATCGATGCGGTACTCGCCGTAGCCGTTTGCCGGCGCCGACCGGGTAAACCCGGTATCCACGTTGATTGCCTTCACGTTAGCCGTGCTGACCACCGCGCCCTGTTGGTCCTTCACAACGCCCAGGATCGTTCCGGTAATCTGCTGGCCAAGCGCGGCGACGCCGCTTATCAAAGCAAACACGAGCGCCGCAACTGTGCGCGCTCCTGTTCTTGCCGTCATACTGCCGATGTTCATACTGCCTCCAAAATCTTTTGGTTTTCGGTTTATGTAGCCAGTTTGCGGCGTACCTTGCTCAACTACCGCACACACTCAAGCCCTCTACGATGAAGCCTCCAAAAACAGAGGATGAATCAGGTTGATCATCACACTTTAGCTTTGCTTTCATCTCTAAGAGGAGCGCAGAAAGCCCAAGAGCACTTCTGCGTGCGGTCACGTCGCTGAGGTTCTTTTTATTGCTCAAACCGCTAAATCCTCACTCGTTTACACGTGTGTTAAAGAATCCCCTCGTCCATATACATCTCGCTGAAACACACGAGAAGTCACTTAATTCAGATCACGAAGAGCGGGGAATGACAATCGCCGAGGATTCTCGGCCCTTTCATCAATGTTGGAAAAGGCTGTTACCGTATGTTACGTACAACTTGCGACATGATCGCACTTATAATCGATTCTAAATAAATAACTTAGTTCTTCGACTAAAGTTTGCTTCACTTCTGTGTCTGGGTGTGCTAAGGGGACTTTCAGTCGTGACAAGTCTCATGATTCGGGTGTATTCTTCCCAACAATAGGGTTCTTAGGCAGCCCTGCAGGCGAAGGAAATACAGCCAGTGTCCCAGTGGTTTCCAGCTTCGGAGGAGGAGCGCGAGCTGGTTCGAAAAGAACTGGACGCGATCGTCTCCAGCTACCATTTCCGCGGGAGCAAGCGCTATCCGGCGATGCTCAAGTACGTGGTGACCGCGGCCATCGACGGGCGCACTTCCGAGCTAAAAGAACGCACGCTTGGTGTTGAAGTTTTTGGCCGCGATGCCGACTACGACACCAGTGCCGATCCGGTTGTTCGCATCAGCGCCGGCGAGGTACGCAAGCGAATCGCGCAGTTCTACCACGAAAACGGACATGGGTCGAAGCTGGAAATAGAGCTGCCCCTCGGCAGTTACCTTCCGGAGTTCAAGCTGCGAGAACCGGATGCTCCTGAAGAGCAAGCGGTCATTGACATTGAGAAACCCGCCATTGTTGAAGGCCAGCAGCGTAAAACCTTCCTCTGGTACCGTGCGACAGCCCTCGTATTTATTTCCGTACTTGCCGCAGGGGCTGCCTTCGGCGTGTATGCCTATCGTAAGGCAGTTTCGGCGCGGAGCACAGCCATCGGCAGACTTTGGGCGCCGATGATCAAATTCTCGGATCCGGTTCTAGTCGTCCTGGGAACAGGCCACAACGCCGATCAGATTGCGCCGGAAACGACTGAGACCACCTTCCTCGCTCACATAACCAGCCACGAGCACCATTGCTCCGTGGCTATCGCGACCGCGCTCGCGAACATCGCCGGCGTTCTCCGCCAGGATGGCACTACACTCGAAATCAAGGAAGACAACGAAACCAGCCTCACAGACGTCCACTCGCGCACGGTGATTTTGATCGGAGCCACCAACAATGTGTGGACGATGCGCCTGGTGAGTCCTCTTAGGTATCGTTTCTTGCCTGGCCCAATCGCCCAGATCCAGGACACGAAGAACCTGCAGAACACCGCCTGGACCGTCAACTTCCTCCAGCCTTACGTCTCCGTCTCCACCGACTATGCCATTGTGGCGCGCTATCGCGATCCGACGACTGAGGGGCCTGTCATGGTTGCCGCAGGACTTGGACCCTTCGGAACCGAAGCCGCCGGCGCTTTTGTCGCCACACCCCAGTACGTGGAGCAGATCGCCAAGCAACTGCCCCCGGGCTGGGAAAACAAGAATATTGAGCTGGTCCTGAAGACAGAGGTGATCGATGGCAAGGCTGGACCGCCTACCCTGGTCGCCGCCACCGAGTGGTGAGCCCTCCGGCAATCTCTCTCTGCCATTTCGCCTCAAGACCTCTGTCGCGTCGCTCCTGCCGATCCCTTCAATTCGCCGGGAGCTTATCCGAAGTATCCGGCGCCTCTGCCTTTGAGGAGCTTAGCCTTAACCATGGCTGATGCCTTTTCCTTGGACACATATCCATCTTTATTGGTGTCGAGGCCGGAATTTCGTTCATATTGGGGGCTCGGCTTGCTGAAAAGTACCCATGAATTCGGCTTACCGATTGCCGCTGGCCAAAGGATGGCCATGTAGACATCCTCGATTGTCTCAAGCATGCTTCTGTAGGGATTGAAATACTTCTCGACGTAGTCCATCTGGTCTACAGCGGACATGGCGGCCAAGTCTGCGGTGCTCGTGCCAAGTTCAATGGCTGTCTCGGGCATGAATTGGATCAGGCCGGTGGCTCCGCTGCGATTCTTGATTGATGGGCTGAAGGTCTCGCCTGTTTCAAAGGCTATAGCCGAAATCAGGTAGCTCGGATCGACGTCGATTTTTTCGGCGATCTCAATCAGCCTGGCCTTGAATGCGGCGCTCACCCTGGCTCCCCAGGCGATCTGTTGACTGCCGAGCACTTCAGCCGCAAAGCCGCGCGTGAGGAAGTTGAACGTAGGGTCGTCCGGCTCCACTGTTCCACTTGGCCGGGCCACGAGGAGATGGCGGCGCTGAACCTCCTCGATCGCGGATATTGTCGCCGGCCCGCAGAGCCCATCAACCGCCAGCGGACGCCGCGAAACGGGAGCATTGAGGTTGATCAGCTCCTGGACGATTGTCACGTCCCCGAACAGATTCGTGCCCAACCGCCCGACCGAACTGAAGATACTGATCTTGCACGACATGGTTCACGTCTCCCACCTTCCGGGAATGGGCGAGATGGTACTTGCCCAGCCATTATAGGAGAGTCAGTCGCGACAGAATGGCCTGCGATCAGATGGAGCTATTTGAATGCTCTCTGACAGTTGGGGAGAGAGGATGAAGCGTATATTGGTTGCAACGGCTTCACGAAAAGACTTGCGTCATTGCGGTCGTGTGCCGCTGCTACGGTGCCGGACACTGATGGTGAACTTCGCTCCAAAGACATGGGTGGACGAAATGATGGGCCGAAATGAAGGTCATTGAGCCGCGGGATCCGAAAACCAGGATTGCTGTCGAGGTGGGCGGCGATGAACAGGATAGACCTCAGATTTCTTCAGGGGTACGTGGCGAGATGCCTTGGGTGCAGCGAACGTTGAACGCGCACGCCATTTTCGGATCAAAGCACGCGATCGTGAAACCGGCTATCAAGAGCTTTATCGAAAGCCCGAATCATTCGTCGCGCGATAACGCCAACATCGACATGATCGTGCTGCACTGTTCGACAGCGGCGACCGTCGAGGGCACACTCAGCTGGTTCTTGAATCCTCGGTCGCGAGTATCGGCTCATTACGTTGTCGATAAGAATGGCGATATTTACCAAATGGTCCGCGATGAGTGTTCCGCCTGGCACGCGAAGGCCGTTAATCCAAGATCGATTGGGATCGAGCATGTGGGCATTGCAACCGACCGCCTCACGGATGCCCAGAGCATGGCGAGCGCACAGCTCGTTCGCTGGCTTGCCACGGCATATGGAATATCAGCAGCGAATGTGCTGGGGCACAGATTTGCTCCCGGTAACGAAGGAACCACCGACTGCCCCAACCATCTCTTCGGCGATTCAACAGCAGACGCAGTTGCGGAATGGGTCGACACGAACATTGCGGATGCTTTGGTATCGAAAGGGTCGCAGAAAAGCCGGCAGATTGTGTTCGAGCCTCCTGCGCGCAAGACGCTGCAAGTGCCTCGCTGGGCCAGGCCTTCGACCTGGTTCGCCTGGCTGCGAAGAGACTTGTCGCGTATTCATCAAAATGTCCAGTCGCTGCCGCATTCGCCCGCGGCTACTTTGACTCCTTTGGAACTGATGACCATCGCCCTTGAAGACAGGCGATTCTTCAGCCATCCAGGAGTCGACGCGCGTTCAATTGTCCGGGAGGCATTCAAGGTGCTCACGGGCCGCAAACACGGGGGAGCAAGCACAATCGATATGCAGTTTGTGCGCACCGTGACGGGATATCGGGCGCCGACGATGAAACGGAAGGTCTATGAGGCATTCCTGGCTCTGGTGATCCAGTCCCGCCACAACAAACTTGAGATTCTCCGCTCTTATCTGGCTTGCGCTTTTTTCGGCTCCGGCCTTATCGGCGCGAATGCGGCTGCACAAAGGATGTTCAATAAGAACGCCGATCAGTTGTCAATTGACGAGGCGGCTCTTATCAGCGCGATGCTGGCTTATCCGCGTCCCCTGCAAGGATTGCCTCGTTGGGAGCAGCGGGCGCGACGGCGAGCGGATTATGGGGTTGCGGTTTCTAAGTTATGCATGGGCCGTTTGACTGGCCCATACGAAATTGGCCCGATCGAGGACAACGTAAGAAGAATCAGAGACGGTGCCATGCAGCGGTCGATTTGACTCGGAAGCCGTAAGAGTTCAATCATGTCTGCGCTTCAACGCCTCCTCGATTCCCGCCTGCGCCAGCGGCGCCATGATCGCAAAGCCGGCCGGCAGCGGGTGGACGCCATCATCGCTTAGCGCGGGTGGAAGACCGCCACGCTCATCCTTCATTGCCGAGTAGTAGTCAATGTACACGTAACCCTTTTCAGCCGCATATTGCCTTATCCACGCGTTCAATTCCACGATCCTTGGCGCGGGCTTCAGTGCCGGCGACCAGGCGAATTCAGACGAGGGCAGCACCGAGCAGAGCACTACTTGAATCTTGTTTGCCGTTGCTAAGTCGGCCATGGAAGCAATCGCCTCCCCGCTCTGCTCAACCGTCATGGGGCCAGTGTTCTCCATGATGTCGTTGGTCCCGGTCATAATGAGCACTACCTTCGGATTCAAATCGATGACATCCTGCCGAAAGCGCACCAGCATCTGCGGCGAGGTTTGACCGCTTATGCCGCGGTTGAGGTAGGGCTTGCCTGGAAACGAGTTCTCCAGCTTCCAGTCTTCGGTGATCGAGTCGCCCATGAAGACGACGCGATTCTCGCCGGGCTTCGGGGCAGCCAGCTTGGCGTCGGCCTCCTTAAAGCGCCCGAGTCCGCCGAAGTCCACTAGCAACTGTGCATCATGCGCTTTTTTCCAAACATAGTACTGAGGCGGATGGGGCCCATTAGCCGGCGTTCCCTGCGAGGCCGCGGGCGATTGTGTGCCGGGCGTAATGGCGGCTTGCTGTGCTTGCGGTAAAGCTTGAGCGCAGATGCCGGCCATAGCGGCTGCGAGCAATACGACGTTGCAGTGGATTTGTCGATTCACCTAACTACTCCATTCCCAGGACAACGGAAGCGGCCCGATCGAGGCGTATCCACGCGACAGGCTGACAACTGTGAAGCGGTTTGAAACTTAGTAGATGAATTGCTGATGGGATATTCAAGAATTTCGCAGGGTTTGTGGCGGAGAGAGGGGGATTCGAACCCCCGGTACAGCTTTTGACCGTACAACGGTTTAGCAAACCGCCGCCTTCAGCCACTCGGCCATCTCTCCGGCTCTCAGTGGATTATACCGGAATTCGCGTTCGCGCCTCTTGCAGCTTTCCCTTTCCCGCTTACCCAATTACATTCTTCAGTATGCGTTCCATCTTCAATCCAGCGCCCAGAAAACTGCTCCTTCTGCCCCTGATCGCCGCCACCTTCTTTATGGTTTCGGGCGGCCCCTACGGCATGGAGGACATTCTTGGCGGCGCCGGCTTTGGCTGGGCCATCGTTATCCTGCTTGTTCTCCCGCTCATCTGGAGCATGCCCACCGCGCTCATGATTGGCGAATTAGCTGCCGCAATCCCCGACGAAGGCGGTTTCTATATCTGGGTGCGCCGCGGCCTCGGGCCCTTCTGGGGCTACCAGGAAAGTTGGCTTTCTCTCTCCGCCAGCGTCTTCGATATGGCGCTCTACCCCTCCATCTTCGTACTGTACCTGGGCAAATTCAGCGCCGCCCTCACCGCAGCCCCTCGCGATTATCTCTGGTCGCTTGCGGTTGTTGTGCTTTGCTGCGCGTGGAACCTTCGCGGCGCGCCCCGCGTGGGCACAGACTCCGTCTGGATGTCCGTGCTGCTGCTTGCGCCCTTTGCCGCCTTTGTTGTCCTGGGGCTCTGGCGGGGCCTCACCCTTCATCCCGCCATTCACTGGGGCCGTCCAGCCCCTTCACCCGACGCCGATGCCGGCCTTTCCACCGCAATCCTGGTTGCCCTTTGGAACTACATGGGCTGGGACAACGCTTCCACGGTTGCGCGCGACGTCCACGATCCTCAGCGCAATTACCCGCGCGCCATCATCGGCGCCATCATCATCACCGTCATCACTTACGTTCTGCCTCTTGCTGCAATGGCCGTGGGTGGCCTCTCTCCCGATGGCTTCACCACCGGCTCATGGGCCATCGCCGGCGGCGAACTCGGTGGGTCGCTCCTATCTATGGCCGTCGTTGCCGGTGGAGTGATCTGCGGCATCGGCATGTTCAACGCGCTCATGATGAGCTACACGCGCCTGCCCATCGCCATGGCCGCAGATGGAATGTTGCCCCGCATCTTCGAACTCCGCAACCGCCGCGGCGTTCCCTGGGTCAGCGTGCTTTTTTGCGGACTCGCCTGGGCGCTCGCCATCAGCCTGCCCTTTGAGCGCCTTATCTCCATCGACCTAATTCTCTACGGCACGAGTCTCATCCTCGAGTTCGTCGCCCTCATCGTTCTCCGTCTTCGCGAGCCGCAGCTGGCGCGCCCTTTCCGCGCCGGCAACTTCGTCTTTGCGTGCCTGCTCGCCGTTGGCCCTACCTTCCTCATCGCTTACGCGCTCTATGCCTCGCGCAGCGAGAAGCTCGGCGATCCGGGCACCGCCTTCGCCAACGTCTCATCACTTCTTTTTGCGTCTGGGATTGCCCTTCTTGGGCCGCCGCTTTACTGGTTCACTGCGCTTCCGCTCGCCCGCCGTCGCGCCCTGGCCTCCGCATCCGCACCCAAGTAGCGGCGCACACACTTTACACGGCCACTTTCCTCTTCGTCTCGTGGTGCTTCGCCTTGCTCATCTCAAACTGCTTGATTGTGTGCGCCACCCGGTCGCGCGCATGAGAGGCATCGCGCCATCCCCGCATCTCCACGCGCTTCCCTTCGAGGTCCTTATAAATCGAAAAAAAGTGCGTTATTTCCTTCAACATGTGCGGATAAATATCGGTGTAATTCCAGATATTGGCGAAGCGCGGATTATTCTTCCCCACGGCAAGCACCTTTTCGTCCAGAACACCCTGATCGAGCATCTCGAGCAATCCGATGGGCCGCACCTCCTGCACGCATCCCGGAAAACTCGGGCCCGGCACCAGTACGAGCACGTCCAGCGGATCGCCATCTTCGCTCAGCGTCGACGGAATAAATCCGTAGTCGCCAGGATAGTGCACCGGCGAGTGCAGGTTCCGGTCCAGCTTAAAAACATGCAGTTGCTTGTCGTACTCAAACTTCTGCGTTCCGTCCAGGGGAATCTCGATGACCGCCCGAAAGACCTCCGGCGCGCGGTCTCCCACCGGCAGTTCAAGATAATTGACCATTGCGTTTTAGCTCTCCTTGGGGAATTGGGATAGTTTTGGCCAGTTGTGCAGATTTTGGGAATCGCGCGATCCCAATCTCATTTTCTTTCCGGCTCGAATTCGGCGCTTCGTCGCGGTCGTTTCTGAACACTGGCCGCTGATCACTAAATACTGTTCTCTGTCCCTGCCTCTATAATCAGGGATCATGAAGGCGCATGTCTATGTCACGCTGAAGACGTCAGTCCTTGATCCGCAGGGCCAGACCATCCATAACGCTCTGCGCAAGATCGGTTTTGCCGATGTTGTTGCTGTGCGCCAGGGCAAGTATTTCGCGCTTTCGCTCGCCGACGGCCTGCACTCCGACACCGCGCGCGCCGAGGTAGAGCGCATCGCCCGCGAGGTGCTCACTAACCCCGTCATCGAGGAATACACTTACCGCATCGAGGAGTAGTTGCCCACATAAAGCCCATCAGCGTCCTGCAACACTCCCGATCCTTCCGCTTACACTCAAGAAATCGGCCAGCATCCCGCGTTGCGTAAACGTGCCACCGGGTTGCCCGATCAGACAAGAATTCCGGTAAATATTACATTCCTGAATCAGAAGTTACACGGCAAGGTTTGCCTTCGAATTTCGATCGAGGGACTGTATGCAAGATCTTCACAGCTTAACCTCTTTCCAGTGAGCAATCTATAGATTTCAGTGGCGCGATCACGTCTATGGCAAATTGATTGCTGCATGTTTGATGGAAGGTCTGGTTGGAACGTGAATCAGCTGATCGGGCTTCCGGGGGTCAAATGCCAAACCCGCAGTTCGTCAACCTAAAGCTTGCCGCTGCTTCGCCTTCCGTACTCACATCGTCCCTCCCCACGAACAGATATGCTCAATCTGAACGGCGTCGTGCCCCCGGCGCGCCCCAAGCGGAATGGGCCACGGAAGCCATCGTGAACCTCCGCCACGTGGTCGCGGGCATCAGCATCGCGCTCATCATTGAAGGCGCAGTCGCGCTCTTAATCTACGCCACCTGGAATCTCTGGCACATCCGCTAGCCAGTTCCCTCCCTCTGCCACAGCGGTGGGCCGATCAGCAATATTTGTCAGCTGCTCGGCCCACCGCCGGTCATCTCGCCGCGAATTTTCCTTCGCTCTTCCCTGCTTTTCCAATCACTGCCACCTTGCCCTCGACTCCCTCGTCCGTATTCGAGTTTTCCAGGACTTGTTTTGTGCGGCAGATCTTCGCGCCGCGAATCCCGGCATCCGCCAGATCGCGGTTATAATCGACGCTTCCACGAAAGTGAAATGGCGAGCGTGGAGCAAATTGAATGGCTACCGAAATACACCCGTCGACCGAGCGAATGAATCTCGCAGACTCGTTGCGCAAGTTTCATACGGAGACGGGCCGGTCGCTGCTCGACCTGGTGGATGAATCGCCGGTCTTGCTCATCTTTCTGCGCCACTTTGCCTGCGCGTTTTGTGCGCAGGCTCTCGATCGCGTATCCCAGGCGCGGACGCAGATTGAGGCCAGCGGCGCGCGCCCGGTCTTTGTGCATCTCGGCTCTCCGGAACGAGCGAAACCGTACTTCGACTACTACCACCTGTCGGACATCGAAAGAATCAGCAATCCCGAAGCGACGCTGTATCAGCTTCCAGACTTTCGCTTGTCGCGCACCAATCCATACCTGCACTTTTTCAATCCGACGGTTTGGAAGGGCTGGCTCAAGGGTGCGATGTTCAAGTACGGAATCGGCATGATTAAGGAGGATGCGGAGCAGATGCCAGGCGTGTTCTTTCTGAAAGACCGGAAGATTGTGCGCGCCTTTCGCCATAGGACGATTGCCGATGAGCCGGATTACCTGAAGCTGGTCGGCGCTGGGTAAGGGGTTCAGTGGCCGTCAAAGGAGTTTCCGCGTGGGGTTCCGCGAAATAGGGCATTTGGGAGGCCGAAAAGGGCGTTTTGGGGATCAAAAAGGCCGTTTTGAAGAACAAAATCGAGCAAATTTCCCCACAATTTTGAGAATGTTTTGTTGATATTAAGTGAGTTAAATCAAATTTGCACTGAGTTTGGGGCACAAAAATCACTCCCCGTTTCGCCCTCTCGAATCTAGATACCGGCAGGCAAGCGAGCCGGTGTTCATTCCCACTTGGTTTTTCTGCCACCTAGAACAAGTGTAGAGATTTAGTGGCAATGATCGGCAAACTTCACGGAGATAAAAGATCAGGGTTCAGAGACCGGAAAAGTAAGGAGTTCGGGTGGAATTGGCGCGGGAAATTTGGGAACGGGGGGTTGACAGGGGCAAGAGGTGGGCTGCTGGGTTGAGGACAGTTTGGACGTTGACGGCTCCTGTAAGCCCACCGTTACTCAAGCGGACGATAGATCTCAGTGAGAGCCAGGAACCGGAGGCGGAGCTGGCAATTGGAAGACCTGAATGGCGCCTGCGTTGAGGATAGCAACGCGCTGCCCTGACGGGGATATGGCAACATTGCCGCCCCCATCGAGAATTGGCGCGAGAGGCGACTCCAGCACCATCTTGCCGTCTGCCGCATTGAACACCTTGACGATTTGACCTTGGAGGTCCGCCACGCCGATCATGCGCTTATAGCGGTCAACTGAACGTTTGAGGAGCAGCGTCTCCCGCGCCACGCGCGAACTGTTTGGCGCCGTTACCAGCAGCGGCCTCATGACATTCGTTGCCGTCTGTGTCTCCCAAAGCGAAAGGCCGCTGGTCAACATTGCCCCGAGCTTCCACCCGGTTTCAGGATCGCATGCGGCCAGTAGCAATTCCGAGTCGGAGACAAAGTTGTATTCCGGAGGGCACAAAGACACGGCGCGAGTCAGCACTCGGTCTCCGCCTGAAAAGGAATGCAGCGTTAGGAACCACTGGTTGGGATTATCTTGCGACGTCTCAAGATAGCCTTCAGAGTTCATGGGCCAATCGTTGGTCTGATTCGTCCACGGTACGCGGCTGACGAGCATCTCCTTGCCCGAGGCAAGATTCTGGGTACGAGCAACAAGAACGCTTTGCGCGTCGGGCTTCTGCCCTTCCGTTGTCGCTGCAGGCGGACCCGTGACAAGAGGGCCGGACTCGCCGACGTTCCTCGATTGCATTGCCGGCTCGAGAGAATTGGTGATCATCACTTGCTGCTCGGGATCCATCTCGATCCAGAGCAGTCGGCCCGGCATGCGCAGGTAGGGATTCATCTGCAATTGGGCATCGCCTTCATCCAGGCCGTCAGGCACGTGCAGCAGAAAATGCCCATCGTTGAGCATCCAGAGGTAGCGCGACCGGCCGGGCACTGTCCACGCAGCCCGGGAATCGATCTTGCCGCCTGGAAGCGATAGCACCAGGGCTTGAATCTGTTGCTTTTGGTCATTTGATCTGTCTGCGGCTTCGCGCAGTATGAGTCCTGGCGCCCGAAAGGTGAACAGAATCCGGTTTTCGTCGAGGAAATCGAGACTAACCAGGCTCTCGCGGCGCAGGAGGTAGTTTTTGCCGGGAACGGAAAAACCGAGCGGGCCGACGGAAATCGTGAAAGTGGGCGGCAGACTGGGATTCTCGGGGTAGCGGTCGAGAATCTTTTTTGGGGGGCCCAATCTGTATGGTTGCGGACCCATGTCGGATGGCAGCGGAGGAAGCTGAATGCCGGGTTGCGCATGCACGAAAGCTGCCGCAGCCATAAGGAGGCCCAAAGCGGTCAAACCTGACGTAATGCGGACTCGCTGGACGATGTATTCAACCCTCACTATGGATTTCCGCGCGAAGAGGAGAGACGCTCCGTAGAAATAGTTATACGCTCGGAAAGCGGGGGCCGTTGACATTCTCTCAAGCCGCGCCGCTCATTTGCGGTACGGTTCACGATCAACGATTCGCGGACCACGACCCATCATTTGCAGCACCGCTCGCATAAAATCAAGGCAATTGAAGGGAAGAAGAATGAACAAATTGAAACGATACGCAGCCTTAATGGTTGCAGCAGCCTGTTTAGGAGTGGCCGCAATTGCGCAGACCGATTCGCCGGCTTCGCCCCCATCGAGAGTGACCCAACAGTTGCAATGGAGCGGTGTTGATGTGGATGCAGCACAGTTCAAGAGTCTTCGCGACCTGGCTGTGAACGCGCTCGGGATGCGGCTGGTTGTGGATCAGTCCAATTTCGCGGTCCTGGCGGCGGCTAATGGATCCTTGTTTGAGATCTATGGCCCGGGATCTTCGGATCGTCCCTGGCGTCATGGGCAGGGGGGCGTGGCGGTGGGCTTTTTGACCGGCGATATCGAGGCGACCTCGAAGGCCATTCAAAAATCGGGCGGTGTTCTGCTCGGCGATCTGAATATAATGCCCAATGCCGGCGTCGATGGCAGCGACTATGCATTCCAATTCTTTAGAGCGCCAGACAACCGTGTCTATGCGATTGTTCAAAACAAGAACTATCACGCGCACTGAACAGAGATCGGAGAAGAGAGAAAAGAGAGCAGAGCTCGGAGACCTCTCTTCTGCTCGCGAGTACAGAGTGGCTGAAGGCCTCTGTTGCCTCGATCCAGCCGCCCGGGCCAGGGTGGTTCCACCTTTGGGGAACAGCGGAAGCGGGCGTAAGTCGCATAGAATCGAAGCATGTGCGGCATTGTTGGCTACGTTGGGCCGAAGAAGGTTGTTCCCGTCATCATCGAGGGACTAAGGCGCCTCGAATACCGGGGTTACGACTCGGCGGGAATTGCCGTGGGCAGTCCTGGTAACGAGAAGCTCCAGCTGCGGCGCGCGGCGGGCAAGCTGTCGAATCTTGAAGAGGTTCTTCGCGAGCACCCGCTCGAGGGCAGCTTCGGCATCGGACACACGCGCTGGGCCACGCACGGCCGGCCGACCGAGGAGAACGCGCATCCGCATCGCGACTGCACGGGCCGCATCGTCGTGGTCCACAATGGCATCGTCGAAAACTATCTTGAACTGAAGCGCGAGCTGACCGCGCAGGGTCACAAGTTCGTCACCGAGACCGACACCGAGATCATCGCGCACCTGATCGAGCAGGTTCAGAAGGATGCTGAAGCAGCCGGCAAGCCGATTCCGCTGGAGGCCGCAGTGTGCACCTCGGTCAAGCGGCTCACCGGCGCATTTGCGCTCGGCGTTTTGTCGTCATCTGAGCCCGACAAGATCGTGGCCGCGCGCTTCGGCCCGCCGGTCATTATCGGCGTCGGCGAGGGTGAATCGTTTGTGGCGAGTGACGTTCCGGGGATTTTGCATCACACGCGGAATGTGTACTTCTTGGGTGACGGCGAGATGGCGGTGCTTACCAAGACTGGCGTGACCCTGACGGACTTTGGCGGCCACCCGATCGAGCGCGAGCTCACGCGCATCCAGTGGGACCCGATTCAGGCGGAGAAGGGCGGCTACAAGCACTTCATGCTCAAGGAAATCTGGGAGCAGCCGCGCGCCGTCACGGATACGACTCTCGGCCGCGTCTCGTTGGACTCAGGCAAAATTTTCCTGGGCGAGATGGAGATTGCCGACGAGGAGCTGAAGCGCGCGGCAGGCATCAGCATTGCCGCGTGCGGAACAAGCTGGCACGCCGGCCTCACGGGCAAGTACATGATCGAGCGCCTGGCGCGGCTCCCCGTCGATGTCGACTACGCCAGCGAGTACCGCTATCGCGATCCCCTCGCCGGATCGCACACGATTGGACTGCTGATTACGCAGTCGGGCGAGACGGCCGACACGCTGGCCGCGCAGCGCGAGATGAAGGCGCTGGGATCGAAGACCGTGGCCATCTGCAATGTGGTCGGCGCCATGGTGGCGCGCGAGGCGCATGGCGCCATCTATACGCACGCCGGGCCGGAGATTGGCGTGGCATCGACCAAGGCGTTTACCTCGCAGTTGGTCGCGCTGTTCCTGCTGGCGATGAAGCTGGGCCAACTCCGCGGGCATCTGAACAAGGAGCAGAGTGTGGAGTTGATCGAGGAGCTGAGCCGCCTCCCGGTGAAGATTGAAGAGGCGCTGCGAGGCTGCTCGGCACAGTGCGAAGAGCTGGCCAAGGAATTTTCCACGGCGCGCGACTTCTTGTACCTGGGCCGCGGCATTCACTTCCCCATCGCTCTCGAAGGCGCACTGAAGCTAAAGGAGATTTCCTATATCCACGCTGAAGGGTACCCGGCCGGCGAGATGAAGCACGGCCCTAACGCGCTGATCGACGAAACGCTTCCGGTAGTAGTGCTGGCCACGCGCGACGAGGGGGATCCGGCGTCGAAACTGCGCTATGAGAAGACGCTCTCGAACATTCAGGAAGTGACGGCGCGGAGCGGCAGGGTCATCGCCATTGCCACCGAGGGAGACACCACGATCGGCGGGCTGGTGGAGCACGTGATCGCGATTCCCCCAGCGCCTGAGCTGCTGGTGCCGCTGATTGAGATTGTCCCGCTGCAGTTGCTGGCGTACTACATCGCCGTGCGGCGCGGGTGCGACGTCGACCAGCCGCGCAACCTCGCTAAGTCCGTAACGGTGGAGTAGCCGAAGGTAGAGACGCCTCGCCGAAGATCCCAGGAATGACCATTCAAGACCAATTCGGCCAGATCGATATTTATGTATTCGATCAGATCCTTCGCGGAAATATCGCTAAGGGCATGCGCGTGCTCGACGCCGGCTGCGGATATGGGAGAAACCTGGTGTACCTGCTTCGCGAAGGCTGCGAGGTGTTTGCAATGGACGCGGATGCCGCGGGAGTTGACCATGTTCGCCAACTCGCCGCATCGCTTGGGGCCGGGTTGCCGGCGGAAAATTTTAGAGTGGGCTCCATTGAAGAAATGCCGTTTCCGCGCGAGTTTGCCGATGTGGTGATTTGCAACTCGGTACTCCATTTCGCGCGGGATGAACAGCAATTTCGGGCGATGCTCAACGGCCTTTGGCAATCGCTGCGCCCGGGCGGAATGCTGTTCTGCCGACTGGGATCGAGAATTGGAATGGATTTTGAGCGGGTGCGGGAGAACATCTTCGTGGTGGGAGATGGCTCGGAGTGGTTTCTTGTGGATGAGGAGATGCTGCTCGAGTTGACGGATGAGATGAATGCAGTCCTCGTCGATCCGCTGAAAACCACGATCGTGCAGGACTATCGGTGCATGACAACATGGGTGCTGAGAAAGCGAAGAGGGTAATTGACTTTCCCCGCTTGTGAAAGCGAATCACATCGCCGCGCGATGCGGATGCAACGTCGATCAGCCGCGGAATTTGGCCAAGAGTGTGACGGTGGGGTAGAACGGCGAAGAACTTCAGCGCAAACAAAAAGCCCATCCCTTTCGGGATGGGCTTTTCGTTGAATTATTGCCGGCGATCACCTAATCTCCCACACGGTCGCCCGTGCAGTACCATCGGCCCAGCGAGGCTTAACTTCCGTGTTCGAGATGGGAACGGGTGATCCCTCGCAGTATGGTCACCGGCAAATTGAGGCGTCTTGCGGGCATCTGAGCCCGCAGCCGAAACCCTGAGCGTTTTTGAGCGAAGGGTCTGCGGTTCGCCTTTGATACCGAGGCGTCTTCAGGGTGTGAGGAGCAGTGCTCCGGGAGTCCTGAATCGAGATCCTGAGTCCGCCGTGGCGGACTCAGGATCTGCGACTCGCCTTTTAGCTTGGGTGGCGCTTGGCGGGTGGTTCCCCGCAGTGGGCCGCGACATCTGACGAGCGTTCTCGCAATTTTAGTGCCCTTTCGGGAGTCCTGCAGGGCGGCTCTTTCTTAAGGGAAATATCCGCTTAACCTGACTAACTCCGGCAAAGGGCCATTGCTTGACCGCTAATCGTCCCGGATGGTTTCTCCCGGGCCGGTCAGGAACACGGACAACAAACTGGCGCCAACAAGATCAAAACGAAGATAGATTGGGTGACAAGGCTTTGATAGAAGAGCGTCCGTGCTTTGTTGCTGCGCGGAGTTAATTCTATGGTAAAGCCAAACGGGCGATTAGTACTGGTAAGCTACGCGCATCACTGCGCTTCCACCTCCAGCCTATCAACCAGGTCGTCTTCCTGGGCCCTTCAGGGAGATCTCATCTTGGGGCGTGCTTCCCGCTTATATGCATTCAGCGGTTATCACAACCGAACTTCGCTACCCAGCCGTGCCCTTGGCAGGACAACTGGAACACAAGAGGTTCGTCCATCCCGGTCCTCTCGTACTAAGGACAGCCCCCCGCAAATCTCCTACGCCCACAGCAGATAGGGACCGAACTGTCTCGCGACGTTCTGAACCCAGCTCACGTACCGCTTTAATAGGCGAACAGCCTAACCCTTGGAACCTTCTACAGCTCCAGGATGCGATGAGCCGACATCGAGGTGCCAAACCAATGCGTCGATATGAACTCTTGGCATTGATCAGCCTGTTATCCCCGGCGTACCTTTTATCCGTTGAGCGATGGCCCTTCCATACAGAACCACCGGATCACTAAAGCCTACTTTCGTACCTGCTCGACTTGTAGGTCTCACAGTCAACCACTCTTATGCTTTTACACTCGACGGCTGATTTCCAAACAGCCTGAGAGTAGCTTCGCGCGCCTCCGTTACAATTTAGGAGGCGACCGCCCCAGTCAAACTACCCGCCTAACTATGTCCCTCTCCCGGATTACGGGAGGAGGTTAGAGTCACAGCACTCGCAGGGTGGTATCTCACCGGTGGCTCCGCCAAATCCGAGAATCTGGCCTCAAAGCCTCCCACCTATCCTGCGCAGCGAGAGCCATAACCCATAGTTAAGGTGTAGTAAAGGTGCACGGGGTCTTTCCGTCTAGCTGCGGGTAACCGGCATCTTCACCGGTACTACAAGTTCGCCGAGCAACTCGTTAAGACAGTCGTACGATCGTTACGCCATTCGTGCAGGTCGGAACTTACCCGACAAGGAATTTCGCTACCTTAGGACCGTTATAGTTACGGCCGCCGTTCACCGGGGCTTCAATTCAAAGCTTCGCTTGCGCTAACCTCTCCTTTTAACCTTCCGGCACCGGGCAGGCGTCAGCCCCTATACGTCGTTTTCGACTTAGCAGAGACCTGTGTTTTTTGTTAAACAGTCGCCGTACGCGCTTCACTGCGGCCCGCTTACGCGGGCGCTCCTTCTCCCGAAGTTACGGAGCCAATTTGCCGAGTTCCTTAACGAGCTTTCACTCGAGCGCCTTTGGATATTCTCCTCGTCTACCTGTGTCGGTTTGGGGTACGGTTCCCTTTGTTCTCCTTAGAGGTTTTTTCCCGGCAGCGTGAAATCAGCAGCTGAATCCCATACGGGCCTGCTTTGCGCCTCACTGTTGCTCTGGTGGATTTGCCTGCCAGCGCCAGCTTACGCGCATCGACCGTCATAGCCATAGGACGGCCTGCTTATCCTTCTGCGTTACCCCATCGTGATATCGAACATTGGGAGGTCCGGAATATTAACCGGATGTCCATCAGCTACGCCTTTCGGCCTCGCCTTAGGGACCGCCTAACCCTGAGCGGATTAACCTTCCTCAGGAAACCTTAGACTTTCGGCGCGGAGGGTTCTCACCTCCGTTATCGCTACTTATGCCGGCAGGGTCTCTTCTCTACGCTCCACCAGTCTTCTCAGTCTGGCTTCACTGCTGTTGAGAATGCTCTCCTACCACGTCCCGCCTAGGCGGGACATCCGCTGCTTCGGTGTACGGTTTTAGCCCCGTTGTATTGTCGGCACCGGACCGCTTGACCAGTGAGCTATTACGCTTTCTTTAAAGGATGGCTGCTTCTAAGCCAACCTCCTGGCTGTCTGAGCGTTCCGACTTCCTTTCCCACTTAACCGTAACTTGGGGACCTTAGCAGGCGGTCTGGACTGTTTTCCTCTCGACGATGAGGCTTAGCCCCCACCGTCTGACTCCCGGACTGGTTGTCACTGGCATTCGTAGTTTGGTTGGATTCAGTAAGCCGGAAAGCCCCCTAGTCCATCCATCTCTCTACCACCAGTGCAAATCATCCGAGACTAGCCCTAAAGCTATTTCGGAGAGAACGAGCTATCACGGAATTTGATTAG
>Ga0206924_1093_pt1 | contig 18959 bp, 14 predicted proteins | sample Alteio_BWOrgHeat_61_FD_152947 | JGI IMG/M metagenome (GOLD analysis project Ga0206924, IMG submission 152947) | Enriched cells from forest soil in Barre Woods Harvard Forest LTER site, Petersham, Massachusetts, United States -... | ecosystem: Environmental > Terrestrial > Soil > Temperate forest >...
CGATGGTCTGGCCAGCTAGGTAGCTGTCGAGAATGGCGGGGTGAACGTAGCACTTGCGGCAGATCGCGGGTGTATTGCCGAGCATTTTGGCGACGGCTTCGACGGCGCGGACGATGTTTTGCTTGGCCTGCCGTTGCGAGGTGAAGGGGGCGAACTCGCGGAGGGCAATCGCAGCGAGGACGGTCCCGGCCCAGGTGCGAAAATCCTTGGCCGAGAATTCCTCCCCGGCGATTTCGCGGAGATAGGCGTTCACATCTTCCGAGGAAATACCGTGAACCTCGCCTTCCTCGAGATAGGCAAAAAGCTCCTGCCCGGGCAGGTCCTGGCAGCGGCGAACGATTTTCGCCAACGCCGGGTCGTGCAGGTCAACGTGGTGCGACTTGCCGCTTTTACCGACGAATTCAAAAGCGATGTTGTTGCCGCGAATTTTGGCGTGCCGATTGTGCAGAGTGGTGAGTCCATAACTGCGATTCTGCTCGGCATACTCTTCGTTGCCTACTCGGATCAGCGTGGTCTCGAGCAGGCGCACGAGCGTGGCGAGAACCCTTTGCCGTACCAAGCCGTGCTTGCGCAAGTCGGCGGTGACCCGGCGGCGGATGCGTGGGAGGGCTTTGCCGAAGGCGAGCACGTGGTGATACTTGGCTTCGTCCCGCACCTCCCGCCAAAGCGCGTGATAGCGGTATTGTTTGCGCCCACGTGCGTCACGTCCGGTTGCCTGAAGATGTCCATTATCGTAAGAGCAAATCCACACTTCCGTCCAAGCGGGTGGAATGGCGAGATGACGAATGCGGTTAAGGCTCTCCGTATCGCGAATTGGCTTTCCAGTGGAATCAAAGTAGCGAAACGTTTTACCGGATCGTCGGCGCGTGATTCCTTTTCTGGAATTTGAAACATAGCGCAACCCCGCCTGCTTTGCGGCGAATGTCGGCGAAAGGTTGACTGCGGCCAGACCTTCCTGAAAAAGCATGCGGTTACGCTAGGGTGTCCGAATTAATTACCCTGCGTGGTGCTGGAGGAAGGAGACGGCCCGGGTGGGCTGGGGCGCACCGGGGCGTTGTGCAGAACGCCATCCAAATCCAAGACTTGGTCTACGCGGAGCGTGATGTGCTGGCCGTCGGCAAGGACGACAGTGCCGTCCGGCTTGGCGATGACGCCATTGGGCAGTTTGCGGTCCGCGGTGATTTTGTCGGTGACGCCGTTACGGGTGATGAAGACGTCGGTGGCCGACACGGTGATGCCGTCGCGGGAGGAAATACCGACGTCATGCTTCGCTGCGTCGGCACTAGCGGCGCTGGCCGCGGCCCCGGGAGGAGGATTGGCGAAGGGTTCGAACGCTCCCGCGAGGGTGAGCAAATGATCTTCCTGAAGCATCGACGCGGAACCGGTCGTGAGGGTGACTTTGCCGTCGGGCATGACCCGAAGGCCGTTTGGAAGCACGATCTCGTGTTCCATTTTTGTGGCCACGCCATTGCGAATCATGAAAGCATCGGCGCCCCGAAGGAAGAAACCATCGTGAGGAGAACCAGCCGGCAGGGTTATGAGAGGGCGTTCGGTGGCCGTTTCCGCACGCTGTGTTTGCGCGTAGGAGGTCGCGGAGAGCGACAAAGTCGCCAAGGTGAGGACAAGATGGAGCGTTTTCATACCGCTGAATCGTTCGCTGCCCCGGCCCGCGCGTGTCCTTTTTAGTGGCGGCTGAGGAATCGAACCTCTCTCGGGTTTATTGCCGGGATCCGCAGGGTTGCACTGCTGCCGCCAATGCCAATGGATCGTCGCCCCACCGCGCTCTGGACTTGTCGCGCGGAAATCCTCCGCGCGACTTCGGCCCGGGTTCACTTTCAGGAATAGAGAAATCCATTCACCGGTTGACCAACGAAACCGCTCTCGAATGCAGCGAATTTTCCCAAGCCTATGATGTGGATCGTCCGGCTGGCCTTGCGCCGGCCATACACCTTCACCGTCGGTGCGATCATGATTGTCCTCCTTGGGATCGTGACCATTTTTCGCATGTCCACGGATATCTTCCCCTCGATCGATATACCCGTGGTGAGCGTAATCTGGAGTTATTCCGGCGTTGCGCCGGAAGAGATGGAGAAGCGTTTCGTGACGGTGAGCGAACGCGCGATGACCACCACGGTAAACAATATCGAGCACATCGAATCGCAGTCCTACAATGGCGTGGCGGTGATCAAGGTTTTCTTCCATGAAGGCGCGAAAGTGGAACTTGGTGTGGCGCAGGTGACCTCCATCATGCAGACGCTTTTGCGCACGATGCCGCCGGGGACGACACCGCCGTTGATCGTCCAGTTCAGCGCCTCGAATGTGCCCATCCTGCAACTGGCGCTGAGCAGCAAATCGCTTTCCGAGCAGGAGCTTTACGATCTCGGCCTGAACTTCGTGCGCACGCAGTTGGCGACGGTGCAAGGCGCGCAAATCCCGCTGCCCTATGGCGGAAAATCACGCCAGGTGATGGTGGATATCGACCCGCAAAAGCTCTTCGCCATGGGAATATCCCCGTTCGATGTCACCAACGCCTTGACCGCACAGAATGTCATTCTTCCCGCCGGCACAGAAAAGATCGGCGATCGCGAATACAATGTGCGACTCAACAGCAGCCCGGAGTTACTCGAGGAGTTGAACAACCTGCCGGTGAAACAAATCAACGGCGCAACGATTTACATGCGGGATGTCGCCCAAGTGCGGGACGGCTTCGCAGTGCAGCAGAATATTGTGGCGCAGAACCGGGTGCGCTCGGCGTTGCTTACGGTGTTGAAATCGGCGGAGGCCTCGACGCTGGATATCATCACCCGAATCAAGGAGAGGATGCCCGGCGTGCAGGCCACGCTGCCGAAGGAATTGAGCATCACGCAGCTTTTCGACCAGTCGATATTCGTGCGGGCCTCGGTAAATGGAGTCTTGAAGGAAGGCGTGATTGCGGCCTGCCTCACGGCGTTGATGATCCTGCTCTTTCTTGGTTCGTGGCGGAGCACGCTGGTCGTGGCCACGTCAATTCCCCTGTCGATCCTTTGCTCGGTGATCATCCTCGGCGCGCTGGGGCAGACGCTGAACATCATGACGCTTGGTGGCCTTGCGCTGGCGGTGGGTATTCTCGTGGATGACGCCACGGTGGAAATCGAAAACATTCACCGCAACCTGGCGATTCTCGATGGCGCGCAACAGATCGCCACACCGGCTTTCGTCTCCACGATCTGCATCTGCATCGTCTTCGTGCCGGTCTTTTTCCTGAGCGGCACGGCGCGCTATCTCTTCGCGCCGCTGGCCATGGCGGTGATCTTTGCCATGCTTGCGTCGTATCTGCTTTCGCGCACGGTGGTGCCGACGATGGTGAAATTTCTGCTCAAGGATCATCTCGACGAAATCGAGATGGAGGGAGAGGAAGGTGCCGACGGAGCGGATGGTGCGCATCACGATTCGGCGGCGAAACATGAGCACCGGCACGAGCGAGTCCAGGCTCATCGGGAAAAATGGAATCGGGCCGTAGCCGCGCTCCCAGCTGGCGAGATTCCGATCCTGTTGCCGGAACACACGGAAGATCTCGCGGACGCTGAACCCGAGCCGGAGAAGAAGCCCCGCCGTTTTGATCACATCCGTGGTTGGAGTGAAAAGAGCACTGGATTTTTTCGCGGCATTCACGACCGGTTCAATCGCGGCTTTCTGCGTCTGCGCGACCGCTATACCGACGCGCTGGATTGGTCCCTCGATCATCGATGGGTCATTTTTGGCGCAATGGCGGTGCTGCTTTTGTTCTCGCTGTGCCTCGTCCCCTTTCTTGGGCAGGATTTCTTCCCGACGGTCGATTCCGGGCAATTCCGGCTGCACGTGCGCGCGCCCGAAGGCACCCGGATCGAGGCGACCGAGGAACGCTTTTATCAAGTAGGCCGGGCGATCCGGGATGTCATTCCGGACAAAGAAGTGCAGACCGTGCTGGATAATATCGGACTCCCACTGAGTGGCATCAACCTGGCCTTCAGCGATAATGCGACGGTGAGCTCAGCCGATGGAGAAATCCTCGTGTCGCTCGATCCAGAGCATCACGGCTCGACGCAGAAATACATGCGGACGCTGCGCGAGAAGCTGCACGCGCAATTTCCGGACATGGGTTTTTATTTCGCAGCGCCCGACATCGTGAGCCAGATCCTAAATGCCGGATTGCCCGCGCCGATCGATATTCAGATCACAGGGCGCGACCCGAAGAACTACGAGGTGGCGAAGGAATTGCAGCAGCGCGTCGCGAAAATTCCCGGCGCGGCAGATGTGCATCTCCACCAGTTGGTGCATGGACCGGATTTGCGGGTAAACGTGGATCGTACGCGGGCGCAGCAAATTGGGCTGACGCAACAGGCAGTGGCGAGCAGCGTGCTGGTGTCGCTGAGCTCAAGCGGGCAGGCTTCGCCGAATTTCTGGCTGAATTTTCAGAATGGCGTGAACTATCAGGTGGCGGTGCAGACGCCACAGTACAAAATGGATACGCTGGATGATCTGCGGAACACGCCGATCATCGCGCCCGGGCTGGCAAAGCCGCAGTTGCTCGGGAATCTTTCCGATATCGTCCATGCGGAATCGCCAGTGATCGTAAATCACTACAACGTGCAACCGGTTTTTGATGTGCTCGCGAATCCGCAGGATCGTGATCTTGGTGGAGTGGCAGCGGACATCGAAAAGATCGTTCGCGAGTATGATCCGCAACCGGGGTTGCTGCGCCGCCTCGGCAACGACGTGGGTCTCGGAGGATGGCTCGACAAGCATGGCTGGCTGAAGACTCCAGAATCGAAGATGCCGCGCGGGTCCACGATCCATGTGCGGGGACAGGTCGAGAGCATGAACAAATCCTTCCTCGGCCTCGGACTGGGCATCCTCTTCGCCATCGTGCTCGTTTACTTCCTGATGGTGGTGAATTTCCAAAGCTGGACCGATCCTTTCATCATCATCATGGCGTTGCCGGGCGCGCTCTGCGGGATCATCTGGATCCTCTTCATCACGGGCACGACCTTGAATGTGCCGTCGATGATGGGGGCGATCATGGCCATTGGTGTGGCGACTTCGAATTCCATCCTGCTCGTGACCTTCTCGAATGACGAGCGGTGTGCCAGCGACAAGGATGCGCGCGCGGCGGCGTTGGCCGCGGGTCACACGCGGTTACGGCCGGTGCTGATGACGGCGCTGGCCATGATCATCGGGATGCTGCCGATGTCGCTCGGCCTGGGCGAGGGGGGCGAACAGAATGCGCCGTTGGGGCGGGCCGTGATTGGCGGGTTAATCCTGGCCACCATCACGACGCTCTTTTTTGTGCCGGTGATTTACAGTGTCTTGCGCAAGAAGGAGTTTGAATGTGATCAGGACGAAAAATTCGAGGAGGAGGCGCACGAGGATGAGAAAGAGGAGGCGCATCAGACGTAATTCCCACCCGACCGTGCGCCGCACCCTGCACGAATCCTTACTCAGACTATGGTCGCCGAACTGAAAGAACCGCCCGTGCGAAAAGACAGCGTCAGCCGTCAGCCCCGCCGGCCACCGCAGCGTCGGATCGCCATTTGGGGGCCATTGCTTGTGGTCTTGGTGCTGGCCCTTTCCCTGACCGCTGGCATCTGGCGACACATCCAGCAGAAGCACGCGCAACAGGATTTTTCCACGCAAACGGGCAAAGTCGCGGTGGAGGTGGTAAACGTGAAGCGCGATGGCAAGCCGCATGAACTCATGCTGCCCGGCAATATCACGGCCATGATGGAGGCGACGCTTTTTGCCCGGGCCAATGGTTACGTGAAGCGCTGGCTGGTGGACATTGGAGATCACGTGAAAGAAGGGCAGCAACTCGCCATCCTCGAGACGCCGGAGCTTGACCAGCAACTGGCCGCGGCGCGCAGCGCGCAAAATCAAAGCGAGGCGAATTTCGAAGTGGCACGAGTGACCGCGCAGCGCTGGCAGGAGCTCGCGCAAAAGCAGGTCGTGTCGAAGCAAGACAATGACCAGACACAAGGCAATTACCAAGCCTCGGCGGCTTCTTTGGCGAGTAGCAAGGCCAACGTGGCCCAACTGGAGGACCTGCAAAATTTCAAGAATGTCGTCGCCCCGTTTGAAGGCACGATTACGACGCGGCAGATCGATGTGGGGTCACTGGTTTCGCAAGGAAGTGGCTCCGCGGGCACCCCGCTCTTTTCCCTCGCTCAGACAGATCCGGTGCGCATTTTCGTCGACGTCCCGCAATCAGAGTCGCCGCTCATTCAAGTCGGCATGGACGCGAAGATTTTTGTGCGCGAGCGGGCCAATCGCGACTTCACCGGCAAGGTGACGCGGACCGCGGGCGCGCTCGATCCGACGGCGCGCACGCTGCATGTTCAGGTCGATATTCCCAATCACGACGGCGCGCTTTTCACCGGAATGTACGGGCAGGTGAAGTTCACGCTCGTCGACGCGAGCGGCCCAATCATCATTCCCTCGGATGTCTTCGTGTTTCGGGCTTCCGGCCCGCAAGTCGCGGTGGTCACGAACGAAAACAAGATTCACTGGCAGACGATCAATATCGGAAGAGATTTTGGAACGTATATGGAAGTGTTCAAAGGGCTCGATGAGAATTCGCGCGTAGTTATGAATCCGACAGACGATTTGACCGAAGGGCTGCAGGTGGATGTGAAGCCTCCCGCTCCCAAGGCGCAGAATACGGCGGGACAGAAGCCCGAATAGGTGTTCGGTGGCATCAAAAGCGACCCTGACGGGATAGGCCCTGTGTCTCCATGCGCTCTGCGCTCTGGCACCTCCACCGCAGGCAGTCAAACCGCGTTCGAATTCGCTACGCGATCGCCACTTCTGAAGAAATGGCGACCCTAACGGGATTCGAACCCGTGTTACCGCCGTGAAAGGGCAGTGTCCTAGGCCACTGGACGATAGGGTCTTTTTGGGAAAAGAGCGCGGGAATTTGCCGGGGATGTCCGCCTCTTGCAAGCAGTTTCTCCTCAGGCTCCATTCTCCTGTTTCTGGAAGATGAACAGTAGGAGGCAGATTGGTCTCTTGCGTGTATTGACGATTTCCACATCCTCCGCCGATAATTCCACCCAGCATTCTTTCCGACGCGCACCCATGATTCGCAAAATCTGTTTCCTTTTTATCCTCCTCCCGCTGTTGCTCGTCCTCACGGTGTCCTGCGATCAAAAGCCCGCTCCGGAGAAAAACACGGAAAAGACGAAAAAGAAGCCGCTCGGTTCGCCGGACGTCCTTTTCAAGGAAGCGCGCGACCAGATGATTGCGGGCCAGTTTGATGAAGCGGCGGATGCTTTTGGCAAGATCACCGCTGAGCAGAAAGTCCGGCAGCCACTCTTGAACTGGATTGATTTCCATCAGGGCCTGGCGCTGTTCTTGGCCGGGCGGACGGATGAAGCCCGGCTCGCTTTCGCCAAGATCGAGGAACGCGGTCCTTTCACCAAGTCCGGCGCCGAGGGCCCGATGGCGGATTTCTTCGTCAACGTTGCGCATCAATTGCGCGACAAGGAGCCGACGCCCGCGGCCGCCGGCAAGGATTACGACAAGTGGTCCTACGAGGGCATCGCCCTGCTCGCCTTGGGGATGAAAGACTGGAACCTCGATAAATTCGACGAGGCCACCGCGCTCTTCCGCCTGTTTGGCGATGTCGCGCCGGAAAAGATGGTCGAGTGGGCCGATGGACCGCCCGATCTCGCCAAGCTCAAGGAAATCGCGAACAATTTCGTCAACGACTACGCCGAGTACGGTCCTGCGCGGAAGGATCTCGACGCTGCCAGCACGCCCGAGGAACAGGCGGCCGCGGTCGAAAAAGCCAAAGCTGCCCGGAGCCGCATGAAGCTCACGACCAAGATGAGCAAATCGCTCGATGCCACCATCGCCGATCTCGGTCCCAAGGCCGCTGCCATGATCGCGGAAAAATCGCGCGCCTCCGCCGAGGAAATGGCCGCCGACAACAAGGCCTTTTCCGACGCGAAGAAGAAACACGACGATTTCCTCGCGAAGTTCCAGTTCAAGGAGGCCCACGACGCCATCACCGAGCCCGCCCTCAAGATCGAAAAATCGCGGGATGATCAGGAAGTGCTCGGGAAAAGGACCAAATGGCTGGCCAATTTCAAAACGCAGCTTGTCGAAGACCTGAACAAGTCGGGCTACGCCAAGCCTATCGCGCGCAAGCCCAATGAAGTCCTGCAGGGTGGCGTGGCGAAAGCGGACGACCAGCAGGTGATGGTGCCGACCTCGCGCGGCCCGGTGCCCGTTCCGTGGGGCGACATCACGCTCGATTCGGCCCTCGTCATGGGTTCTTCGTTCATCCAGCCCGATATGCCGCCCGAACTCGCCTCCTTTCGCAAATGGCATCTCGGCGTTTTCGCCATCTACGCGGGAAAGAACAAGGAAGGCCTCGCCCTTTTGCACGAAGCCGCCGAGCTCAAGCCCGTTTACAAAGATGAGCTGCCGCAGTTTGAGAGCGGACCCGTCTCTTTCTAGAGGGGCCGCAGGCTGGGCGGAATTGCTCGCGAGGCAAACCTGACGCACTTTCCTTTTGACGCCACCGGCTCGCCGCCCGCATCTTCGCGGGCTTCGCAGCGCGCTCTGGCTGCCCTACTCATTTTCCAATCCTGATTTTTATGGCCAACTACGATCTCATCGTCATCGGCGCCGGTCCCGCGGGCTACGTCGCTGCCATCAAAGCGGCGCAACTCGGCAAAAAAGTGGCGTGCGTCGATCGGGACCGTGGCGGCGGCACTTGCAACAACTGGGGGTGCATTCCGACCAAGGCCCTGCTCAAGAATGCCGAGCTTTACCACACCATGAAGCACCGCGCGGCGGAGTTCGGCTTCAAGATCGGCGCGCTGGATTTTGACTGGGGCACGATCATCAAGCGCTCGCGCACCGTTTCCGAGAAAGGCTCGGCAGGCGTGGATTATCTCTTCAAGAAAAACAAGATTACCGACCTCCGCGGCGAAGCTTCCATGGACAAGGCCGGCGAGGTGAAGGTGAAGCTGGCCGATGGCAAGACCGAGACGCACACCGCGAAGAATGTGCTCATCGCCACGGGCTGTGTTTCGCGCCCGCTGCCGGGATTCGATTTCAATGGCAAGACCGTCATCGGTTCGAAGGAAGCGCTCACGCTGCCTGCACCGCCGAAATCGATCGTCATCATTGGCGCGGGAGCGATTGGCGTGGAGTTCGCGTATTTCTTCAACGCCTTCGGCACGAAAGTGACCGTCATCGAAATGCTGCCGAATCTTCTGCCCATCGAGGACACCGAGGTTTCACAGACCGTGGAGAAGGCCTTCGTCAAGCAGGGCATTGCGGTGCTGACCAATCACAAGACCACGAAGACTGAGGCCAGCGACAAAGGCGTAAAGATCACTGTAACCGATGCAAAGAACGCGGAAAAGGTGATCGAGGCCGATGTGGCACTCGTGGCTATCGGCGTTGCGCCGGTGCTGCCCGGTGGCACGCTCAAGTTCGAGCTCGTGAAAGGTTTTCTCAAGACCGACGACCGCTACCAGACCAGCGTCCCCGGCGTGTATGCCGCGGGTGATATCATCGGACCGCCCTGGCTCGCGCACGTCGCCAGCTATGAGGCCGTGCAGGCTGTCGAAGGGATGTTCGATCCCAAGTTTAAGCCGAAGAAAGTCGGCGTCTTCCCCGGTTGCACCTACTGCCAGCCGCAGGTCGCGAGCATCGGCCTCACTGAGCGCGCCGCGAAGGAAAAAGGGCTCAAGTTCAAGGTCGGCAAATTTCCCAACATGGCGCTGGGCAAAGCCCGCGCGATCGGCGAGACCGACGGCTTCACGAAGCTCATCGTCGGCGAACCGCACGGCGAGATCCTCGGCGCGCATATCGTCGGTTCGGAAGCCACCGAGCTCATCGCCGAACTCGGCCTCGCCATCACCCTCGAAGCCACGATCGACGAGATCGAGGAGACAATCCACGCCCATCCCACTTTGAGTGAAGGCGTGCGCGAAGCTGTCGAAGTCGCCGCCGGTCACGCCATCCATGTTTAATCTCCGCTTTGTCCCGCCGCTGGCGTTCTGGCGCCGGGCGGTGTAGGTTCGCCCGCCTCCCCATGATCCCCGAACGCATCGCCCAAATCGAAGCCACCCTGCGCAGCGCCGATAATATCCCCGACGCCACCCGGCAGGAATTGCTTAATTTGCTGGCCAGCCTGAAAGCCGAGATCGTCCCGCTCGCCGCCACCCATGGCGCTACGGTCGAGCAGATCACTGGCAGCGCGGACGCCGCCGTCCAGGCCGCTGTCCATCGCGAAGAGCAGCCTGCGGAAGCCGCGCAGGCGGCGGAAGGGTTGGCCGCGTCGGTTCGCGATTTCGAGGCTTCCCACCCGCAGCTTGTCCAGATCGTGGACCGCCTTGCGGTCATCCTCTCCAACACTGGTATTTGAAGGATTAAAAATCCGCGTGGCAAAATGCCCGGCCCCGATTATTTTCCCCGCCTCATGGAAGTAGTGCCCATCGACATTTTTGGCGTCCACGTGGACGTCGCCTTTCCCGCGCCCCTTGGTTTCAAGCAGGCGAACCTCGAGGAATTTGGCGCGAAGATTTGTGACGGAACCAAAGGCCTCGGTCTGCGCGTCGACCAGATCAAGCTCAAGAAGTGGGACGAACTTTTTGGTTACGAACTATCCGCGCAATTCTTCGGCGAGAACGGCACACTCACCCGGACCGCCGACCGCATCAAACTCGGCGTCCGCAATGCCCGCACCGCCGGCGACTGGACGATCATCCAGCAGACTTTGAACCGGTTTTACGCGCTCATGGATTTTCCGCCGACGAGCACGAGCGTCCTCTCCACACACGTGCACGCGAAGTTTCCGACGACCGAGGAACGCGACGGCTGGCTTGGCCATTTTTCCTACAGCCCGCTCGTCGGCCGTCCGGCCACGCTCGGCTACGTGCAGATCGCCGACTGGGAAAAGGAAATTCGCGTCCTCATCGAGCAATCCGCCGCCGTGCAGGATGCCGCGTTCGTGATGTGGGACACGCAGTTCACCAATTCACAGGATTGGGAGACTTTCCTCATGAGCATTCCGACCATGATGGAAAACGCAGTCAATATCTTCGACCTCGGGTTCGAGCCGCTGCGCGAACGCGTCTGATTGGTGGTCTGAAGTGCCCGCGTTCACCCGCACGCACGGCGAGTATGAGATTTCCGACGACCCGGCGCGGTTGGATCTGGATGTGGTCGAACGCCTGCTTCACGAAACGTACTGGGCATGGGAGCGCCCGCGGGAAGTCATTGAAAAATCCATCGCCCGCTCGCTGAACGTTGGTGCGTACTGGCGCGGCGCGCAGGTCGGTTTCGGCCGGGCGGTGACCGATGGAGCCACCTTCGCCTGGATCTGCGACATCGTGATCGATGAGGCGCATCGCGGCACCGGCCTCGGCAAGGCGCTCGTTGAGACGCTCGTCGATCATCCGGAAATCAAGGAAGTGCGGCAGGTTCTCGCCACGCGTGACGCTCATACTCTCTACGAACGCTTTGGCTACCAGCGCTTCGGCGACACCTTTCTCGCCCGCGGCTTCCGTCTCCGCCCGGAAACGCAGGCGTGACTTGCGAGCGCCGCGCAATCGGCGGATTCTCGTGGCATGAAACTCGACGCCGTCCAACAAGCCGCGCAGGAACAATTCGCCCGCCAAAGCCGCAATTATGGGCGTTCGCACATTCTCGCGGATGTCTCGGACGTTACCGCCGCCCTGGCGAAGATCGCGCTGCCTGAACGCGCCCAAGTGCTCGATGTCGCTACCGGCGCGGGCCACACCGGTTTGCACCTCGCCAGCCTTGGTCACGAAGTGACCTGCGCTGATCTTGCCGAGCCGATGCTCGAACGCGTCCGCGAGACGGCCAGCGAACGCGGGCTCACCGTCGCAACCCGTCAGCACCCTGCGGAAGAATTTCCCTACGCCGACGCCAGCTTCGATTTCGTCACTTCGCGTATCGCTCCGCACCACTTCAGTTCGCCTGAGTCTTTCATCCGCGAAACCGCGCGCGTGTTGCGCCCCGGCGGCTGGTTCCTGCTCATCGACGGCAGCGTGCCCGATGGCGAGCCGGAAGCCGAGGAGTGGCTGCACCAGGTCGAAAAGCACCGCGATCCCAGCCACCATCGCTTGCTCACCCCGCGCGCGTGGACCGCGTTGTGCGAAGCCCATGGGCTGCACGTGCAAAGCGCCGAGCTTCGCACCTTCAAGCAGCCGGACCTCGAATGGTATTTCGAGACCGCCGCCACTTCACCGGAAAACCGCCGCACCGTCCGCGACCTCATTGCGAATGCGCCTGCCTCCGTCCGCGCCGCCTTCCGTCTCGGAGAAGAAGACGGCAAAATCGTCTGGTGGTGGCCGCGTCTTACGCTTATCGCGCGGCGCGGATAATGCGGATATTTTGAAAAACACCCAACATCCAACGCCCAACGCCCAACGCCCAATGAAGAGAGCGTGTGCCGGGCGGATTCCGTTATTGGATGTTGGGTGTTGGACGTTGGATGTTGAGCCCTAGCCCGCAAACCGATAGCGATATCCCACCCCGCGCACCGTCTCGATGATGGTCGGCTCCGCCGGATCGAGTTCGATGCGTTTGCGCAGCTTCGCGATGTGCTGGTCGAGCGTGCGCGACTCGGGAAAATAATCGAGACCCCAGCACCGGTTGAGCAGCGTGTCGCGATCCACCACCTGCCCGGCGCGTTCGTGGAGCACCTCCAGGATCGCGGCCTCGCGCGGGGAGAGATCGATCGTCCGCCCCGCGCGTTCCGCCCGCAATTCCCGTGGATAAATCATCAGGTCGTGCATGGCAAAACTGCGCGCACCTTGCGAACGGGCTTGCACCCGGCGCAGGGCCGAGCGGATGCGCGCCAGCAGTTCGTGCTTGCCGAAAGGTTTGCGAATGAAATCGTCCGCGCCGAGCTGCAGGCCCACTACCACGTCGATCTCCTCGCTCTTGGCTGAAAGAAAGAGCACCGGCACTTGCGGATCGGCGGCGCGCACGCGGCGGCACACCTCGTAGCCGTCCATTTGCGGCATCATGATGTCGAGGCAGAGCAAATCGGGCCGGTGCTTTTCCCAGAGGGCCAGCGCCTCCCCGCCGTGGCGTGCCGGCAACACCGCAAAACCTTCCGGCTCCAGACACGCGCGGAGCGCGTCGAGTGTGATTGGGTCGTCATCCGCGAGCAGGATCGTCATGCGGCGGAGACAGATTTCAGCGGTGCGGCCGGCGGCGCGGGCACGCGCAATTCAAAGCACGCACCGCGGGTCGCGGGCGCGAGTTGCAACGTGCCGCCCATCGCCGTCGCGAGATCGCGGGCAATCGCCAGTCCGAGCCCCGTGCCGCTCGCTCCTTCGTTGATGCGGCTGTCGAGCCGCTCGAAGGGACGAAACACGCGCTCCGTTGCTTCCGCTGGAATGCCAGGCCCTTGATCGGCCACGGTCAGCGTCAGCACACCGTCGCGCAGGTGACCGTCAATTTCCACCGCGCCGCCGGGAACATATTTTTCCACGTTGGAAAGCAGGTTCGCCAGAATCTGCGCCAGCGCATCCGCATCCAGCAAACACGGCGCGGCGAGATCCCCAGTGTAGCGCATGTCCAGGGCGCGGCGCGCAAATGAAGGCGCAAACTGCTCGACCACCGCCGCAACGACATGAGCCGGGACACAGGCCCGCGGCTCCGCCCGCAACTTCTTCTGCTCGTGACGCGAAAAGGTCAGCACGTTGTCGATCAGCCGTCCCAGCCGCCGCGCTTCCTCGCGCACCAGATCGAGTCGCCGCGTCGCGTCGCGCGGTGGTTCCTCCAGCGCATCCGTCGCGAGATCGAGATTGAGCAGAATGTTCGTCAGCGGTGTGCGCAGCTCGTGCGAGACACGATTCACAAACGACACGCGCTGTTGCGCCAGCGCCGCCGCGCGAGTCTGCTGGTGGAAGATCAGCATGCTGAGCACGGCCACAAACACCGCCAGCGCACCGCTGGTCGCGACCGTCGCCGTATCATAGTGGACGCGCGTTTCACGATGATCCCACGAAGCCAGCTCCCAAGCGCCAAAGCGGCTGCGCAAGGGCAGCAGCAAGTCGGGCCGATCGGCTTGAGCACGGCCCTCCGAGAGTAGCGCGTGTCCAACACGTGACCGCAATTGATCCGGTCCGCCGCCCACGCGCACAGGATCGAACGCATCCGTCGCCCAACTTCCCAGCCAGCGATTGATGGCCGTTTCCACCGCCGTCCGGTCAATCAGGAGCACGACGACTTCGCTGGAAGACCGCCGCAGCCAGAAAAGCAGCGGCTTGCCCGGCTCATCGAGCCAACCGTTCGACACCCCCGTGGAATTGAAGACCCGGGCCGGCGGCAGCAAGACTGGTGCGCCGGTCAAGCCGGCGTGCGGTAGTTGCAACACCGGAACCGGGAGCCGCGAACCGTAAACCTGAACGTGCGTGTCGTCTTTCCACCGGAAGCGGAGAAATGAGACCTGCTGAACTCCGACCAGGCGATCGGCGGCGTCCCGCACGTCGAACGGCTGGTCGGTGGCAAATCCATGAACGAGTTCCGTCAGATGATCTTCGTAAAGCGCTTCGAGCCGCTGCAGCTCGCCCTGCACGTCGCCGGCGAAACGCTGGAGCGCACTGCGATCGCGATCGACGCGCACCTGCTCTTCCCGTCGGGCGAGCCGCAGACCGCCGCCCAGCAAAATCGCGGAGAGCGCGAGCAGGAGAAGCAGCGTAGTGCGCGGGCTGAGGGGAGACATCGCAGTCTGGAGTATGGTGGCGCAGTGTGGCGGATTCAAGCGATGGTCAGGGCTCGTTCGGCAGCGCGCGAACAAACAGCACCCACGTGCGGCCCGGGTCCGTGCGATCGTTGACCCCATCCGCGCCCGGCGGATTCAGCGTGCCGGCGAGCACGTGGACACCGATGGGCAGCGTCTGCGTGCTCCTCAATTTCCGCGCCTCGAAGAGCGGTTGCCACGGATACTTTTCCGCGACGCCTGTGCCCTTCAAGCTTCCGAGCAAGACCGTTTCCGACACGGCTTGATTGACCTCCACGGTCTGTCCATCCGGCGAAACGGTGGGTTCGACCTCCACGGACACGCCGGTGTTGCGCGTCTCGAAAGCACTCGCGTAACCGGGGATGCGAGGAGAATGAACGTCGTCCCACGTCACCGTCGTCGTCTCGGTTGCCGTGACGCTTTTGCTAAAGTCCTTTTTGGTCGTCTGCGTCGGATCGGGGGTCGGCTCGGTCACAGTCGTATGCTCTGTTCTCTCCACTGCGGCCGCCGGCCGGCTCGGCCTCGTCCCTTCCGTCCAGTAGCGTTCCTCCCGGGTTTCCTCGGTCGCGGCGCGCTGTCCGAGCTTCGTCGTGATCGTCGTCAAATGCTCAAAGCGCGCCTTCTTTTCCCCGAGTAACGCCTGCAGTTTCTCCCAAGCGGCGGACGCGGGCGACGGCGCGGTGAGCAGGTCGAGAGCGAGCGCCCGATCAAGCGAGTAAATACTGTATTCCAGATGAAGCGGACCGAATTGGTTCGCCTTGGGCGAGGACTTCGCGTCGTTTGGGTCCTGAATATTCGCGTGCAGGAAGGCCAGCCACACTTCACCGCTCGTAGCGTCATCGGGCTTGGCGGGTGCCGGTGTGTAGGTGCCGAGAAAAAATGGCTCGCTGCCGGAGGCCGCCACTGCCGTGGCGAGAGTCTGGTTGTGGAAGACAGGTTGCGAAGTCAGAGCATCGCCGACGGCCCCAACGGTGTCGCGCATGCTGTTCAGGCAGACGCGCTGCAGCATCAGATTCACGTCACACGTCCGTCCATCGGCCATGATCACCGGCTCGAGTTCGAGCGTATCTCCCGCGTTGCGCGTCTCCCATGCGCTCGGCCCGGCTATGCTCTTGTCGTCGCTCGGTGGGCTGAATTCCGTGGGATAGCGAACCTCGTCGATCCCCTGGATGACCGCCCGCTGCCCGTTTTTGCTGGCCAGCGCGGTTAACGTATCGAGCCGCGCCTTGCCAGCCTTGGCGAGTTCGGCGACGCGCTGATAACGGGCCGCGTTCCCGCCGTCGCTCTCGATCACGCTGCGGGCGTCATTCTTGTCCAGGGCATAAACCTCCAGGACGAAGAAGCAACTCCTCCAGTCGGGCTTCTCTTTGGCGGCAGCATCCCCGGGCTTCTTCACGAAGGGATCGCTGGGAGTGGCCGGCGCCGGAGCCGGTGTCTGCGCGCGCAAGGTGAAAGCCAGCAAACCGAGGAGCAGGGTGGAGGGGAGGTATTTCATGGCCGCAGTGTGGCAGGCCGGCAACCTCCTTGCGTCAACGCCCCCTCTCCGGCGTGTAAAAGTTCTGTAAATCGCGGGCGATGCTCAGCGCGAATCGTCCGTGATCCAGCCGCGGTGCCGATACGTCCACCAACCGATCTGCTCATGGAGCCAGATGGCAATCTTCTCGAAACCGTCGTACCGCGGTACGTTCCAGCCCGGGGGCGGCGGAGCAGTGGCGATGGTAGTGAGAAAATTGCACGGCACGGGGATGACCTCGAGACCCTGCGCGCGAAACACCGCGGACGCGCGCCGCATATGATTGGCCGAAGTCACGAGCAGCACGCGATGCCAGCCGCGTTCCGCCGCCAAGGCGTGGACTTTCAGCGCTTCATCATGCGTGTCTTCATTCGCGCCGAGCGGGATCACGGCCTCGGCAGGTACGCCCCACGTGGCCAGGAGATCGCGGGCGATGACGCCCTCGAAGCGAACCACACCGTCGAGCTTGTTCGCGTTGCCGCCCAGCAACAGCACCGGCGCTTTCTTCAGCGCAAAAAGCCCCTGCGCCATCACGAGGCGATCGCCCGCGGTGGTGAGATGCACGCCGGAGACCTCGTAGCGCGAAGGCGCTGCCCCGCCGCCGAGCATTACGATGGCATCGGCCGTGGGCAACGCTTCCAGATGAACGCCGGCATACGGCTTTTCCAGCGAGCCGAGCAACCGGCCGGACAGCGAGCTGCTGCCGACGATGGTCACCCAGAACGCCAGGAACCCCGCGAGTAGCGCCGGGCCGCGCTGCCGCTTGATCGCCAGCCACACCGTGAGGATCAGCAAGCCAAGCCACGTCAGCCCGATAGGCTCGGCCAAATAAACGGCCTGGTGCAGAAGACCGGACTCGTTCACAGAGAAAAAACGAAGAGCAACGGTGGGTTGTGACGAAGCATGGCCGCGAAGGTAGCCCAAGGCCCGCCGGTTAGGAGCCTTTTCAGTCAACCGTGCTGCAAAATATCCTTTTGCCGAGACCGTCCCAGCCCGTAAGCTACCCCGTTCACCATTTAACAAAGACGAATCTATGAGCACTGCCGCACCGCAAGCCCCCGCCGCCACCAAACTGAGCCAACTCGACGCACTCAAGAAATTGACCAAAGTCGTCGCCGACACCGGCGATTTCGAGACGATGCGCGATTACAAGCCGCAGGACGCGACCACGAACCCGAGCCTCATCCTCCAGGCCGCGACCAAGGCCGATTACGCTTACATCCTCGACAAAGTCGTCGCCGACCGCAAAGGCAGCGGCCTCACCGGCCACGCGCAGGTGGAAGATGTCATCGACCACGTCCTCGTCGCCTTCGGTCTCGAGATCCTCAAGATCGTCCCCGGCCGCGTCTCCACCGAGACCGACGCCCGTCTCTCCTTCGACACCAAGGGCACCATCGACAAAGCGCACCAACTCATCGCGCTGTATGAGAAGGCCGGCATCTCCCGCGACCGCGTGCTGATCAAGATCGCCTCCACATGGGAGGGCATCAAAGCCGCCGAAGTGCTCGCCAAGGAAGGCATCCACTGCAATCTCACGCTCCTCTTCTCCCTCACCCAAGCCATCGCCTGCGCCGAGGCCAAGGTGCAGCTCATCTCGCCTTTCGTCGGCCGCATCCTCGACTGGTTCAAGGCCTCGACGAAGAAGGATTACACGCCTACCGAAGATCCCGGCGTGAAGTCCGTCACCGAGATTTTCAACTACTACAAGAAGTTCGGCTACAAGACCGAAGTCATGGGCGCGAGCTTCCGCAACAAGGGTGAGATCACCGAACTCGCCGGGTGCGACCTGCTCACGATCAGCCCCAACCTCCTCGGCGAACTCGCTGCCAGCAATGACCCGCTGGAGAAGAAGCTCGATTCCGCGGCCGCGCAGAAGCTCGACCTCAAGCAAGTGCACCTCGACGAGAAGACCTTCCGTTACCAGCTCAACGACGACGCCATGGCTACGGAAAAGACCGCCGAAGGCATTCGCAAATTCGCCGCCGACATCGTCAAGCTCGAGCAATTCATCGCCAGCAAGCTGTAAGCGAGCCGCGTAATTCAGCATCACTCTGCAAAAGGGCGCTCCCGTAACGGAGCGCCCTTTTCTTTTCTTTTCCGCCTCTGCTATTCCTTCCCACGCCCCCTCTCTCTTCCATGACGATCCTCCTTCGCCTCCGTTCCCTCCTCCTCGCCGGCCTGACGGGCGGCGCACTCGCCGCCACAACCCTGGCCGACGTGGAAAAGACCGTCCCGGATTCCAACTTCGGGGTCACCGTTCCGGATTCCTGGGTCGACTTGCAGAGCGCGGCCCCCACCCCAAATATGGCGATGATGTTGGGCGAGCCGCGAAGGACGCGAATGATCATGGTGCTCGTCGATCGCGATCATCCGCCGCGAAACGAATGGGGCCCCCTCGAAGTCTTTGGCTACGAGAAAGCGCTCGAACTGAGCAGCCATGGCACCAAACTGGACGGCCATTTTGTGACCGTGGAGGGGATTAACTGTTACCAGTTCAGCGAGATGACTCATCCGAAGGGCAAGGACGCGTATATGCTCTCGCGCGCCATCCCGGTGCGCGGCGCCGTCTACCTCGTGCAGGCCCTGCACTTCGAGGGGGGCCGGGTGGAAAGCGATCCCGATTTGATGCATATCGTCGAAAGCTTTCGCTTCCTCAAGCCGCCGGAGCACGTGCCCGCCCGCGACGCCACG
>Ga0206924_1094_pt1 | contig 18908 bp, 16 predicted proteins | sample Alteio_BWOrgHeat_61_FD_152947 | JGI IMG/M metagenome (GOLD analysis project Ga0206924, IMG submission 152947) | Enriched cells from forest soil in Barre Woods Harvard Forest LTER site, Petersham, Massachusetts, United States -... | ecosystem: Environmental > Terrestrial > Soil > Temperate forest >...
CCCCTGGGTTTCTCAATGCCAGGCCAAGAAATTCAACCAGCAAGGAAAATTGCCACTTTCAAAACCCAAGCGCGCAAAAGAAATTTGGATTTGGCAGCCCCAGGTGATTGTGAAAAATAAAAAAATCGCCTTAGTAGAAAATAACTATGCGCCTTTTTTAAAAGGCCAGCTCATACTTCCAGGTCGGGCAAAACAGGCCGCTCAAAAACCCCATCGCTATGATGGCATTCACTCGATCACTCATCATCAAATTTTCATTCACAAACAGGCGAGCCAAACGCCACCTGCGAAAACACAGTGGGTGGCTCTTTCTGAGCTGAGGCAAAAGAGCCCTTCTTCATTGATTCAAAAGGCTCTGTCAATTTGTTCGGTGCTAGTGTTATCGCTGCATCTCATCAGTTGCAAGACTGCAGATAAGGCCGGCTCCGCAGCGCCACCTGTCTCCGTCAGCAAATCCAGGGCGGCACCCCCCGCGCAAGAAATTTCTTTTGGTCAGCGGCTCACCAGCGTCGGCGAAAATTTTCGTGCGCGATTTTCAACGGATGGCTTATCTCTGATTTACGTCTCTAAAAGAGGACCACAAAAGAATCAGCAAATTTTCACCTGGTCCTTCAGTGAATCAAAAGAGCACCGCCTGACCTATTCTGACGGTGACGCTGATTTTCCCTTGTTTCTTCATGGTTCACAGAAATTTGCCTATGTCTCGACTACGGATGCGGGAAAAGAGAAGCCTCACTTGTTTTCATCAGCAGCTCGCCCCCACATCAATGATTTATTCGTGAGCGAACTTCAGGGGCCACCCATCGAAAAGCTCACCAAACTCAATCAGATTTTTACTTCGCTGGATTACGACGGGACTTCCCATTTCGCCTTTTCGCTGAATCAACCCCAAGATCATCAAGTCGGAGTCTTGGACCAAAAGGGCGGTACGCCAAAAATTATAGCGCAAAGCAAAGATCACGATCTGATTTTTACCCTGACCAACAAAAATCACTTAGCTATTTGGCTAGAAGAAGATCAGTTCGGCCCCTCAGTCCTACGTGAAAAAAAAGGCTCCGGAAAATTAGAAAACCACGTGGTCCCCTTCGTCTCCATCCACGACATGAGCTGGTGGGACGCCGACCGCGAAACCATTTTGATCTCTGGAAAATTACAAAAAGACACCCAAGACAAAATCTATCTCTATGACTTACGTTTCGACTGCCTCATCCAACTGGCAGCTGCCAACACCGACCTCTGGTACCCAGCCACCAACCCCGAAAAATCCCAACTAGCAGTCACCCTAATAGACAACGGCCAACGCCAAATCTACCTAACATCCCTAAAAGAAACCCAAGAAAAATGCAAACGCCCCGAAGACCTAGAAGATCCAATCCCGTCTCCGACCCCATCCCCGTAAAACACGGAAAAGCACGCGGCAGAAGGCCCGCAGCCGAGGCGAGAGGGAGTGAACGCGGAGGCCTACTACCCGTAGGCCGCACAAGAGAACGACCGAACAACGAAGGATCCGGGCCTTCTGCCGCGTGCGCTCAGTCGAAGCCCGGAGTGGGGGTTTGGGATTGTTGGTCTTCTATTACATCCGAACTCACATTCGCATTCTGCGGATACAACAAAAGCAGATCCTGATCGCCAACGCCTTTCACCAAGGGAATCACCGCTTCTTGGCCGGCATTCACCGTGGTCTTTTCAGGCATACCCATGAACGCCTGGCTGGATTCCTGCACGGAAATTCGCGTCCATTGACTCAGGGATTTTTCCAAAAAATCATCCGTCTGAACCGAATCATTATCAGAAATCGTCGCCACACGAATGGAGAGCGCACCCGATTCGGTGGTGCCCAATTCGTCGACCGGCACTTCCACCACGGCCACGGTGGAATGATTGATGTTCATCATTTCATTCCGGTCCAGAACCGCTGGCAGATAACTTTCGGTGGGCGCCGTCGCTCCTGGCGCCAATGGCTGCTGCATAGCCACTTCATACTTCATACGCAGATTTCTGACCGCCACCGCATCAAAAAGTACACTTGCGAACTGCCCTGCTGAGGCCGCATCCGACAGACCAGGAACATTCCCTAGCGCCACTCCAGCAAGCTCTTGCGAAGGCACGCCTTTGCCATCTTTGTCGATCAAGACAGAAATCTCACACATATTCCATGTGTCTTCGGCTTGATAAAGTTTGGCTGCGACTTCTAAGAACATGCGAGTGCCGCCGCCATCCATCGGCTTCTTGATGATTCGGTAACCTGCCGCCTGTAAATTGCAACTAGTCTCTACGCTGTCGCTGCTGCCTGGATTCAATTTACGGGGCGCTCGGCCCAAAAGATTGAAAACCATGACATCGCCGGCATTCGTACCGCTGTTTTTCACATAGACATCGGCAGCTGCTCCGGCAGAGTCCGTGGCCGAGGTTGAATGAATAGAAAACTGCTCTGACTGGATGTTGGAAATGCGTTTGATCACGGCTAGCACCGGCAAAGTCATATCAAGGGTACCACCAGTTTTTAGAGTCAAAAATCCATCTAGCTCTACGGTGGCATCTTTTGAAACAGAAGCGTCCAGAGCAAATCGCAAATCCATGATGCCGGAATCCCCCGCCGCCAAAGTTAAAGCATTGGCGCTCGACAAGTTGATCCCGCCCACCCTTGGTTGAAAAGATGGCATGAACGTGATCTTACGCTTGGAAATATTTTTAACTGTGATCTGCGCCGCCACGATCTTTTTGTTAGAGATATTTTGTGCACCCAACGACACGCTGGCTGGCACGGTCACGGCCTCGGCCAAAACGGCCTTGTCCAGTTGGATGCGTCCAGCGCCTTGGTAGCTCACCGGATATTCGGCACCCTTGCTGTCCGAAATAATTTTGGCCGTGGACATCGCTAAGGACTTCAGCTCATCCGGTGATAGTTCGGGATGCTCCTGCTTAAGGATAGTCATTACACCCGTCATGTGCGGCGTCGCCATCGAAGTTCCCGACATTTGAGTTCCCAAATTTCCAGAGCCCATGTTCACCGAAATCACATTCTGCCCCGGTGCAGATATTTCTGGTTTGATCGCGCTGTCCTGAGAGCGCGGTCCCTTCGAAGAAAAGTCAGTGATGGTATCGATGACTTCTTTTTTTATAATTTTTTCTGGCGTGTTGAATTGTATGACGACATCACCGGCCGGCAATTTGCTTTTGATCAAATCACCAACACTCTGTGAAACCATAATGGCCGGAATTTTAAAAGATCCTTCTTTGCCGCCGCCCATTTTGAATGGATCGCCGGCGATATTGTTAGCCACTACAACAGCCACTGCTCCCGCAGCCTGCGCCCGAGAGATCTTATCGGCAAAAGTCACGACCCCACGATCAATGAGCGCTACTTTACCATTCACTTTAGCTTTGGTCGCATCATCAAAATCTTTGTCCGCAATTCCGACGTAGACCATGGGTCCGGACAAACTTCCCACTTTGTCCAAAGGCGTTCCCAGAGGGGATTCCATGGACTCTGACAAAAGGTCGCCGCCAGCATAGGTGATCTTCACCGCCGGAAATTGCCAGTTCTGAATAGCATCATCAATCGAAGCCGCCACAGAGAAGGCCTCATCAGTCACGCTTGGCGCACCGACGATGTAATCTGAGGCTCCTTCGTTGCCCGCAGCACATAGAACCACTGTTCCAGCACCACTCAAATTTCTAATCGCCTGTTGATAAAGGATGTGTGAGCTTCCGTAAGGTCCACCCAAAGACAAATTGACTGCATCTAATGTCTGAGTCGGGTCACCCAATCCTGTTGGATCAGCAGCGTACTCAAGACCGGCGATCACCACCGCGTCACCTGTAGAGCCATCAGCGCCAAAAACTTTGATGGCATAGAGTTTCGCACCAGGTGCAACACCATCGTAAGTGTTCACACCGTCGCCCTTGCCAGCGATGGTTCCTGCCACGTGGGATCCATGTCCGAACTCATCCAAAGGATTCGCGTCTGGTACCGGTAAGCGGTCATTCAAATTTGCTGAGGCTGAGTTGTAAGTGGTGCCGGCCAAATCGATTCCGCCAATAACCTTGGCCGTGGGAAACGACAGGTTGGCGGCAGAGGGATTGACAGCTTTGTAAGCTGCGGCTGTTCCCGCACCGCCCAACATCGCATGAGTGTAGTCGATACCGGTGTCTATGACACCAACACGCATACCGGTTCCATCCAAAGCGACATCGTTGCCATCTTTATCTTTCACTTTCATCTGATGAACCACATCCGCACCGATGAACTTCACCGAATTGGCCGACATCATATCCGTACCTGAAGCACCTTGTGCCACATCCATCACTCGTGGCCGAGCAAAGGAACCTTCGCCCTCCACGTAGGCGACTCCGCCGATGGCTTTTAACTGCTCTTTCAGAGAGTTCGGAGTGATTACGGCAAAAGCATTCAAAACCATTTTGTAACGATAGAGAATAACAATCTCGGACGACAGCGCTTTCAATTTCGCTTCGGCGACAGATTGCTCTTCAGTGATGGCTTTTTTCAAATCAGGATCCACCGCTTTTTTGCCGTTGACCATCTGTACGGAACTCAATAGTGGTGGGTTTTGGAATTGAATCAGAACAATGGATTTATTCTGCATCTGCGGACGATTGCTAAAAATTCCGCTGTCTAATTGTCCTGGCAGCAGCTGACTTTTTTGAAAACCACCCGGGGTGCATCCGATCAATCCCACCGTCAGTCCTGCAGCAAGAATGAAAAAACTAGACCTATTTTTTGATAACAAACTCATCTGCGACCCCCGGATAACCCTATGAAAATCCTCAGCAGAAATTCTGCTGCGTCGAGCGACCTTAGTGGATCAACCGTCAAATGCAAATAAATCAAAGTAATGGCTGGTTTAACTTTCGCTAATATGATGAAATTTTAGGTGATGGGCTCGTTGAGATCGAAATATCACTGGCAATATTCATGGCTTCCACTGCTGGCCATGCTTTGCCTGAGCCCTATATGGGTGTTGGCCAGCCCCATTCCCGCCATGGGCTCTTCAGCTTTGGGCTCACTGAGTAAAGGTTACATGTTCAACTGGCGCGGTTTCCGTTTGACCAAAGGTCAAACCAACTGGAATTTACAAGCTGGCGATGCAGCCAAAGTCGAAAATGTTCCCCACGAAATTTCTGTGCGCTATCAAAGTCCGCTCACCAACGGGTTTTTGGCCGTGAAAACGGAAACACTGCCGGCCACAACGAACGTGGAATTTTACGCCAAGAAGTGGATCAGAGATTACTCGTACTACGGCTTTGATGTGCTGGGGGCAAAAACTTTCACACAGGGAAATGCTCGAGGTTATGTGGTCGATTTGGTGCATCCGAAAAAATCTAAGCAGCTAAGACAAGTCGTCTTTCTCAAAGAGAAAACTGCGGTGATCCTCACCTGTACCGACGAGAAAGCGCAGTTTCAGCGGACGCTTTCCAATTGTAATAATATTATGAAGACGTTTTCTTGGCTGTGAGCTCAAAAATAGTCACCAACCACCTTCCGGCAGCTGGTATGGTAAGACTTGTCCTGGGCCAATGCATCCACTGAAAATACTCTCGGCGATTGGATGGTGATTTTTTGCGAGACCGTCATTGGGCCCATCGTCAAATCCAAATCAACCACAGGTCCCTCACAAGTACCTTTAGCGCTGATCGACCCTTCGGCTACATCATGAGGTTGACCATCTAATTGCACTAGCACCCCTACAGACTCTGTGGGATTGAGTTGATAGATATCATTCTTAACGGAAACATCGAAGACTAGGCTCTGCCCATTGTCACAAGTCCACTGACCATTCAATGTTTCAGCCTGGCATGAGGCGTCCGCGAAGGCAAAAAGAGGAACCATGCAGAAAAAACCGATCATCACTTGCAAACCTATATTTTTCATAATTGCTTCTTTCTTGTTTTAAATAGTTAAGGTCGATCCAACACAAGTCCATTTTGATCAAATTTGACTAGCTCGTCATCGCCCGGGGAAACTTTGATGGTCACTAGTCTGCCTTGAGTATTCCTGAGTCTTTGCGTTGCGAAGATCCGTCCTGATTTGACAGAGCCGTTGGGATAGAATTCGATCCAACTTCCAAACGCGACATTCTGGTTTTGAACAACCAATGTGGTGAGCGTAGCAAGGTCAGCGGAAGTTAAATTCCCTTGCTCGTCAAAGGTTACGCCTTCCGTCAGATCAAGCATTCGTCCGTGAAACTCAATTTTCGCTGGGGATCCCGAGATAAAAAGACTGGCAAAAGAGCCATCGTCGTACAAAGTGACTGCACCACGGATCGGAATGTCTATGGATCCAACTTTTACCATCACGTTGTCGGAAGCTAACTCTGCACTAGCGAGATGACCATCATTGTAGAAAGTGACAGAACCGTGGATCGGTATGTCCACGGATCCAGCTCTCGCGATCACGTTGTCGACGGCTAAATCTGCACTTTTAAGGTGACCATCATCATAAAAATCCGGACAGAAAGCTCCACCTGCTCCCACGGAATATCCCTGCAGATAAATAGCCAAACTGGAGGCGCCTATGCCACAGGTCACAAAACGTGTTGCCTTCAAAAGGTCGTAGTATTCTTTGTCTGACAAACTCGTAATTTTACCAGAGAAAATATACGAATTGAGTGCCCGGCTCCCGACAGAGTCCGTTTGCCCCATATCAATGGCCAGTCGGTAAATGATCTCATGGAGAATCGCCACCGCCATTTGATCAGAATTCAATTGATTCCATAACCTCTGCGAAATGAAGTAGCGTTTGTCACCAGGAAGCTCCGGCTCACGTTGATCGATCAGCTGGGAGATCGTGCAGTGCGGGGGAAGCGCAATGTGGTTGGCATCGGTCAGCGGTTCCAGATCGAAGTCGCCGATTTTAGCTTCGCTCAAAAATGCATCTGCCTTGACCTGAAATCGAGCGGCCCGAACGGGATCACGTTGTGCATAACGACTCAGGGCCAACTTCACTTTTTGTGCTGCTGAAAGATTGGCCGGGCCTAAATCTAAATGAAGCCCTTCCCTGATGGCGGTTGCCTCATACACGTCGTACATCAGAGCTTGTTGGCCCGGACAAATAACCACCTCACCACCGTGCCCTTCAGTCCCAGCAAACGCCAGCAAAGGGCAAACAGTAGTGATCAGTATCGAACCAGCGATCCCGACTAAGTTTTTGAATTTCATTTTACGACTCCTTTTTCTGAACGGGACATAAGGCCACCCCAAGATTATAAACACGCTTTTGTTTTCCCGATTCGAGGAACTGACACAGCGTCTGGTTGAATTCTCGAATCATTTTTTTTGCTTCATTTAATTTCGCTGGATCGATGGCCATGGTCATCGACGTGATACTGCGCTCTTCGATGGGATCTTCTTCCAGAGACACCATCGCTCGTTCAAGAAATTGCCTTTGATTTTTTTTCAGAGCTGGCGTGGTGAGATGCTTGTCGGCGGTCGAAAGCTGCTCTGTGGTTTTGATCAATCGGCCGTTTTTGGTCGCAAGCAGTCCCAGATTCAGCAGTCTTTCGATCGCGAGCCTAGCCTCTGTTTGGCCAATTCCTAAATTTTTCGAAATCCAGCGTGGTGTTGATTCAAAATCTTCGACAAAGGTGAGCTCTAAAATGGCAACATGATACCAGTCCGCGATCACGCGATAGAGATCGATACTGAGATCTTGAGGAACACTCTTCGACTGCAATTTCTTAAAAAAAGGACTAGTACGTCGAAGATGACGATGACCCTGGGTTTCAGAAATTGATGAAACAAACACGTCACTTTTTTCTGGCTCTAGTTCCAGCGCTTCAATAAGTTTCTGTGCCAATTTGTGCGATGGAATCTGCTTTCCAGCCAAGACCCGCGACAAAGCTCCAACATCAATCTGCAAAGCTTTGGCAAATGCCCGAATCGAGTAGCGTGGATTTCGCTCGCAGCGCCGAGCTAGCTCTTCCTTTATAATGTGTTGGTATGTGGCTTCCATGGAGCGGTTGTATACCGATCACTGGAGCCAGGGGCAAATTTATCTTCAACAAAGTGTTGAAAATAGACTTCAACGCTTGAAAATTTTACGTACCGCCGGAAGGATTCCCCTGGCCTACTTTTGTCAGATTTTGTCCAAAATATTGACATCTTACTTCACCCTAAGCGCACTACAAGGGCACACGATATTGGTCAACTTGGCCGTGGGATTGCATCGCCAGGGCTGTCTATGAAGAAAAGCATTCTTGTTATTATTCTGACCCTAGCTTCAACACTTCCGTGTCTGGCAATTAACAAGCAGTTGGCAAGGAAGGGATTTGACACCACAGATGCCTTGAAAAATAAATCGACCCCTTCAGCAGATGCACCAACCGTCATGACCAAACCAGAGGACATCGCCCGTGTTGTGGCCGAGGTCATTCTAGACAGCAACGACCAAAAAATGGCCGGCACAATTCACATGGAGTTATTCCAGGGTCGCATCGCCGCCGGCTACGTGATCACCAAGGTCATCATTATCGACCAGGAAAATATCTGTCGCGCTAGGCTCACTTTTACCAATTTAGTGGATCATTCACGCATTGTCGAAGAGGCCGTAGCGCAAAAGAACCTGGCTGGCCATCTGATGGATGAGTGTGATGATGGAAGTGACGACTCTGACGACCCGAGTTCTCAATAAATTAAGTTTTGCTATCACCAGATGTCGGTGGCTTTCCGCCACCCGGTTTATAACCACTAGGTCTTGGCTTGTAACCGCCACCACCGCCGCCGGGCTTGTGCCCACCGCTCTTAGGTTTACCATGATGACGACCGCCACCGGATTTACCGCCACCGCTGCCATTGGGTTTATGAGACGAAGCACTGGCCGCAGCCGCCGCTGGTTTTGCAGCACCACCGCCGAATAGTTTTTTGAAAAAGCTCGCCACCTTTTGTGTGGTTGTGGTTTTTGCTGAAGCTGTCGGTTTACGATATCCACCGGAATTATTTTGGTGACGTTGATGTCCGGCTTTTCCATTGCCATTGTTCGCATGGCGAGGCGGTACCGGTCGATCGGACGCGCCTTTTGAAGGCACGAATTTTTTGCGCTCAGCAGGTTCGCCGGCAACAGCAACTGGTACTGCTACAGTGCCATCGGGATTTCGTGGGGTGCGATCGGCGCGATAGCCTCCGCCCTGTCCATGTTGATTCGGTCCGGTGCTTTTCTGAGGACCGCGATCACGGCCACGGTCTCCACCACGTCCGCCTCCACGTCCGTCACGTCGAGGTCCGCGCTCACTGCGAGGAGCAGGGCGATCGCCTCCCGGTTCGTTGGAACGACCTGGGGTTACATCTTCTCTTGGGAACGCAGAAAATTCTTTCACTAGGGCCTCTTCTTCCATCCATCCGGATGGCAATTTGTGTTTCAAATAAACTTCGACTCGCGCTAGGGATTCAATGTCGCGATCACAGACTAGGGAAAATGCCAAACCCTCGGCGCCAGCACGGCCAGTTCGGCCGATTCGGTGCACATAGGATTCTGCATCGTTGGGGAGTTCATAGTTGATGACCATGTCCACACCCTTAATATCCAATCCACGAGCAGCCACATCTGTCGCCACCAAAATATTTTTTTCGTTTTCAGCTTTGAAAAGTTCGATCACTCGCGTTCGCTGAGCTTGAGTCAAAAGACTTGAAATTCCCATCGCCGGAACCGCATTTTGCGAAAGGAAAGAGGCAATCCGCTCTACGTTGAATTTGAAATTACTGAAGATGATGACCTGTCGGGGATTGTATTTTTTTAGAATCGACAACAGGTACATGGGTTTTTCGTCATGACCGCAGTGAAAAATTTCATCCTTCACATTTTCGGCTTTGGCTTGATCGCGACTGACATCGATTTCGATGGGCTCTGCACCGAACATGTAGGCGGTGTTCATCACGTCGAAGTTCAAAGTGGCGCTGAAAACCAGAAACTGCCGCTCGCGGGGCACTCTTTGTAAAATGAATTTCATGTCGTCTTTGAAGCCCATGTCGAACATGCGATCGGCCTCATCAAAAACGATGGCGCGCACTTGCTTCAAATCAACGCAGTTGTCCTTATACAAGTCGATCAAGCGACCGGGAGTGGCGACCACAAAGTCCACGTTCTTACGGAAGGCTTCTTTTTGTTTGTCGTAACCAGTGCCACCATAAACGGCAACCCCAGTTAGACCAGTGGACTCACTATAGGCAGCGATATTGTCGTACACTTGTTCGGCCAACTCGCGAGTGGGAACCAAAATCAAAACAAAATTAGTGGGTGCCCAATCTTGAAACTGACCTTTTAAAATGCGGTCCATCAGGGGGATTAAAAAGGCTGCGGTTTTTCCAGTTCCAGTTTGCGCTAAACCTGAAACGTCTTTGCCAGCAAGGACTTGAGGGATGACCGCAGTTTGAATCGGAGTGCACTCTAGGTAACCGATCTTTTCAATGACGGCATTTATTTTGGGATCCAGGTTGAGCTCAGAAAATTTTAAATTCATGCGCACAAACTAGTGCACGTTGACGGCAAAAGTCAAAACTCACTAAAGGGTGTTGGAAAAATCCAGGATCGCTGAAGCAAAAGCCTGGAATTGATCAGCATGAACCCAGTGCCCCGCGTTAGGGATCTCCACGCCTGAAACCGCTGGATTTGAGGCCACCATCCGCTGAAATACGTCTCGCGAGAGTTCTTTCGAATTTTCTCCGCGAATCACAAGCGTGGGCATGGTCAAGCGATGCAACTCATCCCAAACGTCGTTGGCCCGCCCTTGCTTCACAGAGCTTAAAATGGCCTCTTTAGAAAATCGCCAGTCCACGCTGCCATCAGGCTTGTCCTCCATATTTGAGTACAAATACTGCCCCAGGGTCAGCACGTTCTCGTGAACCACACCAAGCTTTGACCACTCATTCATAAAAAACTCTTTGGCCGCCAGTTTTGTCGGGAAAGGCGTGGGCACCGCCCCCAACAAATTTTCATAGTAAGCAACGGCGCCCATGGAAGGATCGGGACCGATATCTTCAATCACCAGTTTCGTCACTTTTTCGGGATATTTATGGGCAAAGCTCAGGGCATTGCGACCACCCATGGAGTGTCCGACCAAAATGAACTTGTCCCAGCCTAATTCTTGGGCAATTAAAAAAAGGTCATCGGCATAGTCCTCGGAAGCATAGCCTGTGACAGGTTTCCAGGAGCGCCCATGGCCTCGCTGATCGAAAGTCAGAATTCTTTCACTGGCCAATTGCGAAGTGATTTTTCGCCAGTTCGAGCCATAACCCATTAAACCGTGCAAAAAAACCCATTTACGCCCCTGATCGGGACCAGTTAGTTGATAATTGAAGCGCTCAAGGTATGATGTCGTTCTCACCATGGTGGAAATAAAGCAGAAACCTCGCTTGCACGCAACTTGGATTGATCGACAGGCGATAGAAATTGTAGAGCGACTTCAAAAGGCCGGACACATGACTTATCTTGTGGGTGGTTGCGTTCGCGATCTGCTGGCTGGAATTCATCCCAAAGATTACGACATCGCCACCAATGCACTCCCCAACGAAGTTCGCAAAAGAGTTTGGGGCAGCTATGTCATTGGCCGTCGATTTCGTCTTGTTTTAGCTATGCGGGGCGATCAGCAATTTGAAATTGCCACCTTTCGCCGTGGAGGTCGCCCTGAAGATTTCGTCGACGGTGAAGATCAACCCGTGGGCGATAACTTTTTCGGTACGCCCGAAGAGGACGCTCTTCGCCGGGATTTCACCATCAATTCTATGTTCTATGATCCGCTCAAAGACGAGTTGATCGATTATGCTCACGGTATGGCGGACATCGAAGCCAAGATCTTGCGCATGATCGGTGATCCCAAAGAGCGAATCATCGAGGACGCCATTCGCAGTTTGCGCGCGGTACGCTTGTCGCACAAACTGAAATTCACCATCGAGTCTTCTTTCCGCGCCGCCATTCGAGAAACCGCTGCCGAGGTAGCAAAATCGCCGTTGCCACGCCGTCGCGAGGAATATCTCAAATTTTTGCGCCTCGATGATCACGTGCCATCATTGTGCGAGCTTTATGACCTGAATCTGATGGAACATCTGATGCCTTCGCTGAATGAAATTTGGAACAATTCAGATCAGCGCGATATCTTCGTCAATTACATGCACCGCATGGAAGAGATCACCTGGGATTACAAAAACCCCATGGAAATCTATTTGCCAATGGTGATGGCCTTCAATGCAGCCTTGCAAGGCGATCCTGAGCTTGAAAAGAAACGCGAAATCTTCATGAAGGACGAGCTAGGTATGTTTAAAGCGGAATCCACGGAAGTTTTGCACATCATTGAGCTGGCCCATTCACTCCCCGAAATTAACTCGTTCAAAAAAAGAGGCCAGCGTCGGCAATTGGCGTTCCTCTCACAAGAGGCCTTGCGCTACGCTCTACGGATTGCGCGAATGGAACTCAGTCTTCCGCCCGAGGAGCTGGCGTTCTGGCAGAATTCTCTCAAATAATTTAGGGCACTTGATCGTAGCGAATCACCGAGGCCGTCGCCGCACCTGAAGCATCTATCTCGAGCGCAACGATCGCGTCTCCACCCATTTCGGCGGCTTTTTTGCGAAGGGCATCGATGTTGTGGTTGTTATCATTGCCGCAACAACCCCTTACGCTACCGATTTCGGAATATTTCTTGGTCGGCATCTGTGAGCGAAACAATCCGATTTTGTCCACCGGAGTCCGTGCCGGAAAAGTTTGATTGATCATCGCCGGAGCGAAATCCACATGCGGCTCAAAAACGGAACAGGCAGAAAGCACCAACACCGCAAGAGACAATATCCATTTACATTTCATAGCTTCCTCCGAATCAAAGATCCTTGAGTTAAATAAGTGGTGACATTTTTATTTTCAAATTCTGTGTGGCACTCGTCATGAGTGGAGCAAATACCACTGGCGTCACAAACCGTGCTCGGCAGGCATTGCTGGACAGGCGTTGTTTCTGTGTGAGTTTCACTGATCGTCTTAATGCCGACAACGGCGTCAGCGCCTTGCAACGCCGCATCGGTCCGCAAGTGTTCGTAGATGTCCACCAAATCCATCGAACTTGATTTGAAGCTAATCAAGCCTAACTCCGTGAAAGTTTCCGGCGGGGGAACTGTACGATAAATTCCCACAGAATTGATGTTGGACGGCGGCACCTTCTCTTGGCCCGCAGGGAACAGAGTGACCTTTGAAGTGGCGCAAGCGGAAAGCAAAATCAGCGTCGTCAGAAAAAATATTTTTAACGACACGTTCATCCTTTTGCGATTTCCAGAGCACTGCGCACGATGCTTTTAGCGTCCATTTTATGAAGAGCATAAAGATCGATCGCATTGTAGGCGCTTCGTCCGAACTCTCCATCCACTCCCAGAGAAATCACTTTGCCGATGGATTGTTGCGCCAAGATTTCGCCAGCCAACATATGATAGAGTCCACCGATTTTTTGATGATCTTCGACGACAATCATTCGACCGCCGGTTTTTTTCAGCGCCGGCATGATCGTCGCCATATCTGGATGATTGTGCTGAACAGGGTTGATCACGATCGTGCCGATTTTCTTTGCCGCCAGATCTTCCGCAGCTAACACGGCTTGCGGCAGCATAGATCCTGAGGCAATCAGACAAATGCTGGTCGGATATTGCGCGGAATTGTCGCTGACGATTTGGGCCTTGCTCAGTTCGTACTTAGCACCAGTCGTGAAGTGTTTGGGAAAGTTTTCACGACCCAAAAAGAAGATCGACGTGCGCGGAGTTCTTCCGGCTTTGCGTTCCTCTGCGAAGAGGTGTGCGGCCTGTGTGACTAAGGCGTCGGCCTCTTCACTGCAGGTCAGACTATACAAATCACAGTTGGGGATACTTGCCGTCATGGCTAAATACGACAGCGCTTGGTGAGAAGCTCCGTCAGCGGCGTCTTGAAACCCGGTGTGCGAAAAAATACAGATCATCGGGGATTCTGATAGACTGGCCATAGTCAATGGCAATGAGCCTTTGGTCACTCCGAACTGCGCAAATGTGTCGACCACAGGAATGTAACCGCCACGAGAGAACCCCGCGGCTACGGAAATCATATTGCTTTCAGCAACCCCCATGTCGAAAGAGTCCGCGGGAAATTCCTTGCGGAAAGCCGCCACACCGGTCGAGCCCGGCAAATCCGCAGTGATGCTAACGATCGGTAGACCCGCTTTGCGGGCACGAATCAAAGCTGCACCCACGCCATTTTGAATTTTTTCATCGGTAGAAGCTGGTGCCGCCTTAGCTTTGATCTGTTTTTCCCAATCCAGCAGCTCTGCAATCCATTGATCAAAAACTTCTGGATATTTTTCGCCGTCATAAATCTCAGATAAAAATGCGGGTAGTTCTGTGGGGGATTTCAATGGAAAACCGTGACCGCCAGAAGCGGACTCTGCCGTTTTTTTGGTGCCGATGCCTTTGATGGTTTTTGCTTGAATGGCCACGGGAATTTTCGGGTTGGCGCGGGCCTCTTCGATGGCCTCGAAAATCACGTCATAGCATTTCTGCAGATCGTGGCCGTCAGAAAGCTCTACCACTTTCCAGCCTTCCGTCGCGAGCGCCGCAAAAGTGGGCTCCATGGAAAATGCATCTTTGTCGATTCGACCACTGAGCTTGGTGTTGTTGTCAGAAATGATCATCACAAACGGAGCCAACCGACCTGTCCGAGCTAGTCCCGGAATGGCGGCGAAAGCTTCGCGGGCCTCACCTTCCATGCTGGCTCCGTCGGAAATTGCAGTCACGGTCACTCGGGACGTTGTTGCCAGAGCGTCCGCCAATGCCAGACCCTGAGACTGTGGCAGTGCTGAACCCAGCGGACCATTGCTCAACAAAACGCCTTCAGGAAATAAGTGCGCTTCAGCGTGTCCTGACAGCTTGCTAGTGATCGAACGAAAACCCTTCAAATCCTGAAGCGTCAGCCCAGCGAAATGATAGTTCGCTTTCAGCGCGTACAAACCGTTTTCACAGTGTCCGGCATCGTTCACCAAGTTATAAAGTTGATGCCAAGGAATGGATTTTTTCTTAGCCTCTTCAAAGACGATCGCATGTAATGCCGACATTAGCTCCGCAAAAGCTGCAGGACCACCGTAGTGGCTGGCGGCACCGCCTAAAACTGCATTCATATCCATCAGCGAAATCAATGCCCTTGTGGAGCGCGGATCCGCGACCTCAACGGCTTCGCCGCCTTTGCCCTTCAAAGTCATAGAGAATTGCGGTGGTTGGGAAGGGTTCCCCGCCAATTTGGTTTGCAAAGGAAGAGGTTGTGTCATAACAGATCCTTTTCAAGAGGAAGTTGGCCCTTTATCCTCTGGGACAGCATGGTGGTCAAATGGAAAATTTACGTCAATATCCCAAAGTCGAACTGCATCGCCATTTAGAAGGCGCATTGCGATTTTCCACTTTGGTGGAACTGGCCCGTCAAATGGGCCAAGAAGTCCCCAAGGATCAGATTAGCCAGAAGAAAATGTTTCTGGTGCAAGAGCCGATGAAGGATTTACTCACGGTCCTGCAAAAATTTATGGCCACGCAATCCGTTCTGGCGACTGAAGAAATCTTAACTCGCATTGCTTACGAGGCCGTCGAAGACGCCCATAACGAAGGAATTCGAATCTTAGAGCTTCGCTATGCTCCTACTTTCATTCTGCAGGGGCATCCGAATCTCAATTTCGAGAAAATCCATCGGGCCATCGTCGCCGGAGTCAAAAAGGCGGAAAAATTCCCCGTGGCTGTCGGACTTGTTTGTATTTTTCAGCGAACTTTGCCGCTGAAGGATCTAGAAAAAGTGCTGGATTTTGCGATCGATACCAAAGACACCTGGGTGGGAGTGGATTTAGCGGACGACGAGGCCGCATTTCCCACGAAGAACTTCGCGACACTTTTTTCCAAAGCCCACCAACACAGTTTTCCCATCACCATTCATGCCGGCGAAGTGCCCCTGCCTATCGCTCCTAAGAACGTTCTAGATGCGATCGAAATTTTAGGTGCTCAGCGCATCGGACACGGCCTACAGATCATCCACGACGAAAAGGTGCTTCGACATGTGGTCGATTCCAAAACAGTTCTGGAGCTATGCCCGACCAGCAACTGGCTCACCAATGGTGTTTCAAAATTGGAGGCGCATCCGTTTAGAAAGTTGATGCAGGCAGGAGTGATCACGACGATCAATTCAGACGACCCTGGGGTTTTCGGCATTGATCTAGTGAACGAGTATCAGCTGCTAGCGAACTCTTACCAGTTCTCTGATCAAGAGTTCGAGATCTGCAATGATTCTGCTGCGAAGGCCAGCTTTATTCCATTGGCGACGAAGCAGAAATTCTGGCCCCGGAAAATCTAAAAATCCGAAGCCACGGTGTTGGAAGAAATTGTCGTGGGCTGATTTTTCTCTAGAATATCCAAAGTCACCAGCACGATATAAACCGACATCGGCAATGAAATCAGCAGTCCAATAAGAAAACAAATAGCTCCGGCGATGTTGAGCATACCTACCAAAATGAAAAGACCAGCCATTGACCACCAATGATGAGTGATCAATCGCATCGAGGCTTTGATGGACTCAACGGCATCCTGCTTGCGGGTCACAAAATAGGTGCTGGACAAAGACAACGCCACCAGCAAATAAATTCCGGGCACCACCAGCAGAACCAGTCCACCAATCACCATTCCATAATAAATCAAACCCAGTAAGGTTAGCTGTAATAGACGATTGAAATCCGTGAACGCCCAGAAGAAATCGGAAAAGGTCATTTCGTTTTTGTCACGAATTTGAATCAGGCAAACCACATATCCTGCGTGAATAAAACCGCTCAGAAATAGACCCAGACCGGGAACTTGGGACAACACGCTCCCTGCCAAACAATACAAGAGTGATAGAGCAGCCACTAAGGGCAGTCGATCGCGCATTTGCGCCCAGGCTTTGTCGAAAATTTCACCGTATCGAATTATAGACATTTCCGCTCCTTACCGCTAGTAAGGAGGCCACTGTAAGGTATAGGAGGCCCGAATGCAAACGCTTGATTTTTACCCAGAGATTGAACCATTTCAATCGGGTCGACTGAAAGTCTCTGAACTTCACGAGATCCATTACGAACAGGTAGGGAATCCTAAAGGTTATCCAGTGGTCTTTTTTCATGGTGGTCCCGGTGGCGGCATCAGCCCCGATCATCGTCGCTATTTTGACCCACAATATTATCGGGTGATTCTCTTCGATCAGCGCGGTTGCGGCCAAAGTCTTCCCTTCGCAGAGCTGAAAGAAAACACCACTTGGGATTTAGTCGCTGACATTGAAAAACTGCGCCAGCACTTGGGAGTGAAGCAGTGGCACGTCTTTGGCGGAAGCTGGGGATCGACGCTGGCGTTGACCTACGCCATCACTCATCCGCAGAATGTCACGGCGTTGTTCTTGCGCGGAATTTTTCTCTGCCGGCCTTCGGAAATTAAATGGTTCTATCAAGAGGGCGCCAGTCAAATTTTTCCAGACGCCTGGGAGCCTTACTTCAACCACATTCCTGAAAATGAGCGGCAAGATTTTATCACGGCCTATTATCAAAGACTGACCAGTCCCATCGAAGCTGTTCGCCTTGAAGCCGCTCGCGTTTGGAGTCAGTGGGAGATGTCGACCTCCTATTTGATGCAAAAACAAGACGCGGTGGATGAAATGGAAGATCCCGCCAAGGCTTTGCCTTTCGCCCGAATCGAGTGCCATTATTTCATCAACAACTCTTTTTTTCCGACCAACAATTATATCTTGGAAAATATAGATAAAATTCGACGCATTCCTGGAGTGATCGTTCAGGGACGATACGATGTTGTCTGTCCCGCTCGCAGCGCTTGGGATTTGCACCGGGCTTGGCCAGAGGCAGAGCTGAATATTATTCCTGATGCAGGTCATGCCGCTGGGGAAACCGGAATTCGCTCCGCACTGATTCGCGCGACGAATCAGTTTAGGAATTTAACTTAAGGACCAGACGGGACACCGCTTTAGGTGCTTCAAAAGGCAGTCGGTGTGAGGCGCCTGGAATCACCTGAGTTTGCGTGCTTGGAAGTGTGGACAAGAGACCGACAAATTTGCTGTCTTCCTCTCCGGCGGCCCAAATTTGCGGCGTCGACCAAATTTCTGCCACCTCACGAAAATTCTTTTGTACACCCAACGACCACGACGTCAAAGCCTGCACGCACTGTTCGCGGTGAAGCTCTCGCAGCGGAGCCTGCGAGCCCGAAAACACCGGCTGAGCATTCCAGTCTTTGAGAACCAGAGTCAATTCTTCGTGAGCAAAGCGCTCGGACCATTTTTGGTCACTACTAACACGCTCTAATTTTTCTTCAGGGCTTTGTAGCCCGGGGTTGGTCGACAGGAACACAGCCCCCGACCAAATTTGCGGACGCTCGGCTAGGGCATGTAAAGCCAGTCTTCCGCCCATAGAGTATCCCAGCAAAATTCGCCGTGAACTATTTCTATGCCTCACTCTTTGATTGAAGGAATTTGCCCACTCTTGCATCGACTGACCGGGGTGAGAGTCGGCAAAAAGATCCACCGCATGCAACTGCCAATCAGGCTTTTCTTGGCGCAAAAGATCAAAGGTGGGCTTCCAATCCGCTGGTGAACCCAAAAATCCATGCAAGGCAAAAACTTCTACGTTCATATTTTGGAATACTCTCTCCAAAATGTGTCGGTGTCGTGCTCTCGCGGGAATATTTCGATGATTTCCCGGTCAAAAAACACCGGCATTTTCTCTGGGATTTTTTCCCAAGATTGATAGGACCAGTGAAACATTTCTGCCCATTTAGAAAACTGGGTGGAGTGGCGATTTAAAAACCTTTCATCACGAAAAATATTTTTAAAGATCTGACCACCGCGATTATTGACCACCACAATTCGCATTTTTGCCGAGCCCGCAGAATCCGACATCCAA
>Ga0206924_1079_pt3 | contig 18471 bp, 15 predicted proteins | sample Alteio_BWOrgHeat_61_FD_152947 | JGI IMG/M metagenome (GOLD analysis project Ga0206924, IMG submission 152947) | Enriched cells from forest soil in Barre Woods Harvard Forest LTER site, Petersham, Massachusetts, United States -... | ecosystem: Environmental > Terrestrial > Soil > Temperate forest >...
CCGAAGAAAGCAGCGGCGTGTTTAGCGTGATGGCGCTTGTCAGATGCGTTTGCGTGCTCACCTGCACCGGCACGACGTCGCTATAAGCAGGCACCAGCAGGACATCGTCGAAGGTGAGGGCTTCAGTGAGATTCTCGGTCAACATAATGGTATAAGGCACCCGAGGAACAGGGCTTGTTCACTGGCGGGCGGTTCTCACTATTGTAGCGGAGGCGCGAGGGAGCCACGGTTCGCACCATGTCTATTTCTTCAGTGGCTTCCTTGCAAAGTGATACAGCGAATACGCCAGCAGAGCGAACGCCACCACTGAAACCAAATCGTGATCGAGGAACGTATGCGGCAGGTTCAGCAGGTCGCGGTTATCGTAATAGGTGGCTTCAATCGCTTTCAGGGCCACGCCGAATAGTCCCGCGATGCCACCGGCAGCGATGAGGCCCGATGCAAAGAGCGACCCCGGCGAAATCTCTTCGCTCGAGCCAGACTCCCCTTCGCCCGCGCGTTCGGCGGCCCGGTCCACGAGCCACCGAACAACACCGCCGCAGAATATGGGCAGCGTGGTACCGATGGGCAAATAGGCTCCGACCGCAAAGGGGAGCGAGCGAATGCCCAGCAATTCGACGGCGATAACCAGAGACACGCCAAGCAACACCAGCCCCCAAGGGAGCTTGCGGCTCAGAATTCCGTTGATGACCGTGGCCATCAGGCGTGCTTGCGGCGCAGGCGCATTCGCCGATCCGATGCCCTGAATCCAATGCACCTCGATGCGCCCGGTGGCCGGTGAGTAGAGATACTTTCCATCCTGCAACTCGGTCGATCCGATCGAGTTCAGCAAAATGTATCCAGATTTCTGGTGCGTAGTCATGGTCTTGCCATCGGGCCCAATAACGCGAATCTCGTTCGGGAGTTGCTTCGTGTCGGACTGAATCGACACACCGGGGTGCGGAACGGCGAGGTTCCACGGTTGCGCGGCGGCGTGAAACTCCTGCAGGCCGACATTCATGAGGTTCAGCGTGAGTCCAATGACGAGCGTGGAGACAACAACGCCGATCATCAGCGCGATCTGTTGCAGCCGTGGCGTGGAGCCGACAATGTAGCCGGTCTTCAGGTCCTGCGATGTGTCGCCGGAGTTGGATGCGGCGATGCAAACAACGCCGCCGATCATGATGGCGAGCGCGCCAAATGCAGGTGCCGTCCAGCCTTGCATCAGAAAGATTGCTGCCGTAGCCATCAGGGTCGCGATAGTCATTCCGGAGACGGGACTGGCCGACGATCCCACCAGGCCGACGATGCGCGAGCTGACGGTGACAAAGAGAAACCCGAAGACGACAACGAGAAGCGAAGCGGCAAGATTAGCTGCCCAGCCCACAAAGGCGCCGGGAACCGGCTTGAATTCGAGAAAGACGAACATGCAGATCACGATGAGCAACGAACCGATAAGAACGACGGACATCGAGAGATCGTCCTCAGTTCGCGCAGGTTTCGCCGGCGCGGCACCCGTGCTCTTGCGCATGCTGCTCACTCCGGCCGTGAGCGCATTCCAGATGGTGGGCAGAGTCTTGATGAGTGTGATCAGCCCGGCGGCCGCGACAGCGCCTGCGCCCATCGGCTTGATATACGTGGCCCAAAGATCGCCTGGGCCCATCTGCGCAATCGGAGTCTGACCGGGATACACGGGGTTGGGCAGCGCCTTTCCGAAAAAATAAATCAGCGGCATGATCACAAGCCAGGAAATCACGCCGCCGGCGAAGATGATGCCGGCCACTCGCGAGCCGATGATGTAACCAACACCCAGGTATTCTGATGTTGCATCGGCGTTGATGCTGGCGCCTTTGAGCACATGCTGCGGGCCGAAGTCGGGCTGATACTCGGGCGAGCCGGGCCATGCACTGAAGAGAAATTTATTCTGCAAAAAAGTGTAGAGACCGCCAAGACCAAGGCCGAGAAAAACGCGGCTTGCCAGCGAGCCGCCTTTTTCACCGGCGATCAGAACGTCAGCGCACGCGGTACCTTCGGGATAGGGTAGTACTCCATGTTCCTGCACGATGAGCTGGCGCCGTAAAGGAATCATGAAGAGGACGCCAAGCCATCCGCCGATCAGCGCCAGAATGAAAATCCGGGAGTACTCGAGATCGAAGCCAAGAAAGACGAGGGCCGGAAGAGTAAAGATCACGCCCGAGGCGATCGACTGCCCGGCATTGCCCGTGGTCTGAACGATGTTGTTCTCAAGAATGGACGCACGGCCGAAGGCCCGCAGAATACTGATGGAGAGCACCGCAATAGGAATGGAAGCGGCCACGGTGAGGCCGGCGCGCAGACCCACATAGACCGTAACGGCGCCGAAGATGAGCCCAAAGAAGCAACCGAGCAAGATCGCTCGAAGCGTGAACTCGGGCGGATGCTGATCGTCGGGAACAAACGGCTGAAACTCGGCCAAGACATGCCTCCGAATGGCGGACTGCGAAGATCCCGTGAAACCCCTGAAGGGCGAGTTTAGCAGCGGGAGGGGTGGATGCGGCAATGTCCTGCGCCGACGTTGCGCAATGAGCCCCCGTCGCGTAGCGTAGGTGCATCCGCAATTGAAGGAGAGCCTTGGCGCTATGACCGGTCCTGCGCTTTGTTCGGCCCCTGGGCGTCTCGTTTCGCTTGACATCCTGCGCGGCCTCACCATCGCCTACATGATCATGGTGAACAACACCGGCGGAGGTGCGTGGACCGAGATGCGCCACGCCGAGTGGAACGGGTTCACGGCTACAGATCTTGTCTTTCCCACCTTTCTCTTTGTGGTGGGTGCGTCCATCGTCTTTTCCACTCAGGCGCGGCTCAGGCGCGGCGACACGCCCGCAAAGCTCGCGTGGCACTCGCTTTGGCGCGCGGCCATATTGTTCCTGCTCGGCATCGTGGTTAACGACTTTCCCTGGTTTCATCTCAACCACATCCGCGTTTACGGTGTTTTGCAGCGCATCGCCATTTGCTATCTGATCGCGAGCCTCATCTATCTGTGGGATCGCCGCGTATGGAGCAAAGTTCTGCTCCTCGCGTGCGTGCTCATTGGCTACTGGATCCTGGTTCGCTGGGTGCCCGTGCCGGGAGCGGGCATGCCGGGCCGCGACATTCCGCTCCTCGATAAAGACCAGAACATCGTGGCGTGGGTTGACCGCCAACTCATGCCCGGGCATCTCTACGAGGAAGCTCCGCGCTACGACACGCGCGACCCCGAGGGGCTCCTCAGTGATATTCCAGCACTTGGAACCACACTTATCGGTTTGCTGGCTGCGCTATGGCTCAGCGGCAAGCGAACGGCGGGGACGAAGACGCTCGGTCTCGCAGTGGGCGCTGCCGTCTGCCTGGCCACGGGCTATCTCTGGTCGATCTGGTTTCCACTCAACAAGAAAATGTGGACTAGCTCCTATGTCCTGGTCGCTGCCGGATGGTCGCTGCTTCTGTTGGCCCTCGCCTATTGGGCAATCGAGCAGCGCGGCTGGGGCAAGTCAGGCTGGAGCAAACGGCTGCTCTCGCCATGGCTTGTCTTCGGTTCGAATGCCATCATCGCCTACATGACAAGTGAGCTGCTCTCCACGGTCCTTGCGCTCGTTACGGTCCCATCCGGTGACCGGCGAATGGACGCACTCAGCTATATCTACTCGCACGTCTTCGCACCTATTTCCGATCCAGGCTGGAGAGCCTTCGCTTACTCACTCTCTTACACAGCCGTCTGCTTTCTCCCCGTATGGCTGCTTTACCGCAGAAAGATCTTCGTGAAGGTATAATTTGCCCGCGTGCGAGTGCGCCCGAATTTGTGCGACGTACGGGCGGCCAACCCGAGTCGAAAAATCTATAGCAAAGGTAACCGTGATTCCATGAGATTGGTTCATATGGCGTGGGCATTTGTTTTATTCGGCAGTGTGGCCGGCGCGCAAACCATGAGCTGCAGTTTGCAGGATTGGAAAGGCATCGCGGGCGTGAACGTGACGGCGAACCGCGATTCCGTCGAACTTACGTGGCCGGGCGAGCAGGGCCAGCAGAATCGGGCGCGCTTCGCGCTGCGCGACGGCCAACCGGTGGTCACAGAGCTCGCCGCGCGCAAGGTCGGCGGTGCGTGGATCGTCCTCGGCAAGGATCTGGCGCCGGATTTTCAGGTCACGACCGGTCGCCGCCGCATCTCCACCACCGAACTCGACATCCTGAAGAGCCTGCACAACGACACTCCCGAAGCCGAGAGCGAATACAAGTGGAATGTCTTCTGGGATGCGCCGCTGGAGATTCCGGGGCTTGACTCGCACCTCGTCGGCCCCGCCCGTACGCCCGATGAAGTCAAGCGTGCGACGGTCAGTTATAACTCGAACTCGTGCAAAGTGACGAGCGACGGCGACCGTGTCAGGATCGTCTTCAACGGCCTTACGCTCGGCCTCTTTTCCGGCGACCTTGAGTTCACGGCTTACGAAGGCTCGAACTTGCTGCGCCAGGAGGCGCTGGCTAAAACCGATGCACCCGACGTGGCATTTATTTATAAGGCCGGCCTGAAGGGCTTTTCGATTAACCCGGACACGAAGCTTGAATGGCGCGACGACGCGCAGGAGTGGCAGGAGTATGACTTCGGTGGCGAAATCAACGAGCAGCCCGTCGACCTACGGGCGCGCAACCGGCTCGAAATCCTCGATGCCGGCGCCGGTTCGCTCGCCATCTTTCCCCCGCCGCACAAGTTTTTCTTCGCACGCGAAAACGAAGTCAACCTCGGCTACGTTTACTACCGCAAAGACAGCGACAGCGAATTCTCGCTGGGCGTCATGCAGACCGAGCACGGGGAGGGCTACGCACCCTGGGGCGTTTCTGACGAAGTGTGGGACCGGCGTGTCCGTGTTGCACGTACGCAGGTTTACAACTATGCGCTCTACAATGCACCTCCCGGCACCCTGCAGCACATGGCCGTCTATTACTTCCTGAGCGCCACAGGCTCCCGTCAGACGCAGCAGCAGGTAATGGCCTATTCCCACAACGACACATACAAGCCGGTTGCCGGCTTTAAGACCGTCACCGGCCACTTCCATCTCGACTTCAACGAGATGATCCGCGATCGTGGTACCTCTGACTTCATGCCCGAGTGGATTCCCGTCTTTCGCGGTCTCGGCATCAATATCGTCTACCTCGCCGACTTTCACGACGATTCCGACTTCAATGATCCCGGCCCAAAGCGCTTCTATGAACAGAAGCTCTATTTTGAAGGCGCGCGCAAGATGAGCGACAAGAACTTCCTCGTGATTCCTGCAGAAGAGGTGAACACCTTTCTCGGCGGACATTGGTATCTGATGCTTCCCAAGCCTATTTACTTTTCTCACGCGGTGCCGCGACCTGCCAACCAGACCTTCGAAGAAAACGAACCAACCTACGGCCACGTCTACCATCTTGGCTCAGTAGAAGACGTGGAGAATTTTGTCAATCGCGAGAAGGGCATTCTCTGGACAGCGCACCCGCGCACCAAGAGTTCAGCCATGTACCCCGACGAGTACAAGGATAAGGACTTCTTCCTGAGCGACCGCTTCATCGGCGCGTCATGGGAGTCGCTGCCGGTCGATCTTTCGCAGTCGCGCCTGTGCGAAGAGCGCTGCTTCGGCGTCAACGACGACATGAGCAAGTGGGCGCCAAAGCCCAAATTCATGCTCGCCGAGGGCGACACCTATATGAAGGTTCCCAGCGATGAGACCTATCCGCTTCTGGCCATCAACTATCTCAGGCTCGACAAAGTGCCGTCCTACAACGAGAGCTGGGCCCCGGTGGTCGAGGGAATTCGGGCGGGCAACTTTTTCGGCACAACGGGCGAGATTCTCTTTCACAACTGGAGCATCGAAGGTTCGGGCGCGAAGAGCGTTTACACAGCAAGCATCGAATACACCTTCCCGCTCGAATTTGCCGAGCTGGTCTGGAGCGACGGCGCGAAAGTCGATCGCCAGATCATCCGGCTCACCGATACCGGGCCATTCGGGACGAAGACTTTCCGCATTCCCTTTGACGCCCGCGGCAAGAAGTGGATTCGCTTTGACATATGGGACTCGGCAGGTAACGGCGCCTGGCTGCAGCCGGTTACGCCGAGGGAATAGCAGCGCGAGGCTCAGTATTTGGATTTGATCGCGTACGTCAGCCCCATTGTGAACTGAAAAGAGTTGCGCTTGGTCGGAGGCAGCAACGCCGGCGGATCGTTCAGGAAGCTTTCCATCGTTCCCAGTGAAAAGCTGAGACTCTTGTATGCGGGAAGCGCGAGCGTGTTGGTCTCGTTGGCCGAATAGGCTGCTGAGTTGTTATATGCGGGAATGAACGCGACGCCCTGCGTATAGTTGAGCAGCTTCATGTGCAGCGCATAGCCTGCGAAAAACGTCGAGCCGACGAGATTCTGATTTGTGCCCGCTGCGCCGCTGATGAACTGCTGCTTCTCATACTGCATGGTCGCCTTCACATCCATCTCCTGATGGGGCGTTTTGATCGCCGTCCATCCTATGCCGCCGCCATAGATTTGCTGCAGGTCGAGATCCTGGCCGAAGTTATGGTCGAATGCCGTCTGGCCTAGCGCAAAGAATCGCGGCGAAAAATACTCGTCGCGCTCCGCGTCGGCATGGTAGATGGCAGTTTTGGTCGTTACGGCAGCGACCGTGCTGGGCGGGGGGCCGGGGTTGGTATATGCAGGCTGCGTGATCTTTCCAAACGATCCGCTGAAGTCCATTGAAGTGCGGTCGCGCGGATTCAGCCAGCTTACGGTGGGCACCATCCGCACCAGGCCGATCGCCCCCGACACGGTGTACTGGTTCTGGGTCGCCGTCACTAGCGTCGCGCCCGCTGTCACCGGACCGTTCCATCCCGCAAGGAGGCTCGGCTGGTGATGCATCTGCTTGTTTAGAGTGGCTTCGTCCAGGATGAATTGTGCGTCCTTCACCGGAATCGGCGCGACGGCCGCTGCGTTTGCCGGATGTACCGTTACAGCCTCGTTCGCCACCTCCAGCGTTCCCACTGGAACCAGCTCTGCGTCCTCTTTGCCGCGCAGCTTTGCGGTCGAACTCAGCACGGCGAACTGCCCAGCCGTATTCAGCTCTTTGATCTTGTCCCAGGAAATCGAAATGTCTCCCAGTGGATCGCTATGGAATGTGACCTTACCTGCCGTCTCGCTGACAAACTTGCCGTGCAGCGTGTCGCCGTTGGTCAACACCAGCACATCCGGTGCGGCGCCGGCTGCGGGCGCGGCCGGCTTGCTCTGCGCCGGGCAAATTGAGACTGCGCCAAGGACGGCGCCCAGCACGGCGATGTAAATTCTGCGGTTGAACAAGTCAATGAATGTGCGAATGGGGAAGGTGTTCATGGAAATGATGGACTCTCCTCATGGCGGGGCAAAGAGTGTGTCTCCGCAGGCCCATAGCGGATGCCTTTGGTTTGTTCGATGTGGTTCCGGGATGAGAGTGTTGCTTTCGTCCCGCCGTCGTCACGAAGCCGTCCTTTCAAAATTACCATCGCCGGGTCGCGCGCATATCGATTTGCCGCCCTCGCCGCCCGTCTATAGCATGGTTTGGAACTTGAAGGACAAGCGACCATGCAACTCAACTCGAGGTTATTCCGAGCCACCCTTTCGGGCGCTCTGGGAGGCTTGCTATTCGGTTTCGACACGGTCGTCATCTCGGGTGCGATCGACGCGCTGGTTCGCCTGTATGGGTTGAGCCCGCAGGACAAGGGATTCACGGTGGCCATAGGGTTGGTGGGCACCGTGATCGGCGCGCTCGCAGCGGGTCAGGTTGGACAAAGGCTCGGCAGTCGCGAGACGCTGCGCATCACAGCCCTGCTTTATGTAGCCTCAGCGTTCGGGTGCGGCCTCGCATGGAACTGGCCGGCGTTCATGGCGTTTCGCTTCGTCGGCGGGCTGGGAATTGGCGCGTCGTCCGTGCTCGCTCCTGTGTACATTGCCGAGCTTTCACCGGCCCGGTTGCGCGGACGGCTCGTGGCGGCTTTTCAGTTGAATGTCGTGTTTGGCATCATGGCGGCCTACGTTTCCAATTACGCCATTCGCACCTTACACCTGGGCGCGGTTGAATGGCGCTGGCAAGTGGGCGTCTCCGCGGCACCGGCTGTCGTCTTCTTAGCGCTTCTCTTCGGAATTCCGCGCAGCCCGCGCTGGTCGGTCTCGCGGAATCGGATCGATGATGCGCTCTCAGTGCTGAGAATGATGGGCGATCCCAACCCGGAGGCAGAACTGGCCGATATTCAGGCGGCGCTGGCGCAGGAACATGCAACGGCTCACGAGCGGGTCTTCCAATGGAAGTATCGCTATCCGTTGTTCCTGGCCATTTCGATCGGCGCATTCAACCAGCTCGCAGGGATCAACGCAATTCTCTATTACCTGAACAATATCTTCGCGGCGGCGGGCTTCAGTCAGATCTCGAGCGACCAGCAGGCGATCGTAATCGGCGCAACTAACTTTCTGTTCACCATCGCCGGTATGTCGCTGATCGATAAGCTAGGTCGCAAGACGCTGCTCTTGATCGGGGCGGCGGGCTGCGCCATTTGCCTGGGCGGCGTGGCTTGGGTGTTCGCTACCGAATCCCATCGTGGCGACTTGCTGTGGCTGCTGGTCGCTTTCATCGCGTTTTTCAGTGTTTCGCAGGGAGCCGTCATCTGGGTGTACATCGGAGAGGTCTTTCCCACATCCGTGCGCGCGAAGGGGCAGGGCGTGGGCAGCGCCAGTCACTGGTTGATGAATGCGGTCATTGCGCAGTCGTTCCCTGTTGTTGTGACCATGATGAGCACAGCAACCCCGTTTCTATTCTTTGCGGCTATGACGGTTTTGCAGTTCCTGGTCGTCCTGTTTGTGTACCCCGAAACCAAGGGACAAAGCCTGGAGCAGTTACAGCGCAAGCTGATGGGGGCATAGGACGTGCCGTGACCTGATCCTCATAAAAAGCGCGCCGGATCATGGCCTAATGTGTTCCGGCGCAATCGTTGCAAGGTGGAACATCTAACTCAAACTGCCTCGATCGCCTGGATGCTCTTGACTAATTCGCCTCTGAGCGTTTCCGCGTCGGAATGAAATTTCGTTCGTTCAAGGGCAGGCAGTGCGTCGAGCAGTTCGGTGAAATTCTCAGTCTCGCATCCGGGAAACGCGGCAAAGCCCACAGCCGAAGCCAGGGAGCAGCTCAACTTTGCAACCTCTCCCAGATCCCACGCGCGATCCGGGCACCGCTTCGAATGATGATCGGCAACCACGGCCTCGAAGTTCTCCGGCAGCTTCCAGTCGCCGATGAGTTGTTTTCCGACTTCGCAGTGATCCCAGCCGAACAGCTCACGCTCGGCCTTCAGCATTGAAGCAGGAGTGCCGTGATGTTTATCGAGCATTGCCGCGTACCCCTTGGGCTGAATCACCGCCAGCGCCATGCGCCCGATGTCATGCAGAATACCGGAGGTGTACGCGATGTTCTTATCGAGCGATCCTGACTGCGCGATTCGTTCCGCGATGATGGCACATGCCAGGTTATGCCGCCAAAGACTCCGCATAGCCGGGTAGCTCATCGCCTTGCCCAAATACGCCCGGACGCCGACGGTCACGCACATTCCCTGGAGCGTGTTTGCGCCCAGCACGGCCACAGCCTGCAGAATCGTCGTTGAGGGATAGCGCGGCGCATAGAGCAGGGAGTTGGATACGGTGAGAACCTCGCTGGCGAAAGCCGGGTCAGAGGAGATTAGATCGCACAACTGGTGCAGTTGCACGTTCTCCTTGTTGGCCAGTTGCAGCACGCGAACGGCAATCTGCGGAAACGGCGGAAGGCGAAGATAGGCCCAGGGCGCCACGGTGTTGCATGTGCTTCGAAGGTCCAGCCCGTTCGCTGCCAATTGCACAATCCCTTTCTAAAAAAACTTCCCGCACGTTCCAATGGCCGCGACTTCTGCGGACACCAAGCGGCGCCCGGCGCTTCACCGTGCCGCACACTTTTCTATAAGTGCATTTTCGGCAGATAGGAGTCTTTTCAACAGGGGAATTCGTTCGCCGCACGTCGAGGTGCGAGGTCAAATACTATTTCGCATTCCAGATTCTTCCGTCCGCGCTCCACCACACCTGACCTTGGTCATTAGTAAGTGCAAAAACTGTACCGGTTTCGGACACCTCGCCTGAGCCGGAGGTGTCTCTCGAAGGCTCGGATTTTGCAGCAGTCGGCGCGGCTGCCGCGAGATTCGCTGCTGCATCCTTGCGTACCATCACGGCTCGCCCGGTCCATTGCGTCGTCACGGTTTCCCAATTCGTGCCAGAATTCTCGCTGAGAAACAGCGCGCCTGCTTCATCGATGGCGAGCATTCGCGGACCCTCATGCGCAATCGAAATCGCGCGCAGCCCACTGGGCAAGTGAATCGATCCCGCCGTGAGGGCTGGGGAAAACGTTCCGGCTCTCAGCCTTATGAGCGATCCTGGGCTGAGTTCAGGGGCCGGCCGCGTTTCAACCTGTTGGGCAGAAAGGTCTACCGGGTGGTTTGCTTCTGTAGCGCCGCCTTCGGAGCCGTGTAGGTTGGAGGGCGCTGTTGCTTCGGCGGCATATAGATGCCTCTCCTCCTCAGCCTCCTTAGCCTCTTTCCTCCACTCTTCGTCGTGCATCGCAACCTCGGGCGGCGTCCTGTCGTCCGTTTCCGGTTCAGAACCAGGCGGCGCTGGAGCCGGCGACTCCAGCGCGCGGTCCCGCTCCCGCTCCTCACCGGCTGTGTGAATACGTCTTCCCTCGACTTCGAACCTGTCGACGAAATCTTCCTGGGCTTGCCTCGATTCCCTGACCTCCCGCTCACGTTCGCCTTGCCGGTCACCTGCTCGATCTGACTTTGACTCGCTCGCGGTTGGTTTAACGGGCCGAGCCGGAGCCGCCGGCGGAGGCGTTGGCGCCTTCTCGTCTGTTCGCTGCTGCTCAAGCTTCGCCACCTGCGCGTTCCTTTCCGTCTTTCGCACATGCACGTAGATCGCAGCCACAGCCGTCACAGCCACCGCCGCCGGAGCCAACGCAAGCCCCCAGCTTCTCCACCAAACCCGCGGCTGCACAACCACCTTCTGCACAGCCTCTGCATCTGCAGCCTCGCGCGCCAGAGCCACCACCTGACGGCAACGGCCACACGCAGCCAGATGCTCGAGCACTTCGTCGCGTTCTCGCTCGTTCAGCGCCTGCTCGGCAAACGCGCTCAGCATCTCCGGGTCAGGATGAAACTCGTGCTGGGTCGTTGCACTCATAGCGCAGCCTGCTCTTTGAACGTCTTTGCCTGCGAGCTTTGCAGAAGTTTTTTCAGGTTCATATCCAGGTCGCGCGGATCAGCGCCCAGCGCCTCTTCTGCCGCGCGCCTGCTCAACCCGCCGCGCTGCAGATTCCTGAGTACCTGCCTCCTTGTGTCGTGGGTCGCGCGCTTCAGCTTGCGGCTCACTGTGGCTTCATGAACACCCAACACACGCGCAATTTGCAGCAGAGTTTGCCCGTCAAGATAATATGCCGCCAGCAGGAAGCGATCCTCACTGTTCCTCTCCCGAAGCGCTTCTTCAGTCGCGCGTTCCAACGCCGAAAGCTCGGCGGCCGGCGTCCCAGGATCGATGCCAGCCGCCGGTGCATCGATCTCTTCCAGCGGCTCCTCATGGCGGCTGCGGCGATGATGATCCACGTGCCGCTGCGCCAGCGTGGTTCGCAACCATCCCATCAGCGATCCGCGTCCGCGATACGAGAGCAGAGGACAGCGCCGTTCGCCTTCGCGCATGTTCAATCCAAAAAGCTCTGCATAGAGCTGATCGGCCAGTTCCCGGCCCAGCGTCTCGCTCCCGGTGATGGCGACGGCCGCGCGAATCAGCGGCTGCCGGTGCCGAGCGATGAAGTGCTCCCAGGCGCGCTCGTTGCCGGCCGCGCAGGCGCGCGCGAGAATGAGGTCGTCTACGCGCAGTCCGCGAAAGAACTCCGCCTGCTGGCGGTGTGTCGCCGCCGCGCTCGCCTCGAACCTATAGTTCTGCGCCGTCCCCACGTCCAACACGATCCGATCGAACTCGTGCCGCGCCAGGCCCCAGCCCGCCGCATTGCTCTCGCGCCAGAGCTCCTCGAGCAGACGGCGATCGATCGCGCCTCCGAGCGCGGGAACCCCCGTTTCTGGTACGCCGGCAACGGACTCCGCTGACGCCATTCCTCCGCCCTCACGATGTTCTCTGATGTTTTTGACGTTTTCATCCGCTGTTTGGCCTCCGAAGCGGTTAGCCGAAGTCAGCCCGAACCCGAAAAATATCCTGCAAGTTACTGCAGGTCCAGCGTTCTTGCTTCGAAAGCCGGTTCGGCAAACCAAAGACTGGAGGAGAGACATGAAGCATTGGGGCAGAATTGGGGTGGCAGCGGCGCTGCTCATCGCGCTTGCGGCAGTTGACCGGTTGAAAGTCGCGAAAGCTGCGGGCGGTCCTGCGCAGGGCGAAGGCGGTTCCTATCGCGTGCTCGCGCCCATTGAGAGCGGCAATCTTCTTTTGTTCCCGGTCGTGCGCGACGACGGACGATCCACGGCAGAAACCCCGTTTATCACTCTCGATGAAGGCCTGAAAAGCGGCGAAGTCGAAGTGACCGAGGCTGGCCGCGCGCGCGGGCTCGTGAGGCCGAGACGGCCCGTGAATCAACCCGTTCAAGACTACGTCGATCGCGGTGACGAGGTAAACACGCTGGTTCTCGTCAACCACTCCAAACGCCCACTGTTGTTGCTCGCCGGAGAAATTGTCACCGGCGGCAAGCAGGACCGCATCGTCGCCAAAGACCGCATCGTTCCCGCCGACGCCGATCCCATCGACCTTACCGTCTTCTGCATCGAGCCCGGCCGCTGGAACGAGAGCTCGGCCACTTTCGGCACGTCGTCCAAGTCGTCTGTAGGCAGTTTCATGGTCCAACCCGAAGTGCGCGAGCGCGCGATGGTCGACCAGGACCAGCAGCAGGTGTGGAACTCGGTGCACGGCGCAATCTCGCAGATGCAGGCGGCGGCAGCACCGCCGGCATCTTCCGGCGCTTCGCCCGGCCAGGGACTTTATCCCCGCACCCTCGCAACCAGCAGTTACGCCAAGGCAATGCAGGATACTGCCGTCAGCGAGATGGTCGATGAAGCGGCCGCACCCGTGATGCATGCCCGCGAGCAGGTACTTGCCCGGTTGCGTGACGAACATGCAGTTGGTGTGGTGGTGGCCGTCCGCGGCGAAATCATCTGGGCCGACCTCTTTGCCAACAGCGATTTGCTCTCCCGCTACTGGACAAAGCTTGTCCGCTCTTATGCGGCCGAAAGCTTGACTGAAGGCGAAGATCATCCCGCGGCCACCTTGGCCGATGCTCAGCGTTTTCTCGACGCGCCATCGGGTGGCGCCGAAAACAGCGAAGGCGAGGTCGGCATCTATCGCTATCGCGAGCTTAAGAGCAGCCGTACGGAAACTTTTGTCCTGGAATCGTTGCTCCCCGGAACCGGCTACGATGTGCACCTGAGCAAGATGAAGCTGCGCGGCGGTGAGAGCGAAAACGTCAAGCCATATCCGGCCAACCAGCCGCCGAGGCTCCGCCCCGATGTCTACAGCCCGGAGATCGTCCGCTGACCGGAGCTCGCCTATCTTGCCCGCGTCCGCCGCAGCGCAAAGCAGTGGACGCGGGACAGGTATTCAATTCGCGATCGCTATTTGTCTTACGCCTTTAGCCGGGCTCGCGCCACGCGTGGCGCTGCAATCAGCGTGAGAGCCACGAGAAAGATGGACGCGGCAATGTAGGCCAGATGACCGTGGCGCAGGTCTTCGGCGACAATCTTGATTGCCACCAGGGCCAGTGCCGCGTACCCGAGGCGCGTCAACTCGACTCGTCGCCAATGCGCTCCGCCAAACACCAGAGCCAACACCGCCACGCACAGCGTCAGCGTGCGGATGAACGCGAGGTGATGCGCGCCGGGCTGGATGCGGAATGCGGCTAACCCCATTAGCCCCTCGATAAGCAGTGCCGCAACATTGGCGGCTGCCAGCGCGGCAAAAACAAGATGCAGAGTTTGCAGCAGCCACGATTCGCCCTCGCGCGGCTGCGCAGCCGCATAGCAGAGAATCGCGGAGCACGCAATCAGCCAAATGCCGGCAGCCGGGGCGCCTTGTGGAGTCCCCGCCAGTGAGCTGATAAGAAAGCCGGGCGATCCCGATTCCGCGGCGCCAACCAGCAGGAACACCATACCGTAGAACTGAAAGGCCGGCCAGTTCATTCGGATTCCCGCAATGGTCGCTGCGATTGCAACCGCGCCTAGCAACAAAGTGATAGCTAGCGGCGGCAAACACAGAAAGCTCCCGGCCAGAAGCAACATCGCACCCCACACGGCGAAGACCGAGGCGTTGCGCGGCTCCTTGGCGCGCTCAAAAACCGTAAAGACCGCCGCATAAACCGCTGTCGCCAACGCCAGGCAAACCACGCCCAGAACTACGACGCAGCCTTGTGGTCCGAAGTCTGCAACGCTCACGGCGGCGAGCAGAAATGCAACCGTCGTCTGCAACGTCTCAAAGACCGTGATCGGTCTCTCGCGCAATATCGTTTTCAGGCTCACGCCTGCAGCAAAGAGGAAAAACATTAAGACACCAGGCGCAAGCAATGCAGTTCTCGCTAGCGGCGGATAGTCTTTGCCGGCAAGCTGGGGAGCAAAGTAGACATAAATCAGGATCCAAATCGCAGCATCGGCAGCCAGCGCTACCAGCAGGCGCACGCCCGGCGCGTTGTCCATTCGCGAAGCAAACTCGCAGATCGCCGCCAGTACGAGCAGCACAACCACGAACGGCATTAGCGTGTGGGAGGCAATGGCAAGCGCCAGCGCGAGTCCTGCCGCCGTCATGCAGCCCGCGCGCAGCACCGGCGACCGATCGTGCCTCCATGCCAGCACAACCGCCTCAATTGCAAATGCTGCAACCACGGACGCAGCCGTTACTGGTGAAAACACCTTAAAACGCAAGGTTAGTTCCCAAACCATGGGAGCGAGGATCAGCGCCGAAGTTCCCGCATAGATTGCGCTCGTGAAGCGTGGTCCGCCGCGCACTCGCGCCGCCCAAACCAGCCATGCAAATGCGTATGCAATACCCGCTGTAGCAACAGCCAGCTTGGGAAGAGAGCTGGACTCTTCAATCGCGCGAAGCAGGTACGCGCCCGCAACGCCCAGCAGCGACTTACCCAGTATCGGAAACATGCTTCCAACCGGGGTAATGGGCCCAATCGCCGTCGCCAGCGGCGCGGACTCAACTTCCCGTTCCGGCGAGGCATTTGGCCAGCGCGCTTCAAGCGGGTGCTCCAGTGCGTGCACGCGCCTCTCCAGCACTTCCATGCGTTTCTCAAGCCGCTCGATTTCGTCGGGAAGATCGTGCATGGCTTCCTCGATCTTTCTCTGACGATGCCGTACTCAGTCGCCGGTTGCGGCTTCGTGCAGGCTCTTGTGCGGCCAGGGAGGCAGCAACTTGACCAACGCCCACAGAAAGAGCAGCGGCAAGATGGTCAGCCCGACGGCCGCCAGCAGGCCCTCGCGCGTCACCAACTCCATTTTGTAGGTGGTGTACCCAAGAAAGCTCTTTGAGAAAAGCTGGCCGCCGATCACCACGTTCCAGCGCATGGCAAACACGCTGATCAAAATCAAGCAGCCGGAGAGCACGAAGATACGTTTGCGCGCAATCTCCGGCAGCTTCACTACTTGTGTAATGAAGAGCAGGATCAGCGGCACCAGCGTGCCCACGAAGATCTGCAGCACGATCTGCGAAAAGAAGAGCCGCGTGTGCACCATGAAATTCAGGCTGCGGAACGATTCGTCGGCCTCATAAACGCGGTGCACCAGGTCCAGCATCTCCAGGCTGAAGTCGATGATGAAGATATAGAACATGTACATTGCGATTGCGTCCACGCAACGCATGTCGATCTTCTGCCCGCGCAGCTTGGTCGTCGCCATGTAAAGCAGCATGACCGCGGCGATGCCCGATACCATGGCGGAAAAAATGAACACCACCGGCATCAACGGGGACGACCACCAGGGATTCGCCTTAATGGAGCCGAAGATGAATCCCACGTAGCCGTGCAGCAGGAATGCCGAGGGAATTCCGACCAGAGTCACAATCCAGCCGACCTTATCGTCGATGTGCAGCGAGCGTTCGCTGATGTTGCTCGAGCCCAGCGTCATGATCTTGTAGATCATGCGCATCAGGCCCTTTGACTGCTGTGACATCAGCACGATATCCCGCCGATAGTCGAGCCAGATTTCGAACACCAGCACCGCCATCAGATACCACAGGTACACGTATCCAAACATCGCCATGGCCGAGGAACTGTGCGGCGTGAAGTACATCTCCGGCGAACGCTCCGGGTGGCCGAGGTGGAGCTGCAGCGGCAACGGCGCGTCCAGCAGAAATGCAAGCGCCGTCAGCAGCGCCAGCCTGTACGTCGGCTTCACCGCCTCCACGCGAAACACGCGCTCCAAAGACGCCAGAATGAACGCGCCGGCCACTAGCCCCGTAATGAAGGGGTATAGCACGATGAGTACGCTCCAATACAGCGTCACCTCGTTGGGATACATATAGCCTTCAACACCGCTCATAATGCTCGCCCATCCTCAACCAGTTTCTGGTCCCTTGTTCCGTCGTCCCTTGGTCCCTGCTTTATCGCACCGACCCGTCCAGCCCGTTATAGAAAGCCTTTGCTCCAGTGGCCATCTGCGGCTTCAACACCTGCACGTCGTGAGTCTTCAGAAACTCGTGAATCGGGTCATTGGGATTCTTCAGATCGGCCAACTGCCGCGCTCCCGTGGGGCAGGCTTCGCAGCAAGCCGTCGTCAGGCCCTTGGTGATGCGGTGATAGCAAAGGGTGCACTTGTCCGCAACCTTCTTTGTGGGATGAATGTAGCGACATCCGTACGGGCAAGCCTGCACGCAATACGCGCAGCCCAGGCAATACTTCTGGTCGATCAGCACCACTCCGTCCGGAGTGATAAACGTCGCGCCTACAGGACACACCTGCGTGCAGGGCGAATCCGTGCAGTGGTTGCACATTTTGGGGACAAAGAAGAACTTTCCTTCTTCGCCCGCTGCTACTGCCGGGAATCCCTCTTTCCCGCCGTCGGGCGAAATCACTTCCGGTGCCTCCAGATGGAAGTCCGACCGGTGGTAGCGCTCCACCCAGGTACGGAAAAACCCATCCGGTACATCGTTCTCCGTCTGGCAGGCGCGCACGCAGTTGCCGCAGCCGATGCACTTGGGAATATCGATCAGCATGCCCCACCAGTGCTCGCTCATCCGGTAGTTCGGTGAGTCTTCCGGAGTCCCGGCCAGCACGTGTTTCCACGCCACGGCAGCCGCCGGCAAAAGGATCAGCAGATGACGCCGGCTGATGTTCATTTCGCCCCTCCCTTCGGCTTGCTCGCGGTGGAGTCGGAACCCGCGCTTGAGCCGGAATCGGAACCAACGATCGGGCTGTGGGGGTTGTGGCAGGTCTCGCAAGGAACTCCACCCGAATGATCTGCCAGATCAACCTGCGGAAAGTCCTTTGGCTTGGCTGCGCTGGCTGTGTGGCAACGCGCGCACAGCACTGCCGTGTCCGGCTTCACCGGCGTCACCGTCATGGGATCGTCAGCGTGTGCCGCCAGCGCTCCGTGGCATGCCTCGCAATTCACATGCGTGTGCGCGCCTTTGGTCTTGGTATCCGCAATATCCGTGTGGCACGTTTCGCAGGTCTGGTGCCCCGCAAACTTCACGGGGCGAGCCGCAATCTCGCCGATGGCCGCTCCACGATAGTGCCCATACACTCCAAAGCTTTTGGGAACTACGTACCCGCGCACCACCAGAAACACCAGAAATACAAGAACAAAAAGCCCAGCAAACCGGAAAAGATGTCCTGCATCCTTCAGATCGCTCATCAGGTGCTCTCCGTACAGCAAGTGCCGGAACGGGATGTGATCCGCCATGTGATCTGGCACACTTCCGACACCGACCAAGCTAGGCTTCCGCCGCAGGGCTGTATGTGAGCCTGCTCACAAACCCATGTGACGCGATCTACGCGTTCGAACTGCCGCCACCCAAGGCGATACCATGAATCTTTGGAGCGAAGAATGCCAAAGATTCTCGACGGCGCGGCCATTGCCGCAGCCATCAAGAAGGAAGTGGCCGAGGAGGTTCGTGCGCTCGCCGCCTGCGGCATCAAGCCAGGTCTGGCCGCGGTACTTGTGGGCCATGTGCCCGCATCGGAGATCTACGTCCGCAGCAAGGTGCAGGCCTGCGCCGAGCTTGGCATTGCGAGCGAACTCATCACCCCGCCCGAAACCGTTACTACGGAAGAGATGCTCGCGCTCGTCGCCCAGCTCAATGCGCGTGACGACATGGACGGCATCCTTATCCAGTTGCCGCTTCCGCCGCAGGTCGACGCCAAGGCTCTCCTCGACGCCATCGACCCCGCTAAAGACGTGGATGGATTTCATCCCGTAAATGCGGGCCGCCTGCTC
>Ga0206924_1096_pt1 | contig 18263 bp, 12 predicted proteins | sample Alteio_BWOrgHeat_61_FD_152947 | JGI IMG/M metagenome (GOLD analysis project Ga0206924, IMG submission 152947) | Enriched cells from forest soil in Barre Woods Harvard Forest LTER site, Petersham, Massachusetts, United States -... | ecosystem: Environmental > Terrestrial > Soil > Temperate forest >...
GCGCCAATAACCAACGCTCGCTGGGATTTGGATGTATGTGAAAATGTTATTTCAGCAGGTACAACAGGATTTGCTGCTGGTGTAATTGCTCCAGCTGCAGTTGCGCAAACCGCACTGTTCCAAAGCTTCACTTCATTTGCAAGCGGCAACGCAATAACTGGTATCACCGGTGTTACCGTGCAACCATTGATGTTCTCTAAACTTGCATGCGGCACTCTTTCAGAAACTAAATTAGCAGATCTTCGTGCAGAACTTGGCTGGAACTTCTTACTTTGTGAAGATTATCATTTAGGGTTCTATGTTGAAGCTGCAGCGCCAACTGGTAATGCTCCTTGCGCTAACTTCCTCTTTGCTCCTGTTGCTGGTAACGGCCACTTCTGGGAATTGGGTGCTGGTGTAACCGGTCACTACACATTCTGGAGAAGCTGTGATTCAGATAAGCAATTTGATTTCTTTGTTGATGCAACTGTTACACACATGTTCCAACACAACGTTGAACGCACATTCGATCTTGTAAACAAGCCATTGAGCCGTTACATGATAGCAGAAAAGATGACTTCAACCGTTACTGGCTTAGAAGTTGCATCGGGAACTGGTTTTGCCATACCAAATGCACAATTTAATACTATTTACGCACCGGTTGCAAACTTTACTACGCAAAATGTTGATGTAAGTATTGGCGCGCAAGGTGAAGTAATGGCTAAGTTTGTGTTCACTTGTGGTGGCTTCGGTTGGGAACTTGGGTATGACTTCTGGGGTCGCAGCTGTGAAGATATAAGCTTTGATGAATGCGGTGATTGCAATACATTCACAGCAAACACATGGGCTCTTCGTGGTGATGCGCAAGTATTTGGCTTCTTAGACAGTTCCACTACTGCAGTACCTCTTGGTGCAACACGTAACGCAGCAAACGTATTCAGTCTAACTGGCGGCGGCGCTGTAAACACAGTAGCAAGTGCAACTGGTACAAACAATAACAACATTGATGCTGCTGTAGAAGCATTCCAAGCAGCTGCGCCTAACACACCATTAAGAGGTGTGCCAAGTGTTACGACTGGTACAATAGACACATCAAACCCTGCTGTGTTCATTAGTCTTTCTGATATTAACTTCTGTGGTTCACAAACCAGCATGATCTCCAACAAGATCTTCACTCACTTCAACTACACTTGGATTGATCGCGAAGATTGGATTCCTTTTGTAGGTATTGGTGCGTCAGCTGAATTTGGTAACTCAGGTAACAACTGTGATAATGACGATTGCTGTTCAACAACAACTACGACTTCAACAGTAGCTGCTTGTTGTGATGATGACAACAACTCATGCTTACGATGCACACCTTCGTTCTGGGCTGTTTGGATTAAGGGCGGATTGTCATTCAACTAATTCCCCCCTTCGTCATTATCGAATAGATAACATTTGATAATGCAAACGAAATTAGTACTTCACAAGAGCCGGTATAAAAACCGGCTCTTGTGTTGCTCATTTTTCTAAAATACTCCTGATTTAAATACTGATCTGGAGCATTCTTCACAAGTAGTTGACAGATTAGTATCTATTATTTTATATATAAATAATAATCCCCCTTGGTCATACATGATTATTTTTCTTATCTCACCCAGGAAGCGAAAGGAGGAGTGAGGTTATAGATACTCAATGTAGTTATTAACATGGGCCTGCTACAGAATGCGTCAGCATCCTGTAGTACAGACGTATACAAAAAAAGGTAACCACTCCAAAGGAGTCGTAATGAATCAGTTATTTAAAAAATTTCTTTCTCTCGCTCTACTTATAAGCTCGAGCGCATTGTTAGCAAAAAATTGCTGCAACAACAGCTGCAATACAAGCACTAGCAATACTTCGGTTAATTCAGTAGTCACGCAATTAATTCCACGCTCAACCAGTTTTAATAACGTCATTAAAGATGCGTGTGAAGACCCTTATAATGAATTTTTCTTTATGGATGAATGTTGGGGCGGTCACTTTGACATAGCGCTTGAATATTCACAAACATTCCGTAATAGCAAACTTGCAGAATGCTATTTTGGGCCTGCAGCAATTAATGGTTGCAACACCAATAGCACTACGGTAAATAACAGCTGCAACAACAGTTGTGACGATTGCGATAACAGTGGCGTGCAAATTCGTGTAGCGGGTACTGCAGCTCCAACACCTGCAAACGGCACTACCGATCTTGTTGCACAAAACTTCTTCCTTCCTGCAGATTTTAGCAGCGTATTAACATTCTCTCCAAGCATCAAAGATGTAAACGTACACTTCCAATTTTATGCTCAATGGACAAGTGAATGCCGCTGGATGAATGACTGGTGGGTAAGAGTGTATGCGCCAGTAACAAATGCGCGTTGGGATATGGACGTATGCGAAAACATTACGAGTGCAGGCACCCTTGCTGCAGGATCATACGCAGCCGGTTTAATATCACCTGCAGTTGTTCCTAACACATCTCTTTTCCAAAGCTTTAGTTCATTTGCAAGTGGTAATGCTCTGACAAGCACCATCCCTGGTGTTACTGTGCAGCCATTACAATTTGCTAAATTGTCATGCGGTACTGAAACAATTACAAGACTTGCAGATTTACGTGCAGAACTTGGTTGGAACTTTGTAAATTGCGACGAACACCATTTTGGCCTGTATCTTGAAGCTGCAGCACCAACTGGTAACAAACCTTGCCCTGAATTCTTATTTGCACCAGTTGCTGGCAACGGTCATTTCTGGGAATTTGGTGGTGGTTTAACTGCGCACCGTACCCTGTGGAGTTGTGAAGATGCAGAAAGACAATTTGATTTCTATCTTGATGCAAACGTAACTCACTTATTCAAACGTAACAGCTTGCGTACGTTCGATCTTAAAAACAAGCCGCTCAGCCGTTATATGATAGCAGAAAAACTAACAACAACTCCTGTCGGGCTAACCGTTGCTTCAGGCACAACTTTTGTTGCACCAAATGCACAATTCGCTGGTGTGTATGCACCGGTTGCTAACTTCACCACTCTTGACGTGGATATAAGTATCCCTGTTCAAGGTGAAGTAATGGCTAAGTTTGTGTATAGTTGCGAAGGCTTCAGTTGGGAACTTGGCTATGACTTCTATGGCCGTAGTTGCGAAAATGTTTCTTATGATGCTTGCAATGATAACAACAATTGCAATACTAGTTGCACCACAAGCTGCAATAGTAGCTGCAACGATTCTTGCGATAACATGCCATTCCAAGCAAACACATGGGCACTGCGTGGTGATGCACAGGTGTATGGCTTTAATACTAGTGTCACACCAATAGCTGCTGTAGCCCTTGGTGCAACACGTAATGCAGCAACGGCGTTTAGTCTTTCTGGTTGTGGTACCGCAAACGTAGTTACCACTCCTGATGTTGTAAACAATACACAAATTGATAATCAAGCTGTAGCATTTACAACTGCTGGCGCTGTAGCATTGAGAGCTACACCATCTGCAACTGATACAGGCAATATAAACACTTCAAATCCTGCCGTGTTTATAGCTCTTACTGATATTGATTTCAGCGGCACTCGTTTAATTTCAAACAAAGTGTTCACTAACTTCAACTACACATGGAAAGAATGTAATTGTGTGCAGCCATACCTTGGCATCGGTGCATCGGTTGAATTTGGTAGCACAAGCTCAAATGATTGTTGCAATACAAATACATGTCCTCCTACAACAACTACAACTACTACTCTTGCAAATTGTTGCAATGACAATGATGATTGCGGCTCTTGCATTACTTGCACACCTTCACAATGGGCAATTTGGCTCAAAGGTGGCTTGTCCTGGCATTAATTGCTCATCTCTGTTGTTATCAGAAATGTAACTGATATACAATCACGTGAGGACTGGCTGCCAAGCCGGTCCTCATTGTTTTGAGCTAGATTCTCATCAAAAATGTAACGATTATTGTATCGCTACTCACAAACCAGGTATAACAAAAGAGTAGAAAAATCGATTTGGGAGAGAACGTATGATACATTACCTACTCTTCATTATCTCGTTGATGTGCACGTCAGCTCTGCCGCTTACAAGCAACACCCGCGTTGCATCTTTTATTGGTCAACGATCATATATTCCTAAAATTGATTATCTCATGATAGATTGGCCATTCGAACCCATCGACCACTACACTTTTGATGCTGATATTAATCTGGAAGTAACCAAATCATTCAATCCCAATCGTATTACTGAATGTTTATTTGGTAATATTGGATCAGAATGCCAACAAGGCATTGTAATATCTGGTAGCCAAACTGCCAATCGCATGCACAATCATGTATTTGGAAAAAAACATTTTAAAGAAAAAAAACGGTGTCACGCTCATTTAATGCAGCAACAACCAATATCCACCGATTGGCTTGCTGATTATTTTGGCCTACCACCAGATTTTCGAAGCTTTGTGCTCTTCAGACCGCGCATGACTGAATGCATTATTACGCCTCACATGCGATGGACGCTAGATCCTCTACTCGACGGTCTCTATCTTGATATCTATGCCCCACTTATCTATACCAAATGGGATCTTAATATGCATGAATGTATAGAAACAGTGGGAACAGAACCTTATGCTGCCGGTTACATGTCGCCCAATGCTATTGCACGCGAGCAGCTGTGCACAAGCTTTAGCTCATTTGTCGGTGGCTGTTGTGCGCCAATCGATACTACTGTTCTATTTCAACCATTGCACTATGCAAAGATGAGCAAATGTGCTTTGCGCACTACACGACTTGCTGAAATATCATCGTATTTGTGGTGGGATTTTCGACGTAATGATCATGATCGCGCAGGTATTGCATTATTTGGCTCTGCACCAACAGGAACGCGACCAAATGGCCGTTATCTTTTTGAACCAATTGCAGGTAATGATCATCACTGGTATGCCGGCGCAAAAATATATGGCACCGTGCATGCAGCACGTGATTATGAATGTGAATCATATTGTACCATACATGGTGAGCTTGCTCTTTCAAACATTTTTAGTAACCATCAGCACAGAACGTTCGATCTAAAAGGCAAACCAAACAGCCGCTACATGTTAATAGAAAAAGTAGGCACTCCTGTCGATGATATGGTAGCAGGAAACGGCATAACCCCAAATGCGCAATTCAAACAAGTACTTGCACCGCTTGCCAACATCTCTACATGTGACATTAAAGTAGCAATTGGCGCGCAATTTAATATTAATGCTTTTTTTGCATACACATGCCGTAACCTTTCGTGGATTTTTGGTTATCGCTATTGGACGCGTAGGTGTGACAAGATTAGCTTACGTTGCCCCGATGATTTTCCATCTGGCCAATGGGCAGTAAAAGGTGATTCTTATTTGTATGGTTTTGTAGCGCAACCAGGAACATTACCTCTTGCAACACCTGTAGCACTTTCTGCAACACAAAGCCAAGCAACCATTAACGCAGGTAACAATCTTTCATTGTCGGGCCAGCCTCCTGTAGTTGCAATTGGACAGCGCAATCCCATGATAGATAATCCACAACCTGCAACTGCTGGCAGCAATCAAATTCTTGCCGCATCATTAACTGATTTAACTACTACCAACCAAATAAATACGTCTATTCAGCCCCGTGTAATAACTCTTTGTGATCTTGATCTTACAAGTGCCCGCACCACCGGCACTGTACAAACACTCTTTGCATCTGCACAAGGTACATGGGATTATAGCGAGCGTGCCGCTGTTTTGCTGGGTTTTGGTGCTGACATCGATTTTGGTAAAGATGGCAACCCAACGCAACTTATTTCTATAGATGATTGCGTTAATTGTGCATTTTCTGCATGGAAGTTGTACGCACATGCGTCTATTGTGTTTTAGCCTGCCAGCAGGGAATCCTGCGGAGCTTTATTTTATTTTATGTAGAAGTTCGTTTCTTATTTTTATTATAAAGTTTGGTTGTTTTTTATAGGGGTTTGGTGAAAAACCCCTATGGACCCCTTCACAAACGTTCCCTTTGATCCCTTATTCAGTTGTAAGGGGAGCGACATATGCATTCGAGTAAATTAATTTTTCTAGTTATGCCAAGTACGAATACATCTTTACCTCCCCGACAACTGAACATGAACTTATTTATAAATTTAATATTTTACCTATTTTCATCATGAGTGATTTTTGCAAAGCAAAAATTGTATCGAATGGCATCCTGCATGTCCGCCGCTCGCCACGGCATAGCCTTTGGCGTAGCCGGGAAGCCTCGTGCGAAGGCCGGAAGTGATTTTTGCAAAGCAAAAATTGTATCGAATGGCCTCCTGCGTGTCCGCCGCTCGCCACGCTAGCTGTTGGCGTAGCGGGTAGCTTCATGCGAAGGCTGGGAGCTCCGTCGAAGGGGAAGGCCTGGATAAACGTAGTCGGAAGGGCATTTAACCCGTTTTAAAATTTCATATATTTATAAATATTTAAATTTATTAACCGCCCTTACGATTGCTCGGCTTTTTTTCTTCTAACAAAAAGATATAAGTAAGGAGCATTTGTAAATACTCCTTACTATTGTGATGCCTTTTAATTATTCCACTACAGTCAGCAACAAGCGTAATGCTTCTTTAGCGTCACCATTGTTGATAGCAGTGATCATCGCTTGATAATTTTCAGAATTGGCTCCATACAGAGTCTGCCATTTTTTATCAAATACTCTTAATGTACTTTTCATCTGCCTCATTGTTGACGCTTGGTCAACGGGTGTATCTTGCCTTATGTACAACTCTTTTAAGAATGTTATTGCAAATGATGCATTGGGATTTTGATCCATTTTTTTTACTAATGCTGTAGCCTCTGTTTGAAGTTGTTGAGCTCTTGTATCTGTGGATATTGCAGGTTTTATTCTGCCTTCAGCTACGTCAATCAATAGACTTAATGCCTTTTGCCCATCTTTGTTATTAATAGCAGTCATCATATCGTTGTAGTTTTGAGAATCTCGCCCAAAAAGATCTTTCCATTTACCATCCATCACCGGGCTACGTAAAGTGGCTTTCATCTGCCCCATTATTGAGTCTTGACCACCGGATATGTTTTGCTTCATATACAATTCTTTTAAAAATATGGATGCAAATGAAGCGCTTGGATTACTATCCATCTTTTTTACTAACGCATCAGCTTGTTCTTGAAGTTGCTGCGCCGCTGTATCTGTAGATATTGCAGGTTTGATTCTACCCTCAGCGACGTCAAGCAATAGACTTAATACCTTCTTTGCTTCTTTTTGCTTGATAGCAGTCATCATATCTTGATAATTTTGAGAATCTCGTCCAAAAAGATCTTTCCATTTTTCATCAAGCGCACCTACAGTGCCCTGCATACGCTTCATTACTGCACCCGTGCCACCCTGTTTGATGTATAGTTCTTGTAAGAATTGACTTGCAAATGATGCACTGGGGACTTGATCTAGCTTTTTGCTTAATTCATTGGCTTTTTCTATGCGTTGGGACATTGTTTGAAATTCTACCGCCTTCATAGTCAATACCGACCCTGCCACCAATCCTAATAATAATATATGTTTCATTTTTCTTCCTCCTTTTGATATTTTTTTATTTTTCCCTCCTTTTGATATTTTTTTATTTTTAAATACAATTCCATAATTCTATTATGCTTTAATGCGTCGGCAAAAAGTAAGAGTTTAAAAAAATTAGATTCAATCGAGCTTTACCCTGCCCTTCATTATGCCTTTTGGCTCAGGGCCTACCCACCAAGCGACCTGATTTAAAAGGGCCTTTTCAGGAATAAAACTTTAAAAACGAGGGAAAGGTGAGCTACGAAAAACAGATCATAGGACACAAGCTACCCGCTACGCCAAAAGGCTATCGTGGCGAGTCGTGACGAGGGACGGACAGGCAGGATTAGCTCCTATACCCAATTCATCCTGAGTGATTTTTTACAAATTCATGCAGTAAAAAATTGTATCGAAGGGCGGTTAATAGATTTTTAATATTCATAAATATATTAGGTTTTAAAACGGGTTAAATGCCCTTCCGACTACGTTTATCCAGGCCTTCCCTTTCGACCCACTAAAGTTTCGGCGGGCAGGCAGGACAGGCGGCTTGGCAAACTACCCGCTACGCCAACGGCTACCCGCTACGCCAAAAGGCTATCGTGGCGAGTCGTGGCGAGCGACGGACTTCGTCGATACTTTTTGCTGCACAAAAAACTTCCGGCCTTCGCGCAAGGCTTCCCGGCTACGCCAAAGGCTATGCCGTGGCGAGCGGCGGACATGCAGGATGCCATTCGATACAATTTTTGCTTTGCAAAAATCACTCATGATGAAAATAGGTAAAATATTAAATTTATGAATAAGTTCATGTTCAGTTGTCGGGGAGGTCCTTCGATACAATTTTTTTACTTTATAATTCAGTAAAAAATCACTCAGGATGAAAAAGGAATAATCTTAATATACTAATTCATGTTCAGTTGTCTGGGGCGACAAGAACGTACTCGTAAAATAACTTTATCCAAGCAAAATAAATACGGTCGAGTATGTACGGTACTCCCCTTACAACTGAATAGGAATCCAAGGGAACCATTGGTGCCGGGGTGTTGGGGGCGGGCACAAGCCCCCAACGAAAAGAACGAAAGTAATTTTATAATTAAAAGTAAGAACGGAACTTCTACATTAAAGAAAAAAGAGGCCTCCCGCAAGGACACCCCCTATGAAAAACGAAATTAAATATACGTAAAAAGGAAAAGAAAAGAAACAAACTTCTAAAAAAAGAAAAGATAAAGCCCCCGGCAGGGATTCTACTTATAAAAAAAGAAACACTTGCTGCGCCCTCTCACTTTAACGTATCCTCAAAACGTACAAACTTCATTATACAAGAGGAGGAGGTAGCAAATGCTTATCAAGCGCTTGCTTTTGCTTGTAACCTCATTGATAATCGCACACACCTCTTATGCAGAGCCGTTAAGCAGCATCACCTTTTTCAGTCCACGACCACAAACAACTGACGCTGCTCTAGAACTAATCGACGATTGCCTTTATATCTACAATAACGAAGTAAAATCATCACATTTATTTATAAGTACTATTGGTTATTATCAATCATTACATCCAAATCAATTAGCACTCATGATATTTGGTACTGAGTTATTAGTTGTAGAAGGCAGCTTTATACAAAATCGAGAAGATTCAGCATTATTAGCCGATTATTTTGGCCTGTCACCATCATTCCAAGGTGCTGTTCATATAAGCCCTCATTGGCAAAGTCTTTATCTTCCTTTTACCTTTTATTTTAATTTAGATGATTGGCTTTGCGGCTTGTATTTACGCGTATGTGCACCATTTGTTTGGAATAGATCACACCTTAAATTAACAGAAACCGTCACCAACAATGGAGCAGACACATTGTTTCCTGCAGATTACATGGATGCCATTCCCGTTGCAGCACCATACACTTCATTTCCTGAAGCATTAGTGAGCGGCAAAACATATGGTTTAGTAAAAGAACCGTTATTTTTTGGTAAATATGCGCCATGCTCGCAATCTACAGAACGCCTTGCCAACACAACATGGGATCTTGGCTGGAACGCAATTTTAGAAGAAGATCGCCACTTTGGCTTTAAAATGCGTGTAGTAACACCTAATGGCACACGACCAACCGGTGAATTTTTATTTGAACCTCTTGCTGGCAACCGTCACCAATGGGAACTTGGCTTTGGTCTCAACGCTCATACGCTATTATGGTGCGACGATGATCAAGCCTTGAGCATTTATCTTAATCTTTTAATGACACATCTTTTTAGCGGCAAACAACGACGACCTTTTGACATAAAAAGAGCATGTAGTGGCGGACAACGGTTTTTCAGCCGTTATATGCTTGTAAAAGAATTTGATGACGATGGCGCATTTTCTGGTGTTGTTTCACCACTCATCAATCACACCACGCTTGCATGTGATGTAAATGTAGCCGTGGAATTTGATGGCGCACTCATGTTTGCATACGCCTATAAGCAATTAAACTTTGATGTGGGTTATAATGGATGGATTCGTTCGAAAGAAAAAATCTCTCTGTGTGAAGGGTTACCACACGATCGCTTTGGATTAAAGGGTATTCAAAACGTTATAAATACTACGGGCCAATTAAGCCCTGTAACACAAAGCACTGCATCAATATTTGGTAATAACTTTGCAGCACAACATATTGTAGCAGATCCCAACTCGCCCGTGTTTTTGAATACTGAAAATATCGATATCAGTTCTGCACGCTCGCCCGTTGTCTTTAGTCATAAATTATTTACATACATTGGCTATACAGGAGGCAAGCTGCACAAACATCGCTCTGTGCAGCCCTGCATTGGTATCGGTAGTGAAATCGAATTTCAAGGAATAAACACCAACAACGATGATCTATGTAAGATGGATCAGCTTACGTTGTCTCAATGGTCTGTATTCTTAAAAGCCGGATTTTTATTTGGATAAAATACACTAATTCTTTTGCTCATTGTACGGTTGCTGCGTGAGTAATAGCGTACTTTGTTCAATATTATGAGCTTGCCCATTTTGAAGCAACAAAACGCTTTGCTCCATAGAAATTGGTCGGACATCAAGTGTTCTTTTAGCAAGATGTTTTTGAATATGTTTTTCTTTTCTCGTTAATTCTTTATCAAAAACAGGCGGCATATATTCAACCGGTATTGATGAACGCAATCTACCAATATCATCAAGAGTAGCTATATCATTAGGTTGTTTTAAAATGCCCACAATAGTATCTGGTAAATTTGCTAATCGCTTTGCACACATTTTCGCAGTTATACCTTCGTCAACACGAGCAACGGGCAAATCTTCTTCGCTTGAAGAAAAACAACCATTCAACTCTTGATTCATAGCAATTGTTGTTTGCAATGTTCTGCGCTGTTCAACCTTAGCCTGCGCTTCTGCACTTTCTTCTATTCCAAAACCTATGCCAAATACCATTCCTGGATATACTCGTGTGTCTGCTGCACGTTTAGCACTTGCTGCATAATGATAGGCACCGTTAAGCCCCGTGCCAATTCCATTTGCTACCGCTAGCGGCAATGAAGAAAGCGATGTCAAGTAGCCACTCCTTGTGGGAGAATCTTGTTTTTGTATGAACGCATTGTCTGGTTCTTCTACTACCGGATTTGGTGATTCTTCCATTCCATGAGCAAAAACAGTAGCAAAAAGAGATATAAGTAAAAGTTTGTAATTATGTGACATAGCAGCGTATCCTTTGTGTAAAAATAGTTTTCACTTAATTGCGATAGCATTGTCACATAAAATTGCCAAAATGTCCAACAATCGTTATAAAAAAAGACTTTATATTAAATGCTTTGCGAACATGATTGCATTTTGAAAATCAAAAGACATGCATATGAGTACAAAAAAAATCCCAGACATAAGCCGGGACTTTTAATAGGCAAAAAAAGATAGCGCGAATTATTTTCTGCGCGCGTTCACGTAATCTACTACTTCATCCATATTGTGAAAACGCTCTGCATCTTCGTCGCTTATTTCTATATTAAACTCTTCTTCAATTTTCATGATAATTTCTACCATGTCCAATGAATCTGCTCCAAGATCTTGCAATGTTGATTCGGGACGAATTCTGCTACCGTCTATGTTTAGTTTTTCAACCACAATCGCGTTGATGCGATTCCATGTATCCTGTCTGTCAGCCATGTTGTCACCCTTACCTATTTCTCTTTATAAAAATTACTACTCATGCTTTTAGCTCATTCTGTTTTTTTCAAAACAGCGAGCCTTCTAAGCACCTCTTGTTGATCTAACTCCGCTAAAAGTACAAACAAGCTCGGCCCCGATGCGGCGCCAACCATTGCCAAACGTAAAGGCTGTGCCAATTGCACCAGCTTTACATTAACTTTTTGCGCATATTCCTTCAACACATGTGCTATATTATCTGCGTTCCACTCGCTCAAGTTTTCTAACAAAGAAACTACAACGTCAATATGCTCTCGCATGCCCGACGCAAGCCATTTTTCAACATCAGTTTGGTCATACACCGCAGGCCCGTAATAGGCAGTTTGCACAGCCGTTGCCAATTCGTGCATTGTTTTAACTCGTTCTTTATATAACGCGATAAAAGCAAGTGCTTTATGGTGTGGTATATCTTGTAATGCTTGTTGCATAACTTTATATAACTGCTCATCATCCGTTTGTCTAATGTACATGCCATTGAGCCACTGCAATTTTTCTATATCAAAAATAGCACCAGATTTGCTTACCTGTTGCAATGCAAAAAACTGTATCAATTCATCTTTGGTGAAAATCTCTTGATCGCCATGCGACCATCCGAGCCGTGCAAGATAATTGCGTAATGCTTCTGGCAAATATCCCGCATCTTTATATTCTGTTACTGCAGTTGCCGCTTCTCGCTTGCTTAACCGCTGCCCACTCGGCCCAAGTACCAAAGGAATGTGAGCAAAATGGGGCACCGCATAACCAAGCGCTTCATATAAAACAATTTGCTTTGGTGTATTTGCGATATGATCTTCTCCGCGAATGATGTGCGTAATCTGCATTGCTGCATCATCAACCACCACTACAAAATTATACATCGGAGAACCATCAGAACGAACAATAATAAAATCATCAAATTGATCGCGGGGAATAATTACATGCCCGCGAATAATGTCATCAAAAACCATATCTGTCATATGATCGGGCATTTTTACCCGAATAGCAAAAAGACCCGTTTGATTTTGTTTGTCGCGACAATAACCATCATATTTTACATGTTCATCTTGCCCATGTTGCGCATGATAACGCGCTGCAACTTCTTCTTGCGTACAAAAACAGTGATATGCTTTGCCATCTCGTACTAACTGATTGGCAATGCGCTGATGCTCGGCAATGCGACTTGATTGAATAATGATATCTTCATCATGATCTATGCCAATCCACGCCAACGAAGAAAGAATAGATTCCGTAAACATTTCTTTTGAACGCTCAAGATCAGTATCTTCTATGCGTAACAAAAAACTGCCTTTATGATGGCGCGCGAATAACCAATTAAAAAGAGCGGTGCGCAACCCACCAATATGCAAATGCCCTGTTGGTGACGGTGCAAATCGAACACGCACCGGTTTTGTAGAATCCCCAGACACACTCATCCTTGTTGTGTTATGAAATCGATTGTAATTTTTCAGCCACCAGAGATGCCCATGGTGATGCCGAGAACATGCCAGTATCTTGTATGTCAACAAGCTCTTGCCATGCTAAACGAGCCGCATTGCTGTTTTCATGAATCCAATGATACATGCCCAGATGATACAAGGCATAATCACGATACATATTGGTAGTATCTTGGCCAAGTTTTTCTAACTCGTTTAAGCCTTGTTGTTGACGCGCTTCATCATCGTTTGCGTCGAGTGCAAGTAATGCACGCTTTGTTTTCATAAGATTTAAAAGAGGAGTAGCTGAAGTATGCGCAGTAACTGCTTTGTCCATTACTTGCAAAGCTTCTTTTTTGTTACCTGCTTGCAATAATGCATCAGCTTGGAACGATAGGAAATAAGGCGCAATTGCAGTGTTTTTATGTGTTTCGTACCCTGCACCAAAATCTTGTGCAAGCATTGCAAAATCAGTATCTTGTTTTTCAAAAGCAGTATTAAATTGATCTAACAGCATGCCAAAAGAATACTGAGCCTCTGCTTGCTTGCGTGAATCATACCAGCGATATCCAAAATAACCGCCAATGCCACACGCTATCACCAACGCTGCGAGTGCTATCGAGCGTATATGTTCTTTCTGGGAGAAAAAGTCAGTAACTGCGTATATAAAAGACCTAAAACCATGACCAGTATGTGATGTAAGCATAGGAAACTCCTGTTTTCATCATTAAAGTACGTTTAAATTACCTTAACATGAAATGGGAGAAAGAAGAAGCCCTGCCGGGGGCTTTATTTTTTCTTTTTTTTAGAAGTTCGATTCATATTTTTTGTGAGTGTTTAGTTTCGTTTTTTTTAGTTGAGATGTCCCTGCGGGAGGCCTCTTTTTTCTTTAATAATGTAGAAGTCCGCTTCTTTTTTTTATGTATATTTTATGTCTTTTTTTGCAGGGGTTTGGTGAAAAACCCCTGCATCCCCTTCACAAACGTTCCCTTTGATCCCTATTCAGTTGTAAGGGGAGCGACATATGCGCTCGATAAGTTTTTTCTGTTTTGATCTTGTACTAATACGAGCACATCTTTACCTCCCCGACAACTGAACATGAATTAGTATATTAAGATTAATCACGCCCCTCGCCACGACTCGCCACGACTCGCCACGATAGCCTTTTGGCGTAGCGGGAAACTTTATGTGAAGGCTGGGCCCGGCATAGCATAAATTCTACAAAGTAGAATTGGCGAATCCTGGGGCAGACAGCTGAACATGTCCCCAATACATCAAGATTAAATTTCCTCTCTTGACATTCATCCTGAGTGATTTTACGAAGTAAAATTGTATCGAAGGGCAGTTAATATATTATTATAAAGATCTACTCATAAAAAGTTTATCTAAATTGCAGCTTCGCCTTCTAAAAATCCATAAGGGCCACATTCGCCGCCAAGTGCTAGATCTATTCTGACTAAACACTGTTTAAGCAATATGCCGTTTTTGTATAAAACCGGATAGAGATTTGCTTTGCGCAATAACTTATGCAGTTTTTTAACATCAGCTATCAAATGCCGTTTATAGTTTGAAAAGTAAAAAACTCTTTTTAAGAAACTTGTGCCGATACAATTGAATAAATCTGAGTACTTATATTGTGTTAACAAAGCAGTGTTTATCTCTTTTTCATACTTTGTATTAAGAAGAGCATCGTGCTCGTATAAATCAAAGTATGCACGATGTGTTGCAATATATGCACAATACACACTTAAATCTGGCAAAATTTCTTCTATTTTTGAAAGCATCTTCATTGTCTTCTCCAATGCTACCATTTTGCCAAATATCTCCCAATTATCCGCAACCAATTGGCGTCTTGTAGTAGCGTCACTATAATTGAAGGAGTTAAATAATGCTGCTTCAATTTGCGCAGGCAAATCATCGCTCTTATCTAATTGCTTTTCTAATGCGTCGTGATGTGCTTTGAGTTGTTCTTCACAACATTTTAGCTCGTGCAGAACCTTCGTCATAGTTGCTACATAACTTTCAACCGTTTGCTCACTACTACGAATGTTTTCTGCTATCGATTCAAGCATAACTTCATCTATCGTTGTCATGGAGTGCAATAGATTAGCGGAAGGTTCTTTCAAATTAATATCCTGACCATTCATATGCTGACGATTAATATTTTGATGAAAATTCATAATATCAAAATAATACGCTTCGTCTGCTTGTTCTAAACAGGTATGAGACTTTTCCAAGACAGACTCTACACTTTGGTTTAGCCATAGTGATTTAATGCCATAACCAATGCCAGCGCACAACGCACCAACCGCTGCAGTTCCCAAAATGATCTCTTTATTTATCTCAGCCTGAGTTTTTTGGGGAACAAGTAACCCTACTGAACCCACTATCAAAAATACACGATATAACTGTTTTAAGCTGTTTTGCATAATAACCTCATTTTTAACATTGTTCTTCTTATCATAGTACAAATATTTTTTCTAATTGCAACTTGCCTCATGAGAGTTAGAATATTTTGGTTGCAATCGAAAGCGCTGGTTTTATAAAACCACTTACGCCACTTTTAACTATCTGTTGTAACTCATAAAGATCGCGCTCTCTTTCATAGTGTGGGTGAGATTTTATCATTATGCGCACGCTCTTTAAATCTTTTTGCAATTTCTCTAGAGCATCTCTATCAAGATCAGCTGTTATTTTTCCTAGTTCAATGTTTCTGGCAATCTTGGCAAGCTTTTTATGAGCTATCTTTATTTTTTTAACGCAAAAAACCAGTGGAAAGCGCTTGCGCACTTTTTTACTTTCACCAAAAATAGAACTCATCCACGTCATCTGTGCACTTGCAACGCGAGCTTGCGCTTGCACAATAGTAAGTATACGGGCATTACGATACCAGCTAAACAACCGATAGATGCCCCACGAATCTGATGCTACATCAATTAATGATTGAAACTCTTCTTGGACCTGACGAACATACACAATAGCCTTGCGCTCTCGTTCTTGTGATTGCTCTGTTGGCTGGCGATGGCAAGCAGGCACAAAAAGTGCCACCCCACACACTAAACCAATTATTTTCGTATTCATACCCATTCCCCCACTTCCCCTCGCCATTCATATTTCTTTTTGTACTATTAATCTTATAATTATTGTACAAATTGTCAAATCTGACTGAAGGTATAAGACTCTGGGAAAATGGGCATATAGGGAGGAAAACTCAGGAGAAGTAGCCCTTTTCCTGTGATCATGCAAAGGAGTGCGGCTTTTCAATTTGACATAATTTTTAGTTTTGATACCTTCATATAATAAGGAGGCAACTGCCTCTTATCTATTAATGAGAGGAAAAAATCATGACTATTATACGTTATATAATGCCTATGCTTATGCTTCTGGGAACGGCTGCGAAACCTATCGATTGGTATACTATTATTCCCCAATTGGCTACTTTTGGGTTCATCAATTGGATTCGCACTCCCCACACTATAGTTCCAACCCCTGAAAATCTGCACGTTTTCACCCTGTATCCTACGCAACAAGAATTGCCAGAAACATATACCTATGCTTCCGATATTGTTGCACAAATAGCTAAAAATAAAGCACCCGAACAAACGCATACTGTTATGCGTGATAAAAAGACAAAAGATATTCTTGGTTATATCCCAACCTATAAAGGTGTGCATGTAGCAAGCGAACCCCATATAACTATTTTTTCACATGGTATGCTTAGGTTTGGTACTCGCCCATCCAAAGGCGGTGGCTTTCTTGAAGGATATGATCATTTGCGCAACCACTTCTTATACAATCCCGTCGTATGTTTTGATTATTTAGAAAACCCAAAAAGCGTCAATTTTGGCCAAGAAACAGACCAAAGCTATTTGAATATGGTATACCAGCATGTATGCAAGCAATCCCCAGAAGCATCTATTAGTCTTATGGGAATTTGTATGGGCTGTGCAAACATTCTGCAGTATGCAGCAACAAATCCCGACAATCTTGAAACTATAGTGCTCTTTTCCCCTTTATTATCTCTAGAAACAATAGCCGATTACGTATGCAGTATACAACCGTGGTTACGTACCCTAATAGGGCCACGTTTGTTTAGTGACATGATTGCTTCAATATTGCCCAATTATGATAAAGATAAAGATGTTACGTTAGAAAAAGCTAGGAGCATCAAGAATAAAACCATTTTTATTGCTCACCGTCGCCATGATACAATGGTTGCTCTTGCTACTATTATTACGCTGGTAGATGTCTTAAATAAGCATAATACGGTATACCTCTACGTTACTGATGATACTACGTATAATCACGCTCGGTTACAATTCGTGAGAGACGTACAAATTACACTGAACGCTTTTTACGCAGCACATGGCATACCGCATGATGCAACGCTTGCACAAGAAGGCGCAGAACTTCTCGCATCGGCAGCTTATTACGGCAATCATCCCGAACAACTATAATTGCTCATAAAAACGAGCAGCTCTTTCACCTTCAGTAAAAAACACACCGCAATATCTCCATCCAATCAACTCATTCAAGAAATTCGTGCAAATCCGGAATCAGATTCCGGATTTCACAGATTTTTATTGGCAACATCGGTTATACTTAATAAAAAAGCTCTTGTATAAGGACTTTGCATGATAAGCCGCGATATTACCAAACAACTTATCGAAGCTGCCCGCGAATTTGCAGCTGTCGCCCTTCTCGGCCCCCGTCAATCAGGGAAAGCAACCCTTGCACGACATATTTTTAAAAATCACACCTATGTGAGCCTTGAAGATTTAGATAAACGAGCCCTTGCACAAGCAGATCCTCGCCAATTTTTACAGAGTCATGCAAGCCAAACAGGCATTATCTTAGATGAAATCCAGCATGTACCCGAGCTACTTTCATATATCCAAACTATTATTGATCGTGAAAAGAAAAAAGGCTATTTCATTATCACGGGATCTCAAAACTTATTGGTCAACCAAGCAGTTACTCAAACATTAGCGGGTAGAATTGTCATTTTAATTTTATTTCCCTTATCAATTCATGAACTTGAACAAGCGGCCTTGTTACCCAACACTATAGAACAAGCAATAATAAATGGTTCTTATCCACGCGTATATGCAGATAATGTTTCTCCCGTTAGATTATATGCAAACTATATCAAAGGATATAT
>Ga0206924_1095_pt1 | contig 18245 bp, 20 predicted proteins | sample Alteio_BWOrgHeat_61_FD_152947 | JGI IMG/M metagenome (GOLD analysis project Ga0206924, IMG submission 152947) | Enriched cells from forest soil in Barre Woods Harvard Forest LTER site, Petersham, Massachusetts, United States -... | ecosystem: Environmental > Terrestrial > Soil > Temperate forest >...
TTCGTGACCACTACCTCGATCAAGTCTGCTCGATGTAGCCTTCCTCGCCGTGATCAGCAAGGTCGAGACCCTGAAACTCGTCTTCCGCGTTCGCGCGACAGCCGACGATCTTATCCACGATCGTATAAAGCACCACCGAGGCCACGACCGGCCACACCAGCCACACCCCCACCGCCTTGCACTGCTCCATCCACAGCGGGCTGCCGGATGCGAGCAGCGGCTTGAGGTTCGGGTTTGCGGATGCACTGGCAAAGACACCCGCGAGGAGAGTGCCGACCGTTCCGCCGACGGCATGCACCCCGAAAGTGTCGAGCGCATCGTCGTAACCGAAGTACATCTTCGCCTTGGCGCACGCGAACCACGTGGCCAGGCCCGCCACCAGGCCGATCATGACCGCGGAGTTTGCCGAAACGAATCCGCTCGCCGGCGTGATCGTCGCCAGGCCCGCGACGAGACCCGAGCAGAGGCCGAGCACGCTCGGCTTGCCGCGGGTGACGTATTCGACGATGCCCCACACGCAGCACGCCGCCGCGGCCGAGAGCGTCGTCGCGACAAAGGAAGTCGCCGCAACTCTATCCGACGCCGCGGCGCTGCCCGCATTGAAGCCGTACCACCCCACCCACAGCATCCCCGTGCCCACCGCGCAGAGCACCATGGAGTGCGGGGGCATCTGCTCGCGTCCGAAGCCGCGCCGCTTGCCGAGCAGGACGCAAAGAGTCAGCGCCGACCAGCCGCTCGTCATGTGAACGACGATGCCGCCGGCAAAATCGATGGCCTTGATACTCGCATGCGCGGTATTTCCGATGCCGTTGAATGCACCGCCGGTTCCCCAGAGCATGTGCACGGCGGGAAAATAGACGACGAACATCCACAGCACGCTGAAAAGGATGATGGCTTTGAACTTCATGCGTTCCGCGAGCGCACCGATCGTGAGGGCAGGCGTGATGATGGCAAAGGTGAGCTGATAAATCGCCCAGATGTTGTGCGGCACCCAGTCGGCGTAGGCCGTGTTGGGTTCGTATTCCACCCCTCGGAAGAAGGCGTAATCCAGGCCGCCGAGAATGCCGCTGCCCCTGGCAAAGCTCAGGCTGTAGCCACACGCCCACCACAGGATCGTCATCGCCGCCGCGAGCCCCAGGCACTGGGCAAAGATACTCAGCACGTTTTTCTGCCGCACGAGTCCGCCGTAAAACATCGCCAGGCCCGGCAGCGTCATGAAAAGCACGAGCGCAGTGCTGACCATCATCCATGCGCTATGCCCCGGCCCGGCCTGCCCCGCGAGCGGGCCTTTCCATTCGGTGCCATTTTGGCCGCCGGGCGCGGTATTGGTCATGTAACTCTCCAGATCCGTGATGCGCTGCGAGTCCGTGGCTCGCGGTGGCGTTGTGGCTGTGGGTTCCGCAGATGCAGGGGCAATTCCCCCAAGAAAAAGGACTGCGCAAAACAACGAAACAATGAGACGCGAAACGAACATAAGGGGTTGATACGGAAGGGGATTTGAGCCCTGCCAGGCGGGGAGGCGACAGGGCGCGGAGTGGATACGCATCCAGCAATTTTGTGACAAGCGTATTAACCGCGCAGGACGGCCAGCCGCTGGAGCGGGAAGCAATGAAGGAATGGCGGTGCGGCTGGTGCCTGGGCAGAGCGGCATTCCGGGAACGCATGCTGGAAAATAGGGGTCAGGCGACACGAATCCGTAAGGCCCTCTGCGGGCATTTGGTTGGGTCGATGGTCCGGTTTCGCCTCTTTAATTTTCGGATGAATCAGTTCAGATTGAAGTGGTTCAACGCTCGCTGCCCCCCAAATGAAATACCGGATCGCGTACTTTTTCGCAGTCGCCGCCCTGGCGCTGATGGGGGTCGGGGCGCGCGCGGACGATTGGCCGCAGTGGCGCGGCCTGCAGCGCGACGCGATTGGCCACGAACGCGACCTGCTCGAAACTTTTCCGGCGGCCGGCGTCCAAGTGCTCTGGCGCGTTCCGATCGGACCTGGGCATTCGTCGCCCATCGTGGCGGCGAGCCGCGTGTATGTCGTCGACGCCGAGTTTGCGCAACCGCGAGCGTGGGAGTGCATCCACTGTTTTGACGAAAACTCCGGCGAGCACCTTTGGACTTACCGCGAGGAGGTGAAGATCCCGGCCGGCTTCTTTGAAGAAGCCACGAAACTGCATCCCTGCTCCACGCCCCTGGTCACCAACGGCGTGCTGGTGATGTTGACCTCCACGGGCATGGTCGTATGCCTCGATGCCATGACCGGCGTGGTGAATTGGAAAAAGGACATCGGTCAGGATTCCCGGCTGGCGCAGATGGCGCAGGTCACGACCTGTCCACTGGTCGAGAACGGCCTCGTCATCATCGCCATCGGCGGAAAGCCGGGACACAGCGTCGTGGCGCTCGATCTGCGCAGCGGCGCCGAAGCGTGGTCGACGCTGGATGATCCTTGCACGTTTAGCTCGCCGATCGTCGTCACGGCAGGTGGGCAAAGACAATTTATCCTCTGGACTCCGAAAGCGATCACCTCCCTCGATCCAGGCACCGGAAAAGTCTGGTGGCGAGAGGAGCTTTCCACCCGGGAGGATTACATCGGAGCCACACCGGTTTGCTCGGGCGAGCTTCTGCTCGTCAGCGGCCTTATGTTGCGCCTTCATTCGGAACAGCCGGGAGAAACCATCCTTTGGCCGGAAACGCGGTCCGTTTCGAAGAGGGTGCTCAGCAACGTCTGCGTGCCGGCGATCCTCGGTGACGCCGTCTACGGGGGGAGGATGAACGGTCATCTGGTAGCTCTCGATGCGCAGAACGGAGCCCTCCTTTGGGACACGGATCGGGTCACCGATACGGCGAGCGGAGCGACCATCCATCTCATCGTGAATGGCGGTTCGGCGTGGATTTTCACCAACGAAGGAAATCTCATCCACGCCCGGCTCACGCGCGCCGGCTACGAGGAGATCAGCCGCGGGCATTTGATCGATCCGACGAGACTGATTTCGGGCCGGTTGGTGGTGTGGGCGCCCCCCGCCATCGCCAACGGCCACATTTTCGCCCGCAACGACAAGGAACTGCTCAGCGCGGCGCTGAAGTAATTCCCTCTGAAAATAGGGGTCATCCTGCTAAACGAACAGTTCCATCACTTACGGGTTACTTTTTGCGACTGATGATGTTGTCGATGAGATTCGCAAAAGCGACAAAACCAAACGTGGTAAAAAGAATCTTTCCGGTATGTCCGGTGATGGGTGAGTAATGGAACCCCTCGGCACAGAGGATTACGGTGCAGGCTAAAAACACCATGGACCAGGAGGCGTGACCCACCAGCGACACCGGCGGCCCATCATCGTTACCTTCGCCCCACCGCCATTTGCCACGCAGGCTCGGCACGAAAAGTGGCAGCGCATAGAACACGGTTGCGAGTAGAAAGAAGAAGGCTCCGACTAAATAGCCATTCATAGGACGCGGGCGCAGTAGCCAAACTTGGTTATGCAGTGATTGATTACCGCTCTGATAGCACTTGGACGCGATCGCACAAAGACGCTCTTCCTCCTCGCCTATTTTCTTATCGCTTGCTCCGCCCGACACCGGGCACAGCCGTGACCTGTTTCATCCACTCTGCGATCTGGCGTTCGTCGAGGTCGTCCAGGGTCGCGAGCTCCACGCCCCGCGTTGCCTTGCCCATTCCGATCGGCGTCACTGGCGGTACCGGCTTGAGGGTCACGCCGTTGATGAACATGAGTTTGACGTGGCGGGCGAAGCCGCCGCAAGAGAAGCACCAGCCGTCGCCGACGCCGTAGTACGCCATGCCCCACTTCACGGAGCGCTGCAGACCGGGCAGCGTCCTGGCCGCCAGGGCGTCGACGCTTTCGGCGATGCCGCGCTGCGGCTGCGGCAGGCTGGCGATATAGGCGAAGGCCGGCTTGTCGCCGACCGCGGCCTTCGCGGGGCTCGCCTTGCCGGTCATGGCTTCGGGCAGCGTCGCGGCGACTTTGCCTTGGACGGCCGTGCGCTTGACCAGTTTCTGGATTGCGGGTTTGGAAGTTTTGTCGGTCTGGCGAGCGGGCATGGGAATATCCTCAATCCACGATGGTTTTCGCCCGGCCGTTGTTCGAGAGCGAAATCATATCTGCCGCCGGTGTGAACGGATTTGCTCTACTACAACTTACTGATGAGCGACGGCATTTTCGGACGGATTGTTCGCGATGACCTCCGCCTGCTTTTCCCGGACTAACACTTGCTGGATGGCGTCGCGCCACGATTTTTGTTGCTGCTGCCATTGGCTGATGGCCGCATTCGTCGCGCCGGCCGCAACAAATTTGCTGTCATTTCGGGCGTTGGGGGCGCTCCGGCCACTCTTCCCCACCGTTCCCACCTCTCCGGACGTGTTGGCTTGAGCATTGGTCAGAGCGGTGCGCGCCTTTTCTCGCGCATCCATGAGGTTGCGGAAGGTGACACAGGCTTGCAGTGCTGCCTCATACGCGGGCTTTTGCTGTGGCGCGGCCACCCCGATATGCGCTTGGAAATCAGTTTGCAACTGGATGAGTTGGGCGTGCGGAAGCGGAGTGTTGTCGAGCGGGCCAGTGAGCTTGTCGAGCCACGCCGTGGAGAGAGCCTGTAATTGGGTCGATGGGGAGGTCTTTGGATCGAAAGCGAGCGGTGCTTTTTCCGGTTCCTTGGCCTCGTCGGCGCGCGAACCAACACCGCTCGCCTTCGTGCGGCTGTCGTACCACGTGAAGCGGGTCAGATCCTTCGAAAACCAAAGATCGACCTTCGCCTTGTCCTGGTATTTCGCCTTCCACTTGTATTCCACGAGATGCACAGCGCCAGCGTTCGCATCCAACTCCCAGGTAAACCGGAGATGGTTGTCCCCATCGATGACGTTCCCGTCACTGTGAAAATAAATAGGCGGTTTCGCCAGTGGGAAGGACCAGGTGTGAGTGATGAGCGCTTCCGCCAGCCCTTCCGGAATCTGCGCGGCGGCGTGGTGCAGAAAGCTGGGGAATGTGAGCACGCAGGTGAGCGTGATGGCGAAGCGGCGTGTTTTCGGGACAACGGATTTCATGGCGAGCATTTGGAAGGCACGGGGTGATGGGATAGAGGTCAGGAGGCCAATTCCCCCCGGAAGGAACATCGGTGAAATCTACAGGAAGAGCCCTCGTTGGCCAAGCCTCATTGCAAAGGGGCTGCGCGGAATTGCCTCCCGGACCGAAGCAGGGGTCAGGCAACCACCAACCTTGACTCAGTCACAATTCAGAGTTAGGCGCTTGAAACCAATTCCGCCCCATGAACCCTAGTCACATCATTTGTTCTCTGTTCGCGATCGCTGCGGCGACGGCGGCCTTCGCCGCCGATCCGACTGACCCCAGCGGCACCTGGACGTGGAGCACCAAGTCGCCGGGTGGCGAAATCCCCACCACGCTCAAACTCGAATGGAAGGACGGCAAAATCGCTGGCTCTTACTCGAATCAATATGGCGAGACTGGAATCAGCAACGCCTCCTTCCGAGACGGCGTGATCATGTTCGATGTCGTGCGTGATCTCGGCGGCCAGAAGTATGTGGTGAAGTATCACGGCAATATCGAAGGCGACACCATCAAGGGGACCATCGAAGCACCTGGCCACGACGGCGGCGCCGCGGTGAAGCTCGATTGGAACGCGAAACGCACAACGACGGAAAAAGCGGGCGACGCGAAGCCAAAATAAACGAAGCGCCTAATCTTCGCTGTTTCGCTGCTTCGCGATGTCCGTCTGGCGCAACTATTGGCGCTGCCGTGCGCCCTATTTATCTCTTACGCGAGCAAGTTGTACGGCCAGCGCCCTGCTGGCCGTCTGACACTTGGCCTACTTGGCAGAATTGACCCCGCTGCGCATACCCGTATACACTGAGCTTGGGGCCGTTAGACCGCTCACGATTTATGTTTGTATATCGTCCACCAAAAGGTAGTTGCTGGGGTCACGCGATTGGCAAAGACCCAGCCAGGGCAAAAGCGCAGCTCGACATATTCTTCGACGCCTTTTTTGAGCGCGTCGAGCAGCAGAGTCCGGCGACTTTGGTTTTGGCTTGGAAGGATTCGGTTCTTCCGAAGGTCGAGTGGCCGGCAGTTTTCCAAGGGCTAGACAACGAGAAGCTGCGGCAGTTTCTGTTCATGGTGACGGGCGACCGTGTCATGTTCCCGATGGGCATCGTGTTTCCGCTTTCACCAGCAGAGCCGGCTTCGTTTGAGTTTCTCCGGCGTTTCAGCACCGACGCGCCTTTCGAGATGAGCGCCAGGCATTTTCAGGTTGGCATTGTGAGCGGCACAGGCAAGTTTGCATGGCGGAAGCCGGATGCAGAGCTAGCCGCAAAGCTGGAGGAGTTCATAGTTTGAGATGTTACGCGGTCTGACACGCGCTCCAGCGAGCAGAGGCTGGCGGTAGAGTTCCTTTTTCGTGAGAGCGCCTGCAGTCAGTGGGCATCTCGCCGAACGGCCGGCATTTGATTTGCCCAACGAAATCGGGCCAGTCCAAGCAAGAGTCGCGGCCCGCGACTTCTTCTGCGCGCTGAAGATTTTTACAGTTTTGCGGCGGAGGGGGTGCGATTCTTCCGATATGAATCCAGTATCTTCTCTCCGGCCGTTGGCGGAATGTTTATGGTTCCTGCCCTTTCCACTCAAGATGCTCGGTGCAGACCTGCGGAGGAACGTGACCGTCATTGCGTTGCGTTCCGGCGAACTGATCATTCATTCCTCGGGTCCGTTCTCGGAGGCCGATGTGGCGGCGATTGGCGCGCTGGGCCGGCCACGGTGGTTGCTCGATGGCATCTTGCGGCACGATACCTTTGCCAAGGAAGGACGCGCGGCCTTTCCCGAGGCCGAATATCTGGCGCCTCCGGGATTTTCCGAGGTCGTGGGCTTCGCCACGGATCCGATCGTTCCGGCGCCGCGGGAATGGAATGGAGAAGTGCTGGCTTTGGAATTGGACGGCGCGCCGGCCGCGCGCGAGGTCGCTTTGCTCCACGTGCCATCGCGGACCCTGATCCTGACCGAACTCGTCTTCAATTTTACCGACGGTCAGCCGCTTTGGACGGAATTTTTGCTGCGCGTCGCCGTGGGTGGTGAACATCATCCTGGGATGCCGCGACCGGTCAAAGCGGGCGTGAAAGACGAAGCGGCGTTCAAGGCCTCGCTCCGCATCGTCGAGGGGTGGGATTTCGATCGGATTGTCGTCGGGCACGGCGACGTCATCGAGAGCGGAGGCAAAGAGAAGTTACGGCAGGCGCTGGCGGCAGCGGGTTTCTAAGTCTATCGAGTCGAGAGCTGGGGAAGGCGCATTGACTACAAACGGAGATCTACTCTAGCGTCATGACTCATGAAACAAAGAGGAAATTTTTGGCTGGTTTTTGCGTCGAGTTTCATGGGTATCTGCTTGAATGTATTTCCTCAAAATTCTAACCCCTCTTATAGTGTTGCAATTCTCGGCGTTGGCGAGGCGCGAGGCGTAAATAATGCCGGTCAGGTTGTCGGCGTTAAAGGAAGCGATGCAGTGGTCTGGTCACAGGGCACTCTTTTGGATCTGGGACCGGGTATCGCCTACAGCATCAATGCCTCCGGACAAGTTGTCGGCGGCGGTTCTGGAAGCGCCAGTTTGTGGACAGGTACCACGCGCACCGATCTTGGTGCCCTTGTTCCTGCGGGGGCGCAATACGCATACGGCCTCAACGACTCGGGGCAAGCGGTAAGTAATGCCATATCTCCCAGTGGCGTTTCTGCGGTACTTTGGTCGGGTGGCAGTGCATCTTATTTGCCGAGCAACTCGTTCGGTCTTGCTAACGCAATTAACAATAATGGAGAAATCGTAGGGGCCGTTCAAATAAATAACAACGGAGACGGACATGCAATTCTGTGGACGATTGCATCCAGTCTTGATCTCGGAACACTAGGGGGAGTAAATAGCGAGGCATATGATATCAATGATTACGGGCTAGTCGTTGGTGATGCTCAGCGGATCGACGGGGTAACTCATGCTACAACATGGACTCCTTCATCGAACGGATACGTCCTTTCCGATCTTGGTAGTCTCGGAGGAAAAAGTTATGCTGTTTCGGTAAATAATGCGGGCGTAGTGGACGGAATTTCCTACCTTTCCCCCGACAGCAATTCGGCCAAAGTACCGTTCGTTTATCTTGATGGGACAATGTACAATTTAGAGCAACTTTTGGCGCCGGGCTCAGGCATAACCGATCTGACACTGGATCCGCTAGGCAACAATCTTAACGACCTAGGTCAAATTGCTGCAACAGCGACCGAGATTACTTCCGGCCAACGCGTGGCCGTATTATTAACTCCCAGCGCAGTGCCAGAGCCGTCGAGTCTGGCATTGATGACAGTCGTCCTGGGTGTTTTCGGCGTCCGGAGAGCGCGTGGGCGTCCGTTGGCCGCGAACAAATTCAGATAAGGAAATACGGAATAGGTTACCAATCTTGCCTGGGTCAAGGTTTGTCGTCTGAGTCCCATTTCACCCGGCACGAATACGTATGAAGACATTCCTCCCTCTCGTCTTTTTGCTTATTTTGCTTTCTGCGGACGTTCACGCCGACAGAAAGTATGGTTTCCTGGCCGACTCTGACGAGACCTTGCTCGCCAAGGTCCGTGATCCCGAAATCGACGCGGTGATTTTGGGATGCGTCTACAAGGATGAGCGACCGGATCCGAAAGGAAGCAAAGCCAATCTTTTGCATGTGACGGTCGTCGAAACTTATAAGGGAAAGCTCGGGGTCGGCGACAAGGTGGCTGTGGTCATTTTCGCGGAATCGGTGCCCAGCGAGGAACAGGAACTCGGCGCGCTGCGCTTTTTCCTCCTCAGCAAAAAGAAGCCCGGCCATCTTTATGTCCCTGAAGGGGGATTTACTGCCGAGTGGATGGACGCGGCCAGATATAGCCTCTATGGAGAGCCGATGAGAAAGCTACTTCGTGAAGGTCTCAAATAAGCAGGAGCTAAATAGGGGAAAAATACAGGGCAGGCGATATTGGACCGTTGACTGAAGCATCCATCGGTGGAGGGATTTTGGGCCTCGGTCGGACTTGGCAGAAGCGTCTGAATTGCTGGCCAGCTTCGGCCGCGTCGAATTTTGGCATGAGGGGAAAATTTGCGGTCATCGCGCGGGAATAAACTGCGGCACTCCCGAGTCTCGGTAATGACAGCACTTTTAAAACGATCCAGTTATGCAAAAAATCCAGAATACCGCTCCACACAGCAAAGTCTCCGCGTCCACTTGTCCGCTCTGCGGCGCACCGCTGATTGCGGGGCACCCCGCGGAATGCACGAAATGCGATTGGGTTGCCGACCCTGCGCCAGACGCGATAACCCATGCGAGCACTTTTCGGGATCAGGTCGCCGTGATCCTCAGCATCATGCCGGGACTTGGTCATCTGTATAAGGGCCACAAATTGACGGGGGTCGTTTACATGTTGGGCGCGGGGTTGGCCTTCCTGACCTGCGCCGTCGCGGCGACATTTACCGCGGGATTCGGAATCCTGCTGCTTCCGCTTTATTGGGTCGCAACAATGCTTCACGCCTATTGGATCGAGGATCGATCCATTGCACCGTGGGCCAAAATGAAATAGCACGCAGGAACCCAGCCCATGCGAATCATCCTCCTCTCCATTGCTTTGCTTGCCTTCATCGCCACCGGCTTCGGGGCGGGTGATCCTGTTCATTCACCCGGCGAGAAAAAAACGGCGAGTGCCGAGGATGGCGCGCGAGAGGTTGAAAAGCGAGCTCCCGGCAGGGGGGAAGAGTTCCCGATCTGCTTGACGGCGGCCAATATGTCGATTGCGACGGGCCAGCCTTCGCTGGTGCTTATGTCGAGCGGTTCCGTGCACATCCCGGTGTGGTCACTCTCGGGCTTCACCGCCGGGCAGTCCGTCGCCGGGCTCGTGACCGGCCTCCCCAACCGATGCGCCGCGGTGAAGATCGAAATCGTCGTGACCACGACGGACGCGGCGACGAGCCCTCTCCTGGAGGATGTCTACCGGGTCCACCTCTCACAGATGGTGGAAGATGCCGCGTTCACGGCGCGCTACTTTCAAGGTCCTCCGGTGCGGACCGCGCTTCCCGCCGCACCGTTCTACTCGCGGACCATCGTCCTGGAATCCTACTACCCCGTGGCGCCAAACGCGCCCCTCTGGGTAAGCGTCCAGCGGGAGCCCGCCGATCCCGCGAACACTTTCAAAAGTCCGACTGGCCTGGCCATGGTCAAGGTGACGCCCCTGGACGCTCTCGCGGAGCCGAAGGTGGTGCAGAACGTGAGCGGCTACAATTCATGGCCGATGATTCAGGCCATCGGAGAGAAGCTGGTCTGCGTTTACAGCCGGGGAACGTCGCACACGATCGGCAATGCCGGCCGCGACGTTTACGCGCGCACCTCCGTGGATGACGGCAAAACGTGGACGCCGGAAACGGTCGTGGCCAACACCGCGGGCTACGGCAATGTCGCCGTCGGGAAGGGGCTGGATTCCACGGGGGCGATGCTGGTCTGGGTGCGTCGAATGCGCGGATCGGAGTGCATCCACGACCTCTACCGCACCACGGACGGGGCGAGATTCGCGCTCGTGACAACGCCGAAGCTCGCCGTGATCCCCATGCAGATCACCGACATCTTCGCCGTCCCGACAGTCGGGCTCATGGCTCTGTGGTTCGCCGGGAACTACGGTGATGATGGCCCGAGCCACTCGTGGGGCACGCTGACCAGCAAGGACAACGGCACGACCTGGGTGCAGACCGCCATCGAGTCCGGGCTGACCAAAGCGCAGTGGCCGACCGAACCCGCCGCCGTCTACCTCGGCAATGGCAGGATTCTCGCCATCGGACGATCGGAAGTGGGGAGCACGTCTTCGGCGCGATCGCAATTCCAGATGGTGTCATCGGACTCCGGGGCGACATGGACGCGCGCGCAAACCAACATTAGTGACGTCTTTCTCTCCACCCCGAGCCTCATCCTCGACACCGAAACCGGTTTGCTCAGCAACTACTACTATCAGCGTGGCCCGGGGTGCGGGGTCCTGCGGCGGCGCGTTGTTGATCCCGCCAGCGTCTTCGACCATCCGCTGAACTGGCCCGCTTCCGAGGCCGTCGCTACGGGCAGTCAATTGACGATCGATGCGGGCAACGCGAACGCCACCGCGATCCGGAACACACACTACGTCGCTTTCTACTCCGGCGAGGCTCCGAACACGGCGATCCTGGTATCGGTGTTTCCAGCGCCGGCCGCGGGAAAGAAATAGGAAACAGGGGTCGGATAAAATGAAGGCAGAGCTCGAGCGAGCTTGGGTGATTCGCGATCCGAAATCAGATTCCTTGTCACACTTTCGCCCTCCCGCGGCACTTGGATGGTGTTATGAAACTATCCATGCCTGCCACGGCCACTGCCAGCGATGCGGAACTCGTCCAAAACTGCCTCGCCACGGGCACGGACGCCTTTTCGGAGATCGTCACACGGTACCAATCGCTGATCTGCGCGCTCACCTATAATGCCACCGGCAGCGTGGCCCGGAGCGAAGATCTCGCCCAGGAAGTCTTTCTCATCGCCTGGAAGGAACTGCGCCAGCTTCGCGAACCCGCGAAACTCCGCTCCTGGCTCTGCGGTATCGCCCGCCGCCTCACCGCCAAAACGCTCCATCGCGAAACCCGCGAACCGGTCTGCGCTGCTGAGTTGCTCATCGATGAGCATCACACCCCCGAAGCCGATCCTGCCGAACAGGCTATCTCTCGTGAAGAAGAAGCCATCCTCTGGCGCACTCTCGAACAAATCCCCGAGATTTATCGCGAACCTCTCATCCTTTTCTACCGCGAAGGCCAGTCCCCTCAAGAGATCGCCGCCGCACTCGACCTCACGGAAGACACCGCCCGGCAGCGCCTCTCGCGCGGACGCAAGATGCTCCAGGAGCAGGTGGCGCAATTCGTGGAAACGATGCTGCGCCAGACCACCCCCGGCCGCGCCTTCACCCTCGCGGTCATGCTCTCCCTGCCGGCGCTCCATGAGGCCGCCGCCGCCACCTCCGGCGCGACCGCCTCCAAAGGCGCCGCTACGGCCAAGGGCCTCACCCTGGCCGGCATCCAGATCGTTCTCTTCGGTCCAATCATCGGCCTGCTCACCGCGTGGCAAGGTGTCCGGGTGGGATTTGAAACCGCGCGATCCGAGCGCGAACGCCGCTTCCTCCGCCGCCAGGCGCCCATCGTCATCTTTCTCGTGCTGCTTCTCGTCGGGGGCATCTTCGAGTTCGAGGCTGGCGCCAATAGCCTCTGGGATTCCCATCCGCTCGCCACCATGCTCCTGCGCGTCACGTGGGACATCTGCCTGCCCGCGGGTATCCTCGCCTTGGCTTATTGGGGTGAACGTTGCATCGACCGTATCCGGCTTGAGGAAGCCCCGCACACCGACCCCGCGCAGTCGATGCGCCAGGATCTCGCCTCGCAGACCTTCGAGTACAAAAGCCCGTGGAGTTTCCTCGGCCTGCCTCTGCTTCACGTCCGCTCGGGCCGGCAGATTGGCAAACCCACACATCCGGCCATCGGGTGGATCGCCATCGGCGACATCGCCTACGGCGCACTTTTCTCTGCGGGTGGTTACGCCGTCGGTCCGATCAGCGTGGGTGCTTTCTCTTGCGGACTCCTCTCCATCGGCGTGATCTCCGCCGGCGCCCTTGCCTTGGGCGGACTCACCTCCTTTGGACTCTGGGGCGCCGTAGGATCCAACTCCATTGGCTATTTCGCCCATGGCGCCAACGCCCTCGCCTGGCACGCCGCCATTGGCTTCCGCGTTGTCGCGCACGATTTCGCCGTGGGCATCCATACCTACGCACCGCACGCCAACGATCCCGCTGCCCACGCGGTCATCGACAACCTTCTCTTCTTCAAAATCTCCCGCTTCCTCGGTTTCCATGCGCTCTGGTGGCAACTCGTCTGGCTCCCCGTCCTCTTCTATTTCTTTCAACTCCGCCGCGTTCGTCGTGCGTTGCGGCAAAATTCTGCGGCCAGTCGGTAACTTCTCCCCGTGTTTGCTTATCGGTATCGATGAAGACTCAGGATGCGCTGTTGCGTCCGGCCACCACTTCGAACCCTCAATTCTATGAATACACCAAAGATCAATAAGCCCAACTCCACGGCACGACGTCTGTGCACCGTATTGTTCCCGGTGGTGATAGCACCGCTACTTCTCGCGGCATCGCCGGCGAATGCTCTCGATTGGGGAGTCAACGTCCACGATGGTGGCAACGATCCGCAAATGATGGCCAGCCGGCTCGCGGAGCGGAACCTGAAATCGGTCCGCATGGACCTCTGGGGCAACGATCCTTCCAAGCTGGCGAAGTTCCGTCATGCCGCCGCTGCCTTCAAAGCCAAAGGCATCACGATCCAGGCGGTGATCTTCACCGACTTCTCTCCGAGGCGGCCGCGCAATCAAGAGCTGACCGCAGCCCCGGCGGACGTGGAGAAAATTGCCTATCAGCAGACCAACAGTCAGGTGGAAGCGACAAAGGATCTCGTTCATGACTATGAGATGGGAAACGAGACAACTCTCGGCACGCCCCATATCCTGGTCGATGGAGCCACGGGCCAGAAACCCACCGATTTCGACACCCCGGCCGGCAACATGCAAGCGGCGGCCTTGCGAGGCATGTCGAAAGCCATTCATGATGTCGCCACCTCGTCCGGGCTCCCCCTCCGTTCCATCCTCGGTGTCGTGAATCGTCATTGGGGATTCATCACCTTCATGCAGCAGCAGGGCGTCCAGTTCGACGTAATCAGCTACCATGTCTATTCATGGGAACACCAACAACCGTTGGATACAGATCCCTGGTTCGGCCCCGGCGGCCTCATGGGGCAATTGGCGTTGCTCAAGAAGCCCATCACCATCAATGAGATCAACGCCGGTGAGATCTACTCCGGAATCCCCGGTCACCCGGGAGCCGATTACCAGAATCGCGCCGGAGACCCGGTGACCGAGAAAGGTTACAAGGGCCTCGATAAGCATCTCAAAGAGATCCTCCGTCACAGCGCCACCAATGTGGAATCGATCCTCTTTTACGAAGTGGCGGATGAAACGCAAAAGAAGCCGCCCGAAAACCGCTTTGGCCTCTACTACGATCCCGAGCTCCAAAAGCCCAAGGTCAGCCTCCTGCTCCTCACCTCCTATGCGGGCGGGAAGCTATCAGAGGCGGAGAGGCATGAGCTGACCTCGCGCGGGATCGGGAAAGCCCCGACATCATCCCTTCCTCAGTAGAGCTGTTGAGTTTGAGGCGTCGTTGTTCGCGTCCCCTATTCGGGCACTGGCAGCTTGAATGCGGGTGCGCCTCTGTTTCCGATCGGCACCGGAAGCAGGGCGGATTGTTTCTTACTTCCGCTCCGCAAAAAGCTTCTGAATTTCCGCGAACGGCATCGCATTTTCGGCGAAGATCCCGCAATTCCCTTCCTGGAGAAAGTTCGCGGCCAGTCGTGCGATCTCGTGGAAGACGATCTTGGACAGGCCGGTTCCAGCGCTCAAGCGCCGCACGTTGAGCCGGGCCAGGGCGTCGGCCTTGGGGAGATCGGGCGAGGCCATTAGATTGACCGGTAGTCCCGTGCCTTGAGTGATCTTCACAATCTCCGTGGTGTCGGTGAGCCCCGGCACAAAGAGGCCATCGGCGCCGGCCTTTTGATATGTCACCGCGCGACTTAGGGTTTCATTGACCTTCGCCTCGTCAGCGACGAGGTCCTGAAGATAAACGTCGGTCCGCGCGTTGATGAAAAGATCGACGCCTTCCGCCGAGGCCATTTTCTTGATCGCCTCGATCTTGCGGGTCAGAACTGCCGGCGCGCCGGTACCATCTTCGATATTGATGCCCGCGATACCGGCCGCCACGACTGGCTTGAGATTTTCCACGACGGCCGCGGGCTCATCCGCGTAGCCCGCCTCCACGTCGATGGAGACCGGTACCTTCACTGCGCGGACGACTTCTTCCGCCAATTGCGCCTGCAGCCGCGCGGGCAGGACGTTGCCGTCCGGATATCCATGCGACCAAGCCACGCCGGCGCTCGTCGTGGCTACTGCCGGTGCGCCGAGCGATTCGAGCAGGCGCGCACCCCCCGCATCCCAAATATTGGGCAGGATGAGCGGTCGGGCCGGGTTCGAGTGAAGGTCTCTGAAAATACGTGTCTGGTTCATACCGAGGGTTGTGAATTAAGATGTCGTGAATTGCTTAACTGCTGACGGTGAAAATAGGGAATACATCGATATTTGACAAGTAGGCACAATTTTTTACTGTAGTGACAAAAATGTACCTATGAGGCATACTCGTTACGATCGCCTGGGCTGCCCGGTGGAGGTTTGCACCGAGATCATCGGGGGAAAGTGGAAGGGGAAGATTCTCTACCTTCTGTTCCAAGGCACCAAACGGAACGGTGAGCTGCGCAAGCTCATTCCCGACACCACCCAGCGCATGTTGACCACGCAGTTGCGCGAGTTGGAGGAAGATGGCGTGATCGACCGCAAAGTTTATCCTCAAGTGCCGCCCAAGGTGGAGTATTCCATTTCCAAACACGGTCGGTCGCTGAAGCCGATCATTGATGCGATGTGGCAATGGGGGAAAGGTTTCCTCGCCACGTTACCCAAGGATCCCGCGAAGACCAAAGTCCCGACGGTGAAGACGAAGAAGCGGTGAGCCGGTTTATTCGTCTGGAAGTTGCCAAAGGATATTTGCTTGTGCAGCGTCACACTTCGCCCGGTGATGCCGTCGCGATGACATCCATGTCACTCTCGAAATCTTTTATCCAGCCACAGGGAGTCATTCTCTGCTGGTTGGCGGCTCTGATATTGGTGATGGCTTGCCATGCGGAGGAGGTGGAACTGTTGCGCGATCCGCAGTTTTCGCGGGGAGTGACGCAGGGATATGCAAATCATCTGCCATCGGCAGAGAGGGCAGAGTGCTTGTCGCGCTGGAAAGCCAGGGGCATTACCGATGCCCAGTGGGCGTTTTGGGAGATTAGCGAGCGGCTCTACTTTGCCCACAATCCGGAAACTCCATTGCTACCGCATCCCGGGGCGTTCGTCTGGAACACGGCAGATCAGGGCAAGCAGTGTCTCATCGACCGTGGAAACCTCCGGATGATTTTCGATACGAGCAAGGAATGGCGGGAGGGAGGAAAGCTGAACCTTCCCGACAAGGATGGGAATCGTCCGAAGTATGGAGACCCTGCCACCACATGGCCTCATTTTCTCATCGGGCAACATTTCGCGAAGGACAACGATCCGACGACCCTCATCCCGGAGGGAGACAAGCTGCTCTTCGATAAGTACAGCCGCCTGCGGTTTCGCATCGCCGTCAAGTTGAACCGCGTGGTGAAGAGCAGTGCATGGGATCATCACGAGGACTATCACGCCGCGAACCACGCTATTTTCTACATCGCCTTCGTGCTCATGCCCAAGACCGCGTCGCGCATGGCGGAGACCGGTAAGTTCTACATGCTGACACCGGCCATTTATTCGGAGGGCGAAAACCAGCACGTCGCGGGTTCGCTCCCGTGGCTCGGCCTCGATCAATTTGGTGATGGCGTGTATTTTTCCGGTTCCCAGCCGATCCTCCAAGCCGGAGACTGGGTGCCTTACGATATCGACGTGAAGCAACTTATCCGGGAAGGCTTGTCCTCCGCGACGCAGAAATCCCTGGCGCTGGGAAAAACGAGGACTTACCGCCCCGAGGACTATTTTCTCGGGTGTTTGCTCGTGGGCTGGGAAGTGTGGGGCGGGTTTGACACCGACGTGGAGTTTCGGAACTTATCCCTTCGCGGGACGCCGTAATGACAGCAGAGGGGTTCTGCTGACTAAGCGCTGCCGGCACCGACTTTCATTCCCGTGTGTTGCCCCTCGGCAAATTCTTCGATCATTTTGGCATTGAAGGCCGGGATGTCGTCCGGTTTGCGGCTGGTGACGAGGCCGTTGTCGACCACGACCTCGGAGTCCTCCCACTTTCCACCGGCGTTTTTGAGATCGCTCTGGATCGCGGGCCAGGATGTCAGCCGGCGTCCCTGGACCAGTCCCGCTTCGATCAAGACCCATGGCCCATGGCAAATCGCCGCGATCGGTTTCCCGGCTTCGCCAAAGGCGCGCGCGAATTTTACGGCCGCGGGAGTGGACCGGAGTTCGTCCGGATTCATCAGACCACCCGGAATCAGGAGCGCGTCGAAATCGCTCGCGCTGGCGTCATCGAGAGTGACGTCGACCGCGAATGTATCGCCTTTGTCCGCATGGTGCATGCCCTGGATCTTGCCGCTTTTCGGCGACACGATGCTCACGCTCGCGCCGGCTTCTTTCAGGGCCTTCATCGGCTCCTCAAGTTCTGCTTGTTCGAAACCATCTGCGGCAAGAATGGCGATCTGCTTTTGTTCAAGTTGTTTGCTCATAGCCTAAAGGATTCGCGGACGGTGCGGCCAACGGTTGTGAGTACTGCTGTATTCGTCATTAGCGGAGGGCTGCGGAAAAATTCTCCGGTCTTGTAATATTCTCCCGCCCGCCCGCGACTAATTGAGTTGAAGCCAAAACTTTGAACTCTGGATTACCAAACAATGACGGGCGCTTTCTCGAACTCGTGAACGAGAATCGGCCGAAGATTCTGAAAATCTGCCGTGTCTATGCCTGGAACCGCGACGATCAGGACGACCTTTATCAGGAAATCTTGTTCCAGATTTGGCGAGGGCTGCCGAATTTGAAGGAGGAGGGCTACGCCGGCACGTGGCTCTACCGCGTCGCGCTCAACGCCGCGATGAGTTTTGTGCGCAAGAAAACCTCCCGCGGGGCCGCGCAAACCACGACTTACGACCACGCGCAACTCGAACAGATTTCAGACACTCAGCCGGTCACCGATGCGAAGAACGACCAACTCGCCCATCTCTACGAAGCCATCGCGCAACTGAACGGCATGGAAAAAGCGCTCATCACGTTGTTCCTCGAGGATTTGAGCTACGAGCAGATCGGCGCCGTCATGGGCCTCAGCGAAAGCAACGTCGGCGTGATGCTGCATCGCGCGAAAAAGAAACTCTCAACCCTAATGAAGGAGGCTCCGTGCACGACGACGCCTTAAAACAATTGTGGCAGGGGCAGCGCTTTGCGGCTCCGCCTGCGCTTCCTGATGAAGCGCAAATCGCCGCGATGAAAAAGAGGATGAAGTCCTTCGACAAAACCATCCGGTGGCGGGATTACCGCGAAGTCGCGGCGTGCTTTTTTATCGTCGTCTTTTTCGGCTGGGATTTGTT
>Ga0206924_1097_pt1 | contig 18240 bp, 21 predicted proteins | sample Alteio_BWOrgHeat_61_FD_152947 | JGI IMG/M metagenome (GOLD analysis project Ga0206924, IMG submission 152947) | Enriched cells from forest soil in Barre Woods Harvard Forest LTER site, Petersham, Massachusetts, United States -... | ecosystem: Environmental > Terrestrial > Soil > Temperate forest >...
CGTTCTGTATCTCTCCCTGAGAACCCATGGAGTCAGGAATTACCTTGGCATAAATATAATGTCCGATCCGAAGAGCGCTCGAACTCCGGTGGATTCAAGACGTGTTAAAAAGCTTGAACGGTTCGCTCAATGGTTATTTGGTAATCAAGAGAAGGAAATTCCCGCACTTCTTTCGGATTCACGTGATATAGAAAAATTTGGGCAAATACTTGATAGCGCTCAGGCCATTGAATACCTTGACCTTGGTTCCAGGAGACGTCGCCATCATGGATCGAGGACTGCCGAGCCGCAGTTTTTTTGCTGAATTACTTGCACGACGCGTCGACATTGTGGCACGCATGTCCACGTCTGACGTAACCGGTTGGACCGAAGTTGATGACTTCCTCAAGACGGGAAAGCTCAGCGCCACGATCGAGGTACAGGTTGGTGAAAAGGGTGATAGGTTTCCAGTTCGAGCACGCCTAGTTGAAAGGTCTCAGCAGCCAGGTCGCCCACGGAAGGGAACCAAGAAAGAGAGAATGGTCATTTTGACAACCCTGAAAGAAGAAGATGGGTTTTCTCGAGCGGAACTGATCAAGATCTATGGTGCCCGATGGGGAATCGAGTCGCTCTTCGGCGAACTCAAATCCTTCATGAGCGTGGAACCATTCCATTCAGAGCTCGTGTCCGGCGTTGAACAAGAAATTGCAGCTTCTTTGATCTGGATGGCCTTGGCGTCGAGCATGCAAGCGGAAGCCGAGCGTACGCTCGGAGGACGGCGTGTCGTTCGAACGGATTGTCTTCGGGGCGCAGCTGATCTGATCGGAGACCTCCTCAAGGGAAGATCCATCACCGAGTGTGGTCTGCCTAAACTATTGCCGGAAAGTTGCCTAAACTATTGCCGGTCGGTGGGCATAATGGCGATGTAGCCCCACACGTCCAGGGTCCATCGGGCTTCACGGGTGGTCAGCCACGAAGAGCAGTAGGGGACGCTGTCCCCCACTCCCCCTGGGATTTAGCGCGATCGTGCCAATCCGGCAGCCGAGCAAGGAAACAGCCGGGCGGTGAACCGCCCGGCTGTCGCCGTCTTTGGCCCCTGGTCTGGCGCTCAGGTCGCGTCCCCGCGTTGCCCTACCCTCCAACCAGTTCACCGGAAACTCTACCATTCAAATTGAACAGCTCAAGTTCATTCATCGAGTGTCAGGACTCGGCTTCCTTCTCACGATGATGCTTGGTGCGATACGATCGACCGCGTAATTCAATCAGGGATCCACGCTCCAGCACTCGATCCAGAATGGCCTCCGCCAGCTGATGGTCGTGGAGAACATCTCCCCATTGGGCTGCGGTCTTGTTGGTCGTGAACAGCATGGGTCGGCGCTGCTGGTGTCGCGCGTCCACCAAGCCGTATAGCACGTTTGCTGCCGAGTCGGCATGGTGGAGATAACCGACCTCGTCTATGATGAGAACATGTGGCTCGACATAGCCTGTCGTGGCCTCCCGCAGCCGACCCTGCTTGCCTGCGGATGCCAGTTCATCGATCAGATCACAGGCACGGACGAACCGCGCGTCATGACCATATTGGATGGCTTTGTAGCCGATAGCGCAACAGAGATGGGTCTTCCCTGTGCCGCTGGGTCCCACCAGGATCAGATTGCGGCCCTGCCCTACGAAGTCTGGATCCAGATAGGGCCCCAGCTTCTGCCGTTTGAGGCTGGTCTGGTAGGTGAAGTCGAATTCCTCGATGGTCTTCAGGCTCGGGAAACGAGCCCGGCGTGCCGCCTTCTGGATGCGGGTGTTGTTGCGGTTGGCAACCTCCTCGGCGACCAATCGGCCGAGAAAATCGCGGTGCGTCCATCCCTCGGCTGCTGCCTGTTCACAATAACTCGGCAGCAGTCGACGAATGGTCGGCAGATGCAATCGCCGCAGAAGACTCTCCAGATCGACGTCGATGTTCTCCTGGCTCACGACGCCACCCCCTGACGGGCCAACGCCTGGCATACCGCAGCCACTGAACAGGTCTTGCGCTCCAGACACTGCGTGACCGCGACCAGGAAGCGATCCGTCCCCGATCGCATGGCGATGTCATAGAGGCGGTGGATATCAGGATACCAGCCATTACCGGTATGCCGCATGATCACATGGTCGCAGAACGTGATGGCTGCCGGTCCGAGATCGAAGAGATGCTGGCGCATCGCATAGGTCTTTTTACGTTGCTCAGTGGTGATCGCCACCTGGGCCATGCTGTGTTCCGGTAGGCGGGAGATGAGACCCGAATGGTCCTGTCGCGGGTGGGTGCAACGGGCGCCGTTGATGTCGATCTCGATGGTGTTCTCTCGGATGAGCAACGTCACTGGCGCACCAAGCCGCCTCGGATCCACCGAGTAGGCGGCACCGTTCCAGCGAACGAGGCCGGTCGGCAATACCGTGCTGGTCTCGATCATGGCCCAGCTGGATCCGGTATAGTCCAGCACACGCTCACGGAGCCGTTCACGTTCGTGCTCCAGGCGTACCGCCGGGATCTCACCTGTACTGGCATGGGGTCGCTCGTGATTGACATAGCGATGCCACTCGACGAGTTGTTGTGCCATATCCTCTGCGTTGTCGAAGGACCGGCCCAGGAAGAATCCATGTTTGACGTAACCCACACCATTCTCCACCGTTCCCTTCTGGTTCGGACGTTTGGGAACTGTGGGCTCGATCAGAGCGTTGCAGTCAGCCAAGAGCTGTCGGAGGTACGGATGAGCCACGCGCTCATTGCGATCATACCAGACGGTGGTGGGATTGTCGTAGACCCACTGCTTCGGAGCACCTCCCCAGGTGGCGAAGCAGGCGACCGTCGATCGCGCCAAGGTCTCTGCCCGCTCGTCGCGCACTATCACTACATGCCGGTATCGGCTGTACTTGAGCACGCCTTCGAAGAAGCGCACCTTCATGGTGACCCCATCGCGGAAGGTCACTCGACATTGGCCGAAGTCGAATTGAACAAACTCTCCGGGAAGACCATCAAACCGCACTTCGGGCGATGCAGGCAGTTCAGGTGGCCGAATCTTCTTGGCCAAGCGATAGATGGGACGTTCGCTGCCCTTGTAGCCATGCTCGCGGAGGCGTCGGAGCACCTCGGTCACCCGAAGGTCGCGCTTCTCCTGCAGCCATTGCTCGACCAACTGCCTCAGGCTCGTGACCAGAGCCGGTCGCCGCCCGATCGGCTTCTCCTGAGCCATGCTGCCGGCCTTGATCTCCTCAGTCGTTGGCGGAAGGCCGGCCAGCACGTTGTAGACCGTCCTGATGGAGCAGCCGACCTCTACTGCTATGGCAGTTTTAGAAAGACCAGCCTGTCGGAGGTGATGTATCTTCAGGTGTGACATAATGTTGAGCATCCCGGGCCCCCGGGGTGGTTATCCACACCGGGATCGGGGTGCCCATCAGGCCGCCGAGGTGGAGACCCGGCAAAAATTTAGGCAAACCAGTCGGCAAAAATTTAGGCAACCCGCACCGAGAGCATGGAGAGATGGATCAGCTCACTCCGGCAATATAGCTATGCCCCGAGACCTAACCGACATGCCCCCCGAGAATGCAAGATGCCATTTGGACGTTCAGTCCAACGCGGACCTCGTTAAGTGAACACCATTGGTACTAAGCTGCCAACTTTCGAAGTGGCATATAGAGAGGCCGGTGGAGACGAACCCCAGCTTGTTGACCTAATACTTTCTGCCGCTATTTCTGTTGAGTCAGCCCTGTCTCGTGTACACCATTATAAGAAGTCTAGAAAACTTACAGATGCGGTTGAGAGATTGGGTAAAGACACATTTCAATTATTGCGTAATTATCCTGAAGTTCAAAAACGTATTTTGTCTAATGAAAATATCGAATGATTCTTGCCATTCCTACCAGAGGTATGAGGAAATCCATTGATTCACACAACAGCCGAAATGAAGCTGTTTGTGATTGGATTGAAGCGAGCGTCTTATTTTCTCTATCTGGCGAAGTTTCCATTAGCGATATTTTAGATGCTCTCCTCGATGAGGGAATTTACGAAGATCAATCATTCGCGCGTGAGTATATTGAAGGTTGTCTTATTGAACTTAATAAGCGAATCGTTTGGCTTGGTAAGGCCACACCACTTCGAGTCTCACACCAAAAAATTATTAGAACTACCAAATCCTGGAAGGACTCTCCGGGTTATGCCTACTGCTTAGCTCTGTCACTTGCGTCTTGGTATCCTGACTGGGCGGCTTTAGTTAAAGACTATACACGCCAGGGATTACTGTTTGAGAATCTTACTTTGGAATGTCTAGAAACCTTGTTCCATGGCTGGCGTGTTCTCGCTACTGGATGGGCAAGTGGTCGGGCAAGGAAGATTCATAAAGTTGTAAAAGATGTTGCCAGTGCAGTCGGCGAGTCAGTTGGTGATGTGGAACTTTATATTGAAGGTTCCGCGAATGAAGCCGGATTGGATTTGGTTTGTTATCGACCTTTTCCAGACGGACGAGTCGGAATTCCAGTTTATCTTGTTCAATGCGCTAGCGGCAAGAACAATTTTAAAGCAAAGATGCAAACACCAAACATGAAGGTGTGGACAAAAATAGTGGCATTCACATATACGCCCAAAAGGGCGTTTGCTACTCCTTTCGCATTCATGGATACTAAATATAGAATGATGTGTAATATGGCTGACGGCTTGTTACTAGATCGGTGTCGTTTGTTATCAGCTGGACACACGAATGCAAATTGGTTGTCGCTGAAATTATCTACTGATATAAATAAATGGCTTTCTACGCGGATCGCTTCGCTTCCCTCTGGTGATTAGCCGATTTCATATATGGATGCTATCATTGCCGCTGCCGTCCACCCATTTTTAGCATTGATCCCTTCGGGCATCATCACATGTCGGGTATCTGGATGAGCGAGACCGGGGCAATCAGAAATCTGCCCATGACATTTGAAGCTCGTGTAAAAGATTCAGCTTTGAGCTTACACTTAGACATTTGGTTCATTCTCGAATTTGTAGACACAGAGTAAAGGAAATGGCCTGAGACTTTCTTTACCACCGCCCAGTAATCCAGACGATTTCGAGTCACTCTGTTTACATCTATTTCGAGATGTCTTCAAAACGATGACACTTCAAAAGTATGGACGAAATGGTCAATCGCAGCACGGTATAGACCTGATTGGATTACTTGATTCAGGCTCATTTCTTGGCATTCAGTGTAAAGTGAGACAGAGAGGATTTTCCATTGCCGATATTCAAGAGGACCTGACGAAGGCTGCATCCTTTTCACTTCCCCTGCACGAATTTATTATCGCCACCACCGCTCAGAGGAATACGGAATCACAGCTAGTTATCATGAGACGAGCCGCGGAGCTATCCTCTCAATTGCGAACAACTGTTTGGTATTGGGACGACATCGAAGACGAGCTTAATCAAAGGCCAGAGATTCGCGGAAGATTTTTCGGTCAATCGGCGTTTTCACACGATTCAGAAGACGTTACAGAAATTTCTGATGCACTTGCTCGTCAGCAGCAATCAATAGACGATATTATCAGGAAGTCATTGGAAAGAAAGAGTCTTAACAGAGATGAACTCTCAGACATTCAAGATCTTCGCGGATCGATTCGCGCTTCGGTGATCCGGGTTCAAGAAATAATCGCCAAAGGGTCTGATGGAGCAATGGAGGCAATGGAGGCAATGGAGGCAATGCACCAGGTATCCGCTGGTCATTTGCAGCCCCTACTCGCCATCCTTCAGCGCATGCAGCCAGAATTTATCCAAGAAGGACAATCGCTACTCGACGATGTTCTGGCAATATCCATGTTTTGCAAAGATTTAAAAAATACCGAAATATTACTACGAACCCAACTCGCTAGCGCACCAAATAATTATCATTTTTGGCATATGCTCGGGAAGGTTCTCGCAGATCAGGGAAATTGGAATGAATCGGCTGAGTCTATTGAGAAGGCGATTGCATTGTGCCGTCCTGCGAATGATAAAATTATTCTTGCGGTATTATTGAATGATTTAGGGATTATTTTTCGACGCGCTTCGCGACTTGATGATGCATGGAAACAAACGGGAATGGCTGTGCAAGCGTATGCAGAAATCGGAGACGATTACGGACTGATATCCACACATCGAGAGTTGGGGGTAATCGCTACCCTAGCTCATGACCATGGTCAGTCGGAATACTTCCTTCGTGAGGCGTTGAGAATCTCTAGAGAGGTCGGTGACGATCGCGAAATAGCGATTTCTGAACTTGCCCTGGCAGGGTCACTCGTGAAATTTACCAGAGGACACGCCAGCGAACCCGAAGCGGAAAATCTTTTTCGAGACTGCATAACTCTATTGCGCACTAAAGGATCAGTTGCAGATAGATGCCTAGCGATTGGGAATTATGCCTCAATGCTGACTGGCCAATCGCGTTTCCGGGAATCTGAGCAGCTATTGAAAGAGGCATTTGAGCTAGCCCGCGGCGCGCCATCTCCTGTTTACCTTTTAATATTGTATCATGTGCATGCTCGAAATCAGTTATTTAACGGCAGATTGGACGAAGCTGAGGCAGCTTTAGTAACAATGATTCAATCGGCGAATTTGGTCCAAGACGAATACTATTGCTGTTCTGGAATGGAACTTTTGTCTGAGGTACTGTTGTCCATGGGGAAGATCAAGCAAGCCTTAGATACATCCGAGCTAGCACTGAAAATGGCTAGAGAATCGAATCGACCAGAATCGATAGCTCGGGGAGTCTTTGGTGTGTCAAGATGTCTTCTTGCATCGGGGAGGATTGATGAGGCTTGCCAAGCCTTGGCAGAAGCAGAGCTTTGGTTCAACAAGCTAGAAATGTCATGGATGCTACCCGCAGTAATTGATCTGAGGACAAGCTGTGACATTGCTTCCGCTGCTTTGCGTCGTAAATCCTGAACGATACTCCTATTCAAAGATCCTGGAGACAGTGGAGTTAGACGGTAACACTGCTGCAACTATAGCTGTCACCTGTGGCATGGCGGGCTGGATGCTCGGTGCGCCTGCCATTCCCGAGACCTGGCTCGCTGCCCTGCCGCGTCGGGCTGAGGTCGAGGACCTGGCCAGCCGATTCGCCGATTGGTGCCTTGATCAGTGGGAATCCCATGGAGCGGGCTGAGCGCCTGATTGGTTGCCTGGTTGGCACGGCCGTGGGCGATAGCCTGCTCCTCCCAGCCGAGGGACTGTCCCGGGCAAAGATCTCCCGGAGGTTCCCAGGCCCCCTCCGCCAACGCCTCGTATTCGGGCGGGGCATGGTCAGTGATGACACTGAGCACGCCTTCCTGACGGCGCAGGCCATGCTGGCGGCAGGTGATGACGTGGACCGCTTCGCACGGGCGCTGGCCTTCAGCCTGCGCTGGTGGCTGCTTTCCCTCCCGGGCGGCTGCGGCATGGCAACTGCCAAGGGCCTGATCCGTTCCTGGCTGGGGTTCCCTCCCTCACGGAGTGGGGTCATGTCAGCGGGGAACGGTCCCACCATGAGGGCAGCGATCATCGGTCTACGATGGGCACAGGAGCCTGATCGCCTGCGGGCATTCGTGACCGCCTCGACAGTGATCACGCATCGGGATCACCGGGCATTGACAGCCGTCCTAGCGGTGGCGATGTCCGCTGCCTCCATAGCGCGTGGGGAGCAGATCGAGGCCCTGTGGGCTGCCTGGCGCGACCTCTCACCCGATTCGGCATGGCTGGACATCGTGGCCATGCTCGAGCGGGCGTATGGCAAGAGCGCCTCCGTGGATGAGGTAGCCGCCGAGCTGGGCTGCCCGACTTTCGTCACCGGGTACTCCTACCACAGCGTGCCGGTCGCCCTCTATGCGTGGCTGCAGCACCGAGGAGATCCGGCCGCATGCCTGGAGGCCATCTTCCGCTGCGGCGGGGATACCGACAGCATCGGCGCGATAGTTGGGGCGCTGCTCGGCGCAGATGGAGGAGCGGGAGTGTTCCCGGCGCCCTGGCTGGAGAGGATTGTCGACTGGCCACTGTCACAGGCGACCTTGAGGGCGGCGGGAAGAGCGCTTGCAGGCGGAAAGGAGGGGCCGGTGAGCTGGTGGTGGCCGTTGCAGCCGGTACGGAACGCGGTGTTCTTGGTCGTCATCCTGGCGCATGGGTTGCGTCGGCTCTTGCCATGACTTAAACCATACCCATATCAAACCATCAAATGCCAAACATCAGCATCCGAGTAAAAAGAGACTTCGAGTCATTTGATGCCTGGTTGACTCAACGTAGCGCCGCAATGTCACCGTTCTGGTTAAAGGATGAACAACATCCTGCGTTACGAATAAGACGCAGTTTTGACAAGGTGAAAGATGGGATCAAAGAAGATGACCGTCGAGCAATTGACATCGCTATTAACCTCATCTGCGATGATCCAAGACTTCCATTTGGCAAGACTATCAAGTGCGTATTAGCTAGAGCCTTGAATGCGAAGCGCAATCTTCTAACCAGAGATTAACTGGACCGTATAAGCGATAGAGTTGATGTGATTGCTGAACTTCGATTCCCACCAACGGAACTCAAGTACATCAGGAAATTACTGAGGAAGGTGACACCGTGATTGTCCTCTTCCCCTCGAATCCGATGCAACCAAGACTCCCCGACGTTGATTACTGTGCGGAGTGGGACGCGGCCCTCACCCTGGGTTTTCGTACAGAAGTGGTCGACCACGATGAATTGGTCAGCGGGAATATGGGACGGGCACTTAGATTCCTACCTGAATTGGGCGGCGACCCGATCCTACTGTACAGCGGATGGATGATGCGAGCCGAGGCGTATGCAGTTTTCATTGCCGCAATACGTGAGCAGGGATTTGAACCGATCACTTCACCTGAGGCTTTCCGCATTTGCCATCACCTGCCCGCCAGCTTTCCCTTCATAGAGGCAGCCACACCGCCATCAGTCTGGATTGATATTGCCCACGCTCTGCCAAATGGCGCTCCTGATTGGCATGCCATATGTGGAGTTGCAGCAAAACTGGGATCTGGCCCTGCCATCATCAAGGATTGGGTGAAATCTCAGAAACATGCCTGGTCAACCGCCTGTTTCATCCCCGATGTCTCGGACCCCGTGGCCGTGCAGCGCATTGCAGAAGAATTCATCGAACTCCAAGGCGACATGCTGGTTGGAGGACTGGTCTTTCGTCGGTTTGTTCGGTTGCTCCAATGCGGCGTGCATCCGCGTAGCGGAATGCCATTGGGTGCAGAAGTGCGCAGCTTCTGGTGCAGAGGGCGACCTATAGTCATGTCTGATTACTGGTCTGAGGCCCCCGTCAAAGCACGTCCTGACCTGGCAGAATTTTCAGGTATTGCAGCCAGGATTCCGAGCCCATTTTTTACGATGGATCTCGCTCAGGCTGAAGACGGCCACTGGTTCATTATGGAGATTGGCGATGGACAGGTTGCTGGACTGCCAGATGGAATACCACCGCAAGTCCTGTTCTCGGCATTACAGCTATCACCTTGACCATGCATCCTCTGACTGCTCTTTTCAATCTCATTAATGAATTTTCAAAGAGCGAATACGTATAACTACCTTGTAAACATCCGGTTTCGAGCAGACACATTTTTAAGCTAAAGTTTATACTTGCGCCCGTCTGGGTAGTTGTTATCCCAGGCAACTACAACACATGTCGTTCTAATCTCGAAGCCATTCGAGTACGGATACGGCGATGGTAGCTGCGGATTTTCCGTAGTCATCAGGCTCTTTGTCTATTCTCATCCGTTCCATTCAACATTTTCCCTTCACGGATGCGGCAGTGTCCGAGTATCGGGCTGTGCGGACATTCCATTTCCTTTCAATAATCATGTGAAATTTATTTCCGAATAGACAAGGGCACGAACCATGCAGATCAATAATTCTACCATCCTGATATTCTTACTGAGCGGACAACTCTCACTACTTGTATCCTGTGGCGTTGATGTCCGTACTCCAGATATAGTTACTGCAACAAATAATATACAGGATGGGTTATCAAAAATCGGAAGCGGTCTTTCAGATTTTGATGCGCTAGGAGTTAAAGGAAAGGACGCTGAACTTCGAAGTATGAGAGATCAACTAAGTGCTCTACAGAGACACCTTCAGAGCGTTGGAGATCTCGGTGGCTCGTGTTTACTTAATGAACATAACAGAATGAGATTAACTTTTGTATCTGTGTCAGGATCAATGTTAGTGAAGGCGTGGCTAGACAATATAAATGCAACTCCATTCGCAACGTTGTCACTTGGAGACAAGTATAAACTTCCAAATCTAGATAATATTTCGATTGCATACGATGCGATATATAAAGAGGGAGAGAGCGCATGGTCCACCTGGTCTCATCACCCATTTGATGATTTAATTTGGGGGGCCCCAAGAAAAAATGATGCATTTTTGCAGCCAGGTGAAATTGATCAAATTACCTCTACCTTTACTAATGAAATATTGAAAGTATCAAAGGACGCAGATGCAGAATGGCGTAAGAAGATTACGCAATTATGGATAGAGGCTTTTAAGACAACTAAGATCGATCTTGCGCAGCCATTACCGGAATTTTATATGATAGATAGACTAATGAAAGGTCGTGATGGAGCGCATACTGTACTAATTCAAATTTTACCTAGTACCTTAGCTGAAAATGATATTTGGACCTTAGATATGAAATTGGATATTGTGAATATGGAAAATCCAGAACAGCCTCCAGAACCTATAATGTCATGGCACACATCTAGCAGAGAACAGAACGGTCCTCCTTTGGCACAAACACCAATAATAACGGCATTTCAATTTGATGTGAGTTTTCAGATAAAGAACAAATAATCAGAGATTAATTTATTGCCAACGATGATGTATTTCATATTATATTAGTAGGTTTATTTTATCAATTCTTGTAGACTGTCTGATAAATACGGAGGCAACGAATCAATGCGATTGAAATCGCTACTAGATGAAGCATATATGATCATGCTGACAAATAAATTATTTTGACAAACGATAACGATAAAATACATATCGGGAACCCATGATCGACCCAGATGCGGACATTCAGAAAATACTGAAGATAAATTCAATAATTCTAAATAGTAGAGTCGCGACCTCAGAGTTCCATCTGTAGAAATTATTTTCTAATTCGACAAAATGCATAATGGGTCACTTTTCAGCTACGTCGTGTAACCCTGGAAGCGTCGCTCAAGCGCCTTGTACGTTCGGCATCTTCAGGGAGGTGGCGCAAGCGGGAGTAAACCTCTGAGTCGACACCGACGGTGCCTCTGCTCTCAAAATTCCTTCTGATATTACTCCATCATGAAAGTATAAATAATGTTTTCTGTAGAACTCATTCAGGCTATTTCTGACTGGCAACGCGGCGGAAACACAACGCAGAAAGCACAGCGTGGAAAACTCCTAAAGAAGTTATGCGGTTCGTTACCCGATGAATTTAAGACAGTTCCAAAAACCTGCTACCGGAGGATCGCACTTGATAAAAAGGCCGTTTGGGCTATCGGCACGAAATACTATCTAGGGGAAACTATTTCATCTTGGACGACTTCCATTGATGTCTGTAAGGACTTCAAAGGTGGCGTCCCGCCTCGTGGCTGGCAAGGAATTATTTTCCAGGCATCAAACCTAAATAGGAAAGATGTGATTGTGAACTTAGAAGCATTATTTAATAATTATATTTTCATAAAATTTGCCAAAGATAATGTCAAGGACATTTCTGGGTTTGAATTTGGAATGGGTAAATATTGGAACTGTCAAAGGGAGGTAGTGATAGAGCTACGTACCATTCCACTTGGATCGATACATTCATTGGGTGGTTATTCGAATATATTTAATTGTCCGTATTGGTTGTCAACAAAGTCAGCTGTAGAAAGAGTTATTGAGAAGCTAAAACATTATGGTGCATTACTTACGGCGATCAAAGAAGCCCAAGCAGCGAGTAAATCTAGAGAAAATACCAATTCTTGAGCAAGTCAAGATATCTCAGTTTAGAACATTGATATGGCGCTCCTGTCGACAGAATGAATTTTCAGGATTCTGTGTGGATGTTTTGTGATAAACATGTGCCCAGCATGCATAAAGCAACTAGCCAGGAGAGGCGACGTAGACAATCATACTGCCACGAGAACAGCCTAGTGAATCGGCCATTAACACCTGAATTGCTTCAAAATGAACTCATCCAGGTCTGTATCCTTCTCCACCTCGCTCTCTTCAGGCACCAGCATCTTCTCCAGATCACTCTCCTTGATCCGGTAAAGCCCCTTCTCACCAATCCGCGCCGAGTTCAGGACCCCCTTCTTGAAATACCGCTCCACCGGGGGCCGACTCACATGCACGCGCGCAGCGACCTCATCAATAGACAGCAGACCCGTCCCGGAAGGGGTATTGATCGGATTGGTGCGGCGGATCTTACTCTCGAGTTGAATGGAGACCCGCTCGAGCTAAGAGACAGAATCCAGGGGCCCAAGGCCCCCTTCCTTTCCCTGTCTTGCAGTTCGTGCTGCATATGGAGAAGACACGCCATGGTGAGTCGACGAGTGCCTAACATCTGGATGAAACGGTAGTTAATTCGCGACAGGGGGTTATGCTGTAAGTCATTGATTGATTGGACGATATTCAATTATGCAATACCCGACTGTCACGGCAGAGGTCGAGGGTTCAAGTCCCTTCCAGGTCGCCATCGAAAACCACGGTAAAAGCCGTGGTTTTCTCGTTTGTTGACTCGATCTCTCGTCTCTGCCGGAAAGCTCGGTTGCCAAATCGGTTGCCAAAATACCGGTTAGTTTGGCAGGTCACGCTTCATCATCACTGGACAGGAACTTCAGGCCCGTGTCGTCGTCGTAGTCGAGCAGGAAGGCGTAGTGCTGGCGCACCATCCGCGGATCCTTGTGCCCGAGCCAACGAGCCACCCGTTCGACCGAGTGCCCGAGCTGAAGGCAATTGCAGGCGAAGCTGTGCCGCATCTCCTTGAACTCGATTGATGGGTTGCCCTTCTCGATGGCTGCCTTCCTGACCCGACCCCAGAGCTTCACGCAGTCGTATCGGTAGACCCGCTTGGTCCCACCGTGCTTCTGATAGTGACGCTCGGGGTCCAAGATGTAGTCCTCGGGCTTGGCGTCCGGGGGTCGGTTCTCCTGGAGGAATTGCAGGCACTCCGCCGAGATCGGGATCTTCCGATTCTCGTAGGTCTTGGTGGTGAAGCCGGGCCGCTGCTGGATCACGCAGATCGGGCTGGGGAGCCCAGTCTTCGGATGAGGGCGATCCAGGACCAGATCCGACCACCGCAAGTGGACTGCCTCGTTCTTCCGCAGTCCCAGATGGATCCCCAGGGTCAACATCAGGACTGCCCCTTTCGGGTTGGGGTCCTGCAGGGCGACGGCGAACGCGACTGCCACTTGTTCGGCCGTCCAGTACTGCGTGGGCTCCCTTATGATCCGCAAGGGCGGGACATCCTGCCAGGGCGCCCGGGATACCCACCCCTTCCTGTGGGCCATGTTGAGAATCTTCTTCAGGGTCGAGACGTACCCGTTGACGGTGGTGTTCGACCAGCCGCGAGCCTTCTGCATCCTGACTCGGGCGCCCAAAATCACCTCAGCAGTGACCTCTTCGAGTCTGATGTCAGCGCCAAGGTACTCGAACCAGTCGGCCATACGGACCGGGTAGCGTTGTCGGCGGACACACGCAGCGGCAGTCTCAGGCCGCTTATGAGCCGATGCCTGCGTCATGGGGAGACGATCCATGCATCATGGGTGAAGCAGCTCGGTGAGGGCGCACGGCATCCCATCGTCAGCGGTCGCTCCGTCGATGGCGAGCCACTCACCGGCCATCGCCACGCCCACCTGCTCCCTTTGCGCCTACTCCTGCGATCGGACGTGTTACTAGCGCCCATTTAGTTAGTATTTATAAATAGTTGTAAAGTGCAATAGTAGATAGCGAATTACTCTTACTGAATGATTGGCGTGTATTGTAGATCACCACAACGTCACATTAAATGATTACATTATAATATTTGTCGTTTAAGAGCCTTTGAATCGTTATCGTGCCTGTACGAGCGGTGTCATGCCTAGTAGTTCGATCCCAAAACTTACATCTATGACTATTTAATAGTGTAAGACATCGTAGAAGGAAGCGCCGCTGATGATACCATGAATTCATGGATATCACCATCGGCATTCCAAGACGTCTTGGATACCTTCCGCTCGTCGTCGATGTTCTCCGCCGAACCGGAATTATCGAGATCATCGATCGTGCGTTGCCCAAGGACCCGCGCAGCAAGGTATCCACCAGCGACTGCGTCGCCGTCTTCATGTGCGCGATCTATTCTGGTCATCATGACCTCTGGCGCATGTCCGACCGACTCGGCCAGTTCGACATGGCAACTATCATGCGCAATCCGTCATTCGATCTATCCGCTTTCACAGAAGAGCGTCTCGCAAAATGCCTCGATCATCTTTGGGCGAAGAACCCTGACATGCTCATGACCAGCCTGGCCATCCAGGCCATCTCTGCTTTCCGTATCAATACTGATTTTCTCCACTTCGACACGACCTCGCTTCTGTTCTTTGGATCACAGGACGACGGTGACATCGGTAGTCTCCATGATGGCACCCAGCCTTTCCCTGCTCCTCCTTTGATCACCTTCGGCCACTCCAAAGACCATCGCCCCGACCTTTTACAGATCATGTTCGGCACACTGGTCAGTTCAGATGGCGGAGTTCCGTTGTTCGGTCGCGCACTCGATGGCAATGCGTCAGACTCTGCTTCTGCCGCGCTTTTCTTCCAGCGGATCCGCTCCATTGTAAAACATCCCAAGGAAGTGTGCTGCGTAGCTGATGCCAAGGGCTGGTGCGGCCGCGTCCTGCAGTTGGTGCAACACGAGAATCTTCGCCTACTCTCTCGCCTGCCGCGCTCCCATAGCCTGCATAAATTCCTCATGGACAAGCCGTGGAAAAATCCCAAGCGGATTGCTCGGTTCACGAGTGGGGGCAAGCCGATGGAAGATTACTACGAGATTATTGGCAACGATGTCGAAGAAATTCTCGATTACCGCCCTGAATTACCGACTACGAGCCCAGACGCCAAAGCCAAGCCGGATAAGATCCACATCGAAGTACCCTCACGAGCCGTTCGCGTGTTTTCCAGCGCGCTCTTGCGTCGGAAGCAGGCGACATTGAAGCGAACTACCGAGCGTGAGGAAACGCAAGCCAAGCGATGCATGGCGCAGTGGCACGCCATTCCGTATGCCTGTCGCGCCGACGCGGAAAACGCTGCGGCCATCCAGCAGGCAGACTCTGATTTTGTCACACTGGACATTATCCCCGTCATCCGCGCCGTTCGAGGACCCTTCAAGCGAGGGCGAGGACGGCCTCGAAAGCGTCCCCTGCCTGAGATCGATGGAAATCATTATCGAATCGACTATGAGGCGAAGCCGGTCTCCGAGACCGTGAGGACGCAACGCCTGACGCAGCAATCGACATTTATTCTGATCCGCACGCGAACGAAGGGATGGTCGATCTCTGACGAGGAGATGATCGAGCGATACAAGGGTCAGTTTCATAATGAACATGGGTTTGCATGGCTCAAATCGGGTCCGAGCCACAAGGGACTCAATCCCATCTTCCTGGAGACCCCGGAGCGAATCGCGGCGCTGTGCTTCCTCTACGTGGTCGGACTGATGGTGTGGACGCTGGTCCAACGCACGGTGCGAAAAAATCTGAAGGAGTGGAAGCTCGGTCTGCCCTATCATCGCAATAAACCCAGCGATAATATCACCACGCGCTTCTACTTCGAGCTGTTCCCGTCCATACAGACGGTTCCCTATTCAACACCAGATGGCAAGGCGCACGTACAACTAGTCGGCATTACACCAATTATTGAACTGGCGTGTAAGGCGCTTGGCACGGACGTGGGGGTCTTTCAACCGAACGGAGCCGAAAAATAGGGGGTAGTACCGGAGCGAACCGCAGGAGTATGCGCCTTTGGATCTGGATGGGGACGGTCGGATAGACCACGTCCTAGTTTGGGCTCCCAAAATATCAGGCGGCCCATCCCAGCTTGATCATCAGGCCCAGCAGGCATTACTCCGGATCAGTCGCACCTGGGGGAAGAATCTCCCCAGTATCGTCGTCACCTGCGCCGGTATGGGGCAAAGAACGGAAATTCTGCGTCAGCTGCGCGACCGACACGCACAGATCCCCCCTATTCTCGGATTGGCTCCGACAGGTCTGTCACAGGTCTGGACCAGTGTGACGCCCTTCATCGCGCCACGGTTTCTTAAGGTGAAAGGATCCAACACCCTCGCTATGCAAGTGGCGGCCGAATGTCGAAGTCGTGGACTCCCAGAACCACTTGTACGCGATCTCGGCCGCGAGGAGATGGTGAAGCGAGGTTTCCTTAACTTCATTCGCACCCGGTCAAAGGGGCATCCTCAACCGCCATTAACCGTACCTTGGAGCCTTGAATTGACGTTTGCTGAACCTGTCGCAGGTCCCATTGCTCTTGGCTATGCAAGCCATTTCGGTCTCGGTCTGTTTGCCGCTAAAGCCTAAACTGATGGGCCCAAATCCGCAACTCGCAGGTGTAAAATACCGCTGCTCATGACGTTCTATTATTCACCTATAAGCCCAGCTGCATACTCGATGGATCCGCGGCGATGTACATCCTCTATCAGGGTCGCGACAATCCCCAACCCAGCGCATTGCGTGTTGACGCAGGAGCGCTAACTGTATCGACAAGATCGATTGGCTCACTGATTGTGATTACCAGGACCTCACTCGTTCACATTGATAACTGTATACTTGTAGCGATACATTTCGGAATTGGTCCCCGCTAGTGAAGAAATGCTGGCCACTCGATTTCCTGGTCGTTTTTCCTGTTGCACCAATAAATTGGGTGTCTGGCTCTCTGCGGCATAACTGCCGCAGCCCCATTGAAGCTAGCGGAACACCTCCAGCCCGTCGAAGGTTCCGACGAAGGTTCCGCGGTGGGAGTGCCGCGGCCCATTGAAGATAGACTACGCGCTGGTCGTACGGCATGCTGCGGTTCTCTCTGCGGCTGTGATGCCGCAGCCCCATTGAAGCATAAGGTCTCGCTTGTCAATCTCGACACGCTCTGTCTCTCTGCGGCAGGAATGCCGCAGCTCCATTGAAGCTAGGCGTAGGAGGGATTGAAGCGCAGCGGGATGAATACATCTCTGCGGCAGGAATGCCGCAGCTCCATTGAAGCTCGAGCGGCCGGTAGCGGTCGGAGAGGAACGCGCGCACATCTCTGCGGCAGGAATGCCGCAGCTCCATTGAAGCGCCAGCGAGTCGGTCGTATTACCGTAGACAGCCATGGATCTCTGCGGCAGGAATGCCGCAGCTCCATTGAAGCATGCAGCCGAGGAGCCGCCGCCACTCGTTGTACTCCACATCTCTGCGGCAGGAATGCCGCAGCTCCATTGAAGCTCCTTGTAGACGGCGATCATCTTCTTGCGCAGGAAGCGCATCTCTGCGGCAGGAATGCCGCAGCTCCATTGAAGCGAGCCGGTGTCGCAGTCGTAGGTCGGAGCGATGAAATCTCTGCGGCAGGAATGCCGCAGCTCCATTGAAGCCCGGGCAGCATGCGGCGCGTGACATCCTCGGCGGCATCTCTGCGGCAGGAATGCCGCAGCTCCATTGAAGCCTCGGCGGCAGCACCGAGTGGAAGTGGTCGCACCTATCTCTGCGGCAGGAATGCCGCAGCTCCATTGAAGCCAGGCGACAGCCGATGGGGGACTTGCGGGATTTGCCGGCATCTCTGCGGTAGGAATGCCGCAGCTCCATTGAAGCGCAGGCGCCAGCGGTGCCGCATGCCTCCTGATGGCTATCTCTGCGGCAGGAATGCCGCAGCTCCATTGAAGCGAGCCCATGCCCTCCAGGTTGCCGGCGAGCGACTCCCATCTCTGCGGCAGGAATGCCGCAGCTCCATTGAAGCTCGATCGGCATGGTCGGCTACGCCTTCACCTTCCACATCTCTGCGGCAGGAATGCCGCAGCTCCATTGAAGCGCGTATGACTGCCCGCTGACGTTGCTGATTCCCCAGATCTCTGCGGCAGGAATGCCGCAGCTCCATTGAAGCATCTCCCACGCGGGGATGAGCGGCTTTTCACCGATATCTCTGCGGCAGGAATGCCGCAGCTCCATTGAAGCGTGTCCGACGGGCCGTTCCTCGTGCAGATCACCCCGATCTCTGCGGCAGGAATGCCGCAGAGATGCATCGTGCCGCGCAGCTCGAGGAGCATCACGCAGGCGCTT
>Ga0206924_1098_pt1 | contig 18052 bp, 16 predicted proteins | sample Alteio_BWOrgHeat_61_FD_152947 | JGI IMG/M metagenome (GOLD analysis project Ga0206924, IMG submission 152947) | Enriched cells from forest soil in Barre Woods Harvard Forest LTER site, Petersham, Massachusetts, United States -... | ecosystem: Environmental > Terrestrial > Soil > Temperate forest >...
CTCCCCGGGTTCTCCCAATTTCTCGGGGGACGGACCGTCTGCCGAGAACACAAGAGGGCTTCGTCAAGTGTCAAGCGTCGACCCCGGTTTTGGGGACCTGTCCAAGTCTGTCCCCATTAATTGCGGCGTAGCAGCCGCCATCATTAAATCTTTGCCTCGACGCCGAAGAGTTCGACGGGTTGCTCCTCGGATTCCAGATCGTTGTTGTAGGTGTTGATTCCCAAGTCCAAGAAGTCGTAGCCGTAAATGTTCTTCGTGTGATTGGTCGAATGCGTCGCGAGCAACTCGAATGCACCGCGCACGGAAATTCCTGTAATGTCCTGCCCAAACAATTCGAGCGTCACCGTTCCATGCCGTGGCTTGTAAATTTCGATGTACTTCACGCGGCTGTCATCGTCGTAATGGACAATCAGACCAACTGCTTCGCAATCGTCAGCCCGGACTTTGCTCGTGCTGACCTTGAAAAAGCTTTTGTAAGCGGAGTTGAAGGCGTTGCTCACTTCGTTTTTGTGCATTCCGAATCGGATGGGACCGACTCCGACCCGTGGTTCAATTACAAAATGATGTGTTTGACTAGCCATCGCAATTCGGTTGCTTCCTTTTGTCGCAGGTGACTCGATTCTCGACGATGATGCAATAGCAAGCCTCCCAATCGCGCTGCCAGCGCCAGCCCTTTGCGGTGCCTGCTGCCTGTGCTTCAAGATAGTCGGCGGCATGAATTTTGAGAACGGGACGGCTCAGCAATGTCGCTCCGGCAATATTTGCGGTCGGAGCCAGATTCACACAATACTGTGAACATCTTGCCGATGACCATTCCCCACGCCTTTCAACTCGCCGTCCAGCGCCATGTGGCTGGGCAGTTTGCGCAGGCGGAGGAAATTTATCGGCAGGTTCTCGCGATGGCGCCGGGTTACGCCGAGGCGCACAGTAATCTGGGTGACGTGCTGCGGGAGCAAGGCCGGTTCGACGAGGCCATCGCCGCGTGCCGCCGGGCGACGGAGTTGCGGCCGGACGACGCGGAGATGCACAGCAACCTGGGCCACGCGCTTTGGGCCGGGGGCCGCCTCGACGAAGCGGTGGCCGCATGCCGCCGGGCGATCCAGTTGCAGCCGCAATTCGCCGAGGCCTACACCAACCTCGGCAACGCGCTCCGCGATCAAGGCCAGCTCGATGAGGCCATCGCCGCGTATCGCACGACGGTCCAACTCCGGCCGGACTACGCCGGCGCCTGCAACAATCTCGGCAACGCATTGCGGGATCAGGGCCATCCCCAGGAAGCCATGGCCGCGCTGCGCCGGGCGACCGACTTGAATCCGGGGTTCGCCGAGGCCCACTGGAATACTTCGTTACTCCTGCTCCTCTCGGGCGATTTCGAGCGCGGCTGGCCGCTGTATGAAAACCGCTGGTCGGGGAGTGACTTGAGAACGTTCGAGCGCAGTTTCACCCAGCCGAGGTGGCGGGGTGAACCGCTCCAGGGCCAGCGCGTGTTGGTGCACGCCGAACAAGGGCTGGGCGATACCTTGCAGTTTATCCGCTACGCCCCGCTGGTCGCCGAGCGCGGCGGACAGGTGATCGTCGAATGTCAGCCGGGATTGAAGGCGCTTTTGACCGGCCTCCCGGGCATTGCGCAGGTCATCGAACGCGGCGAACCCTGGCCCGCCTTTGATTTGCAAATTCCGATGCTGAGCTTGCCGCTGGCCTTCGGCACGCGCGTGAAGACGATCCCCGCATCCGTCCCCTACCTCCGCGCCGATGCGCAAAAGGCGGCGCGCTGGCGGGCGCGACTGGAGCAGGACCATGAAAAGGCGGATGATCTGTCGAAGCGCCATCCGCTGAAGGTGGGATTGGTGTGGGCGGGAGGCGAACCGTCGGATCGTCCGCAGCAGCGCGCCATGAATCAGCGCCGCTCCCTGCGCCTGAGCCAACTCGCACCGCTGGCCGCAGTACCCGGCGTGATTTTCGTTTCGTTGCAGAAAGGCGACCCGGTCGCGCAGGCAAAAACCCCGCCCGAGGGAATGCGCCTGCTGGATTGGACGGACGAACTCGCGGATTTCAGCGACACCGCCGCTCTGGTCGAGAACCTCGACCTGGTGATCAGCGTGGATACGGCGGTGGCGCATCTGGCCGGTGCGTTGGGCAAGCCCGTCTGGCTGCTGAACCGCTTCGACACCTGCTGGCGGTGGCTCCTGGGACGCGAAGATAGCCCCTGGTATCCCACCATGCGGATATTCCGCCAGCCACGCTGGATGGATTGGGAACCCGTGATCCAAAGCGTGGCGGTAGAGTTGGGCCGGACAGTGAAGGCGCGCGCAACGACAGCGAGCGAAAAGACCTGACGCGCCGCTTCGAGTGAAAATGGTCGTGTCGATCCCCTCCGATGTAATTACCGTAACCACATGAGCTCGGTCGCTTTGAAAGTATCCCGCATCGGCAACTCGCGCGGCGTCCGCCTGCCTGCGGCGATGCTCCGAAAGTATCACATCACCGACACCGTGATCGCCGAGGAAAAAGCCGACGAGATCGTCCTCCGTCCCGGACGCGCTGGTCGCAAAAAGCTCTCCTGGGAAGACACGGCCCGGGCGATGGCGGCGGCAAACGAGGATTGGTCCGAGTGGGAAACCGTTCGCGGCGACGGCTTGCATGAACTGTAAACGGGGAGACATCCATTGGGTCGATCTCGATCCCACGCGCGGGAGTGAATTGCGCAAAACGCGGCCCGCGGTATCGTCAGCCTCGATGTCCTCAATCGCGTTTTGGAGACCGTGGTCGTCTGCCCGCTCACCAGCCAGCTTCATCCGGAGTAGCGCACCCGGCTCCAGATCAAAGTAAAAGGCAAGCCGTCGGAAATTGCGGCCGACCAGATCCGCACCGTCAGCAAAAGCCGCCTTGGCGCGAAGATCGGTTCCCTTCCAGCTCGCGACGCCGCCGCCCTGCGCCGGTTGCTCGGGGAAATGTACGCCGAAAGCTAGGAGCGGGGTCGATTCAAGGGACGCTCGCCGACTGCGCATGAATTAATTTCGAATTAATTAATTCCCGGAAAATACCGGTTTTGGATTTTTGCGGCCTCGGATGGCTGAAAAATGCGAAAAAAAGTGAGACGAAAATTGGAAAGTTTCGGGGATAGCGGGAACAACGGGGATAACGGGGCTAGTGTTAGGTTTTCTGGCGCGGTTTTGATAGAATCGGCGCCGTGAAAATATCCGCCTTTTTTTCGGGCCTCCGGCGCGGACGGGGTTGCCTTCGCGAGGATGTACGGTCGTTCGATCGGGCGTTGACGGACTGCGCCTGTAGGACCGGGGAATTTGAACGCGTCGCTCTGGAACTCGTCCGCCAACGCCGGATATTTTCAGCCGCGATCGGTCAGCGGGGTGCTCAGTCCGAGTCAATCCGACCTAAACCGATATCAAAAAGGTTCGCGCGCCATGCGCACATGCAGACTGTGGAAAGAATCGCCCACCCATTTACACTGGAAGCTCCACATTCGCGGCAACGTCCGCAGACATCGCAACCCAACGGGCACAGACCAAATCCGACTAACTGGAGCGGAGCGGCAGGCCAACCCCGCAATCGCGGGGTTGCCCGCCGGGTGGCGTCGGCAGACGCCAGCAATCCGACCTTTCCATCACGCCCACCCTTCCCCTCTTTGCCCGCTTGTCATCCACCAAAAGTGAGACGAAAGTCTCCGCCCCGCTCCAGTGAAGATCCTCGTCGCCCCGGACAAATTTAAAGGCTCCCTCTCCGCCGTGGCGGCCGCCGAGGCTATTGCCTGCGGCTTCCAGCGGGCGTGGCCGGCCGCGGAGATTTCGCACGCCCCCATTGCCGACGGCGGCGAGGGCTTTGCCGATGCCCTGCGTCAGGCGCTCCAGGGCGAATGGATCGCCACCCGCGCGCTCGATCCCATCGGACGCGAAGTGGACGTCACCTATGCCTGGGTGGAGGCGGAGAAGCTGGCCATCATCGACATGAGCGAGGCCTCCGGCCTGTGGCGGTTGAAAACGGAAGAGCGTGCGCCCCTGCGCGCGAATACCTACGGCACGGGGCAACTCATCCGCCACGCCACGGAGCGCGGCGCGCGCAAAATCCTCGTGGGCCTCGGCGGCAGTGCGACCACCGACGGCGGCATCGGCATGGCTGCGGCTCTCGGCTACGGATTTCTGACCAGCGACGGCGAAGACCTCGAACCCCTCCCCGGCCATCTCACCGCGCTCATCCGCATCCGGAACGAAGGCGCGATCGAACTGCCCGAGATCATCGCCGCGTGCGACGTGCAGAATCCGCTGCTCGGCCCGCGTGGCACAGCGCACGTCTTCGCTGCGCAAAAAGGCGCGAGCGAAAAAGACATCGTCGCCCTGGAGGAAGGTTTGCTCAATCTCGCCGATGTCGTGGCCAGCGACCTGGAGTGCGATTTCCGCGACACGCCCGGCGCGGGCGCGGCGGGTGGCATCGCCTTCGGCCTGCTCAGCTTTTGCCATGCGAAGATTTGTTCCGGCTTCGATCTCGTGGCCGAGACGCTGCACCTCGAGGACCGGATCGCGGCCAGCGATCTCGTGATCACCGGCGAAGGCCGCATCGACGGCCAAACGCTGGAAGGCAAAGGCCCGGCGGGTGTCGCCGCGCTCGCCCGCAAGCACCAAAAACCCGTGCTGGCGTTTGCCGGTTCCATCGCGGAAAATCCGGCCGTGGATTCCCTCTTTGACGCTCACTGCGCGATCATCGACGAGCCCGTCGCGCTCGAGATCGCGATGAGCCGTGGCGCGGAATTTCTCACCCGCAGCGCCGCGCGCGCCGCCCGCCTGCTTTTACTTGGAAACAGATTATGAAAGACAAACGCATCGCTCTCCTTTTCGCCGGGCAAGGCGCCCAGACCGTGGGCATGGGCAAGGACCTCGCCGCCAAATATCCCGCTGCCGCCGAGATTTTCGCCCAGGCCGATAAAGTGCTCGGCTATTCGCTGAGCAAGATCGCCTTCGACGGCCCCGAGGAAGAACTCACCCAGACCAAATACTGCCAGCCCGCGCTCTTCGTCCACGGCCTGGCCACGCTCGCCGCGCTGCGCGCGGAGGTGGGCGATTTTTCGGTGCAGGCCACCGCGGGTCTCTCGCTCGGCGAATTCACCGCCCACGCGGCCGCCGGCACGTTTGACTTCGACACCGGCCTCACGCTCGTCGCGCAACGGGGCCTCTTCATGCAGGAAGCTTGCGAACAAACCACCGGCGGCATGGCCGCGATGATCGGTGCGGATGAAAGCACTGTGCGTTCGCTCGCCTCCGAGACGGACGTGGACGTGGCCAATCTCAACAGTCCCGGCCAGATCGTGATCTCCGGCGAATTGGCCAAGGTAGCCGTCGCCGTGTCCCTCTCCAAGGAGCACGGCATCCGCATGGCCAAGACGCTCAACGTGGCCGGCGCGTATCATTCGCGCCTCATGAATTCCGCTTTCCTCAAGCTCGGCGAAGTCCTGCAACGGACGCCGCTGGCCACGCCACGCTTCACCGTGATCTGCAACGTCGACGCCACGCCCGTGCGCGAGGAGGAAGAGATCCGCTCCGCGCTCCAGGATCAGGTGACCGGCACGGTGCGCTGGACGGAGAGCATCGAATACCTCGTCGACGAGGAAAAGTGCGACCTCTTCATCGAGCTCGGCCCCGGCGGCGTGCTGGCCGGCCTGCTCAACCGGACCCGCAAGGGCACCCCCTGCGTTTCCATCAGCGATGTCCCCTCCCTCGACGCCGCGCTGGCGACGTTGCGCAGCTAGGGCTGTGCAACGTGAAAGGTTGAATGAGTCCTTTGGTTGCTGCCGACTATGAAAACGGATTTTGGCTTTTCCATAGTACCCGCCGAAAATTGGTCGGACGTCACCGACGACTCATCGGGTGAATATGTTCCATTTGCGCTGGCTCTTCCCGATGGCTTTGGTGCGCTTCAGATTTCCGCCGCGATTTATAAGTCGGGTAAGGTGCCTAACCCGAGCACGGAGGACCTTCTTGCGCTCGTGAATAACTTCGCTCGAAGGCGTGACTTCGGCGAAAGTGAAGATGTTTGCACCGAAATGGGGCCACCGTGTTTGGCCGCGGCGTCTTTCCATCCCGACCACCTCATCCACGTCTGGTATATTTCCGACGGGCGAAACATCGCATACGCAACGTACGTTTGCACTGCAAAACCCGTCCGAGAACACGCCCGAAACGAATTACCCGATTGCGAGCAAATGGTTCGGACGATTTCATTCCCGTGACCGTGGTTCGTTCTTGTGGCTCCCTCTCTGGAATCATGGATTTCCAAACGCCACGGCGTTGAGCGAAGGTCCCGGCGGAATGACGGCTTTCTTCCACGTCGTGAAGTCGTGCGAGATTTGGATCACGCCGCCCCACACGAAGCTGAGCGCGGGCAATCCTTCGTGCGCCCAAACGAGATTGCCGGGGATGGCCGGGCCGGCCTTCGCCCACGCCAATCCGTCCGGCGAAGCCCACGCGGTCTGGCCGCCGCTGATGACAAAGCGCGTGCCCGTCCACACAACCCGCGAGAAGTTCTCCGCGGAGTCCGCGTCGTGCCGCTCCCACGTCTGACCGTCATGCGAGCTCTCGATCAACCCGCCCGGGCCGACGACGACGAAATGGCCGGCGCCGTAAGCAACGTCCAGCGCGGCGGGAGTATCGCGCGCGGCGTGTTCCCAGTGCATCCCGTCGCTGGTCACACCGCGCCAGTGGACTCGTGTCTTTTCCGCCCAGAGATCGACGTCGCCGATGATCACGAAACGGAACCCCGCCTCGGTGTCGCCGCAGGCGCTCCGGCGCGCATGCACGCTCCCTTTCCAGTCCAGCCGCGAGCCATACTCGAACTTCGCGCCGTCGGTGGAATACATCAATTCCGCATCGTGGCCGGCGACAAGGCGGCCACCACCATAAGCGATCGTCGCCACGCGCCCCTTCACATCCTGCACGGACCGCCACTCGCGGCCATCGCGGGTGGACAGGATATGCCCGGTCTGCGCGCCCCCGCCGACCGCAATGAAGCGCCCGGCGCCGAAGGCGACATCGAAAAGCACGTCATCATTGTCCTTCGCCTCCTCGCTCCAGCGCTGGTCGTTTTCCCAAGTCGCGCCGTCGCGCGACGTGATGCGCCGCCCACCGTAGCCGACGGCGACAAACAGTCCGGCATCACCGGCCCACGCCGCGCCGGGCACCAGCGCGAGCAGGACAGCGGCAAGCGCCAGCCTCACGACACCTTATTCCGCGAGCAGCTTCTCGATCGCCTCGCCGAGGGCTTCACCGCGCAACCCCGTCTCGCGCAGCATGCCCTTTTTGTCGAGCAGCCACGCCGCAGGGATGGACTGGATACCAAACGAACTGGCGATCTTGTTCTGCCAGCCGCCTCCATCGAAGTACTGCGGCCACGTCATGCTCTGCTTTTTCAGCGCGCCATCCATCGCGCTTTTGTCCTTGTCGAGCGAGATGCCCACGATCTCGAAGCCCTTCTCATGCAGCTTCCCATAGGTGCTGACCACGTTCGGCATTTCACCCATGCACGGCCCGCACCAGCTCGCCCAGAAATCGACGAGGACCACTTTGCCGCGCAGATTCGCAAGGTCGATCTCATGCCCATCCACCGTGGTAAACTTGAGATCCACCGGCTTGCTTTTGAGCTCCGCCGTTTTCTGCCGTTGATCGAGCACCGACTTCGCCTGCGCCGCGAGATCCTTGTCGGAACCGGCCGCAATCTTCTTCAAAAGCGCTTCACTCGCCGACGACGGGTCGTCGCTCAGCACCCGGACTTCCACGGCCTTCATTCTCGCGGCCAGCGGATGATCGGGATATTTCGCGAGGAAGTCTTCCGCCGCCTTCACGAAAGTGGCGAAGGTTTCCGGTTTCGTTTTGTCGAGACTTCCCGACAGGGTCATCACCTTCATGAAGGTCGCCTCGCCCTTGAGCGGAGCGGGCGCTTCCGGCGCATTGATGATCTCGTCGAGCTTTTGCTGGTCGGCCGCCGGGTCGCTCTTTTGTCCGCTAAAGCGCCGGAGTTGCATGTCCGCGCGCAGGATGATCAACCGGGCCTGCCAGCTCCGCGAATCCGTGGGGAATGCTTTCACAAACGCTTCCCCCGCTACCTTCTGCGTCTGGAACCACGTCTGGACTTGCAGCAGCGCTTCCTCCCGCGAGGCCGGTTCCTTCGCCGGCGGTTGCTGGAGCTTTTCCATCTCCTTCCACAAGTCGTCCGCGGTCTTGAAGGAAGAGAAATCCGGGGCGGATGCGGGCGCCGGGTCGGCCGCAAAGGAGGCGGTGGCGAGCGCGAGGCACAGTGCGGGGAGGAGGAGCGACCGTTTCATAGTGAGGTTGAGCCTAGCACGGGAGAGACCGGTAGCGAGGAAGATTCCAAGATGCATCGTGACAATTACATGCACCGTTTGACACAGCGCCGCCTCGTTGCTAGCTTCCGCGCAAATTTCGCAGTTCCGAGCGGAATTTTCCCTATGCTCGATCGACAAGTACTTGTCTTAAATCGGCTCTGGCAGGCGATCAACGTCTGCACAGTGCGGAGGGCTTTTACTCTCGTCTGCCAGGGGCACGCGCAGATCGTTTTTGCCGATGGCGGGAACAATTTCCGCACCCACGACTTCGAGAGCTGGCGCGACTTTTCCCATCGCGAACCCGAGGACGAAATGGTCCACACCATCGCCTTCAAGATCCGCATTCCGCGCATCATCGTCCTGATGTTCTTCGATCGCTTGCCGAAGAAAGAGGTGAAGTTCACCCGCGCCAATATTTTCGAGCGGGACAAGAACACCTGCCAGTACTGCGGCAAGATTTTCGAGAAGCGGGACCTGAATCTCGACCATGTCCTTCCGCGCGACAAAGGCGGCCTGACGACTTGGGAAAATATCGTCTGCTCGTGCATCTCGTGCAACACGAAGAAGGGCAACCGCCTGCCCCACCAGGTCGGCATGCGGTTGATCAAGAAACCCGTGCGACCCAAGTGGCGGCCGTTCGTGAATATTACCTTCGACGGCCACCGCCACGAGAGCTGGCGGCACTTCGTGGACCTCGCGTACTGGAACGTGGAGCTGGGCGACTAGCCCGGCGCGGGAGCGTCTCCCCTTTTCGCGAACGCCTACTTCTGCACGACGGCCCGCGACTCGATCGGCACACCCCGCAGGGAGTTCAGGATCGGCTGCGGAAAGATGCCGAAGACGAAGATGGCGAGCGTGAGCGCGCCGATGGCGAACCGCGTCAGCGGAGCGATCGTGATGGGCGTGTCGTCACCCGGTTCGGTCCAATACATGGCCGCGACGACGCGCAGATAGTAATAGAAGCCCGCGGCCACGGTAATGATGCCGACGCCGATGAGCATGTAATTGCCGGCCTTCACCGCCGCGGCAAAGACCAGGAACTTCCCAATGAAGCCGACCGTGAACGGAATCCCGGCGAGGGAGAGCATGGCGGTCAGCAAGCCGAAGGCGAGAAACGGCGAGCGTTTGGCCAGGCCGTTGAAGTGAACGATGTCATCACCGCGGGAATGATTGGCGACCACGATGAGGACGAGGAAGCTGAGGAGGGTCATCAGCAGATACCCGGCGAGGTAATAAGCCACCGCGATACGCGAGGAACCGAACCCTTCCGGCGAAGCCGAAACACTCGCCACGGCGACGAGCAAGTAGCCGGCGTGGGCAATGGAGGAATAGGCCAGCAGACGCTTGAAGTTATCCTGCGGCAGCGCGGCCAGATTGCCGTAGAGCAGCGTCGCGGCTGCGATCAGGCCCAGCACCATGAGGATCTTCGCGCCGACGACGGGAATCACGAGAAACGGCTGGAGCACACGCAGAAGCACGATGAAGCCCGCGGCTTTCGAGCCCACGCTGAGGAAGGCGGTGACGGGCGTGGGCGCGCCTTGATAGACGTCCGGCACCCAAAGCTGGAACGGCGCGGCGGCGACCTTGAAGCCGAGCGCAATCAGGACCAGAACGACGCCGAAGAGCAGCGGGGCTTGAGGAACGTGGCCCGATTGCAGCGCCGTCTCGATCGCAGCGAGATTGGTCTGACCCGTAACCCCGAAGATCCAGGTGATGCCGTAAACCAGAAAGCCGGTGCTCAATGCGCCGAGGATCAGGTACTTCACGCCGGCCTCGAGCGAGGCCGATTGCCGGCGCATGTAGGCCACGAGGATGTAGAAGCTGATGGTCACGAGCTCGAGCGAGACGAAGATGAGGATGAAGTCCACGGCGCTGGCCATGAACATGAGGCCTGCGCAGGTGAAGACCGGCAGGCTGTAGAATTCGCCAAGCCCCGCGCCGGGCGTGACGCTGGGCACGAACTTCGCCAGGACGCTCCTGTATTCGAGCGCCATGATGAGGACGATGACCGTGGTCAGGAGCGCGATACGCTTGAAGAAGAGCGCGGTGGCGTCGGCGACGTAAAATGGGGCGAGATCACCGACGTCGGCCCGGGCAAAGAAGGAAAAGCCGATGAGCGCGAAAAGGATGGCAATGGCCGTCTTGGCCAGGCCGCGCTTGTCGTCGGTCTTGCTGAAGGACTCGCTGAGCAGCAGAAAAATGCCAAGCAACAAGACGGTGATTTCGAGGGAGATCGAGGAGATCATTTAGGCAGAAGGGCTTCGATGCTCGGCTGCACGTAAGCGAGGAAAACGCGCGGGGCGAAGCCGGCGAGCAACAGCGTGGCGAGCAGCAGGATCACCGGCCAGCGGAGGGATTTCACCGGGTCGACCCAACCCGCGACGCTACTGCCGGGTTCACCAAGGAAGATCGCGCGATAGGCGCGCAGCATATAGACGGCGGAGATCACCACGCCCCAGAGCGCAAAGACCATGGCGAGCTGGAAGTTCGACGCCGAGAGTCCAGCGGCTGGTTGGAAGGCGCCGAAGAAGACGGTCAGTTCGCTGGCGAAATTGGCGAAGCCGGGGAGGCCAATCGAAGCAAAGGCGGCGAGGCCGAAAGCGAAGCCCAGCCACGGAGCCGACTTGGCGAGGCCGCCAAAGCTATCGAGCATGAGCAACGGGTTCTTCTCGCGGAGAAACCCGGCGAGGGCGAACAGCGCGGCGATGGAAAGACCATGCGCAAACATGAGCAGCGCCGCCCCGCTGACCCCCACGAGGTTCAGCGCGGCAATGCCGAGGAAGATATAACCCATGTGCATCACGCTCGAGTAGCCCAGCATGAGATCGAGCTTCCGCTGCGCGATCGTCACGAGACCGACGTAGATGATATTGCCGACCAGCAGGACGAGCAGGACATTCGCCCACGCTTTTGCCCCCTCGGGCAGCAGCGGCAGGGCGACGCGGATGAGACCGTAAAGGCCAAACTTTTTCAGCACTCCAGCGTGGAGCATGGCCACGGGAGCCGGAGCTGAGGCATAAGCGGGCGGCGCCCACGAATGAAATGGAAACAGGGAGATCAGGATGCCAAAGCCAATGAGCAGGAAGATGTAAGGGCGGCTCTGGGCCGCGGCGGGTATGATGCCATTGGCGGCCAGGCGCTGGAGCTCGATGAGATTGAAGGTCCGGGATGGTTCCGGGACCGCGAGGTAGAGATCCACGAGGCCAATCAGCAGGACGAAGCTGCCCAAGCCGAGGTAGATGGTTATTTTCCACGCCGCCGTATACCGCTCGCCCGTGCCCCACAAGGCGATCAGCAGGAATGTCGGAATGAGCGCGACTTCGTGGAAGGCGTAGAAGAAGAAAAGATCCGTTGAGGCAAAGGCGCCCGCCGCACCCGCGGAGATCAAAAGCAGGAGGGCGTAAAAGAGATTCTCGCGCTTTTCGATCCGAGGCGTCACCCACACGGCCGCGAGCGTGACCATTCCCGTGAGCAACAGCATCACCAAACTGAGGCCGTCCACGCCGACCGCGTAGTTCAGCTTCCATTCGGGCACGATGGACGAGGTGGACAAGAACTGAAATCCCCCCCGCCCCTTGTCATACGAGAGGAAGGTCATCAGGCTAAGGACAAACTGGGCGAGCGCCGCACAAAGGGCGGTCTTGCGGGCCTGAGCGCCGATCAGAATTCCGATGGCGGCGAGGATGGGGATGAAAATGATGAGCGAAAGCATCAGCGGAAAACCAGAAGGTAAATGGTGGCCACGACGCCGAGGCCGAAGAGGAAGGCGTAACCCTGGAGATTGCCGAACTGGAGGAAACGCAGCACGAAGCCGGTGCCCCAAGCCAAGCCGCTCAATCCGCGCACCAGCGCGCCGTCGATGAGCCACTGATCGAGATAGCGCGCGAGGGTTGCGAGCAAATCCTGGGTGCCGGCAATGAGCGCGGCATAAATCTCGTCGATGTAGAACTTGTTCTTAAAGAGCGGAATCAGGATCGGGTCCTTTGCCCGGCCACTATAAAGAATGAAGCCAGAACCAACCCCGCCTAACAAGGCGAGTCCCGTCAGGACGAAGACGACCCATTCTCCGGGTCCTTTTTCTATCGCCTCGATCGCCTCGGAAAACTCTCCGCCCAGTGCGGGACCGGCAAAATGAGCCCAACCGGCACAGACGGACAATACCGCGAGGACCATTAGCGGAGCCGTCATCGTGACCGGACCATCGTGGGCGTGATCGGCCGCCTCACTGCGGGTCGATCCGAAGAAAGTCACGACCATGAGCCGCGTCATATAGAAGGCGGTGAGAAAAGCCGTGATGACCCCGAAGAGGAAGACACCCTTGTTCTGCTGCCAGGCAGCGAGAAGAATCACGTCCTTGGAGAAATGACCGCTGAACCCCCAAGTGCCGATGAGCGCAAGGTAGCCGGCGGTGAAGGTCAGGAAAGTCCATTTCATCTTCCGGCTCAGGCCGCCCATCTTCCAGATGTCCTGCTCATGATGCATGGCGTAGATGATCGCGCCAGCACCGAGGAACAGCAGGGCCTTGAAGAAGGCGTGTGTGAAGAGGTGGAACATCGCCGCACCCGGCGCAGCCAGGCCGATCGCGCTCACCATGTAGCCGAGTTGCGAAAGCGTGGAGTAAGCGAGGATGCGCTTGATGTCATCCTGCTGCGTGGCCATGAGCGCGGCGAGGATGGCCGTGAAGATGCCGACCCATGCGATGACGTCGAGCGCCGTGGCCGACAACTGGATGAAGAATGACACACGAGCCAACATGTAAACACCGGCCGCGACCATCGTCGCCGCGTGGATGAGCGCGGAAACCGGTGTCGGACCTTCCATGGCGTCCGGCAACCACACGTGCAAAGGAAATTGCGCGCTCTTTCCCACCGCACCGCAGAAGATGAGCAGCGAAGCAACGGTGATGAAGCCGGCTGGCATGCTAAGCGTCGGCAGCACATTCTTGATTTCGCTGAAGACCACTGAGCCGCTGGCCGTCCACACCATGAGGATGCCGAGCATGAAACCGAAGTCACCGATGCGATTCGCGAGGAATGCCTTGTTGGCCGCCTTGGCCGCCGAGTCGCGCGTGAACCAATGGCCGATGAGCAGATAGGAACTGACGCCCACGAGTTCCCAGAAAACGAACATCATGGCGAAGTTGTTCGCGAGCACGATGCCGAGCATCGAGAACATGAAGAGCGAGAGGTTGCCGAAGAAGCGCGCCTCGCTTTCGTCCTCCTTCATGTAAACGAGCGAATAGATATGGACCAGCGTGCCGATGCCCGTCACCACGAGCAACATCACCTTGCTCAAAGGATCAATCGTCACCCCCATCGGCACGTAAAAAGCCGGGCGGAAATCGAGCCAGGGCACTTCGCTCGTGCCATCGTGGCCGATGAAAACAAAGATACTCGCGACCAACGTGAGAGCCACGGTGAGGACCGAGAGCGCCGCGCTGGTCCCGCGGGATTTGCGCAGGAAAAGCTGGATCAGAACGGCACTGACCAACGGGGCGAGAAGAATGAACCAGGGAAAACGAGCTTCCATTTGCTACCTAGAATTTCAGCGAATTGATGTCCTCGACGTGCGTGGTCTGCCGGGCACGGAAGAGGGCGACGATGATGGCCAAACCGACCGCAACCTCGGCCGCGGCGACGGTGATGATGAAGAAAACGAGCACCTGCGCATTGTAGTTGGGCAGGCCGTCCACGAGATTGAAGCGCGAGAACGCGACGAGCGAAAGGTTGGCGGCGTTCAGCATCAACTCCAGGCACATGAAGATGATGATGATGTTCCGGCGCAGCATGACTCCACCGAGACCGATGGCGAAGAGCAGGCCGCTGACGAAGAGGTAATGGTTAAGGGTAAGCGTCATTTCAATTCGCGCTTGGAGAGAACGATCACACCAATCGTCGCGACCAGAATCAGGGCGCCGACGACCTGAAACGGCAGGTTATGGACCGAGAACAACGTCGAGCCGACATTGCGCACGTCATCGACGCTGGCCTGCCCGTAGGCGAGCGCCAGCGGTGGGAAGGGCGAGTGGCTCTCGGGGAACTTCTGCAACACCATCCAGAGCTGCACGACAAAGGCCACGGCGACGAGGCCGCCGCCGGCGTAAGCGGGGATGTTGATTTTGCGGCGCTCCTCCGCCTTCAGGTCGAGCAGCATGATGATAAACAGGAACAGCACCATGACCGCGCCCGCATAAATGAGCACCTGCACCACGGCGATGAAGTAGGCGTCGAGCCCGACGAAAAGCGCGGCCAGGCCGAGAAAGGAGACGACCAGGCACAGCGCGCTGGCCACGGGATTGCGGTTGGCCACGACAGCCACGCCGAAGATCAGCGTGAGGGCGGCAAAGAAGTAGAAGAGGAGCGGCGACATCAGCAGGCTACTTCAACGGGTTCCATTTATTGACCAGCCCATCCATCACGCCGCCGAGTTCGTAGAGCTTGGCTTTGTCGTGCTTCATCTCCGCGCGGCTGGTGCCGGTGATCGCGTAATCTTTCCGCAGAAAGATCGCCTGCTCCGGGCAGACTTCCTCGCACAGGCCGCAGTAGATGCAGCGAATCATATCGATCTCAAATTCCTTCGGCCGCTTCTCGACCTTGGCAAATTTCGATTCCGCGGGAATCTCCTCCGGCTTGATCGTGATGGCCCGCGGGGGGCAAATGAACTCGCAAAGCTGACAGGCCACGCACCGCTCGCGCCCGTGATCATCCTTCACCAGCGTGGGCGCGCCGCGATAGTGCTCCGGCATATGCGCGTCCCATTTTTCTTCGGGATACTGCATCACGACTTTCGTCTCACCCTTCAGCATGCGCTTCAGGTGATTGATCGTAATCATCATGCCGGCAAAGATCGAAGGAAGGTACATCTTCTCCTTCCAGGTCAGGTTGGGGCGTGGGACGACGTAGGTGGCCATGTTAGTGGGTGAAGGCGAGAATGCCGGCGGTCAGAAAGATATTTACGAGGGCAATTTCAAAGAGATAGAGCCAGCCGAGTTTCATCAGTTGATCGTAACGGAAACGCGGCAACGTCCAGCGGATCCAGATGAAGACGAACAACAGCGCCGCGACTTTCCCAAAGAAAACGGTGATGTTCACGAGTCCGCAAATGGCCGAATAGATCATCGCCGAACCACTCCCGGGAGCGAAATGAAAAGGCAGCAAGCCTCCCTCACCTGCCCCATTGGGGATGCCGGGGAAATGATACCCACCGAGGAAGAGCACGACGATCAACGCGCTGCCCGCGATCATCGCCGTGTATTCGCCGAGGAAGAAGAGCGCGAATTTCATCGACGAATATTCCGTGTGATAACCAGCGACGAGTTCCGTCTCGGATTCGGGAAGATCGAAAGGCAGACGGTTCGTCTCCGCGAACATCGAGATCGTGAAAGTCACGAAAGCAATCACCACGGGGATCCAGAGCAGGGTTTTCGCCCACCCGAAATGGCCATTGGAGTAAGGCAGCAACATCCAGCCGTTTTGAACCTGATATTCGACGATTTTCGGAAGGCTGGTTGAACCGGCAATCAATAGCACGGGAACCGCGCTCAATCCCATGCCGAGTTCATAGCTGATCATCTGCGACGAACTGCGAATGCCACCGAGAAAAGGATACTTCGAGTTGGACGACCATCCGGCGAGCACGATGCCGTAAACGCTCACGCTGGAGATCGCGAACATGAACAGAATGCCGACATTGATGTTCGCCACCACCATGGGAAAACCCAAAAACGTGCTGCCAAAAGGAATCGCCGCGAGGGTGATCAGCGCCGGCATCATCGAAAGCGCGGGCGCAATCCAAAAGTAGAACTTGTTGACGTGCGCCGGAACAAAATCCTCCTTCAGGAGAAACTTCACCGCATCGGCAATCGGTTGGCCGAGGCCGCCGAGGAACGGCGACCAATCCTTTTTTGCTCCAAGCAGGGAAATCGGGAAACCCGTCCGGTTGGGACCGAGGCGGTCTTGAATCAAGGCGCTGACCCGGCGCTCGGCATAGACGGTGTAACTCACCATCGGCAGCACGACGGCAAAGATAATGAAGAGCGTCTTGGCCAAAGAGGAGCCAGTCAGAATCCAAAAATCAGGCGAAGTAAGAAAGTCCATCGAGCGAAAAATGTGCGCTTACTTTGCGACCTCCGACGGTTCCGGCTCAGGGGCCTTTTCCTTGATCACCGGCACGCCGAGATCGCCAACCTTGCTCAGGCTTAAGCCGGAGAATTCCTTCACTTCGGCAGCCAGCGATTTGAAGACGTCCTCAATAAGATAAAGTCCGTTCGAGCCGGAGATTGCGAGGATCAAGTCGCGCAGAATTTCCCAATCGTCACGCGCCTCGCCGGGTGCATCGACGACTTTGTTGAGACGCTGCAAACGGCCCTTGAGGTTGATCATCGAGCCGCGCTTCTCGACCCACGCGCTCGCGGGGAGCAACACAGTGGCATGCGAGGTCGTCTTGTTGGGCAGAATATCCAGGGCGATGATTGCATCGAGCTTGGCCAGATCTTCCTCAGTGAGTCCGGTCTTGGTGAGATCCTCACCGAGGGTCACGACCACTTTGATCGCTCCGCTGCGCACACCTTCGACGAACTTCTTCAAGCGTCCGCCCGGCTTGCCTGTCGTAAGTCCCAGCAGTTTCGCGCCCGAGGTATTCGGATTGCGATCCGCGGCGACCAACAGCCCATCGGCCTCGCCGTTGCGGGGCAGGATGTCGTGCTGCTTCTTGATCTTGAGTGCGTCGACCAGGCGCGTCGTCAGGAACATCTCCTCGTTGGTTTGCCGTGCCGAGGCGAGCAGCCAGACCTCCTCCGCCGGCTTCGACTTGAGGATTTCCGCCGCGATGGCGATCGAGGTCCGCCAATCCACCGACTGGCCTTTCACCGTGGGGTGCGTCAACCGGCGTTCGTCGGCCACAAATTTGAAATTGAGCCGGTGCGAGTCAGGCACCCAGACGCCGTTGACGTCATTGTTTTCCCGCGGCGTGATACGGTAGATCTTATTCTCCCGCGAACCGACGGTAATGTTCGAACCCGTGCCGCAATTGATATCGATGGTCTTGGTTTCTTTGAGAAACCAGACGCGCATCTTGAAGCGGAAATCCGTGGAAGTCAGCGCGCCCACCGGGCAGATATCAACCGTGTTGAGCGAGTAATTATTCTCGAGCGTCCGGTCGGGATGGCAGCCGATCGTGCTGTAGGTGCCGCGATCCACAATCCCGAGCACGTCATCGTGCGCCACTTCTTTCATGAAGCGAATGCAGCGTGTGCAGAGAATGCAGCGCTCCGCATCGAGCGTCACGCGCGGGCCCAACTCGACACTCTTCGGCTTCTTCACCTTGTGCTCGAGGAAGCGCGATTGTCCCTGCCCATATTCCACGGAAAACTCCTGCAGGCGGCACTCCCCAGCCTGGTCGCAGATCGGACAATCCAGCGGATGATTGATGAGCAGGAATTCCATCACTCCCTGACGGCATTCGCGCACCATCGGCGAATCCGTGCGCACGCCCATGCCTTCACTGACGTCCTGCGCACAGGAAATCTGCGGGCGTGGAATCCATGCGATCTCCGGCTTGCCGTCCTCCCCAACCACCGGCTTGCGATCCGGAGTCATTTTTGGCATGCCCATTTCCACGAGGCACATGCGGCAATTGCCGGGCGACGAAAGCTTGGCGTGATAGCAATAGCGCGGCACGAACTTGCCCGCTTGAGAACAGGCTTCGATC
>Ga0206924_1099_pt1 | contig 17827 bp, 12 predicted proteins | sample Alteio_BWOrgHeat_61_FD_152947 | JGI IMG/M metagenome (GOLD analysis project Ga0206924, IMG submission 152947) | Enriched cells from forest soil in Barre Woods Harvard Forest LTER site, Petersham, Massachusetts, United States -... | ecosystem: Environmental > Terrestrial > Soil > Temperate forest >...
CAGGGAAACTGAGTAATCACTATCTCAAATATTTTTTTGATTCAACGGGTTTTCAGCAAGTAATTCGTTCTTGGGCCGGAAGCGGCTCAACAAGAGCTTATATTGGTATAACAGATCAACTGCAACTTCCTATAAGTCTTCCATCCATAGATCAGCAACTGCGTATTGCAAACATACTTGGTGCAATGGATGCGAAAATTGTAATCAATCGTAAGAAAATCTCGATTATAGAGGACTTGCTTGATGTCTTGTTTACTTCATGGATTGTTAAATTTAATCAAATCGATCCAGTCAATCAAAATTATGGACCAACGCTGGTGGATAGTCTGAACGAGAGAGCTTCTCCCGAAATCAGCATTGAAAGGGAAAACGGCCCACTTCCCCCTGGATGGGAATTGAAATCATTGGATGATATTGCGGAATTTATCAATGGACTGGCCTTACAAAAATTTCCAGTGCTGGGATCCGACTCTCTTCCAGCAATAAAGATCGCACAGCTGCGTGATGAAGACGTGAGTGATGCCGATCGTGTTGGCACTCAGCTTCCCCCTCAATATCTTGTAAATGATGGTGACTTATTGTTTTCCTGGTCAGGTTCTCTTCTAGTAACATGGTGGTGCGGTGGAAAAGGTGCATTAAACCAACATTTATTTAAGGTTCGATCTGATCACGCTCCTCGATGGCTTTACTATCTGTGGCTTAAACGCCATCTTCCAGAATTTCGAGGCATCGCTTCCTCGAAAGCTACGACGATGGGCCACATTCAAAGGCATCATCTTCATGATGCAAAGGTAAATGTTCCACCAAGATCTCTCATGGAAAAAATCACTCCTCTTCTTGAGCCGTTAATTGATCAGATAATCTCGATAAAAACAGAAAATCGAAGACTTAGAGACGTTCGTGACCTGCTTCTTCCAAAATTGCTCTCGGAAGAAGTGGCTATCCATCTTGTTGAATGACCATGTCACCGATTAACGAAGCCCTTCTGGAAAATTCCTTACTCGGGTGGCTCCGTGACCATCTGGGGTGGTCTGCTCTCCACGGCCCGCACATCGCGCCCGGCGAACCTTCCTCGGAGCGAGACGCGTTCGACATCGTCGCGCTGCTCGGACGCCTTCGATCGAGCTTGGAGCGACTAAATCCCACGGCCAAGCCCGATGCCCTCGATGAAGCCATCAGGACTCTGACCAAGGTCACATCTCCAGAGCTGATTCGGGCCAATCGAGAGTTCCACCGCCTCCTGATCGAGGGCGTTCCCGTCGCAGTGCGTCGTGTCGCCGACGCCAGCCCCGGTCACGTCACACTCGACGTCATCGACTGGGCTCACCCTGAGAACAATGACTTCGTTGCCGTGAACCAGCTTGCCGTCCATGACGGTAACCATCGTCGCCGTGCCGACGTGGTGCTCTACGTGAACGGCCTCCCCCTGGTAGTGATTGAGCTGAAGACGCCTAGTAATTCCACGGCGACCGTCATGGAAGCCTTCCATCAGCTCCAGACCTACCAGCGTGAGTTGCCAGCCCTTTTCCACCACAGTGCCCTTCTGGTGGTCAGTGACGGCATCGAGGCTCGCCTGGGTACCTTGACTACGGACCTGGCCCGGTTCATGCCCTGGAAGACCATAGATGGCAAGGAAACGGCCCCGGGGAGCGACTTGGCCCTTCAGGTACTGGCCAAGGGGGTCTTCGACAAAGCTCGTCTCCTGGATCTGGTCCATCGCTTCGTCGTGTTCGAGGACGATGGTCGCTCTCTGACCAAGAAGGTAGCTGCCTACCACCAGTTCCACGCCGTCAGGAAGGCCGTGGACTGCACCATCACCGCCACGGCGGCGAAGGGTGACCGGCGCATCGGAGTGGTATGGCATACCCAGGGATCGGGCAAGAGCCTGACGATGGCCTTCTATGCCGGGGCGATCATCCAGCACCGCCAGATGGACAACCCGACCCTGGTGGTGCTGACGGATCGGAACGACCTCGATGACCAGCTCTACGGCACCTTCTGCCTCTGTCGTGGTCTCCTCAGGCAAGATCCCCAGCAAGCCACTGACCGGGCTGACCTCAGGAAGCACCTGAGCCGGGCCAGCGGCGGGGTCATCTTTACCACCATCCAGAAGTTCCTGCCCGATTCCCAAGGGGATCGACACCCGCTGCTCTCGGATCGTCGGAACATCGTGGTAATCGCCGATGAAGCCCACCGTAGCCAGTATGACTTCATCGATGGCTTTGCCCGGAACCTCCGGGACGCCCTCCCCAACGCTGCCTTCATTGGCTTCACGGGCACGCCGGTGGAGACGGGCGACAAGAACACCCAGGCAGTATTCGGCGACTACATCGACGTCTATGACATCCAGCAGGCCGTCGATGATGGGGCAACGGTCCGGATCTACTACGAGAGCCGCCTTGCCAAGCTCGACATCAAGGAGAGCGCCCGGCCCAAGGTGGATGCGGCGTTCGAGGAGGTCACCGAAGGGGAGGAGGTCACCACCAAGGAGCGCCTGAAGGGCAAGTGGGCTCGCCTGGAGGCACTGGTTGGTGCCGAGGCACGAGTACGCCAAGTGGCCGATGACCTGGTTACCCACATCGAGCGGCGGTGGGAGGCGCAGGACGGAAAGGCGCTGATCGTGGCCATGAGCCGGCGCATCTGCGTTGAGGTCTACAAGGCCATCACTGCCCTGCGCCCTGCCTGGCACAGCGATGACGATGCCCTGGGTGCCATCAAGGTGGTGATGACCGGATCTGCCAGCGATCATGCGGACTGGCAGAAGCACATCCGCCCAAAGAAGAAGCGCGATGCCATCGCCAAGCGCTTCAAGGACCCGGCTGATCCCCTCAAGCTTGTCATCGTCCGGGACATGTGGTTGACGGGGTTCGACGTGCCTTGCCTTCACACAATGTATTTGGACAAACCCATGCAGGGTCATGGTCTCATGCAGGCCATTGCCCGCGTCAACCGGGTCTTCAAGGACAAGCCAGGTGGCCTGATCGTGGACTACCTCGGCATCGCTGCGCAGCTCAAGGAGGCGCTGTCCACCTACACGGGGAGTGGTGGCAAGGGGCAGCCGACGTTTGACCAGGAAGAGGCCGTAGCGCTCATGCAGGAGCAGTACGAGATCTTGCTCGGCCTGCTGCATGGCTTCGACTTGGAGAAGGTCAGGAAGGGCACGCCCAAGCAGCGGTTGACCCTGCTGCCTGCCGCCATCGACCACGTGCTGGGTCTGGAGGATGGGAAGAAGCGGTACCTGGACACCGTGCTGGCCTTGTCGAAGGCGTACGCCCTGGCAGTACCCCATGAGGACGCCCTGGCCATCCGGGACGATCTTGCCTTCTTCCAGGCTGTCAGAGAGGCCATCCTGAAGCTGGGCACCACCGGGGCAGGTGGCACGAAGACCTCGGAAGACTACGACCACGCGATCCGCCAGATTGTCTCCCAGGCCGTGTCGGCAGGGGGTGTCATCGACATCTATGCCGCAGCCGGGCTCAAGAACCCAGATATCAGCATCCTGAGCGATGAGTTCCTGCGTGAGGTCCAGGGCATTCCACACCGGAACCTTGCCATCGAGCTGCTGGAGCGGCTGCTCGCAGGGGAGGTCAAGAGCCGGGCGAAGACGAACCTGATCCAATCGCGGTCCTTTGCTGACCTGCTTGACCGGGCCATCGTCTCGTATCGCAACCGGGCCATCGAAGCCGTGAAGGTCATTGAGGAGCTGATCGACCTGGCAAAGAAGATTCGAGCAGCCGATCGACGGGGGGAAGACCTTGGATTGACCACCGACGAGGTAGCCTTCTACGACGTATTGGAGGTCAATGACAGCGCGGTGAAAGTGTTGGGGGAGCCAACGCTAAAGATCATCGCCCATGACTTAGTCGAGGCTGTCCGAAACAACGTGACCATCGACTGGACCAGCAAGGAAAGCGTTCGTGCCAAGTTGCGCGTGTTGGTGAAGCGAATCTTGCGGAAGTACGGGTATCCGCCCGACAAGCAGGAGAAGGCGACAGCGACAGTGCTGGAGCAGGCAGAGTTATTGTGCGCGGACTGGGCGAGTTAACGATTCTAAATAATTCCAAAAGGAACCGAATGATCGGAATAATTCTTCATCTCAGTGACCTCCATCTATTTACTGGCAAAGAGCCAGTACTCACACGATGTCCCCAAATTGCAGCGGCGGCCATTGGCCAGTGTCCAGAGGTGGATTTTATTGTAATTCTAATCTCAGGAGATATCACGCAATCTGGCAATAAAAAGGAATTTGCAATTGCGGACTCATTCCTTGCCTTACTAAAGGAATCGATCAACGCTTTGCTCCCAGAGGAAAAACGTTCGAAGCTCCATTTCATAACGGTTCCGGGAAACCACGATTGTGATTTTTCGACAGACACTGCCCTAAGAAAATCGGCAATCGATAGTCTAAAATCAACAAGGGAGTACGATAAATCCCTGTTTGATGAGGCAATTAAAGTCAATGATGGGTACTATAAATTCATGTCGGAAAAAATGGGAATTACAATTGTCGGAAAGGGGAAAATAGTTAGCCAAGTAAAAATTGAATTAAATGATCAGGAAGTTATTTTCCATTGCATCAATTCAGCATGGACATCACAGAAAAAGCAGAATCCAGGAGCACTTTGGCTGCCCATTAACGAAATTGAAAATTCTATGGAACAGGAAAGTAAGAATGTAAAAGAAGGGAAATACAGAACATTCATCACCGTGCTTCATCATCCGTATAATTGGTTTATACCGGAAATAGGACGTAGTCTAAGGAGAAAACTTGAACAGCGATCCGACATCATCATCACCGGACATGAACATGATCATGAGACATACGTACGGGTATCGGAAGATAGGACTTCAACTACGTATATCGAAGGCGACGTTCTATCTGATAGAAATGATTCGGAAATCAGCGGGTTCAATCTCGTCATATTAAATCTTCAGGAAAGAAAACGTCGATCAATTAACTTCCAATGGCAGTCCATTTCGGGTGTTTACGAAGTAAACACATCAGAGCAGCCTTCCTGGTACCTATTTAATAGAATGACCGATTCAATAATAAGTAAATATCGATTAAGCGATGAGTGGTCTCAGAAATTAGATGATGCGGAAATTGGGTTTAAGCACCCAAGAGTTAAGGGACATCTTAGACTTGAACAAATTTATATATATCCAGAACTAGCAACGAGAAAACCAGGGAAAACAGATGAGGAACTGGTCAAAAGTAATTCGGTAATTAACTATTTCATACAAAATAAGCTAGTTGCTTTAATCGGTCCTAAGGGGTCCGGTAAAACAGCGATGTGCAAAACACTTTACAAGGACCTAATATCTCAAGGCATTTTTCCATTACTATTCAGCGGTTCGTTACTAGATGTTATAAAGCAAAATTATATCGATTACATAAAATCAATATCTGCAAAAGCATATTCTAATCAATATAATAGAAAAAAGGAGCCATACTGGTCTATACCATTTAACTCAAGGGCAATCATCGTCGATGATTTCGTATTGAATTCAGAACGAAAGGAGCAGGCAGAATCAATTATCAAATCTCTTAAGGAGTTATTCGATCATATAATAATAACAGGACCCAGTGATCTACTAATAGGTGATTTAATTCAAGATGGTAATGCCGAGACAATTATTAGCTCATTTAATAGAGCTAATATAAAGCACTTTGGCCATCTAATGAGAGGAAGATTAGTTGAACTATGGTATAAGATTGGATTGACAAATGAGGATAACCTAGACCTAGTCGCAGAAAGGGCGCATGACGCGAGTAAATTAATTACTCAAGTGATGAGTAGAGCATTGATACCGCCTTATCCAATGTACATTATTATGATTCTTCAGGCAATTCAGGCGGGGGGATTCGATCCTGTTGGTGAGGTTACCTATGGTCCATTGTATACGCAGCTAATTATGGATGATTTACGTGATGTATACAAAGGGGCATCAGAGATTGACGCAATTATTTCATTTTTATCAATGGTTGCCATTAGGCTTCAAAAGTCAAATCAGGAATCCCTATCTGCCGATGAATTTAATAAATGTATTTCTGAGTACAACAAATTATATAATGACGAATTGATATCAGAACACACTAAGACTGAGTTATCGAAGACTGGAATAATAAAAGTAAGCGAATTTAGTGAAGTTGGATTTTATTATCAATACTATCGATTTTATTTTGTTGCCCATTTCTTATGGAAAAATATTCAGGAAGATGAAGCAAGACAGATAATAAAAGGAATGGCCGAGGATCTATTTAACGAAGAAAATGGAAACACCATCTTGTTCCTATCTTCAATGAGCAATGATAAATTTATTGTTGAGAGCATCTTAAGTGTGTCAGAAAAAATATTTCCAGATAGTCAGCGATATGATTTTTCTAATAAAGAAATGCTGCCAAAAACTTATACTCCTAGTGAGTCCGGAAGATTCCTAGTTGATCCACAGGCGCACAAAACCCACAGAGAAAGGCATCATGCACAACAAGACGAGATGGACGAGATTCACCAAAAAAATCAAATAACTCCTCAACAAGTGAATGAAGTAATTAAACAATTTAATGCATCATTCAAAACTGTTCAAATAATTGGACAAATACTTTCGCACTCATCTGGATCGATAAAGTCCAATGAAAAGGAAAGGATTGCAAAGAGTGGGTACGATCTATCTCTGAGGACGTTAACTACATTCTATAAATTATTAAACGATAAAATGAATGATATTGGAAATAGACTATCTGCCGCCTTCATTGCACTGGGATATAAAGGGAGCGAGGAGGAGAGGAAAAGGTTAGTAAATAGGGTAATCGGCAGTGTCATAGAGTCATTTGCGTTCGGGGTAATTTGTCATTCTTCGGAGTGTTTCGGTCACAACAAACTATCAGTAACCTTGGAGAATCTCTATCCTGAATTAAATAGGACATGCGCTGATGATTTGCTAATACTGGCGATAAAAATCGAAAAGAAGAGACCTTTCCCAAAGGAAATGGCGGTATCCATGTATGAAAAACATAAGGGTAACCCATTTGCAACAGAAATAATTAGGACAATAATTCAACAGCATTTCTATTTACATGAAGTTCCAATTGGTATTATTCAATCTGTTTGCAGCAGAGTTGGCATTGAGGTGCAGGATGTCTCGAAATATCTAAATAGAAATTCCAAGATAGCGGCAAGGTAACATAATTTATCCAATTTATAGATCGTGGTTAGGAAAATGATCGGTGTTGTTATCCTGAAATACGTGGGAATAGATGAAATAATAATCACATAAAATCCTTGTAAACCAGAGGCATGGCATCATCTCCTAGTATTCAATTATAAAATACCACTGATCATTTTCTCGACACCTCGCCCGATAAGCCAACCGCATCAACTCCAGGTGAGGCCAGCTCTTCATGCCACGGCGAGCACCCGCTCCACCTTCACCAGCAGCGGCATCAGCTTCCCTGCCTCTGCCTTCCGCTTCCCCAGTACCCGGCACGCCTTCACGACCCGCGCCAGGCGTCGCACGGCCGTCTCCCAGCTCGTAACCTGGCCATGTGGCCGGGTACCCTTCCCCCGTCCACGAACCTGTCCAGATGGCCGGGAATCGCTTGCCCTGCCCTTGAGCAGGCGGCGGACCTGGCGCTCGGACTTACCGATCACGGAGGCGATCATCGGCCGCAGGAGCTTGATGCCGACCTTGGGGCGCCCTCCCTCGGACTCGATGTAGCCGGCCTTGCGCAGGCGAACGGCCAGCGCCTGGATTTCATGGGGGGTATAGTCGCGGCGCTTCTCGTTCTCGGCGACCTCGATGGCGAGGGCGGCATCGGTCGCCTTGTTGTCGATGGCCATAACGCGGACGGGGACCCGGTTGTCCGGGTGTCTGGAGAGCCAGCCAGTCCGGTCGATGGCGGCCAGGCGGTCAGCAAGGTCGGCGCGCTTGCTCTCCGGCATGCCCTCGAAGAGCTTCTTGAAGAGTGCCTGCCGCTGCTTGACGTTGGCCAGGGCGACCAGGCGACAGGCAGCCCAGCGATGGGCGCCGGCCAGGAGGTGGTTGGACTGGTCGATGGCGACAGGTTCGATGAGCCCGAGGGCGCCAATCGACTCGGCCAAGCCGAGAACGTGCAGGGGGTCTAGAGCACGGGTATCTGCCGATGCTCGTGGACGGATGGCGTTGATGGGGATTGAACGGGTTGAGGACATGGAAGTCTCCTATACCGTTCAGTTTGTGGCAGGTAATGGGGGACGGTCAAGGTTTGTCTGAAAGTAGAGAAAACGATGGGGATCTTGATCAGATCCGCGGTTGCGGAGAGTGCATCTATGAAAATCGTTTTACAATGAACCGTCTTCGTAGAACGGATCCTTGTCCCTGTGGTAGCACGAAACAAGCATATAAATGCTGCATGAGGTCTAGTTATCAACTCATTAAATCACCATCATCAATCACTCCAAAAGGAGCGATGACTAATATATCAAATGACAAGTGTCTTCTTTCATTATCAAATAATTGTTCTCATGATATATCAAGGGAACATTTCATCTCAAAATCGGTGCTTCAGATATATTCAAGTAATGGAGTCACGGTCAACACGAATGGAATATCGTGGACTGATCCAAATGTGTTTACACCGGTTTCTATGAATTCACTAACTGTAAAATCATTATGCGTACGACATAATAATTGCTTATCGTCGCTCGACACAAGCGCAGCTTCGTTCGTGAAAGCAATGAAGGAAATTGATGATGGTTTCAATAGCCAATCGTTTTCATTCAAACATCTACTACTTTCTGGTGAAGATTTTGAAAAATGGGCGATTAAAACAATAATAGGTCTTCATGAATCAGGAAATATCAGGCTTAATGGAATACCAAGCAAACTACCGCAATTGGATTTAATAAAATCGGTTCTATCTGGCTTCAGCCAGCTCCCTGAAGGGTTGGGAATATATTTTATGCCACTGAATGTTCCTGTGGGCAAGGTAATCTATCATTCTAGTAGTATTGATTTCATACCTGCAACTGTCGTGGAAACTGGAGATTTGCATTCAGCAACTATTTTGATAAACGGCATACCATTTCGCTTAGCCCTCACGCCCATCAAGGATAGGATAGCATTTGGAATCTATCATCCACGTTATATCAACTTTAAATCTCTTACTACATCAGCACAAGCTTTAATCGAACTGTGCTGGATGGATCATTCAAATTCATCAGTAATTCTTACGCGTTCTGGATCCTATGATGGCCCATCGCCGTATTGGCCTAACTATCCCAATAAACCGAAATAGAAATATTTTACAAGATAAATATCATTATTAAATATATTACTTCAGGAAGGTTGAATAAACCCTGAATCTAGCATAGCATTGCCAATTTCTTCATGAACAATATCAGGGTGCCTGGGAGAAATCATGAAGCGAGGCGTGGTGATCCAGATCATAGCGTTAACTTTAATCGTTTGGTCACGAGTTATAAGCTGATAGCGATCGCCCTTACTAACCTCGTCTATTTTGATAAGGAACCTTGGCGTCAAAGGAAAGAGGATAATGGTTTTAGCTTTTCTGATTCCTGGATTTCGGCTTGAAAAATTGTCTTTGTTCCACATACATACGGGATCGTCTGAGGTGATAAATCCATCGTTTTCTGACTTCAATATATACCAATTCTTTTTCAGTAGACAATCTGCAACAAAATCAAATGACTTGCTGTTAATGTAATGAACAAATGACCATTGATCATCATTCTCATCGGCATTGGTAATATCATCCCACAATTTTCTTGTGACAATCGTCTCCTTGCCTCCGATAACAATCTTTGCAATCGGAACACCATGCTGATCGGTTGGACATGAAGACAATAATTTCATGACATCTTGTCTAAACTTAATATGCAATTCTCAGCTCAATGGATTTCTTGACATTTGAATGGCCATGAATCGGGCTAGATTCAATCGAGTATCTGGAGAATCAATATTAGGAGGCTTATCACTATTCCGCATCTTTGCCCACCATTGAGAGTATAAACCCTCAAGACCGGCAAGCCTCTTTTCCAATGCGGGATCTTGGCCATTTTCAGAATCAACGGAATACAGATTCGTCTCGACAGCGACATTACGAATCGTTGTTTTAAAAGTTGACCTGGATTCCCTTCTATAGATCCAGACGTGGCCAGGATCTTCTGGGACGGAAAAGTAACCCAAGTAGAACTGTGGAACCCAATGATGTCGTTTTGGTTGATTCATAAGCATGAGCGATATTGAAAGGATGCCATTGACCGGCTAATCCCCCGCCTGCACCTTTATCGGATCACCGGCGAGGTCACGCACGCCCTGGACATACTCCGCCTCGAACTACTCCCTGAAAATCGCAGCGGTCCTACCCGTAGGCCATTCCTCGACCACATCCGTCACGAATGACAGCAGCTCGACGAAGGCGTAGTCGAAGTGCTCGTCGAGAAAGCTTGTTGACCTCGGCCATCGGGTAGACCTCTGGGTCGTAGCCCTCCGGCAGCCAGTCCAGGATCTCCTGGTGCTCCTCGTGCTCAGGATCTGCCCACGCCTTGAGTTTTTCCGCGTACCCCCATGAGCCACCACAGTCCTCGGGAGGGCAGGCACGCTCTCCAGCCAGGACCTTCGGCGCCGTGCACCGCTTGGGGCGGATGGCCTTGAGCGTGATCAGATGCGACCAACCATCGCCGAGGTCGTAGAGGTAGGACAGGCTCTGGTTGGGGCGCTTGAGCAGGTCCTCCAAAATGAAGTCGGCCTCGTCAAAGACCTTGGGACCGTAGTCGTCAGCCTCGGGATTAGGAGGGGCGAAGCGTCGAGCACCCTTTCCGAATTCATGCAGGTGTGAATTGGTCCAGCCCATGACGATCTGGACGACGTAGTTGAGGTCATCGAGGCCGATGTACCCTGGCACGATGAACGTGCGCCAGATCGGCGGCGTGATGTCGGCGAGCTGAATACGCAGCTCGTAAGTGACGTCAGCGTCGGGGTCAGGGACGGACTTGGGCATGGCGGCAGGGTAGGGAATGGTAGTACATGACAAGATGCCGTCTGGGGACCCATGGACGGGTCAGGTTGGTTCAGGTGGTGAAGACCCGTGACCTTGAGAGAGCAGGCCGACCAGATGCAGACGTTGGTCACTCCATCGTAGTGGTGCTGAGGTTGACGATGTCAGCTCTTGAAATCAGTGATCTTGTTCTACGTGCCAACCCATGATACCTCCCGGCACAATGCCGGTGCCGATTCCGATCAATATGGCGATCCATGACAGATCATGGTAGAAGATGAGCATCTGCAGCGCGGTATAAACTATGCCGACACAACAACCGATGGCAGCACCGCCCACAACCGAACTTGCATATTTGGAAACCAGGTATCCCAGAGGAACACCAAAGACAACTCCAAAGATAACATTGATAAGGAGTTGCGTGGGTAAGAGGCTCGATGGAAATCCGAATACTGTAGGTAGCCCGAAGCAGAGTATGGCCCCGGTGATCATGTGACTGCGAAGACGATTTCGCTGACGAAATCGACGGATGGTTTCCTGATTCTGCTCTTCGGTGATTCCAACGAGGGACGTACCACATGATATACACCGTGGGACGTCCTTCTGATTATTAGTAAAACATTTAGGACAGGAAATCATCGGAAGAGCCCTTTAATGCGGGAATCGGTAGCCACGACTTGATAATCGATCAACGCGCTATTGTTATGATTTCATTCCCTCAGCTCCGAGGAGCTTGAGCGAGATCGATCCACCAACACCGATCAGCTCTTCCAGGGCCAAGTCGATATCATTGCTGGTGACCACCGCCCCGGCCTTCCGCAGCTCTGCACAGAGTGACGCCCGGCGGAGGAGTTCCTTGATGAAGGCGGCCGAAGCACCATCCGTTCGGCGAACGATTTCCGATGTTGTAACTTCGTCGATTGAGGCACCCTTGCCATAGAGGGCGAGGAGCCGTTGACGGCAGGCGGCGTCAGGCAATGGAATCAGGATCGCCTGATCTACACGCCCTGGCCGACTTGCAATTGCCGGCTCAATGTCATCGGGTCGATTGGTCGTGAGAATGAAGGTGATCTGTGCGTCTTCTCGAAGACCATCCATCTCATTGAGCAGCTTATTCAACAAACTTTCTGTGCCTGGCGTCGATTGCCGGCTTCGTTCACGGGCGATCAGATCAACGTCCTCAATCACGACCAGTGAGGGCTGGAGTAAACGGGCCAGCGTCATGTATTCATCGAGAAAGACGACTTGCTCTGACGAGATGAGCAGAACCGTGTGGCCGGGCATGGCTCCTGAGAGCCAGCGGATGCAATGGGTCTTGCCAGTGCCAGGGGGGCCATGGAACAGGACGCCTTTACGGGCCGATTGGCCACGTGCTGCCAGGGCTGCGGCATTGCGCGCATGGTCGATCACGTTGCGCTCGACGGCCTTCAGGGTGACCTCGGGCAGGATGAGCGCATCACGTGCCACGGGAGAGAGCCTGTGCACGGTGATCGCAGCAGACGGCTGGGAAGGACCACATCCCGACGCCCCCAGCGACAAGACCTTGCCACGGTAGCAGGATGACGTGGTGATGGTCGAGTCCACCGATGCGAAGAAACGCTCGACTATCGGAGATGCCGCCAGCTCTGGTGGCACCGCGAGTGAGAGCATCCATCCCGATTTCTGACCGAATGTTGCCACCGGGGCATATAGCAGAGCAATCTTCTTCCCGTCCAGTTCGGCCAACCACAGGGTTTCCCCATCGAGTACAGCCAGTCTCTTGTCATCGCCGATATCGATGCTGCCCCAGATGAGCTGACCGAGATGAGCGCCGGAATGCTCATCGTGTGCGAGCACTTTCGACATAGTCATAGATTGATGACTGTATCGGGTGATCAGACCGTGCTGCCTCATCAGTCGCATTGTCTTAGGAAGTTAGTTATTGATGAACCGCTGCAAGTCGGCCTGCGCTCGGAGCGGGTACGAGCGTTCAACCGACACCAGCCGGGCCAACTGACCGCCGACATGCATGTCGATGGCGTCCGCTGCCATGGTGATCTTGCGTTGATACCTGGTCTTGACCTCAGGGATCATCCACACGACGGCCGCTGCAACCGAGACCATGGCAAGGACGAAGACGGACAGCGATAGGAGGGTCAGCATCAGGTCCAGTGTGCGGCAGGTCCAATTCCAGCAACAGAAAGGAAGTGGTTGCCGGGTTAGAATTGCATCACATGGAACACCCATTGGGGATCGGTCACGAAGGACAATTTCAGTTGCCGAGGCATTCTCATTGATGGCTGACATGCGACGGCGATTGGCGGAGGAAGGAGATCAGTCCTCCCGAATCAAATTGCCGCTGTAACGATGCTGAAGATCATCCACAGCAGTTTGATTCGGGAGGGCAAGGTAGAGAACGTATCTTCTCCGAGAACTACTTCAGACAACGCCTTCAAATTCGCCGTTGTTCTGCTTACCAGTCTCGGGGGTGAAATAGATCAGGCGCGCGATGACCTGCTGGTCGGTCAACTGGCACGTGAAGTCCTTGAGCGGATGTTCGGGCATGCGCCGATTGGAGCGCTTCATGAAAGCTTCGAGTGCTGTTGCAGTGTAGACGTCATAGGGGTTGTTGGGGTTTTCAGCGATGATCATAGCAATTCTTTCTGAATAATGCTCAGTGCCTGGCGGCTAATGAGCGGTGGTGATTGAGAGCGAACGGAACGAGATTTTCTGTTCTGGAGTCAGGGATGGCTGGCGGCGGAGAGGAGCTGAGTGTTGAGCGAACGGGTAGGGGAAGAGTGGTCAGGGCGAGGAGGTTGTGGGTGGCGTCGATGTGCTGGCATTCGGCATGCGCATGAGGTCCTCGATCTGGCAGCGGCTGATCAAGTACCGACGACCGATGCGAACCGAATTCAACTTTCCTTCGTGGATCCAGATCAAGATCGTACGGGTAGACAGGCGCAGGAAGGCTGCAGCTTCACTGGTCGTCAGCATGGTCGCGCGATTGATCATGAGGATCCTCTTGGTGTCTATGTACTGCATCGAGATGAAGATTCCTGATGTAGGGGTGGTTTTCAGCTTTCAGGCACAGCAGGGTTCAACCCCGCAGTCATGAGTGAGCTGGGGACGATGGACTGTAGTTCGAGGTCTGGCATCGGCTGGGGTGTAGTCAGGGTGACGAGCTGATGCACCAGGACGAGAATGAACCTCGCCGGGATTGGAGGTCGAGGTCGATGGAGGCCGGACAGTAGAAGGAGGTAGTAGGCGCAAGACACGACCGGGGTGGTAGAATTATCTGACGGTGGCCGGGAAATGGTGATGCCGAAGCAAGTCAGGCGCCTCAGGCACAGCCTGCTCCTTGCCCGTAGGCGCTATGCAGGAAATTCCTGAATCTAAATCCACTAGCCAGGGTGCCGTCTATCAGACATAACCGATATGTCGAAACTACGCTGACTAGTACGCCTTGTGGCTATAAATAATTCCTAAGGAGTTGATAATCAAATTGACTCGGCTCATGGAAAATAGGGTGTTTTGATCTACTTGAGAACTGATTTCATCAAGCAACGTCTCGACTGGCAGTTCCTGAACGGCAGCCCCGGGTGTGGTCAGGACACTTCTGTTGAGAATGACGAGCTGGACGGGGGATAGAAATAGCTAAGCGTCTAGCATGAAATCGAGATTGATAGTCTGAGTCAGTAACTAACAGTTCTAACAGTTTTCTAACAGTACGGTTTGGTCTAAGTCCTGATGACATAAGGACCTAACAATCTAACAAATCTAACAGACAAAATATAGTACGTGTTCAATTTATTATTCATGGAATCCTAGAGCCACGATTCAATGGAGTCCCTCTGGTTGAAAAGAACGTGTAAGAACTGTTAGATTGTTAGATGCTGATCAAGCAACGACTTACAGCAAGAAATGCTGTTAGATTTCTGTAAGACCGTCGATTTTTCGTTAGACGGTCGAGCATGTGTCGGTTCTCAGTGGGCTCCGCACCCGTCCCGCTTCAGGCGGTCAAGCCAGGATCGAGTCCAGGAGCGTGTAGACCCGCTTCGTCCCATGTGCTCCGAGGTGTACTGTCGCTGATTGTGGGCTCGTCATGAAGCCACGACCGCACAGCACGTCTGCTACCCGTTTCCAGCCAAACCCTGCGGCAAATATAGTTTTGAAAGCCTCGGGAGTCACATGCCACTCGTTCGTGGATGGATCCCGATACCCATACTTCTTCAGAGGCACTGCCGGGCACGTCGTGAGCGCGAAGCAGTGTTGGTCTCGCTCCAGAAGCAGGCGGCATTGCGCGATGATCTTCTCATCCTCGGCAGGACCGTTCGTGCCGCGATGATCCAGCCAGTCCTTGAAGCAACGACCAATGGCTTGCCAGACCTGATCGATGGCTGCGTTCCATCCAGTGACGCCGCTCCTGGTCGCAAGCACGCCTGCCGTGGCTACGGCAGCAAAGTGACCAGCGGCACGCACAACCTGTCCATCGGCCAACGGCGGCAAGAAGTCATTCATAAACTGCTTGCTCAGTTCATCATGGGTCGATTGAACAAGAGCCCTGTTCTGACTCAACCACCGGATGTACTCGATTCCAATGGCGCCATAGTTCTTCGTACAGACCTGTTTGAGATGATTGGCGAAGGCAGCGCCATCGGCGAACCCATGGAGATCCTCGAAGACGCCATGAGCCCCAGGGATGTCGGCAACGATTTCAAGGAGCCGCAGTTCCTGGCCGGCGTTCGTCTTCTTTCCAACGGAACGAAGCATGTCGCTGATGCCCTGCTCGCCATTGCTGAGGACCACGATGCGCCACGTCTGCGTTGGACGGAGACTGGTGTTCGCATTCATCCGGATCTTTCCACCAGACATCAACGAGTAGGCACAGCGGCCGATCTCATGCTCATTGGCGAGATTGATTTCATCAAGGGTGAGTACCTGGTCATTGTGCTGTACGCAGGTGCCCTCCAACGCATTGGCCGTCTGGGACCAGGAAATGGGCTCAAGGATCTTCCGGGGATCCTTCCAACTTCCGAAAATTGAACAGGGTACGAAGAGGGTGGTCGATTTACCCTTTGAGCTTCCGCCAATGAGATGAACACCAAATGATTCGTGGTCGATGATTTCCAGTGTCGGCGAAGCGAACCCCAGGCACGCTGCAAGCAGGAGGCGGCTATTCCCAGGGCAGAGCGAGCCAACCTCGGACTTCCAACTTGCAACATCCCCGGAAATGCGGCGCTTCGCGCAGGTGAACTTCGACTGCAGGTAGAGCTGGTCGGCGCCAGGTGGGCCAATAATGGTTCCAGCCTCATCGTTCATGACATAGCAGTTGTCATGCCATCCTACCTGTTCGACGATCCGAACAGCCGCGATTTTCCCGTTGATCTGAGACTGGATGTATTTGAACAGAAGAGACCGGATGGCCACTGAATCACCACCAAGAAGCCCTTGGTGGGCGAGGGTGCTCCACACCGTCGTGAAATCACTTACCATGGCCTCCATCGGAATACACTGCTTGTGCTTCATCTTGTCGCAGTCTAACCATTCGATCTGGACGCCGTGGTTATCTCCGTCATGGCTGCGAGTGCGAGCGACCACAGAGAATGATGAAGCGAGACGAGTCGAGTTCCCCTTCTGGTCGGTGTGGTAGATCCATCCTTCCGTGTCCTGACTGAAACCTGTGGCAATGTGCTTCTTATTCTTTTGTGCCTTGGCCTTCCTACATGCAGTGGTAATCGCCGCGCGCAACTTGGGCGACTTCGATGACACATGCATGCACGCTACGTCGATCGCGTCCTCATCGAGGAGCGCAAGCATGGCTGCGCTCCGAACGATCAGCTCAGGGCTCTTGGTTGACAAGGTTTCAGCGATGCGACCTACAACCTTGTCCAGCTCGGATTCGGTACTGATCTTGTCCTTGTTCTTGGTCATCGCATCCGTGATGATCTTGAGGTCACCAGAATCGATGGCGATGTTGATCAATGCCAGGGCGGCACGTTCCACATCGGGGGAGACGGTAGTTGATCCTGGTGTCGGTGAGGCATTGGCTGAAGCCAGCGGGCCAGGAATGGCAACGTCGGGAGTTGGTGCCGGCGCGCTCATGATCTCCTGGACGCGGGCAGCGAGAGAACCCCCGCTGTCACCATCGTTCTGAGAGGGTCTGGGATCAGGCACACAGGCTCCTGGCTCGTTAATTGAGCTGAAAGAAGAACAGACTGTGTGTATGTAGCCCCGGTAACGCTAAAGAACCTCAAGCAGTAGCTGCTTGAGCCATTCTGGCGATAGTTTTTCTTCTAGTCCATTGGCCAGATCCCACTTACGAGGCAGCCGCCCATGGCCCCGGCGGCGCTCGATGCTGTCTGGGGGGATAACCACGACCTTACGAACGATGGGTCGGAGCAGGCGCTCCAGCTTCGCCATGGCTGAAAGACCGTCCTCGTCGTTGTCGGGGATGCACACTACCACGCGGCCCTGCAATGGCATGAGATCCGTCTTCGGCTGAGACCGGGCACCATGCATGCAGGTGGTGGCGATCCAGCCATGCGGAGCCAACAGCGATGCTGCGTCTGCGGACTTCTCACCTTCAACGATGATCACTGGAGCATGGGGGCACGCTGTCAACTGGTCCAGATTGTACAGCGGCAGACGACCTGGAGGATCTCTGATTTGCCATTGAATGTTCGATTCATTGCCCCTCATCCATGAGGTCCACGGTCGATAGGTTTTACTCCCGTCCAGAAGCTTATAGCGCACGATGACGGCCAACCATTCTCCGAGCGGTCCTTTGTATCCCCATGCATCCACGGGCATGCTGATTTCCTTCAGTGCAATGTCATCACGGAAAATGAC
>Ga0206924_1084_pt2 | contig 17495 bp, 12 predicted proteins | sample Alteio_BWOrgHeat_61_FD_152947 | JGI IMG/M metagenome (GOLD analysis project Ga0206924, IMG submission 152947) | Enriched cells from forest soil in Barre Woods Harvard Forest LTER site, Petersham, Massachusetts, United States -... | ecosystem: Environmental > Terrestrial > Soil > Temperate forest >...
ACGGTGCACTTCCCTGGCGGGAAAAATTTCGCGCATTCCTCGAAGCCGAGCAGGACGCGCGTGACGATGCGTCCGTTCAGCTTGTTCGACTTGCCGGGGATGGCATTCGATTCGTGGACGAAGGTCGGGATTTTCCGCGAACGCCCGGCGAGCAACGGGGCGGTGGAGGTGAAGCCGCCCATACCCAGCACAGCTTGAGGCTGGAAGTCGCGGTAGAGCGCTTTCACCTGGGCGAGACCGGCGCGGAATTTCAGCGCGAACTTCAAGATGGCGAGCGGATTTTTGCTTTGCAGTCCCACGCCGGGGACCCGTTCGATGCGGAAGTCACTGCGGCCTTGCGTCGCCAGGGCATCGATCTCCTTTTCCGAGATGATGAGCATCACCCGATGCCCGCGGGCGATCAGCACTTCCCCCACGGCCAGGCCGGGAAACAAGTGTCCGCCTGTGCCTCCGGCAGCGATGACGAAATTCATACGCTAAAGGCGCACGACGCGCCGGGCATTGCGCGTGCGAGCGCGCATGATGACGTTGTTTTTTTGCTCATCGCGTTCATTGAGACCCTGTCGATAAATATTGATGAGGATACCTACGCCGAGCAGGCAGAAAACGAGATTCGAACCACCGTAGCTGATGAACGGCAGCGGCAGGCCCTTGTTCGGGAGGAGCGCCGTGGTCACACCAATATTCACCGCCGCTTGCAAGGCGATGATCGTGACGATGCCGAAGCCGAGCAGCATGCCGAAACGATCGCGGGCGCGCATGGCGATGATCGCCCCGGAGAAAATGAAGACGATAAAAGTGAAGACGATGGCCAGTGTGATCCGCAGGCCCAACTCTTCGCCGATCACGGGAAAGATAAAGTCGGTGTGGGCAAAGGGAAGATACATCATTTTCTGCCGCCCGTTGCCGAGGCCCAACCCCTCCACGCCACCGGAGCCGAGGGCGATGAGACCCTGCACCGTCTGGTACGCTTCCTTGGGATATTTGTCCGGATACATGAACGCCATCATGCGCCCAACCCGGTCGGGCATTTTCAAGGCGACGATCATCAGACTGGCCAGACCGAAGGCCACCGTGGGCAGCAGATAGGCCAGGCGCGTGCCGGCGATGAACATGAGCAGGAAAGTCGTGGAGCCGATGAGCGCCGTCGTGCCCATGTCCACTTCCGGAGCAATCAGGGCCATGAGAATCCCGGCGGCGGAGAGCGGCGCAACAAAGCCCCGCCAAAACTGCCGCGCGTAGTTTTCATCGCGTGCAAACCACCACGCCACCGCGGTGATGGCGGCGAGCTTGGCAAATTCCGAGGGCTGAAAAGTGAAGCCGATATTGATCCAGCGGCGCGAACCATTGATGCGGTGGCAGATGTGCGGCACGAAACAGAGCGCGAGCAAAAACACCGAGAGGGCGAACCAAATCCACCACGTCTTCTCCAGCAGATGGTAGTCGAGTCCCGCCGCGATGGCACAGACCACCACGCCGATGCCCAGCCAGACCACCTGGCGCTTGAGCAGGAACATGGCATTCCCGTGCGCTTCCGGCGCGTAGGCCGAAGTGCTCGACAGCATGACGATGCCGAGCGCGATCAACCCAATGACCGTGACGACTAGAAGATAGACACTGGTGCGGTGCGCGTTCAACGGCTCAGCTATTGCGCGGTGGCACTTTCAGGGTCTGGCCCAATTGCAGTTTTTTGGGATCGGTAATCTTGTTCGCCTTGAGCAACTCCTCGGCAGTCAGCCCAAATTTGTGGGCGATCGAAGTGGGCGTGTCGCCTTTCTTCACGGTGTAGAATCCCGGTGTGGTCGTGGTCGGCGGCACATCGGCCTGTTTGGGCAACGCTTCCGCCTTGTGGGTGTCCGCGGTCTTCGGCGCGGCCTTGGTCGCGGGAATGTTGAGCATCTCGCCGGGTTTCAAGACGGCGCCGTCCTTGAGGTGGTTTGCCTCCATGATGGCCGCCGGGGTTACGCTATAGGCGAAAGCGATCTTGGTGAGGTTATCACCGGCTTTGACTTGATATTGTTTACCGGAGGTGGACGTGTTGGTCGTGGCGGCGGGCGCCGGGGCTGGGTCGGCCGTGTGGGCGGGTGCGGCAGTCTGATGGACAGTGGCTGGCGCGCTCGGAGTTGCATCGTTTTGCGCCACGGTCTTGCTCACCGCCGGTGCAGTCTTGCTTGCGGCGGGTGTGGTCTGCTCCACCGGAGTCGTCGTGACTTCGCGCTCTTTGCGCGAGGCCTTGATGCTGTTGAAAGCATAGATGCCGCCCACGGCGACGATGTGCAAAATGAGCACGACGACAAACGCGCTCGAGAGCTTGGTCGTCGGTTCTTCCTCATCGTAGTCGTCCATGGCCGGACGCGCGGCGCGCGCGGTGGCTTGCAAACGCTTCTTCGGACGCGGGGTGAGCACGGCGGAGATTTTGCTGAGGAATTTAGGTGTTTTCATATTAGGCGGGCAGAGCTTGGACCAGGGCGCGGAACTGATTTCCGCGGTCGGCGTAGTTTTTAAACATGTCGAACGAGGAAGTACCAGGACTGAAAAGGACGACGTCACCGGGCTGGGTGAGGCCGTGGGCGAGGCTCACGGCTTTTTCCAGGGACCAGCCGGCGTTGGAGACAGGGAGCCGGGATTTCCAGATGGCCTCGATGCGGTCGGCCATTTCGCCGAGCACCACCACGGCGCGGCAACGCGCGGCGACGAGTTCGGTGAGCAGATCGTATTCGAAACCCTTGTCCTTGCCGCCGGCGATCAGGATCACCGGGCGCGTTTCGGAGTGCAGGGCCTTTTCCACCGAATCCGGGTTCGTGCCCTTGGAATCGTTGACCCACTCCACGCCATTTACCGTGCGCAGGATTTCGCAGCGATGCGGGAGCGGCTTGTATTCGCGGAGCGGCGGAACCATCTGCGCGAAACTGAGCCCGCGCACAAAGCCGACACCGAGTGTGGCCATGAGATTCTCCGCATTGTGCGAGCCGCGGAGATTTGTTTCGGCCATGGCCAGCACGCGCTCGCCGCGGAAGTAGATGACGCCTTCACGCATTTCAAAATCCGCGCCCGTCACATACGCGCTGAAGGTGATCTTCTTCGCCTTCAACTCCGGGAGCTTGTCGCGGAAATTGATGACCGTCCAATCATCGGAAGTCTGGTTTTCGAAGATGCGGATTTTCGCCGCGTAGTACTCGTCCATCGAGCGATAGCGATCGAGATGGTCCGGCGCGAAACCGAGCCAGACGGAGGTGCCGCAGCGGAAGCGGCGGATCGTTTCAAGCTGGAACGAGCTGATCTCCACGGTCATCACGTCGAGATCCTTGCTCTGCCGCACCTTGGCGGAAAATGCGGGTCCGATATTGCCGCAGGCCACGGTCTTCACCCCGCAGGCGAGGAGCATTTTTTCCACGAGTTGCGTGGTCGTCGTTTTGCCGTTCGTCCCGGTGATGCCGATGATGGGGCATTGGCACATCTCGAAGGCCAATTCCAGCTCGCCGATCATTTCGATGCGGCGCTGGATGAAATTCTGGACCAGCGGCACCGCCGGGTCGATGCCAGGGCTGAGGATCACGGCGTCGTAGCGGCCATGCAGGCTCTCGTGCTCGGCGGCGAGGCCGGCGATGAGGCGGATGCCGCGCGTCCCCAGCGCGTCGATTTTCTTGCGCAGTTTGTTTTCTTCCGCGGTGTCGAGAATCGTTACCATGGCATTTTCCTCCTGCAACAGGACGGCTGCGGATTCACCGCTTTCACCTGCGCCGAGCACGGCGATGGACTGGTTTGCGTAGGGCACATTCAACGGAGTTTGAGGGTGGCGAGGCCGAGAAAGGCGAACATGATCGACAGGATCCAGAAACGGACGATGACGGTGTTTTCCTTCCAGCCCTTGAGTTCGAAGTGATGATGCAACGGAGACATCAGGAACACGCGGCGGCCCTCGCCGTAGCGCTTCTTGGTGATCTTGAACCAGGTCCGCTGGATGAGCACCGAGACGGCTTCGATGACGAACACGCCGCCCACGACGACGAGAAGCATTTCCTGTTTCGTGCAAATCGCGGTGACGCCGAGCATGCCGCCGATGGCGAGCGAACCGGTATCGCCCATGAAGACTTTGGCCGGGTGGCAATTGAACCAGAGGAAGCCGAACGAAGCGCCGACCAGCGCCATGCAGATGACCGTCAGTTCGCCCGCGAAAGGATAGAACGGAATCTGCAGATAGGACGCGATGCCGATATGCCCGCAAACATAGGAGAGGATCGCGTAGGCGAAGGCCGCCGTGCAGGTGCAGCCCGCGGCGAGTCCATCAAGGCCGTCGGTGAGATTCACCGCATTCGAGGCGCCCACAATCACGAGGGAGAAAAAGCCGAGCGTGCCGATGAGCCCGAGATTGCTGATCACCGGTCCCTTGTAGAAAGGAATGTAGACCGCCCGCGCCTGCACTTCGGCGGCGGGATTCATGAGGAAAAAGGCCGTGACGATCACCGCCAGGATGGCCTGGGAGATGAGTTTCGTTTTCTCGCTGACCCCGGCGGAGTTCTTTTTGCTGACCTTGAGGTAGTCGTCCCAAAACCCGAGGCCGCCGCAATAGAGGAGCGTAAAGATCAGCAGCCAGACGGCAGAGTTGTCGGGCCGCGCCCAGATGAGTGACGAGATAATGACCGCCCCGAGCATGAGCACGCCGCCCATGGTGGGTGTGCCGGCTTTGGCGCCGTGCAACTCGAAGAGCTTGTTCACTTCCTCTTTCGTCCGGATGGGCTGGCCGAGTTTCAGCGAGATCAGCCGGCGGATCGTCCAATTTCCGCACATCAACGAGAGCAGAAAGGCGGTCAGCGCCGCACCGAGCGCGCGCAGCGTGATGTACTGGAAGACGTTCAGCGCGCGGAAGAAATCCTGATGCGGATAAAGCTGCGAAAGATTGTAGAGGTAATAGATCATTGCGCGAGACCCTCCACGATGCGTTCCATGCGGGCGGAACGACTCCCCTTGATGAGGACGAGATCGCCGGGCCGGGCGAGATCGCGCAGCACTTTGGTGGCTTCTTCCGTGGACTCGACGCGCACGACCTTCTCCACGCCACCGCGCCAGGCGGCATCGGTGATCCACTGCGCTTCCTCTCCGACGCCGATGACGCTGTCGACATGCGCTTTGGCGGCCGCTTCGCCGACGAGGCGGTGGCCATTTTCAGCTTCCGCGCCCAACTCGCCCATGCGGCCGAGCACAGCGATTCGGCGGCCGACTGCAGGCATGCTGGCGAGCGTGCGCAGCGCGGCGGCTACGGAATCAGGGTTCGCATTGTAAGTATCGTCAAGAATGTGGATGCCGCGGATGAGCTTTTGTTCGAGGCGGCCCTTGGTGAGGCGCAGCTTGGTCAGACCGGCGGCGGCCTCCTCGAGCGAAAGGCCGAAGACCCGGCCCGCGGCCACGGCGAGGACGGCGTTGCGCACCATGTGCTCGCCGGGGACGGAGAGTTCCGCCTCGGCGGTTTTGCCATCGGCCTGAAGCCTGAATTTCGTGCCGCCGGGATGGGCGTGGAGATCGGTGGCCATGACTTCTCCCTGATCGATACCCGCCAGCACCACGTCGGCCTTGGTGCGTTCGGCGATGGAGGCGGAGAAATCGTCGTGCGCGCTCAGAATGAGTGTCCCGCTGGGCGGGAGCGCCTCGGCGAGCATGCCTTTTTCCTTGGCGATATTTTCGCGGCTGCCCATGAACTCGATGTGGGCCATGCCGATGTTGGTGATGATGCCCACTTCGGGTGCGGCCATCGCGGCAAGCGGCGCAATCTCTCCGGCGTGGTTCATCCCCATCTCAAAGACGCCGACCTGGTCGGTGCCGCGTGCCCGCAGAAGGGTGAGCGGAACTCCGATGTGATTGTTGAGGTTGCCCTCCGTTTTGCTGACCTGAAAATTCTCGCCCAGCACGGCGGCGGTAAGATCTTTCGTGCTCGTCTTGCCGTTGCTGCCCGTGAGACCGATGACCTGGAGATCAAGGCTGCGCCGGTATTCCGCGGCCAGACGTTGCAAAGCTTGCAAGGTATCCTTGACTCGGACGACAGCGAAACCGGCGGGCAATTCCGCGGGAAACTCTTCGACGATCGCCCCGGCGGCCCCGCGCTTGGCCGCCTCGGCCACGAACGTGTGACCGTCGAAATTGTCACCGCGCAGGGCGACGAACAGATCGCCCGCCTTGAGGGAGCGCGAATCGGTGCACACCGTGGTGACGGTGCCCCGGGAGTCACCGGCCTCCAGCCGGCCATCGGACCATTGGGCGATCTTTTCAAAAGAGGTGGCGTCCATGGGTCAGTCGTTGCTTCTGCTGGCGAGCGCCTCGCGGGCGACTGCAGAGTCGTCGAAGGGCGCGGTGTGATCGGCAAATTCCTGGTAGGTCTCGTGGCCTTTGCCCGCGATGAGGATGATGTCGCGTGGCTGGGCCATTTCCACGGCCTTGAAGATCGCGGCGCGGCGGTCGATGATGACTTCGTAGTTCCCGCGCTTCATGCCGGGCTTGATGTCCTCGATGATATCCTCCGGCGTTTCTTTCCGCGGATTGTCCGACGTGACAATGGCAAAATCCGCGTGCTGGTCGACCACGCTGCCCATCCGGGGACGCTTGGTTTTATCCCGGTTTCCGCCGCATCCGAAGACGACAATCAATCGCGCGGGATTCAATTCGCGGCAGGTCTTGATGACGTTGAGCAATGCGTCGTCGGTGTGGGCGTAGTCCACGAAAATGCGGAACTGGCGCTGTGCGGGCACGGCTTCCAGGCGGCCGGGCACGGCATTGGCGGTGGCCAGGGCCAGGACGCTGGCCCGGACATCGACACCCATCGCGCTGGCTGCGGCCACTGCGGCCAGTGAGTTATAGACGTTGAATTGTCCGATGAGCGGCAGGCGGACGAGATAGTTCCGGCCCAGCGCGTCGAGCTGATAGCTGGTGCCATGAAAGTCAATGCGCACATTGCTGGCGCGGAAATCCGCGTGGACGCCGACCCCATAGGTGGTGACCGGGATTTCCTTCTCGAAACGCTGCACGAGCTGCGCGCCGTAGCGATCATCGAGATTGATCACCGCCTTGGCTTTTTTCTTTTTGTCCTGCTTGGAAAGCCCGCTGAACAGCCGCGCCTTGGCCTCGAAATAGGCCTCCATCGTCTTGTGATAGTCCAGATGGTCCTGCGTGAGATTGGTGAAAACGGCCACGTCGAATTCCACACCGCGCACCCGCGCCTGCATGAGCGCGTGGGAAGACACTTCCATCACCGCCGCCTTGCAACCGGCGGAACGCATCTGCCAGAGCAGATCGTGCACGTCGAGCGACTCGGGCGTGGTGCGCGAGGCGGGGAGGATACGCTCGCCCACTTCGTAGCGCACGGTGCCGATCAAGCCGCAACGTACCTGGGCCGCTTCGCAAATGTGTTTGATCAGAAATGCCGTGGTCGTTTTGCCGTTCGTTCCCGTGACGCCGGCGACCTTCAAGCCCCGTGCCGGGTGCTGGAAGAAAGCCGCCGCCAGGTCCGCCATGGCGTCTCGCGCATCGGCCACGGTGATATTCGTGGCGCGCGTTTTGATCTGCGCGTCTTCGCTCACGATCGCCTCCGCGCCCGCGGCCACGGCTTTTTCGATGAAAAGGGATCCATCCACTTTCTCGCCTTTGAGGGCAAAGAACAGCGTGCCCGGCTTGACCCGCCGCGAATCGTAGGTCAGGCCGGTGATCTCACGATCCGTCGAACCATCGACCTTGACCGTCTTAATCTGGGAAAGGAGTGCGCTCAGTTTCATTGATCGCGAAAATCCGTGGCCAGAACAGCGCCCGTGGGCACTTCCGGGGAAGGCGTCAAGCCGAGGTAGCGGGCTGCTTTTTCACCAATGCGCGAGAAAATCGGCGCGGCCACCATGCCGCCGTAGTTCTTGTCGTGGGTCACTTGGGCGTCGTCGAGCAGGACGAGCGCGACGAAGGCCGGATCGTCGGCGGGCATGAAGCCCACGAAGGAAACCACATAGTGCTCGTGGCTGTAATGGCCGTCGGCATCGAGCTTTTGCGCCGTGCCCGTTTTTCCGGCCACTTTATAGCCCGCGACATGCGCGAGCGCCGCTGTGCCTTTCGGCCCGACCACGTCCACCAGCGCTTCCCGCACCGCGTCCGTGGCCTGCTTCGATGCGACCACCCGCACTTCCTGCGGCGGAAATTGCGTGACGGAATGGCCTTGATCGTCGGTCACGTCGTGAATGATCTGCGGCATCATCAGATGCCCGCCATTGGCGATCGCGGACATCGCGGTCACCACTTGCAGCGGCGTGGCGGCCACTTCCTGCCCCATGGGCATGCGCGTGATGGAAATTTTGCTCCACTTGTGCGGCGGATGCACCGTGCCGCCAATTTCGCCCGGTAGATTGATCCCGGTGCGTTCCCCAAAACCGAAGCGGCGCACATACTCGTAGAATTTTTGGTCGCCGAGCTGAATGGCGAGTTTCGCCACGCCGATGTTGCTCGATTTCACGATGATATCGTGGACGGAGAGATCGGGGTAGGGGTGGTGATCGTGCAATTTCACCGCCGCGAAGTAGCCGTTCTCGCAATTGATCATCGTGCCCGAATGGACGATTTTTTCCGTGAGCGCCGCGGCGGTCGTGACGATCTTGAACGTCGAGCCGGGCTCGATCATGTCGGTCACCGCGCGATCCCGGCGATGATCTTCCGGCACATCCGCCTGCACGTTCAGGTTGAAATTCGGGCGATTGGCCAGCGCGAGAATTTCACCGGTCTTCGGCTGCATGAGGATGACCGTCGCGCTCTTGGGATGGAACTGCTTGATCGCGGAATCGAGTTCCATCTCGACGATGTTTTGCAGGCCCATGTCGACGGTCAGGCGCACGTTGCAGCCGTTGCGCGCGTCGCGCTCCTGCCCGCGGTAGGGAACGATTTCCTTCCCGGTGCGGTCGCGCTCGGTATAGCGGAAACCATCGTGGCCGCGCAGAAACTGCTCCATCGTCCGCTCCACGCCATCGACGCCCACATTCTCGCCGTTCACGTAGCCGAGCACGTGGCAAAGCATCTGGTCGTTCGGATAAACGCGCGTGGCTTCCTGCTCGAAATAGATGCCGCGCATCTTGTGTTCGGTGAGCGCGGCGGCGAGATCGGATGCGACATTCTCCGGCACCTCTTTTTTCAAGACCACATAGGGCGCGGGGATGTTTTTCTTCAGCGTCTGGGAATAGACTTCGCGCCCAAGCTTCTCCATAAGCTGGGCGTGGGACATTTCCAGCGCGGGCGCGAGCAGCGTAGCCACTTCCGAGCGATCGCCGAGCAAAGTGGCGTCGGCCACGACGGTGCGCACCGGTTCGTTCTGCGCGAGCGGTTCGCCGTGAATGTCCTGAATCGCACCCCGCCGGGCGTTGATCGTCTGGCGGGCCACATGCTTATCCGCGGCCAGCGAGGCATACGCGTCGTGCTGGGTCACCTGGATTTGCACGAGCCGGAAGGAGAAGGCGGTAAAGCATCCGGCCAGCGAAAAGCAGGCGATCAAGGCGCGCTTTTTGGCCGTGCGGTTCACTCGTGGGTCCTTTCGTTGGAGATGGCGCGCAATTCCCCGGCTTTCGACGCGGGCACGCCGTTGGTCATCACGGCGATGTGATCGTTGGCGATCGGCACCAGCTTGATGAAGCCGGAGTTGTAACGCTCCTGGAGCTTCGCGGTGGAGGAAAGCTGCGCGATCTTGCTCAGCGCCACTTCGTTCTTGTTCTGCAACTCCGCCAGCTCGCGTTCGAGCGACTTGATCTCCGTGCCGGTCGAATAAAGCTGGTTCTTGCACCAAACGTAACCGAGCCCGCCACCGCAGGCGAAAACGCCGATGACGGCCCAGGTGGCGAACGACGCGAGGGGAATGGCGTTGGCGTGACGGCGGCGGTTAGAGGCGGACATCGGATATCCTTTCCACGACGCGGAGTTTTGCGCTGCGGGAGCGCGGGTTGGCCCGTTGTTCGGCGTCGCTGGCGATCAGGGGCTTGCCGGTAATGGCTTTGAAAATGTGCAACGGATTCGGGCGCGCTTCGGGCCATTCCGGGCGGTCGATGAACGCCGCCGTCCGTTCCTTGAAGAAGACCTTTACGATCCGGTCTTCCAGGGAGTGGAAAGTAATCACCGCGAGGCGGCCGCCCGGTACGAGGCGCTGCGCAAACTGCTCCAGACCGAGGGAGAGCGCTTCGAGTTCGCGATTCACGGCGATGCGGAGCGCTTGAAAGACGCGCGTGGCCGGGTGCGTGCGACCGTGGCGCGGCACCACGGATTCCACGGACGCGGCGAGCTGCAAGGTCGTGCGGAAGGGGCGCACCATGCGGTCGCGGATCAAGCGCGCGGCGATCTTGCGCGCCGAGGGTTCCTCGCCGTAATTGCGGAAAATCTTCTCCAATTGCTCTCCGCCCATCGTATTCACCAGGTCCGCGGCGCTGATCAGGTTCGTCGGATCCATCCGCATATCGAGGGGGCCGTCGTGCATGAAACTGAACCCGCGCTCCGGCGCATCCAGTTGCCGCGACGAGACGCCGAGGTCGAGGCACGCGCCGTCGATCTTGGCGATGCCGAGCCCGTCCAGTACCTCGCCCACTTTGGTAAAGCTGCTGTGCACCGCGGAAAATTGTTCGCCGAATTCCACCAGACGCTTCTCCGCAAAGCGCAGCGCCTCGGGGTCCTGGTCCAGGCCGATGACGCGCGCACCTGCTGCAAGCAGCGCTGCCGTGTGCCCACCGCCGCCGAGCGTGCCGTCGACCATCACTTTTCCCGGGGCAGGCGCGAGCCGCTCGACCACTTCGGCGAGCAGAACGGATTCGTGATATTCGTAGGCGGGCATCTTAATAGGGGAGCGCCGCGCTCGCGGGCGCGACTTTTTCGGAACATCGAGGCAGGCGCTCATAGACCAAATTCCGCGGCGATCTCGTCGGAGACCGTCTTGTTGCGGACGCGGGTGGCTTCGAAAGCCTCGGTGTTCCAGATTTCAAAAGTTTCGATGGCTCCGGAGAGCGTCACGTTTCCCGTGAGCTGGAACTGCTGGCAAAAAATATCGGGGATCGTCAGACGCCCGCTTTTATCGAGCATCACGCGGCGTCCCAAATTACCGATGCGCTGGAGGAGGGCGGCCCGATGCGATTGCGAAACTTTCGTGGCCTCGGTGCGAATGCGATCGATCTCGGCGCGCGGCATCGCTTTCACGCAATGCTTGTTCGAGGTGGGAATGAGAATCAGTTCGACCTCTTCGTCGAAACGCCAGTCCGCGGGCACGGTCAGGCGGTGTTTCCCGTCGATGGCATGGCAGAACTCGCCCACAAAAATGGGCGCCGAATGGTTCTGGATGGAATCGGCCATGTTGGGTTATTTTGTGGGTGATTCTCCCAAATCGCCCCTCAGCGCCCCACTTCGTGCCTCAAATCGCCACCGACGTCAACGACTTTTCAGAGAACTTTCACTTTTTATCTCACCCGCTTCGCGCCCCACTTTGCCCCACCGCGCTTTTTATCGCGTCACCAGTTTCGCATCATCCCGCGGATCCAGAAAGCTGCTGGCGCAGAGTTTCGCATAAGCGCCGTCGAGCGCCAGCAGTTCCTCGTGCGTCCCGCGCTCGACGATCCGGCCATGATCCATCACCAGGATTTGGTCCGCGTGGCGCACCGTCGAAAGCCGGTGGGCAATCACAAAGCTCGTGCGACCCTCCATCAGACGATCAAGCGCTTCCTGGATGAGCCGCTCGGTGCGCGTGTCCACGCTCGCCGTCGCTTCGTCGAGGACGAGGATCGGCGGGTCCTTGAGCAGCGCCCGGGCGATCGAGACGCGCTGCTTTTCGCCCACGCTCAATTTCACGCCGCGCTCGCCCACCACCGTCCCCAAGCCCTCCGGCAGCCGGTCCACGAACTCCCGCGCATTGGCCGCGTCGAGCACCTCCCACAATTCCTCATCGGTCGCCATCGGCTTGCCGAGCCGCAGGTTGTCGCGGATCGAACCGTTGAACAGAAAGCTCTCCTGCGTCACCATCCCGATTGCCGACCGCAGTGCGCTCTTGGAATAATCGCGGAGCGGTTTCTTATCGATCAGGATGTCGCCCGCATCGAACTCGTAAAAGCGCGTCAGCAGATGAACGAGCGTCGATTTGCCTGCGCCCGTGTGGCCCACCAGCGCCACGGTTTCGCCCGGTTGCGCGTGCAGATGGATATTGTGCAGCACTGGTAATTCCTCGGAATACGCGAAGCTCACATCCTGGAAACGCACCTCGCCTTCCACGGCCACCGGCTCGTCCTCCTCCACGCGCCCTGGCTCCGCTGGCGTATCGAGAATCTCGAAGACGCGCTCCCCCGCCGCGCGCCCCGCCTGTACGAGCTGGTTGAGCGAATGCAATTTCCCGATCGGCTCGTAGAGCGCCCCGACCAGCCAGAGGAACGCCACGAGATCACCCACGCTCATCTCCCCGCGCAACACCGCGCGCCCGCCAAAGCCCGCCACGATCACCGCGCCGCACGCGCCGAAAAAACTCATCGCCGGATTGTACAGCGCCCACACCTTCATCACCGTCATCGTCGCCTTGTTCAGATCGGTGCTCGCGGCGTTGAAGCGCGCGTGCTCCTCGCGCTCGCGCACATACGTTTTGATTTGCCGGATGCCGGCGAGATTGTCGTGCAACAGCGCGTTCATCGCGGAGGCCGCCTTGCGCTGTACGCGATAACGCTTCGGCGCGGTCAGGGTATAGCCCAGCGCCCCGGCGATGAGGAAAGGCACGGGAATCAACGCCAGCCACGCGAGCCCTGGCAGGTAGAAAAAGAGCATCACCCCCACGATGAGGATTTGCAGGACCGCAATCACGCCCCCTTCGATGCCGTCGATCAGCACGCGCTCCACGGCGGTCACATCCTCGAGCAGCCGGGTCATGATGTCGCCGGTGGCCCGATTATCGAACCACGTGAGCGGCAACTGCTGGATGTGCGCATAAAGATCGCTGCGCAGGTCGAAAATCACCTGCTGTTCGAAGGTGTTGTTGACCAGGATGCGCAGGGCATTGAGCACGTCCCGCACAAAAAACGAAGCCGCCGCCGCCAGCACCAGCGGCCACAACCGGTCGCCGCGCCCGTGCCGCACATCATCGATGATCATTTGCGTGACCTTCGGGAAAACGATCACCGTGAGCGTCCCGAGGATCGCGCACGCGAGCACCCCCGCCGCCATCCAGGGATAGCGGCGCACATAAGCCAGAACGCGAAAAACAGTCTTCATCGAAAGACGCTCACCATCGCGCCCCCGCGCCGCGAGTCAAATATCCCGTGCGTCACATGGCTTCCCATCGACAAAGCCACACGCTTTCAGCTAAAGAGCAGCCCGTTCGTCAGAGGCCTTCATGCAGATTCCCGAGATCGAGATCATCGTTACCAAGGATGGCGCGGAGCTGGTGCGCAAGACCGTGCGCCCCGGCGACTACGTTATTGGCTGCGAGGCGGAGTGCGAGGTGCAGGTCGATGCCGATCGGGTCGCGCCGCGGCACGCCCAGCTCGCGGTGAACTTCGATCACGTGCTGATTGAAGATCTGGGCAGCGACAGCGGGACCTTCGTCAATGGCCAGCGCGTCAGCGACAGCACGCGGCTCTGGCCCAACCAGAAAATCCAGATCGGTTCGGCGACCATCGAGCTGCACCGCCTCAAGACCAAGCCCCAGCCCGACGAAACGGTGGCCCCGGTCACTGCCGCCGTACAGCGGCTCCTGCCCGAGGAATTGCTGCGCGAAAAGAAATACGACATCGGCAAAGTCGTCGCCCAAGGCGGCATGGGCGCGATCCTCGATGCCAGGGAATCGACCATCGAACGGCGGGTCGCCATGAAGGTGATGCTCGACGGCTCCAGCGCGGATGATCTCACCCGCTTCGTCGCGGAGGCCAAGATTACCGGCCAGTTAGAACATCCCAACGTCATCCCCGTGCACGAGCTGAGCGTGGATGAAAACGGGCAGCCTTTCTACACCATGAAAATGGTGCGTGGGATCACCCTGCGCAAAGTGCTCGAGCTTCTCGCTGAAGGTGTGCCCGAGACGGTAAAAAAATACCCGCTCCCGGCGCTGCTCACCATCTTCCAGAAGGTGTGCGACGCCATTGCCTTTGCCCATAGCCGGAGCGTGATCCATCGCGACTTGAAACCCGAGAACATCATGCTCGACGATTTCGGCGTGGTGCTGGTCATGGACTGGGGCCTGGCCAAGGTGGTCAATGACGAAGGACGAACGGCGAATGACGAAACCTCCGCCGAAACCGCCCGCCCGGAAGTTCGTCATTCGTCATCCGTCATTCGTCCTTCCATGGCCTCGGCCACGGTGGCTGGCACTGTGATGGGCACGCCGCAATACATGAGCCCCGAACAGGCTCGCGGCGAAGTCGAGACGCTGGATGCCCGGAGCGACATCTACGCTCTCGGCGCCATCCTTTATCATCTTCTTGTCCTGCATCCCGCGGTCACCGGGGACGATACGTGGGCCATCATCGCGAAGGTCTCCAGAGGCGAAGTCGAACCTTTGGTCGGGACGGCCGGCCCCGCCGTTCAAGGCAAACCTCGTGCCCTGCCTCATCTCCCCGGTGGACGCGTCCCCGACAGCATCGCCGCCGTGGTTCGCAAGGCGATGGCCTTCGACAAAGCCCGGCGCTACCAGGGCGTGGCCGATCTTCAGCGCGACATCGAAGCTTATCAGAATGGCCGCGCGACCAGTGCCGAGAATGCCGGTCTCGGCAAGCAACTCGTCCTCCTCGTCAAGCGGCACAAGGCCTTATTCGGCACCGCCGCCGCGGCCTGGCTCATCATCACCGCGCTCGCCCTCTGGTTCGTCATCAATGTCACGCAGGCCAAAAAGCAGGCGGAGGAAGAGCGCAACGTCGCCACCCGCGAACGTGATCGAGCCGAATCCACGCTCACGGAATTGCGCGGCACCGCGCCGACCTTTGCGGCCCAGGCGACCGCTCTGGTGGATGCGGGCAAGTTCGACGACGCGCTGGCCAAGCTCGGCTACGCCATCCAGCTCGATCCGAAAAACGCCGCCTACCATCTCCAGCGGGCGCATCTTCTGGAGGCGAGCCAGCGGCTGGCGGACGCCGCCGCGGCGTATCGCACGGTTCTGGATCTCGAACCCGGGAATCCCACGGCGGCCCCCAATCTCGCCTTGTGCGAACGTTTGGGAAAAGAAAATGGCGGTGCTCCCCAGCTCCGGCGCGAACTGCAACAGCAGCTCCTCGAAGCCATGCTGCAGGAAGGCCGGGCGGTCGAGGCTGGTCCACTGGCCGCGCAACTCAGCGTGGGCGGGGCTGCCGTCGAAGCCACGATGCGGGCCCGGCTCAAGGAATACATTTCCCAGCCAGGTTGGTGGGGGGATCGTCTGGCGCGGCTGCCCGCCGGCTCGTTCCACGTGGATTTGCACAATTTGAAAATCGGCGACCTTTCCCTATTGAAGGGCCTGCCGGTCTCGTACTTGAACCTGAACGACACCGAGGTGAAGGATTTGGGAGCCCTCGCCGGATTGCCCCTGAGAACTTTGGGATTCACTCACACTCAAGTGATCAATCTTGCCCCTCTTCGCGGGATGAAGTTGGAGGAACTGTACTGCAGTTTCAACCGGATCTCGGATCTCGAACCGCTCCGCGGATTGCCGTTGCGAAAACTCGATTTGATCAGCACTCAAGTCAGCGATCTATCCGCGCTGGCGGGGATGCCTCTGGAGGAACTCCGGCTGGGAGGTCTGACCATCAAAAGTCTCGCGCCGCTGGGCGGGCTGCCGCTTCGCACGCTCGATCTCAGCGGCACGCAAGGCGATCTGGATTTGGGCAGCCTCGCCGGGTGCGACCGGCTGGAGGATATCGTCTTTTCAAAAAATGCGGCGAATATCCGGGCTTTGCGCACTCTTCCGAAACTGGCCCGCTTGCGACTGGAGGGGTATCAAGACTCCCTGGTTCCCGCCGACCAGTTCTGGGCCGGGTTCAAGGTGGAGATGGAGGCCCTTGGAGACGTTCGCCTCATGTTGAAAGAAAAGGGCATCAACTTGGGTAAAACGGGCTTTCTCAATTGGCGGACTGGGGGAAAGACATTGGAGTTGGGCATCGGCGCCACCAACGTGACCGATCTTGCATTCCTTCGCGACCTGCCCATTTCCCGGCTCTTCATATATACGACGAATATCCAGGACCTGACACCCTTGAGCAGCCTTCCTCTGCAGTTTCTCAACGCCTGCAATACGCCGATCGCGGATCTGGGACCATTACGCGGGTTGCCGTTGACCGATCTTAGCCTCATGAATACCAAGGTAACCTCGGTGGCCCCGCTGCTGGATTGCCCCACCTTGGAAACCATTGTCCTGCCGCGCACTGCGCGCGACGTCGAAATCCTCCGCCGCCTCCCCAAACTGCGCCTGATTTCTTATGACTCCGACAAGCTAAGCAGCTTCCCGACCGAGACCGCGGAACAATTCTGGAAGGAATACGACGCGCAGCATTCCGCCGCTAGGAAATAGACGGTGTAAAGGCTGAATTGCTTTTCTTGGGATCAAGGACCATCAGAGCCGAAGACTCGGACTTCCCTGACCTCGCATAAATGATTGCGGATCGATGAAGTACTTCACGAAAGGCGGCGCATCGCAGCATCAATAATGCCTCTGAGGGTTACTAGAGATTTTTTGCGCTCTGTCGAAGCCTGCTCAAATCGATCGTGTAGAGCCCGGGAAGCCATTTGAAGCACGTCGTGTCCGCGCCCTCTTACATATCGCTGAAAATCGATAGGGTGGGCTACGAGCGATTGCATTTCGACTACGGCTGCGACTCCACTTGCCTTGGCACGAAGCAGTGCCACCTCCAGCGAGTTTCTCATCACAATCATCTCCATGGACTGTGACCCCAGAAAGCGGCGCCATTCATTGTGAAGCGGATGGGTGCTTTTGCCCAGACCCCGGTCCGCTTTTAACAGCATTTCCCCCAGTAGGATCCTTGCAGCCGGTAGCAGTCCCCGACAAAGACGCCCCCATTCCTTTGGATCCAGCGGGTCTGCCATGGCGTCAAACAGCCACGCGAAAAGCGCCTTTTCGGAGTCGTTTGGATCAAGTCTCACTGAAGCAGCAAGGGCAAGGCAGCAGGATTGCACCGGTGAGGGATGAAACGTAGGTAGCTCCAGATCGCCCCATAGTTGTATGCTCCCCGCATCATCTCCCAAAATTCGAATGCAGAGCCCAAAAGCCTGATTGCGGTTCAATTGAGTCTTTCTTCGTTCAGGAACTCCGGCTCTCTCCAAAGCGTCCAAGACACGATTTGAATGTTCGATAAGATCTCTTCGTCCCTTATCTTCAGTTAAAACCAAACTACAGTTCCAAAAATCCCAGTATTCTTGCTCCCAGTCATCCTCTCGAATGGGTCGCGACAATATTATTTGAGCCCATTGCTGAGCGAGACGGAACTTTCCGAGCCTTTCCAGACAATAGACCTTGGTCCCGAGATTTCCACCGCTTGTGGTTAGCCGTTGCAAAATCG
>Ga0206924_1100_pt1 | contig 17443 bp, 17 predicted proteins | sample Alteio_BWOrgHeat_61_FD_152947 | JGI IMG/M metagenome (GOLD analysis project Ga0206924, IMG submission 152947) | Enriched cells from forest soil in Barre Woods Harvard Forest LTER site, Petersham, Massachusetts, United States -... | ecosystem: Environmental > Terrestrial > Soil > Temperate forest >...
GGAAAGCCGGCTAACGAGAAGTTCTCTTCGCCACGGTTGGAGATGACAAGTTTCACCACTCGCGGCTCTGGCGTGGCGACGAGCATGGGAACCGTTGTCTCCGCGGCATCGGCCTGCATGTTTTCTACCACGAGGGAAACCATGCCGTTTGCCAGGTCCGGCGGCAGTTGAAGATGGCTGGTTTTTACCTCCTGCTTGCCATCTTTTCCTATGGAACGGATGGTGACCTGGCCGGTACGGGCGTCGACGAAGACATCCATGGGATGAGGAAAGAAAGGCCCCTTCTGGATATGGTGGTCGGAGATGAGCTGAAAGGTGCGGTGTTGCGAGAAGACCGTGGTTTCCTCGTCGGTAGAGCCATCTTTGAAGGTGAAGATCGTTTGCGATGTGACGCGGTCGCCACGGACGACCTGAACGGCGTCTCCCGAAGCGACGACGCGGCCGTCTTCCGAAGTTATTTCGAGAAATCCACGAACGGAACCCTGGACACTGCGGACGAGTGCGGGTTCCGCGCGGAGGCGCAGCTGGATGGCGCAGACCAGCATGGCGAAGAGGGAGGTGGCGAGGCACGAGGCGACACGATACGAGGAAAAAGAGCGCCAGAATGGGATGCGTTGTTCGAAGAGATTCTTCATTCGATTTCTGCCTTGTGGGCGCCGAGAGAGGATTGCGTGCGGTCTCGACGCCTAAGTGAGCAATTGTGAATATCCAACACTACGCGGCTCCTGGCCGCGCTTCTCTTGACACTAGATGGAGTTCACGGCAGATGAGTTGTAACGCGGATCAGAAAAGCAACTATCAGGGGCTGAGGCGAGAAAGACAGTTGTCGGTCTTCAGGGGGCGCGTTCGTGGTATCCCAGATCCAAGGATCGGGACCTGGGATACCGTGTTGGCGGATAACGATCAGTGATCGGATAGCGGCGAAACGGTCCGGCGCGCGGTCAGTCCGCAAATCACTTAGTTAAGGCCTACGCCGTACATGTAATTGTAGGAACTGAGATTTCCGTTCCAGGGCAGCGGCGCTTGAAACGACGAGAACACAACTGCTCCATTCACAAAGGTCACGAACAAGTCGGTCTGCGAGGATCCTGTGGTTACGCGATAGGTAAACATTCCCCAGCAGGGATCGGCGAGCTCGGTTCCGCTGCTGCTATACAGATAGCCCGCGTTGGCCACGGGCGAAAGCGAGCCGGAAGTAATCGTGTTTCCCGTGGGGCCAGTCATCGTAAACAAGCCCTGAGCGTTGATGGTGATTGTGGCTTCAACGAAGGACGCCGTACCCGACTCGGAATTGCTGTTGTTGTTCATCTGGACGTTCTTCTTTTGATAGACGAGGGCGGTGTAGGTTCCGGCGTTGGCGGCGTTGAAACTTGCGCTGGCCGCTTTCTGGAGCCCGAGAATCGATCCATTGCCTGTGTCAACGATAAAGAATCCGTTGGCAGTTCCGAAGAGCGTGACATCTCCGCCGCCGTCGGGCATGGCGCCGTTCAGGAAATTGCCCGAAGAATCCACAGCGAAGATACTTAACGGTATTGAGCCCTGGTTGAAGGGCTGGTTGCCGTTGTTGCTGACGGCCCCGTACGGCCAGTATTCGGAGGTCTGGGCCGCGCCGGAGCCGATGTTGATTGAACCGACGGCCATGCCGCCAAAGTTGGTTCGAAGCTGCATGTAGTTGTAGTTGCTGTTCTCGAATGTCGACAGCGCAATGGGGCTGCTTTCGACCGCCGTGATGAGCGCGGGAGTGTTCGCGGAGGGGCCGGACTTCATGGATTCGATCACCATTGCGTAATTCGGAATCTCATAGGCGGCGATGAGGTTGCCGGTGGGATCGTTTAACGCATAGGATCCATCCGCGTTGACGGTATAAGGGATGGCGCCTGCGGTACCGTTGGTTGCGTTGGTGTAGCTGAGGGTGAGCGTGGAGGGGTTGACGGTGATGGTGAGAAAATCGCCGACCGAAGCTGTGCCGTTATAGCTGCGAGTGGTCGATTGGGGGGTGGAGGTTGTTATCCGAGTGGAACAACCGGTGAGCGTGGCCAGAACGAGCAGCGAGAATGAAAGCCGTAGACGCATGACTGCCTCCAGTCCTAAGAAGGACATTGTGCATAGTCACGCTATCGGCGGCGCAGAATGGCCCGCGAGGTTTGGGTGGCGAGAAAGAAATCGAAGGTAATGCGGCCAAGGGCTGTCAGGAGTAGCGGAGCCAGCGGAGGAGCTCGGGGAGAGTGGCGCGCTTGCCGTACATGAGGATGCCGACGCGGTAGAGGCGGGAGGCGAACCAGATGACTGCCCAGATAGCGAAGACCATGAGGGCAAGCGAGAGGGCAAGCTGGCCCCAGGGATAGGGCGCGGAGAGCATGCCGATGCGCGGGACCATGACGAGAGGCGCGGTGGGCGGAAACAGGGAAGCGGCGACCACCCACGGCGAGTTGGGATTGTTGAGCAGGAACGGCAGGATAGCGAAGCTTGTCCAGGTGGGGATGACGGCGAGCGTGATGTACATCTGGAGATCCTGCGCGGTTTCGCAGGTGGCGGCGAGGCCGGAGAAGAAGGCGCTGTAAAGGAAGAAACCGAGGATGAAGTAAATAGGAAAGAGGACGGCTTCAAGAACGCTGAAGTGAATTTTCATCTGTCCGCTGAGGATAGGCCCGAGCATTGCCGAGCCGCTCAGAAGCGCCGCAGCGGCAATCCAGATGGCGATTTGCGTAAGGCCGACGGCGCCCACGCCGAGGAGCTTGCCGGTGAGCAGATCGTCGGGGCGGGCGACGGCGAGCATCACCTCGAAGATGCGCGAGCTTTTTTCTTCGATGACCGAGCGGGCCATGTCCATGCCGTAAAGAAGGATGGGCATGGTCATGAGGAAGGTCATTAGCATGGCTGCGTAGAAAGGCGCCGTTCCGCGGCTCTTGCCGGTTTTGCCGTTGGAAGAGACCTGGAGGGTTTCAAGGGGGACGGATTGAACGAGGGCGTGAACCTGGGTGGAGGAGATTCCCTGCTGAGCGAGGCGGAGATCGAGGAAGCCGGCATTGATTGCCTCATTGAGGCGCGAGGTATCGATCAGGTCAGCCGAGGATTGTGACTCATAGGTCACCTCAGGTGCGGCTGACGCGGATTGGTCGATGACCAGCAGGCCGTCGAGAGATTTGCTTTCGAGACGAGCCTGAAGATCGGCGCGGTCCTGAGCAGTAAAGGGAGCGACAGTGTCGACAATATAGCCGGCGTGCTTGTCGGCGAGAAGTTCGGCACGGATATCGGCGGCAAGGGAAGGGTTGTCGGCGGCGATGGCGATGTGGCGGCCCGAGGCCAGCTTGCGGCCGGTGAATGCGCTGACACCCATCAGAAAGAGAATGAGCAGCGGAACGAGAGCGGTGGAGATGCGGAAGGCGCGGCCGCGAATCTGCTCGAGGTATTCACGGCGGGCGACAAGAAGCATGTTACGCATCGGCCTTGCCTCCCACGGTCTGGATGAAGATCTCCTCAAGCGAGGGCTCGACGAGCTCAAAGCGATAGATGACGGCCATTGAGGCGGCAAGGTGAAGGAGCTTTTGCGCGTCGCCATGCGGCTTGAGGGCGATCTCGGCGTGGCCGGAGTAGTTGTTGGCAGCGGCGATTTCATCGCACTTGAGGAACTCGGCGCTGCCTTCGAATTCGACGATGACGCGATTGCGCTCGTAGCGGCTCTTGATTTCGCGCAAATTGCCGCTGAGAACAGCGTCGCCGTTGTTAATGAGGCAGATGGAGTCGCAAAGCTTTTCGACCTGGTCCATGCGATGGGTGGAGAAGAGGATGGCCTTGCCCTGCGATTTGAGCTCGAGCAGAGCGTCCTGAAGGAGCGTGGCGTTGATGGGGTCGAGGCCGCTGAACGGCTCGTCCATGACGACGAGACCGGGATCATGGAGCAGCGTGGCGATGAATTGGATCTTCTGCTGCATGCCTTTGGAGAGCTCTTGCGTTTTCTTGTCGAGCGAGCCGGAGATATCCATGCGGGAGGCCCAGTCAACGGCGCGCTTGCGGGCCACTTCAGCGGTGAGGCCGTGGAGCTCGCCGAAAAAGACAAGCTGGTCGAGGACCTTCATTTTCTTATAGAGGCCGCGCTCTTCGGGCAGGTAGCCGACGCGGTCGAGATTGCGGCGGTCGAAGGGTTTCTCGAAGAGGACGATGCGGCCTGAGTCGGGCATGGTGATGCCCATCATCATGCGGATGGAGCTGGTTTTGCCGGCGCCATTGGGGCCGAGGAGCCCGAACATCTGGCCGGCTTCGATGGAGAGCGAGAGATTGCGGACTGCGACTTTGTTCTCGTAGGCCTTGGTCACTCCAGCGAGCTCAACGACCGGCATGGAGGCTCCAGCGGTAGTGGTGGGGGATTGGATGCATTGTGGATCTGGAAATCGGTGACAGGAGAAGTGTAGCAAAGGGGACGAAAATACAGCAGGGTTTGCGGAACGAGCGGAGTTAGTGGTATTCGAGCGCGATGAAGATTTGCGCGCAACGATGGATAACGGGGGTATACTTCATGAGCCTTCAAACCCCCAAGAAGGAAAGTCTCTCTTAAGAGGTGATTCCCCATGGCAAGTTTCTTAGTGCAGGTGTCGTACACCGCAGAGGCGCTGAGCGCGTTGATTGCGAAACCGCAGGATCGCACGAGACAGGTCGGCAAGGTGATTGAGAATCTGGGCGGCAAATCCGTTGGGTCGTGGCTGGCGTTTGGCGACTACGATCTTGTGATGGTGGTGGAGATGCCGAACAACGTGAATGCCGCAGCGCTGTCGCTGGCCGCCGCCGCGGGCGGTAGCTGCAAGACGGTGAAGACTACGCCGCTGCTCACGATCGCGCAGGGATTGTCGGCGTTGAAGAAGGCGGGAAAGTCGGGATACAAGCCGATTCCAGTGGCGAAGAAGTAGAAACGACAAAGCAGGCGGATGCGCGCGTTGGCCGCGAGCGGCGGGGAGATCCGCGGACGGATAGGGGTGCAGGCAAACTGCGCTACTATCCGTGCTCTCGGAGATGGCGGATTGGCGGCGCGCGTCCTGCTACTTACTTGCCTGGGCGCTATCAGGCGAAGCATTGGCGGAACGGGGCATTATCGACACGACGATGTACTGCCGTTCCTTATCCGTGCCTTCGGTGCGCATGATCAGCTTGTCTTTCTCGATGCGGAACTGCGCGAGTGTGCCGATGGGCAGGATATCAGGATGCTTTTCATCGCGCGGACGGATGTGGTAATCGACCGAGTCCGTTTGCAGGATGTACTCCTCGCAGAGCACGTCCTGGGTCTTGGTATTCCGGTTGTCGGTGCCGATGATTTCACCGAGCGCGGACGTGTCGCTCTTTTGCGCGGTGCCGCAGTGCACCGAGTTCATCTGCAGCAGTTTTCCGGATTGATAGGGCACGGGGTCTTTCCCGTACGCGAGCGATGACACCGACACTCCCAGAAGAACACACAGCAACCATTTGGAATTCATAGGTACACCTCAGGCAAGAGTTGAGAGCAAATGACTCCGATGAAAAGGGGAAGACTGCTCTCAGTTTGAAATCTGATGATGTTGATGCGGAAGTTAAGAAGAGAGGTTGTGCTGAGGGGAATGGGGCGACGTGACTAAAGTCATGTGCTGACGCAATGATTCATGGGGGGGGTTTGTGCTATCCCACCCTTTCCGTGATGAAACTGCGGAAAGGATGGGGCAACCCGGAATGTGCTATCCCACCCTTTCCGCGATGAAGCTGCGGAAAGGATGGGGCAACCCGGAATGTGCTATCCCACCCTTTCCGCGATGAAGCTGCGGAAAGGATGGGGCAACCCAGAATGTGCTATCCCACCCTTTCTGCGATGAAACTGCGGAAAGGATGGGGCAACCCGGAATGTGCTATCCCACCCTTTCCGCGATGAAACTGCGGAAAGGATAGGGCAACCCGGAATGTGCTATCCCACCCTTTCCGCGATGAAACTGCGGAAAGGATGGGGCAACCCGGAATTCTATGGGCAACAAAGAATTCTGCAGGTCCGCGAGCCGGTTCAGTGAGCTTGCATTCGCGGGGTTACATGAGGCGGCGGCGGACGAGGTCGAGAGCGAGCTGCGAGGCCCACTCGCGGACGCGCTGGCGATCACCGCGAAAGATGCGGTCGATCGCGTGAGTACCTTGGGCGTCGGCGCCTTGCGCGTCTGACACGGCGACGTAAACCAGGCCGACGGGCTTGGATTCGGTGGCGCCGGTGGGGCCGGCGATTCCGGTGACTCCGAGGCCGATGGTCGCGCCGGTGCGGGCGCGGATGCCGTCGGCGAGGGCTTTCGCGACTTCAGCGGAGACCGCGCCGTGCCGCGCGATGAGTTCGGCAGGCACGCCTGCGAACGAGGTCTTGAGCGCGTCAGAATAGACGACAGCGCCGCCGAGAAACGAGCGCGATGCACCGGGAACGGAGGTGATGCGCTGGGCGATCAGGCCGCCGGTGCAGCTTTCCGCGACGGCGAGCGTGGCCTGGCGCAGGCCGAGATAGTAAAGGACAATCTGCTCGAGCGTGTCACCCTGCGATGAGTAGAACCAATCTTCGAGGGCTACCTCGATGCGTTCTGCGAGCTCGTCGACGCGCGCCTGCGCGGCAAGGAGACTCGATTTGGAGCAGATGAGCGTGATTTGCAGGTCGCCGGTGTGGGCAAGAAGAGTGGTTTCGATGTCGGCGTAGGTGGAGTAGATGGGTGCGAGAAGCTTGTCGGCCTGCGACTCGGGGATCATGGCTGCTTTGAGCGTGCGGACGGCGATGACGCGCTGAGGGGCGATGCCGCGCAGGCGGGGCAGGCATTCGGCGTCGAACAGCGGAGCACACTCGTGTGGCGGACCGGGAAGGAGCATGACAAGCTTGCGAAAGCCGGAGAAGGTGATGTCGAGCCATTGGCCGGGCGCGCTGCCGTTAGGGTTGGGAAGAACGGTAGCGCCGTCAAGAACGTCGGCCTGCTTGAGATTGTTGGGCGGCATGGTGATGCGAAAGGCAGCGGCGCGGGTGTGGAGCGCGGCGACCTGCGTGGCGTCGCGGCGGATGGTGAGCGAGAGCGCTTCGGCGACTGCTTCGCGAGTGAGATCGTCTTCAGTGGGGCCGAGGCCGCCCATAAGAATGAGAATGTCGGCGCGTGCGAGCGCGGTCCTGACGACGCCGATGAGATCCTTGCGGCGGTCGCCGACGATGGTTTTGAAGGCGACGATGACGCCAATGCCGTTGAGTTGTTCGGTAAGGTAGAGAGAGTTGGTGTCCTGGCGAAAGGGCGTGAGCATCTCGGAGCCGACGGCGATGATTTCGGATTTCATAAGAGCAGTGGTTAGTGATTAGTGGTTAGTGCTTAAGGGCTTTGAGGATGCCGTTAATCATTTTCGTAACTTCGAGGGACAAGGCTTCGGCTTCGTCGATTGACTTTGCGCAGCCCAATTCGAGTGACCGAGCAACTTCAAGCTGAGTCTGCAATTCAAAACCCGAGCCTCGCGCCATGCCCGGAAATTGCCGGAACTCGCCTGTAGTCAACCGACCCTGACCCTCTGCAATATTGCTCGCAATTGAAATCGCAGCCCGCGTCACCTGGCTGGTCAATCTATACGGCTCTTCACGGGGAAAATCCTGCGTCAACCGGTAAATCGCAGAAGCCAATTGAATCGACCGCTGCCCGACAAGCAAATCTCGAAACGATTGGACGGCCGGCTGACTTCCCATATTCGCATTCGCTTTCCCGTCCGAGTGAGATCACGGGCAAAATACAAAACTACTCCGCTCCACAGGCGCTCGGGAGTGCGCGAGGCGAAAAGCTAAAACAGGTTCAGGCCTTCGACACCCAAGTCCACATCATAAATGGCGTCGTTGGTAGCGAGGATAGTGGTGCCGAGGGGTGAAAAGGCGACGCCGACGAGATTGGCCGCGGCGAGGACGAGCGAAGCCTCGCCATTTGGAGTAACGCGGACCAGCCCGTGGCGGCCATGGAGGCAGGCGGCGAGGTAAACATCGCCTTTGCGAGAGATGGCAAGGCCCTGCGGGCGGCCGAGGCCGCGGTACCAAGCGCGCGTGTCTCCATTGGTCTCGATGGCCCAGATGACTTCATTCGACGAGAGCGTGGGACCGGTAACAAAGATCGTGCCCTCGGCGTTGACCGCGAGGTGGTAAGCGGCGACGCTGGGTTCGAGCGTGGCGTGAACGAAGATCTGTCGTGCGGAGTTGATCTTGAAGATGGTGCCGCTGCGGTCGCCGACAAAAAGATTGCCCTGGGCGTCAAAGGCCGCGCCGGTGGCCACGCCCATGCCTTCAACATAGACTGTGGAATCGCCCGCGGCATCGATGCGGTAGACGTTGCCTTCGGCGCGCGAGGTGACGAAGAGGTCGCCATCGGGATTGAAGGCGAGGCCGGTGGCGTTGAGAATGCCGGTAACAAATGGAGTGGCGCGTCCATCGGGGCTGACGCGAACGACGGAGACGGGCGTCTGCTTGCCGCGCGGGCCAGAGATGGTGGCGTAAACCATTCCAGAGCGGCTGACGGCAGGGCTTGTGACAGGGTGCAGCCCGTCGTTAAGCTGGCGCGCGATGCGGACCGCAGCGGGATTGGCGGCGCCGGCGGGGGTGCGGACCTCGATGAGACCAGACGAGGCCTGTGCGGGTACACGAAAGACGAGACGAGTAGGCCGGCTCATGAGGACGTGTGCCGGTTGGTCGTCGACGGATACGACGGGCATGCCGAAGCCGTTGGGACCCAGAAAGATTCCTGTCAGCTCGACTTCGCCGTTGGGGAGAGCGGCGGCGGGCAGGACATCGTCGACGCGAGGCAGATGGCCGGCGGGAGGAACGGGTTGGGGGGAGGAGCGGGGCATATCAGAACCAGATGCGCACGAATGAAGCTATACCCAAAGCATACAATCCGGCGGCCACATCGTCGAAGACGATGCCCCAGCCGCCGGGAAGGCGCTCGAGGCGGCGCACGGGGAACGGCTTGGTGATGTCGAAGAGGCGGAAGAGGATGAGAGCAATGAGACCGTGACGCCAGTCGACGGGGCTGAAGAGGAGGGCGATCCATTGGCCGATAACTTCGTCGATGACAACGAAGCCGGGGTCGTGGCGGCCGCTTTCACGCTCGACGATGGTGGCGGCAGGAACGCCGAGGACAGTTGCGAGTGCGATCCAGAATAGAAGGCCGACAAGTTCGGTGCGTGGGGCGAGGTGGTTGAACGTGCCTTCCGCCAGCCAGAGAAGCACGGCGGCGATGGAGGCCCAGGTGCCGGGGCCGGGCTTGAGGTAGCCGACGCCGAAGAAAGTGGCGACGGTCCACCACCTTGTGGTGTGTTGGTCCTGAACGGGTGTTGTGGAAGGTTCGAGCGAGGAACTCTCAGTGCTCATCCGAGCCTCCACCGCGATTTGTGCCCAGGCCTCCGAGGTCTTCGAGGACTTCGGGATCGACGATCGGAGAAGTGATCTTATAGACGCCCATGGCCCATTTGCCGAGGTCGATTTTGCGGCAGCGGTCGCTGCAGAAAGGGAAGTCTGCGTCGCCGAGGCCGACGATCATTTGGCAGGTGGGGCAACGGAGGAGCTTGGCGGATTTTTTGCGGGGCGACATATTGTGGTGCGGGCGCGAAGGCCGCAGTCAACAATATGGTAGCGCGCGGGCGCGGGGCAACTCACCATCGCGCTTGCCGGGCGAGGCAGTTTGCGAATAGGCTGTGTTCATTCATTCCATTGGAGGATTGACGCTTGGAGAACCTTGACGCGAGAGGAATGCAAAGTGTGACAAGTTATGCTCCGGCGCGGATTGTGCTGCTGGCCGTGGCGCGAACCATCTTCGGATTGCTGGTCGGGATCATGGGCGCAGCGGTCGTATGGGGCGCGGCGCACGGCGAGATGAAGCCGACGCAGCCGGGCGATATGCCGTCTTGGTGGATGTTTCTGGTTGGCGCGGCGCTGGCGTTTACGGGGTTCTGTTTTGTGAGCGGCGGGCTGGGGCGAGCGGTAAGCGCGTTCGCCAAGAACTGTTACTTCATGGCCGGACCGGAGGGAATTGCGGTTCGCGTGCCGAAGCAGGGATGGTTTGGGCGGTTCAGGATGGTCGAGTACGATCTTCGCTGGAATGAGATCAGGCAAGTGGTGCGATTTATCCAGCGAATCAACCTGATTCCCGTGTCAAGCGAGCTGAGGATCGAGCCACAAACGGGCAAGAGAGTGGCAATTCCGCGGCACTACTTTCAAGCCAGCGTGAAAGAGATCCAGCGGCGGCTGGTGGCGATTCAATCGACAGTAGGACGGTAGGGAGATTGCGGCCGTGGAATCCCAGGCCGCAGAGGCGGGACCCTGGAGCATCCGCGTCCCTGTCGCTACATCGTCTTCAGTAGCGCCTCCAGGCGCTTGAGGGCCTGGAGGCGGGCAGTGGTGCTGGCGGGGTTCGTGTTTGTGGGGTCTTCGCCGGCGCGCATGAAGCCGTGGCCGGCGCCATCGTAGATCACCGGGTCATACTTCTTGCCTGCGGCGGCCATTGCAGTCTTGGTGTCGGGAACGGTAGAGGAGATGCGCGCGTCGTTGCCCGCGTAGAAACCGTAGACGGGAGCGGCGATGGTCTTGAGGCTGTCATCCGGGGGCGGCGGTCCGTAGAAGACGAAAGCGGCGCTGAGGTTCTTGCGCTGGGTGGCGAAGCGGAACGATTGTCCTCCGCCCCAGCAGAAGCCGATGACGGCAAGCTTGCCGCTGGCGGAAGGGAATTTGAGCGCATAGTCGGCGGTGGCGTTAAGGTCGGCGGTGAGGGTGCCGGGGTCGAGCGAGGAGACAGCTTTGATGATGGACTGCTGGTCAGGGAATGCGCTGGTGCCGCCGCCGTTTGGGCCGAAGCCGGAGAGCAGGTCGGGCGCGATGACGATATAGCCCATGGCGGCGATGTCGTCTGCCATTGAGCGCGCCCAGTCACTGAGGCCGAAGATCTCGTGGATGAGCAGGACGACGGGAGCCTTGTGGCTGACTTCGGGATAGACGACGAATGCGTCGACGGTGCGGGTGCCGTATTTGACCTTGACCCATTCCTGATGGCGCGGAGATTTGTCGAGGAGGGCTTTGGCCCAGTCCTGCGCGGTGGCGGGCGCGGCAGCGGGCGCGACGAGTGCGACGGCAGCGGCGAGGAACAAAATTGTGCGGGCGAGGCGGGGAAGCGAGTTTTTCATGGCGGAAGGATACTACAAGGAACAGGGACTAGGGACTAGGGACTAGGGAATAGGAACTAGGGAATAGGGACTAGGGAATAGGGAATAGGGAACAGGAAGACAGTTCTTGAGGGTTGCTGTGACGAGTTATCGTCCTTTTGTTGCGATGAGCGCGAAAATGATGAGGCGATCGGTTGCTGTGGAGGTTGGCTAGGACTTCCAGAAGGGCGAGGGGCCGATCCATTGCATGTCATAGCGGTTCATGAAAGCGGCGGTCGCGGCGAGAGAAGGTTGCGATGCGGCGTCGATGAAGTATTGTTCCATTTTGTCCGCGGGAGTGAATGCAATGAGCATGTGCGCGGGTGAGCCGGTGGCGGAGAAAGTATGAGGGATGCGGCGCGGGGCGAGGATCGACTCGCCGGGGCCGAGCCGCAGGCGACGATCGCCGACTTGGAAACGAACTTCGCCTTCCATGACGTAGAACCATTCTTCCTGAGACAAGTGCAGATGCAGGGACGGGCCCGTGTTGGGCGTGAGATTGGTGTGCTCGATAACAAAGAGGTTGCCTGCAGTGTCGGAGGTGGTGACTTTGAAGGCGAGCGAGCTGAAACCGAGAGAGTGAAGATGCCCCGTGCGGTCCTCACCGGCAGGGACGGGTTGGACGACGGGAGCAATCGGCGTTTCAGGTGAGCTTTGCGCGAGGACATTTTGGAGAGCGATGGCGGGGAGGAAGGATGCGGAGGATTTGAGGAAGGTGCGGCGTTGGATGGGCATGGAGGGATGATACGGCGAGATGTTGGAAGCAGGTAGCAGAAAGTAAGCGAGGGGCAGCGAGTGAGCGAGGATGCCGGCTTTGCAAAGCGCGAGAACCGGCAGAGAGCTCGCGGAGAAGTTGGATCAGCCCCAAAAAATCAACTGCTATATAATGACGCGAAGATTCGGTCCCCCCATTCTCTGCCATGTCAGCCATACGATTCGGTGAATTTGAGCTCAATGAGCAAACGTTTGAGCTCCGCAAAAACGGCACGCCGACGCGGATACAGCAGCAGCCGGCGCGCGTGCTTGCGTTTTTGATCAACCACCGCGGCGCGCTGGTAACACGCGAGCAGATCCGGCTGGCCATCTGGGGCGAAGATACGTTTGTCGACTTCGAGCAGGGGCTGAACTTCTGCATCCGGCAGATCCGCCTGGCGCTCAACGATCAAGCTGAAAAGCCAAGTTATGTGGAGACGCTGCCGCGCCTGGGGTACCGCTTTGTAGGGAAGCTGGAGAAAAGGGGGGACGGCGAGACAACCCCGGACGAGAAGCGACTGAGGATCGCGGTGGTTCCCGTAGAGGATCTCTCAGGAAAAGAAGGGGACTACTTTGCCGCCGGATTGACCGAGGACATGATTTCCGCGCTCTCGCGCATCGATCCGGCACGGCTGCGGGTGACGGCGGTTCCAAAGCTTGAGAGCGGTGATGGAATGGCGGCGCATCTTGATCGGCTGCAAAGGGAGTTGAACCTGGACTATCTGATGCGCGGATCGGTCAGGCGTTCGGGAGAATCGCTGCGCATCAGCGCGCAGTTGCACGATCTGCGCGATCGAAGCGTGCTTTGGTCAAAGACCTACGATCGCAAGGCGGGAGATCTGTTGGCAGTGCAGGAAGAAGTGACGCAACACGTGAGCGAGAGCCTGGCAGTGGAACTTTTTCCCAGCGCGACGGTGGGCGCGCGAAGGTATTCAAAATCGTCGGCGGCTTATGACGCCTATCTGAAGGGCCGGTTCTTCTGGCACAAAATGACGGCGGAAGCAATCCGACGGAGCACGGACTACTTTAATGAGGCGCTGGCGCTCGATGCCGGGTTTGCGCCGGCTTACGCCGGGCTGGCAGATTGCTACGCGCAGATGGGATCGATTCGCGTGGGACTGATGAAGCCCCTGGAAGCACTTGCGCAGGCACATTCGCATCTGCAACGGGCGTTGGATCTGGATGAGACGCTTGCCGAAGCGCACTGCACGCTGGGCCTGATCAAGAGCTGGTACGACTGGGACTGGGACGGCGCGGGGCAGGAATTTCAGGCGGCACTGGCTCTCGATCCGAGCCAGATCACCGCGCTCATCTGGCAGTCGCTTCTTCTGTCGGTGAACGGGCAGCACCAGGAGTCAATCGCGTCGATGCAACGAGCGCGGGAGATCGAACCTCTTTCGGCGAGCGTGAATCTGTATCTCGGAGTGGCGCAGAACCACGCTGGACAGCACGATCTTGCGCTTCGGCAATTGCAGCAGAGCATCGAACTGGATTCGAGCTACTACCGTTCGTATATGTTCCTGGGCAAAGCCCTAAGTAGCGCTGAGCGGTACGGCGAAGCCGCAACGGCATTTGAAAAAGCACTCGCACTCACGCCGGACAGTGTCGAGTCGCAGGCTTTTCTGGGCGCGGCCATGGCAGCAAAAGGCGACTCTCAAAGCGCTCTCGCCATCTTGAAGAAAGTGAAGTCGGCGGGTAGCAGAACGGAGCCGGCGGTGCTGATCGCCTCGATCTACGCTGCGATGGAACTGCCGAAGGAGATGTATGAGTGGCTGGAGCGAGGGGTGATGCAGAAGTCGACTCCGATTTACATTGCGGTTTTAAACCACGAATTCGATCGATACCGCGGTGAGGCACGCTTTCACAGATTTCTAGAGTCGATCCGGCTGTCGCACCTGGCTCGCGGCTAAGCCGCCGGGACGATGTTCTGGTTGAAGCAGAAGAAGTTGCTAGGGTCGTACTTTTTCTTGAGGGCGGCGAGGCGGGCGTAGTTTGCACCATAAGACGCCTTGACTGCCGACGATCCTTCGTCGCCTAAATAATTCACATAGGCATCCGAGGCCCCAAGGCCGGTGAGGGCTGAACCGAATTCCTGCGCCCAGGAGATGCATTTCTCCGCGTGCGATGGATCGGTCCACGCGGGCATGATGTTGACGCTATAGTGCACGCGCCTGAGGCCGAAGGCGGTTTGCTCGACGGGCACATGGCTGGCTGCGCCGTGCATGTGCTCGAGCACGACCTGGGTCTGCTCGGTGGGCATCTGCTCCGTGTATTCGAGGATCGTCCGAATGGCCTCATCGGTGAGTTCGCGGAGAAAGGGGCATTTGAAGTAGTAGTGCATGCCCGCCGGAGCGGTAAAGTCGAGCATGGTTTGAAGCTCGGTGTATTTTTTTTCGCCGATCATGTCGGCGACGGGCGGAGAGGAAAGATAGAACTGTTTGCACGCAGAAGCGCGGTCCTCTTGCGATCCGCTGTGGCAGAGCGCAATAGCCGCCATGGGATGGCCGTGGCCGGTGAGGAGTGCGGCGTATGCGGTGATCTCGTCGGGCGCTTGAGAGGTGAGGTCTCGATATTGGCGCAAAAGGTCAAAAGCAACGGGGCGCGGGTACAAGACAATGCCGCCGTGGATGGAGGCGAGCTCGTGCAGGCGAAACTCAAGCGCGGTGACGATGCCGAAGTTGCCGCCGCCGCCGCGAATGGCCCAGAAGAGGTCCTCATTCTGGGTGGCGCTGACGGAAAGGTGACTGCCGTCGGCGTTGACGAGGTCGGCGGAGACGACGTTGTCGCAACTGAGGCCGTGCTTGCCCATGAGCCAGCCGATGCCGCCGCCCAGAGTGAGGCCGCAGACGCCGGTGGACGAGATGACGCCGCCGGTGGTGGCGAGGCCAAATTTCTCACCTTCGCGATCGAATTCTCCCCATGTGGCGCCGCCTTGGGCGAGCGCCGTTTGACGGGTGGGGTTGATCTGGACGTCTCGCATCAGGGAGAGATCGATCATGATGGCGCCGTCGGCAACGGACTTGCCGGCAACGCTGTGGCCGCCGCCGCGCACTGAAGCAGCGAGGCCCTGTTCGCGCGCGAAACGAACGGTCTGAATGACGTCGGCGATGCCGGTGGGGCGCACAATGACGGACGGCTTGCGGTCGATCATGCCGTTCCAAATCTTGCGCGCGGCGGCGTAGTCCGGATCGCTGGGAGGCAGAACGGGACTGTTCAGGACCCGACGCAGGCCGGCCAGTTGGTTAGTTGAGAGGCCTTCCATCTGCTCTTTCATGCTGAAGAGACTATCAAAGGTGCGGTTGTAACCGAGATGAGTTTTGGATGAGTTGGCGGGCCGCTGAACTCAGATGCAACTCATCTCCGGCTCATTGATGTCGGGGCGAAGGTGGGGCAGACTCCTTTCATCACAGGGCGCGAACGGAACGAGGCGCCGAATCAAGAAAAGGAGAATTCCCATGAAAGGCAGAAACATATTAGTACTTGCCGCTTTGACCCTGGCCCTCACGTTGTCGGCATTTCCGGTTCATGCCGCGGCCAGCACAACCTCGGCCGCTGCGCCTTCCGACAGCCAACTCGTACGGGCGAGTGGCGCCAAGCCGGTCGAATACGCGGCGGTAGAACTGTCTGTCGCCATCTTAGAGTCGGTCCTGCTCCCGTAGGAGCAAACATTCCCTCCCCGGCCGCTGCCCGAGCCCCGTCTCCCCTGAGGGGATTTACGAAATAACGCACTCAACGGCGGACTCAGCGATGCGAGGAGCCCGACAGGAAGCCTCTGCCGCTAAAGTCCTCAACTTTGACCGCTCGACCAACCGGCGCATTTCGCGCCATCCCCAAGGAGGGACAACAATGAAAAGCAAATGGATGCTCACAATCGCAGCATCGGTCTTCGGGCTCGCACTCGCGTGCGTACCCCGCGCTCAAGCGGCCTGCGGAGGTGTCACACTTCCGCAAGCACATCCCAGCAGTTATCAACTCCAGTCCGGGTCTCCGCGCCTGGTGCGGGCATCACTGGGCGACCAGGACGGCGACGACTACTCGGGCGGTGCTTCGATCGTCGGCATGTGGCACGTGACGTTCACATCCCACGGTTCGGGGAGCGACTTGCCCGATGGCACGCCGGTGGATAACGCCCTGGTTGTCTGGCATGGCGACAACACCGAAATCATGAATTCCTATCGCCCTCCGCAGGATGGTGATTTCTGCATGGGCGTTTGGAAGCAAACGGGGAGATACACATACAAGCTGAATCACTTCGCATGGTTCAGCAACGTATACGATCCGACCAACCCATTGAGCTGGAGCGAAATCGGGCCCGAGCAGGGGCCAACGCACATCGTCGAAGAGATCACGCTGAGCCCGGACGGCGCCCACTACTCGGGCACGTTCACGCTGGATGCATACGACACATCGGGCAATCCCGGAGTCCACATTGTCGGTGTGCTCAGCGGAACCCGTATCACCATGGACACCACGGTGCCGGGTCTGCTCTAAAGAAAAATGGCCGAGCACCACAATTCATTTTGACAAGGCGGCGGATTGGAGATTCGCCGCCTTTGCTTTTTGGGGAAGCGCCAAATTGTTTTCTCGACTAATTTGCGGTCGAGACGATGCGGGCGACGAGGTCGTAGTCGTGGGACTCGGTGGTTCATGCCGGCGGTGCAGCAGGCTTTCTGACGGCGAGGACGATGCCGCTGGCCCAGGACATGGAAACGATGTGAAACTGCGGATGCGCGACGAGGCTCTCGACGAGCGGCGCGATCTTTTCACCGTGGCCTTCGGGCCAGTTGGGCTGCGGAAGCAGGTCGTCCACAACGTAGAATCCTCCGGGCTTTACCACGGCGAGAGCTTCGTCGAGGCCCTCGAATTTGCCGCGAAGCGCGTCGGCGAAAACAAGATCGAAGCTGGCCGGCTGTTGTCGCCGCAGAAAGTCCACAGCGTCCTCAATCACCAGCGACAGGCGTGGGTCGCCGCCGAGAATCTGCTGCGCGACGGACTGGAAGCTGACATTCGTGTCAACACTGACGAGAGCGGAGGCCGCGTCCATTCCTGAAAGCAGCCAAGCCGTACCGACGCCTGTTCCGGTACCCAGCTCCAGTAGGCGGCCAGCCGGCTTCGACGCGGCAAGGACCTGTAAAAGCGCGCCGGTCTTGGGCTCCGACGCCATGGTAAAGTCAAGCGCCACGGAACGTTCAAGAATCCCCGCAAGCGCAGCCGGTCTCTGAATGTGTTTGAGGTCGTCCATGGTTGGCTCGTGCATAGAGATCAAAGTCCGCGGTCAATTCTCCGCAGCAATCACTCGCGCGACAAGATCGTAATCGTGCGACTCGGTAATCTCGGCGCGGTAGAAGCGGCCGGGCTCGAGATCGGCGTGGGGGCCGAAGTCGTTGATGAAGACTTTGCCGTCGATCTCGGGAGCGTGAAACTCGGTGCGGCCCTCCCAGAGGAGCGGGGTTTCGGCGCTAGGGCCCTCGGCGAGGAGGGTGAGCTCGCGGCCGACCCAGTGTTTCTT
>Ga0206924_1102_pt1 | contig 17252 bp, 18 predicted proteins | sample Alteio_BWOrgHeat_61_FD_152947 | JGI IMG/M metagenome (GOLD analysis project Ga0206924, IMG submission 152947) | Enriched cells from forest soil in Barre Woods Harvard Forest LTER site, Petersham, Massachusetts, United States -... | ecosystem: Environmental > Terrestrial > Soil > Temperate forest >...
CCGGGAAACGCAATCTGCAGTGGCTGGTCTATATGAATAGTTTTCGCGACCAGGCCCACAAAATTTATCTGACAAAGCCTGGAAGCCTGACCGGGATTCCCATTGAGGCTCCGAATAAATACAGCGAACAGTCTGTTTTGGGCGATTTTCAAAAGTTACAGCAGGAAATGCCGGCGGAATTAGCGAAAGTGTTGTTTCAAGGACAAGATCTCCCCAAAGATCCACCGACAGACGTCGACACATATATTCTGTGGGCCCACAAAATGGATCGCAATTACCAAAGTGGAGAGCGCTGGCTGTTGATGCAGCCGTGGCTCTCAGAGATGATCGATCGTCAGGCCATGGACGTGCGCGGAACTTACTTTCTGGAAAAAGAACCGAACCTACAGCAGAACTTGGCAGCATGGAATTCACTGCCTGACGCGAAGAAGTCCCAATATCGGGATTGGTTGCGACAACTCTGCTACAATAGCAAGGGACTTGGTGCAGGCTGCGAAAGTGAACTGGAGGCCTCATTGGCTGGGAATCATGCTTGGGCTTTTTTTCAAACCTACGAAGCCGCGGGCAAGGAAATGTGGGACTCTTTCTTCGTCATTCCGCAGAGGCGCCCGGATGTGAAGTGGACAGCGACGACCATGTCAGTTCCATTCCTCACACCCGACAATGTAAAGATTCTGAATTTCCTGCGCGATAATATCGAGGACGAGTGGAAGACTTCGTCCTGGAATCTGCGTTTGGATTTTCACTCACCGACAGAGGCCGGCATTGATCCGAAGGTGACTCCTCACATCGTGTTTGAAGATGGAGTGACTCCGCACGTGAATGTGCTTGCTGGAAATATCATCACTATGGATCAGAACACGCCCATCGATGAATGGGATGTGCGTTGGACCATTCGCCACGAGTACGGCCACGTGCTGGGATTCGAAGACTGTTATTTGGAATACTACGATCCAAAAGAGAACGCGATCACCAACTATCAATTGGATGTGACCAATTTGATGTGCAGTCGCATGGGACGTTTTCAGCCCCAGCACTTTGAGCGTTTGAAAGCGGCCTACCAGCGATGAGTTTCAACCACATCAAAAAAATAGTCACATTTTTCGGAGCAGGCCTTGTCCCGAAAGCGCCAGGAACCATGGGCACCATCGCCGCGATTCCGCTGGCCGTGCTGTTGTTGTGGATAGGTCCCCTGTGGCACATGGGCTTTACGTTGGCGCTCACCATCGTGGCCATCTGGGCCTGCGAGATGTACGAGCGCGAAAAAGGTGGCCACGATCACCCAGAGGCCGTGATCGACGAAGTCGTGGGTTATCTGATCACTATGGTGTGGATGCCACTCACGTGGCAGTCGCTGCTGATCGGTTTTGTCTTGTTTCGACTTTTTGACATCCTTAAACCATGGCCCATCAGCTGGATGGACAAAAATATCAAGGGCGGAATCGGCGTCGTCATCGATGACGTGGCTGCCGGAGTGGTGGCCAGTCTTCTTATGCAGTTGATCTATCATCACACCACTTGGTTGGGCGTACAAATCGGATGAGTGCCGCGCAACTGGTGGAAGCTTTACGCTCGCGAAAATATTCCTTGGGCTTGGCTGAATCTTGCACCGGAGGATTGCTTTCGTCTGTGCTCACCGCGATTCCCGGAGTTTCTGATCTATATAAAGGTGCGATCGTCAGCTATTCGAACTCGGTGAAAGAAGAAATCTTGGGAGTGAATCCCGCGACTTTGAAAAAATTCGGCGCAGTCAGTGCCGAGTGCGCCGCCGAAATGGCCAAGGGAGCTCGACGGGTTTTGAAGGTCGACTGTGCCATCGCAATCACGGGCATCGCAGGTCCGAACGGCGGATCGATGGACAAGCCGGTGGGCACTGTGTTTCTTGCCATCCAGGGTCCAGATTTTGAATATAGCAAAAAGGAAATTTTTGCCGGTTCAAGAACGGAGATCCAAAGCAAAAGTGTCGACTGTTCAATAGAGTATTTGTTAAACCAGATACTTAATGCGCACAGCTAGCAATTCTTGCTGAGGAAAAATTTTCCTCGACCCACCCGGACCAGCTCAAATTTTTTATTTGAATCAATATGTAAATTATGTGTAAGTTAGTTTTGTCAGCAACAACAAATCTCACGAGTGACCTAAAAAAGAATCCTCGTGAAAAGAAAGAGTGAGGCAACTATGTCTAGCGCCAACGAAAACAAACAAACGAATCAACTGGACCCCAAAGCACTGTCTGAAAGACGCAAAGCTTTAGACCTGGCCGTGGGCAACATCGAAAAGCAATTCGGCAAAGGCTCTATCATGCGCCTGGGCATGGGTGAAAGCCTGAATCGCGACATCGAAGCGATCTCTACTGGATCTTTAGGTTTGGACATCGCTCTGGGAATTGGCGGACTTCCTAAAGGACGTATCGTCGAAGTTTTTGGTCCAGAATCTTCTGGTAAAACCACCATCGCTCTATCTGTGATCGCGCAAGCGCAAAAACTGGGTGGCGTGGCAGCCTTCGTAGATGCAGAGCACGCTCTGGATGTGGGTTACGCTCGCAAATTAGGTGTGAACACGGAAGAACTTTTGATCTCTCAGCCAGACACGGGTGAACAGGCTTTGGAAATCACAGAGACCTTGGTTCGTTCAGGTGCCATCGACGTGTTAGTGATCGACTCGGTCGCAGCGTTGGTTCCTCGGGCAGAAATCGAAGGCGACATGGGCGACAGCCATATGGGCTTGCAGGCTCGGTTGATGTCTCAGGCTTTGCGGAAGTTAACGGCGGCCATCAGTCGTTCGAACACTCTAGTGATCTTTATCAATCAAATTCGTATGAAAATCGGTGTGATGTTCGGAAATCCAGAAACCACGACGGGTGGAAATGCACTGAAGTTTTACTCCTCAGTGCGCTTGGATGTACGCCGTGTAGGAGCCATCAAAAATGGCGAAGACGTGACGGGAAATCGCACAGCGGTGAAAGTCGTGAAAAACAAAATGGCGCCACCATTCACCAAAGTGGAATTCGATCTTATGTACAATGAGGGAATCTCTGCCGAGGGCGACATCCTAGATCTGGGTGTAGCGGCCAACATGATCGAAAAATCAGGAGCATGGTTCAGCTACCACGGCGAAAGAATGGGCCAAGGCCGCGATCAAGCCAAAGAATTTTTGAAACAAAATCCTAAGGCCTGCGAAGATCTGCGCGCAAAACTTTTGTCCGCCAAAGGAATTGGTACGCTATTGATGAGCACCCCAGAACCTAACGCCGAAGGCGCTCTCGCCGACGTCGAAGCCGAAGAGGTTTCTCCGAAGGCCGCCGTGGCCAAAGCCGCAGCCGCGAAAAAAGCGAAGCATTAGATTTTGTAGGTTACTTGATTTGTTATCTCTTACACGAAAGCCTGATCCAAAAGATCAGGCTTTTTTGTTCTTGTCGAGAGCGCAATAGAAGGCTCGGATCCTTCGTTGTTCGGTCGGTCGCTTGTGCGGCCTACAGGGAGTAGGCCTCCGCGCTCGCTTCCTGGTTTACAATAGCTGGATACTTTGAAGCAAAAGGCCCGACGGTTAAGTCAGGCCTTAATATTTAGCTATTTCAATCTAGAATTAGTTAGCCAAGCAATAAGAGTCACTTACGTTTTGGTGAGTGTAAATTTCGTTCACCATACGCTTACAGTTGCCTTTTTCTGACCATTCATAGTTGACCACATCATAGCGACTGATGGCACCAGTGCAAAAATTGGAAGTGGTTAATTTATTTGTGTAGCTCAATTTATTGGAGAAGGCGTTGAAGTTCATCACTTTGCAGTTACCTTCTTTTGACAATTGGTAAGCAGCAGAAGAGTTCAGGCGAACAATTGGAGCTGGAGCGCACAAAGCACCCAAGTTCAATTGGAACACTTCATAACCGCGATATCCTGAAACAGTCATATCTACGCTGCAGTTATTGCCCAGAGAGCTAAGTACAGATTTAGCTAATGTGAAAGAACCATTTCGAGCGCTGTATTCTTTGATGATGTGTCCAGTAAGACTGTCGCTGATGGTGAATTTATCGCAACTAATAGTGTCCACTCCAGAGAAATCAACAGACAAGTCGCCAGTGGCTTTAGAAACACGAGTTTCAGCTTTGCCGCCGCATTGATCAAAATAGACTGGATAGCCCAGTTCAAAAGTTTTTTTCGACTTCGCTGATGCAGTCACTGCCAAACAACAAAGTGCTACTACCATAAATACTGATTTCATTTCATTCTCCTAATGTTTTGAGTTTTCGACTCAAGGTTAAGTTCCGTGCAGCTCATGTGCTCGAATCGGGCCAATCTATATCCAAAGCCAGTTGCATTTGACAGCAAAAGCACTGTCAACCAGGTCGACATAATGTCAGGAGAGGTCACTTCGTTGAAATTTTTTTCGAGAGGGAAATTTTTTCAAAGGGGTGGGGTGGACTCAAATACACACTCAGAAAGTTGCATACCTGTAGGTATGCAACTTTCTGAGGTGCCCTTAATCAAGGGGCGCCCAGAGCCTTTTCTATGGCGGAGCTCATGGCTTCGGGTTCCGTGGTGGGAGCGAAGCGCTCGATCACTCGGCCGTCTTTGCCGATCAAGAATTTGGTGAAGTTCCATTTGATCGCTTCGGTACCTAGTAGGCCTGGGGCTGCGGACTTCATCCATTTATAGACGGTGTCGGCGGCTCCGCCGTTGACGTCGACTTTGGCGAACACGGGGAAAGTGACTCCATAATTCATTTGGCAGAAGCTTTGGACCTCGGCATCGGTGCCTGGTTCTTGAGAGCCAAATTGATTGCATGGAAATCCTAGGATCACTAAGCCTTTGGGGCCCCAAGTTTTATTTAGTTTTTCGAGGCCAGTGTATTGTGGGGTAAAGCCGCATTTGCTGGCGACGTTGACGACCAAAACGACTTTGCCTTTGTGCTGGGACAAATCAACGGCGCTGCCTTTGGCATCTTTCACAGAGAACGAGAAAAAATTTTCTGACATTTTTGTGCGTCCTTATTTGGGTGGCGACGCTGACGCTGGGGCTCGATTGGAAAGGGCCTCAACCGCATCGATCCAGCCATTCTTCTTGGCGTAATCAAGAGCGGTCAAGCCATCATTGGATTTTTTCTCTGCATCGACGCGAGACCTCAGCATATAGTTGAGGGCCACCACGCGATTGCTGGATTCCATGGCATAGAACAAAACTGTCTGGCCAGCATTGTCGAACTCCACCTGTGGGTTAGCGCCCATGGCCATTAGGAAATAGGCCATTTCTAGATCGCCTTTTTTGGTCGCTAGCATGAGCGGTGTGGCGCCGTTGACGGCCGGATCTCCGGCGTGAATATTTTTTCCACTGCCCAAGAGATGAATCACGCTGCGCATATCGCCGGATTGCACGGCTTGGCTGAGCTCGGAAAGATTTGGCGCGGGTGGTGGTAGTGGTGCCGGAGGAGGTGCCACGACAACAGGAGTGGCCTCTGCCACAGCCACAGGCGTGACCGGGGTCTCTGCTGCGACCTTGGGATTCACTTTGGCCGTGAGCGTGGTGTTCAGCTCAGCCATCGGAGTTTGCAGAAGGAAGACCATCGCCAACGACGCAAGAATCGCCGGTTGCAGAGTCCACATGATCCACGGGCGGTACCAGCTGGTTTGATCCATCGCTGCCCGACGAGTGACGAAGTTATATCCCAAGAATTTTTTGGCAATGTTCAGTGTGGGATCGAAGTGTTCGGTCTCTGCAAGGCTGGCGAAGTAAGCCTCGGCGTCCAGATGAAAATCGCTGACGGTTTTTCGATCGATCTCGTGTAAGCGCTGCACTTGGAAAGTTCTCCACAGAAAAGTTCCGGCGACGGCGAAAAATGCAGCTGCGGCCAGTGCGGCTTCGTCGTCGTGGCCAGAGCCCGCGAAACCAATAGCGGCCCCCAGCAGAGCAAAGGTCGGCACCATGCTGAAAAACTGAAATCGCGCGGAAGAGAACCGACTAAATCTGGATTCGATCACTTTGCGGCAGATCCACATGTCCAACATCTCTACGGACAGCTTTTTGGAAATTCTGGAATCAATCAACATCAGTGCACCGAGCGGACTCGGCAGAGAGAAAAATCCCCAGATTTTGTTTTTCCAAACCCGAGTGTTCGACATCAAGATGAAAATCTGCGGCGCCGAGAGACCCATCTTGCGAAAGCGATCGCCAATGCCAATGATTTTTTTCGGCGAGCGCTCACGCTCGGTGCGATAGAAGATCAAAATCAACACCGGCCAAAGACATTGCAGGCCATACATAGTGAGCCAGCTTAAGCCCCACCAACCCACGGCCATCACCACAAACTTCCATGGCGAATCCGCGAGGTTGTGCAGAAACGGTGCTGTTAAATTCCAATGCCATTGATAAAAAAGGAAAAGCGGTGCCATCCACAGCCCGTAAAAAATCAGGCTGCGCAGAGAATTTTTTAATGCCGAGAAATATTTTTTCCGACCGGCCATTTTCCCTTTCCGCGTTTTCGCTGTAAGACTTAGCAACTGTTCGGATTTTCGAGGCCTTGGAAGAAGGCCAGTTTGTTGGATTTGGCGGTGATTTTCAGTGGTGAGACAAGGCGAAGGTCTGGATGGGCTAGTTGGGCCCGCATTTTTGCGGAGATTATGGGGCCTAATCTCCGCAGAATGTGCGGAGAATACCGATTTGGTTTTTATCTTGCCTGGAAAGAGCTCTCGACAATGCAGAGACAATCCTTTCTTCGGTCCTAAAAAAATCCAAGTTTTGGGAAATGCACGCGAGTGTGAAACTGAATGATCGCCAAAAGAAGCTGCTCAATCGGTTGTTGGATGGGTTCGAGGGAAATCTAACTTCGTCTAAGTGGGCGTCCATCGCCAAATGTTCACAAGACTCGGCGAATCGGGACATCGACGAACTTTTACGGCTGAAGATATTAAAGAAGAATCCGGGTGGCGGGCGCAGTACGAGCTACTCGCTCTATGGCCACTGATACAGGGGCGCAGACACCATACTGGCAAATTTGCGGCGAAAATGCCATTATGGTTTTCTCAAATTGAGACGTTTGGGTCGTCCACTCCACCGTTCGTTTGTTTAAATTTGAAGTCAGATTTAAGTCCAGAATTCCACTTCAGAAAAACGCCTTTTCATCCGAGAAGTCTCACAGGGGGATTCCGTGCACAAATCCATATCTAAAATATTTTTTATGGGCGTTATTCTCTCGCTGGGTTTTTCGGAGAGTGGGTTTGGGTTGGGATGCGTACAGCCAGGATCTTCGAACGCGGCTAAAGCTCCGATATGTCCTCCAGATGTTCCTACGGGTTATGTACAGTCAGAAGTAAATGTTGGTGACGGACCAACTAAAAGCAAGTGGGTACCAGCTGGCTCATCAGTTGGCAGTAGCCAGAGCGGAACAAATCCATATGGAAGTATCACTCGCGCACCAGGCGATTACTGTAGCACCACTCTATCAAAGTGCGGAACAGTTTCTTGTTTTGCTGGTAACACGGTCACGACTGAAGGAGGATCCTATCCTACAGGATTTTATCCAGCTGGTGGCAATGCTTGTGGAAGTTACAAAGTCGGTGATCCATGCGACGGTAGCAACGCCGCAAATGGTACGTGGACGAGTTGTGATAGTGGGATGGTGAGTTGCTCGGTTGGAGGCCCCGACTGTAGTAGTTTAGCAGCGGCTATGGCCACGACCAAGCCTCCAGTTGGTAAGGAAGAGATCCAAGCTTGTGCAGCTGCGGTAGATAAAATGAATTCTGACTGCAATATGGTCACGAACAGTAACACGGCTGGTGTTATGCAAATGGGATCCATGTTGTTGAAGGCGATTGCTGCGAATCCGCAAAACGCCTGCGATGGAATGGCGCAATTTGCAGTGGCGGCCCAGGCGGGCATTCTAGCGTACAATCTCTCTTGCCAGAATTCAGTTTCATCTTGTATCGACGACTGCACTCCTAAATCTATCGAAGCTTCAGATCCAGCGATGACCAGCGGTCGTATAAAATGCGACAGAGTTGCCGCCAAAGCGCAACCCGACTGGAGCGTGCTCGCTCAGATGATGGGCGTGGGCCAAGAGCAAACCATGGCTTGCCAACAAACTGTGGCGGCGACGACGAATCCCGCGTGCATCGCGAATCCTTTGGCTCCCGGTTGTGCGGGATACAGCGCTTCGGATTGTAGTAATCCGGCGAACTCGGGCAGTCCGATGTGTCGTTGCCTGATGGATGCTTCGGCTTGTTCGCAGGTCAATTCGCAAGGGACACCGACCAATGCGTTGACTGGCGGTGGTGCTTTGAATGGCAGTGCTGGATTGGCCGGCAGCGGTGGCGGATTGGGTGATGCGGCCATGGGATTGATGGGGACTCCAGTTGGTGGTTCCGGTGGAAGTCAGAAACAAGGTTTAGCGGGCGGTGCCCCCGGCGGTGGCGCTGGACATGGTGGAATGTCCGGATTTGGTGCGGGCGATGGCTCTGGCAAAAAACCGAATGCAGCCGCGAAACTAGCCGACAATGCTAAGGGCAGTATTTACGGTGGCTTGTTGAACTCGGGCGGTGCCCCTGGCGGAGCCGCTCATGGCGGAGGTTATGGTTCGCCCGGCGCTGGTAACGGCAAAGCCGTGTTGGGCGCAAAGTACGCCGACAAATTGAATTTTGATCGCTTCAAACCGAACATGCCTTACGATCCTTCACGAGCTTTGGCCGGCAGTCGTGTGGCTCCTCGGGACGGGATCACCGGAGCTGACACGAATATTTGGGAAAAAGTTAAAACTCAGTTCTATCAACAGGGACAGCAGGGATCTTTCATTTCGAAGTGATTAAAAAGTAAGACTATACAAATCCGATAAATTAGTATATACATAATTATGCACTATTTTCAGTGGGACCCGCAGAAAGCACTTTTCAACGAGCAAAAGCATCGGGTCTCATTTTCAGAGGGTGCGACTATATTCTCTGATGAAAATATCATGTTAGCTCCAGATCCACGACATTCCGATCAGGAAGATCGATTTGTCGCACTGGGGAAGTCTGACGTGAAACGCATATTGTTTGTGTCATTTACTTACAGGAGGTCTGCTCGTTATGAAAAAGAGATATACCGAATTATCAGCGCCCGAGTTGCAAACCAAAAGGAAAGGAAAATCTACTTTTCATAAGGTCAAAGACTCGGAAATTGATTACTCTGATATTCCGGAGTTTTCTTCCGCCGAACTGAAGAAGTTTAAACGCGTTGGTCGTCCCCTTGTTGGGGAATCACCCAGACAGGCGATTTCATTGCGTGTGGAATCCGATGTTTTAAACAAACTTAAAAAGCAGGCAAAAAACAAAGGTGTTGGGTATCAATCTTTAATTAATCAGATCCTAAAAAAGGCTGTATAGTTTTTCACTGCGTGAGCGCGTGCAGAGCCTGGATCGCCGAATCCTTTTGCCGCCGCTCGACCAGCACGATCACGCTCATCGGACTTAACAACATCGAATGAATCTCGATTTTCTTTTGTGCCAGCGTCGTGGCGATTCGCTTCGGCATTTCGGTGCCGAAACTTCCAGTGCAGGTCACGCTCACTGCGGACAGTTCTTTGTTTGACAATTGGAACTGCGAAGAAGTTTTTAGTTCTCGTTGAATCAAGTCCAAGATCTCTGTTGAGCCTGTGACCAACACTTGGGATTTACCGCCATTCCTACTGACGTTCAAAACTTGCGGAGCTGCAATTTCGTTCTCTTGCAGAGTTTCCTCGAATTGCTTGAGCACCAGGCCCAGGTTTTCTTGGGCACCTTCGATCTGTAAAACTAGATCATGGGAATTGATTCCTAGGACTTCGACGGATTCATACATAAGTTCCTCTTTTCTGATCCAGGTGCCCTCGTGTTGGTGAGAGGCCGGACCGATGTACAGGGGCAGCTGACAGCGAAAGGCCAATTCGACCGAGCGGTAATTCAAAACTTTGGCGCCCCAAAAAGTCATCTCCATCATTTGTCGGTAGCTGAGTTGGCGCAGAGGCCGCGCTGCTGGCACCAGTTTGGGATCGGCGCTGAATACGGCGTCCACGTCTTTCAAGATTTCGCAGTGAGTGGCTTTCATCGCCGCGGCGATGGCGATGGCGGTGATATCGGAACCACCGCGACCCAGCGTCGTGATTTCTTTGCTGACAGGAGAAACTCCCTGAAAGCCCGCCAGCACCACGATCTTTCCTTCGCCGAGCGCCTGTTCGACCCGCGGAGCGCGGACGTCGATGATGTAGGCGCTCAGGTGGGAGTCGCTGGTCAATATTCCCGCCTGGCTTCCGGTGAAACTGATGGCCGAGCAATTCAGATCGTGCAGGGCCATACTCAGTAATGACATGCTGACGCGTTCACCGGTGGAAAGTAGCATGTCTAGCTCGCGGCCATTGGGGTTGCTCGAAACTTGTTGCGCCAGTTGAATCAGTTCATTGGTGGATTGTCCCATGGCGCTGACCACGGCGATGACTTTTTTTCCCGACTTTGAAAGCTGAGACAGGCGCGCGGCGACTTGTTTGATCTTTTGAGGATCAGCCAGAGTTGCTCCGCCGTATTTCTGCACCACCAGTTCAGAGGCCATGCATCGATCATGCTCTGCACCGATCCATAAGGCAAACACTTGATCTTTCCTTCGCGACTGTGCCAACCTTTCATGATTCGCGGGAGAGTGATCATGAATATCAAAAATTCCAAGGTGATGGATTTTATGTCCAAGCAGGTGTTATTTGTTCGCGCCGATGACACTCTTGATCAGGCGGAAAAAACTTTTCATGACAATCAATTGGCCACGGCCCCGGTCTTGGTCGACAAGAAAAATTTGATGGGGGTCCTAACGGATTTTCAATTGGTGAAATGCTTTTTGCTGCGCAATCTTCGTCCATCCAAAGCGCGAGTTCAGGATTACGAAGGTGAGTTGGACCCAGTGGTTATGGTCGATCAACATGAACCTTTAGAGACTGCATTTAAACTGATGGTGCAGTCACCTTCGCACCGTCTCTATATCACTGACAACGGACATCTGGTTGGAGCACTTTCCCCGCAAGATCTCTTACCATTTTTAGCAGGTGACACTGCGGTGGAGCGCTTCAAGGAAAACAAGGATCTCATCGATGCTCGCATACGAATCAAGAGTCTGTTCAAAGAGCTGAGTCACACCAAAAATGAACTGAGCAATTATTCCTCGGTGTTCAAGGCTTCGCCATTCATGATTCATTCGGTGAATTTACAAGGGGTCATCACCATGGCCAATCCCATGCTGCATTCGGTGCTGGGCTATGACGAGCGCGAGTTGATCGGCAAAAATATTTACGATCTTTACGCCGAGCAATTTCATCGGCAGGCCGCGCAGGGACTGCAAGAGGTCGTGCACAAGGGCTACTATCCTATGATCAACACCCTGATGGTGAAGAAGAACAAAGAACTCTTGCAGGTGGATATAGCCACCTCCGCAAAGCATGACAGTTCGGGTGCAATCACTGGAACTGTGACGATCAGTCGCCTGAGCGATGCTCGGAAAATGCTGGATGCCTTGGCCCACGCAGCCGCGAATTTGCACGAATTGGTGGATGAGTAGGGGACTATTCCAATCTTTCCCAGTTCGGAAAATTGGGCCTCTACTGTATTTGTTTTCGAGATGAAATCAAACAAACCGTGACAAGAGGCCCATTTTTCCGAACTGGGAAAGATTGGAAATATATGTGGGCATTACTTCTTAACATAGAACTTCGTTAAATATTCACTCACCAGAGCCATCGATCCGCGGGGAATATGAATCGGATGTTTCTCAATTTTATCCGGCACGAATCCGTGAATCAACTCTGCGTTCAGATCGCGCAGAGCTTTGTGAGTTAATCCTATGTGATCCGCAAGCTCGTTGATATCTAGCCCGCCCGGAGCTTGGATAATGTCATATTCCAATGGATCTAATTTTGCCAAGCGATCGAAGCCGTAAACCCCGGGGGCTTTGGCGATCATCATGGCCGCCAGAATCTTCGGAACATAGTCCATGGTCTCTGCCGGTAGAGCACCTTTTTGCGATAGCACCCAGAAATCTCGGGTGCCGAATTTGGCGATCTGTCGGCGCAGGCCGGACTCACCCATGTTGTAACTGGCGGCGACCAAATACCAAGATCCGAACTCGTGATAAAGATCATTCAAGTAATGAACAGCGGCCAGGGTGGATTTTTTCATATCTCTGCGCTCGTCCAACCACCAGTTGACCTCGAGACCGTAGCGATTTCCCGTGGCCAGAATGAATTGCCAGGGGCCGACGGCTTCGGCAGAGCTCTTGGCGTTGGCTTCGAAACCGGATTCTACCATCACCATGTAAACCAAATCTTGCGGCAATCCGGTGCTGCTCAGTTCCTTTTGAATCATCGGTAAATAGCGTGTGGATTTTTCTAGCCACTCGGAAAACCAAGATTTGCCTCGGGTTTGAAAATAGGAAATCCAGTAGCTCACGCGCTGGTTGTAGGTGAGTGGTAGATCGAAAATCAGGTCGGATTTTTTGTAGGAGGGAGCTTGCAGCGCACGCGCTTTCAATTTGTCCTGCAGAAGTAGCAGATCTTTGTTGGTTGGGCCCACGGCGGCTGAAGCCGCGGTGGAAAACAAAATCAGGCTGCCAAGCAAAAACAATCGCATCATTTGAGCTTACGGTTTTGCCTCATTGATCGGCACGAATTTCTAAATTTTACGCAGCCCCATCCAGACCAAAGACCGGGCGAAAGTTTTTGACGGTCAGGACGGATTCTTGACGCAAAAACGGGCGGTATCGGTCGAGGGTCACGCCAGCTTGAGGCCTGATTTCCATTTGAGGTCCGCTTCTGGTTTTTTGTCTGGTTCGGCACAGCTGTTGCTGTTGCAGTAGTAGGGGGTATTTCCATGAGTACAAAAGGTGTCTATACAGCTTTGAGCGGCGCGCTGGCACAGTCCCTGAAATTGGATACGATTTCCAATAATATCGCGAACGTCAATACTCCCGGATTCAAGCGCGATCAGCAAATTTTCCGTGAGTACCTCACCGCTAATGAAAAACCACCGGAAGTCATTCAAGTTCCAAAGGTGGTGGCCTCTGTCGAAAGTTTCTATGACATGCAAGGCGGCGACAAAAGCTTCGTCGATCCCATCGGCACTTACACCGATTTTTCCCAAGGTGGCATGAAACACACAGGTGACGCTCTGGACGTGGCCATTGATGGAAAAGGATTTTTCGAAGTGGCGACCCCGAACGGTGTGCGAATGTCGCGCATGGGATCTTTCTCTTTGGATGGCAATGGCCAATTGGTGACTAAAGATGGAATGCCCGTAATGGCAGCTGGTAACGGAGATCCCGCTCAGCGCGTGATCACGACCTCTGGCAAAGAGGCCATCACCATCACCGAAAATGGCGAAGTTTTTGAGGGCGAAAAATTGCTGGCGAAACTTTCAATCGTCGAAGTTCCCGATCGGGACACTTTGCAAAAAATTGGAAATTCTCTTTACGAGTTTCGCTCGAATGCCAAGCCTGAAGTGGTCAACGTCGATCACCCAAGCTTGAAACAAGGATATCTGGAGGCCAGTAACGTCAACATTGTCCAAGAAATGACGGACATGATTGCCACCACACGGACTTTTGAAAGCACTCAGAGAGCCATTCATGCTTACGATCAAATGGCGGAAAAATTAGTTAATACGGTTCCTAAGATCGGTAATGGATAAGGGGTATAGATGATTAAGAGTCTAAACACAGCGGCGACGGGAATGCAGGCACAGCAGGCCAATATGGATGTCATCTCAAATAACTTGGCGAACACTTCGACTGTGGGTTTCAAAAAATCCCGCGCGGAATTCGAAGATCTTCTTTATCACACCTCGAAAGAACCTGGTCAGGCGACGGGCCTGAATTCCATTTCACCGACGGGAATTCAAACGGGCCTTGGCGTGCGAACAGCGGCTGTGACCAAGGATTTCGAAGTCGGTCACGCCATGATCACCAAAAATCCTTTGGACATCGCCATTGGCGGCAGCGGATTTTTCCAGATTCAAACTCCGGATGGACAGATTGGTTACACTCGTGATGGTCAGTTCAAAAAAGATGCCACGGGAAAGATCACTGACAAGAATGGCAATTTGCTTTTGCCCGGCATCACACTTCCAGCGGAAGCCACAGGCATTGAAATTTCCCAGACCGGTGAAGTGAAAGTCGTGGTGGGAATGACCGATCCTCCGCAAACCGTTGGCCAAATTGATCTGGCGAATTTTATTAATCCTGCTGGTTTAAAATCAGTGGGCCGAAACTTATTCGTGCAAACGGGTGCCAGCGGTCAGCCCATTGTCTCGCGACCGGGACTTCAGGGAACAGGTTACCTCTCCCAAGGCGAAGTCGAGGGCAGTAACGTGAGCATCGTGGATGAAATGGTGAATATGATCACGGCCCAGCGAGCCTATGAAACCAATGCTAAAGCGGTGCAAGCGGCCGACCAAATGTTGCAGTCGACAAATAATCTGAGGTGATGATTGAAGCAGTTAACAGTGACCGTAGTTAGTCTGATGTTTGTGATGACCGCTGTCTCTATGGCAGAGATTCACACTCCACGCCCAGAAATTTCCGTCGTGCCTTTGGCGGAAGTGCCATCGGGGCAAACTATTCGTCTGATGGATTTGGCCACGGTGAGCTTCGTTTCTTCGGGGCAGGCCAAGCAGGCATTGGCGATGTCGCTGTTGCCACCTTTGGCCGATCGTGAATCTAAGAAGATAAAAAATTCGGAGTTGATCAAGCTGATCCGCGCGAAAATCAGCTTGGTCCCAGACATCTCTGAAGAGAAATGGACTTACTTCATTCCCGAGGAAGTAGAGATTTTGGCCAAGAAAAATATTTTGTCCACACAGTCCGTACAAAATCAGCTGACCATGGCGATACTGAATCGCTGTGGTGATTGCAAAGTGAATCTGCATGATATCAAAATTCCCCAAATTCGTGAAGCCTCGGCCTTTGAAAATTGTGAAATACAAACTGATCAGGTGAAGGTCGGCGGATCGTTTTTAGTTCCGGTGCAATGTCGATTCGGTGCGGAAAGCAAAACGTACTGGATTTCAGGCTCTTCCAAAATTTCCAAAATCGGTACAGTGATGAACCGTCAGCTACTTCCCGGAGACAGAATTTCGAACTAAGACTTCCGCATGGAAGAGGTCGACATCACTTATGCCAAGGATGGTTTACCTAAACCTGAAGAGATCGACGGACAGTTGGCGGCGCGAATGCTGCAACTGAATCAGCCGATTTTTAAATCCGACTTTAAAAGAGAGCTGGCGATCAATCGCGGGCAGATTATTCGCGCTGTTTCAGGAAATGAAAGTTTTGAGATCACCAGTCAAGCGGTGGCCGAAGAACAGGGATACGTAGGTGACGTGATCAAAATTAAAAACTCGGAATCACAAAAGACCTTAAGTGGACAGATCGTTGAAAGAGGCGTGGTGAAAGTTCAATGACTAGCGGGAATTTCGTTCTTTCAAAAATACTTTTGGCATTGGGTTTGAGTGCGCTGTTATCTGGCTGTGCCACTATCAAAGGCTGGGTTGGCCTGGGTGACAGCAAAGAGAAGGCCGCAGCTGCCACTAAGACCATCGTGGACACTCCGGTGCGTTTTTCCGATAATAACAACGTGCCCGCAACTTCAGCGCGCGAATACAAGCGCATGACCCGCCAACGAATGGAAGAAGAGTCGCAAGTGAACTCTCAAGCGGGATCGATGTGGGTGATGGAAGGTCAGGGCGCTTATCTATTTGCGCAAAATAAAACTCGTCGGGAAGGTGATTTGCTGAATGTGAAGATTGAGGGCGCCGCCCAACAGCAGATCGACACCAAAGTGGCCGTGATTAAAAAGCTTTTGAAACAGTTGGAAGACGAGGAAAAAAAGGCGAAGGACCGCGAAGAGGCCGAGAAGCTAAAGTTGGCTCAGGCGGAAAATGGCGGCACCGATCGTAGCCCTGCTTCGACGACCGCCGCAGCGCCACCGCCTCCTCCGCCACCGCCGGCACCGGAAAAAAAGTCGGAAGAAAAGGACGAGCAAGTGAAAATAGATTCGGTGCCCACTCGGCTCGTGGAAAAACAACCGGATGGAAATTATCGGCTCAAGGGGCAACAGCCTTTCATGATTGGAAAACGTGAGTACAAAGTCATTGTTACCGGCATCATTCGCCCCGAGGACTTCAACGACGAAGGCGTGAGCTCTGCCAAACTGCTAGATCCACAGTTCGATGTGGTCTCTCTAAGAAGGAAAGAATAATGAGAATATTATTTTTACTGCCCGTTCTGATCGCTATCATTTTCGCGCAAGAATCCAGTGCCGCACGCTTGAAAGATATTTCAAGCATTCGCGGTGTGCGCGAAAATCAACTGATCGGATATGGAATCGTTGTAGGTCTTAAGGGAACAGGTGATGGAAAATCGGAATTCACCGCGAAATCCATGGCCCGTATGTTGGATAAATTAGGAGTGAAGCTGGATGGAAATTCAGTGGAATCTAAAAACGTCGCGGCCGTCGTCGTGACAGCGAACTTGCCAGCTTTCGGTAAAGCCGGAAATCCGTTGGACGTGACCGTGAGCGCGATTGGTGATTCGGCCTCTTTGGAAGGCGGAATGCTTTTGCAGACGCCGATGCGCGCAGCGAATGAAGAGGTGTTTGCCGTGGCCCAAGGTTCGATCCTGATCGGCGCCAGCGGCAAAGACGGATTCACTACTGTGGGCCGTGTTCCCAACGGTGCCATCATCGAGCGCGACATGACCGCGGATTTTTCTTCGAGGAAAATGTTTCGCCTGACTTTGCATAATCCCGATTTCATTACAGCGGCTCGCGCGATTTTGACCATCAACAAACAGTTGGGTGGCCAATACGCGACAGCGAAAGATGCTGCCACGATTGATATCATCACTCCATTCTCCTATGAAAATCGCGGTGTGGAGTTGATGGCGACCATTGAAGCCATCGATGTCAATCCCGACAGCAAAGCGCGTGTCGTGATCAACGAACGCACGGGAACCGTCATCATCGGTGATCGCGTGCGTATTTCTAAAATTGCGATCTCTCAAGGAAGTTTGAGTGTGAAGGTTCAAGGCAAAACTCCGAAGGATCCGGTCACCGAAGAAAAAGTGGCCGTGGTCGATGCCGGAGTATCCGTCGGAGATCTAGTCCAGGCGCTGAATCGCTTGGGAGTCTCTCCGAAAGACCTGATAACTCTACTTCAGTCCATCAAGGCAGCTGGAGCTTTGCACGGGGAACTCGAAGTATTATGAGAAATGCGTTTT
>Ga0206924_1105_pt1 | contig 17029 bp, 16 predicted proteins | sample Alteio_BWOrgHeat_61_FD_152947 | JGI IMG/M metagenome (GOLD analysis project Ga0206924, IMG submission 152947) | Enriched cells from forest soil in Barre Woods Harvard Forest LTER site, Petersham, Massachusetts, United States -... | ecosystem: Environmental > Terrestrial > Soil > Temperate forest >...
CTTCGCCACTCGGTTTTTTAGTTTCGTCGTCAACGACAAACTCTTGAGCCAGTTTTTTGATCTCTTCATCGTTCATCACATCTTTGGGTTTGACCTCGTCAGAATCAGGATGAAGAGAGGCCACATCGCGCTCATTAGTATTATCGCCGGGTTCTAGCTGAGAAAGCTTGTGCTGATTATCGCTGAATTTTTTCCCAACGAAAGTTCCAACGGTGAAAGAAAGCAACGAAATGAAAAACACCAAGATTAATTTTACGACGACATCCGTTTTGGATCCGTACCGTTCAACGGCCATTTCAGTCCTCCGACATTTTATAGTTTCACAACACAAGGGACCCAAGAATCCGTTCTCGATTTTCCCTTACTCTTATGATAGCGTCGGGCGGAATTTTTGGTCAATAAATCGTCGAAGCTGTACCTTAATGGTGGGAAAAAAAGACATGGAAACGACTCAGAAGAACCTCGACTGGAACGATGCACTATACAAAGCGATCCTGGCCGCAAGACTAGGTCGCGAGGTTCTATTTAAGTATATCGGGCGCCTGCAAAATATTGAGCACAAATTCCAAGCCGGTCTAGTCAGTGAGGCCGACAAAGAATCGGAAAAAATAATTTTCGAAAGTTTGCGAAAAAATTTCCCAAACGACGAGTTTCTTGGAGAAGAATCCGCCGTCGGACAGACCAAGGTCGAGACTCCAGTGGTTCAAGGAAAAGGGCGATGGATCGTCGATCCCTTGGATGGCACCACCAACTACATTCATCAGCTGCCGGTATTTTGCATCAGCATAGGCTATGAAGTCTCTGGAAAAACGCAACTGGCCGTGATCGATGTACCTATGATGGGTGAGGTGTACACTGCCATCCGCGGACAAGGCGCATTCGTGAACGGAAGACGATTGCAAGTGAGCAAAACATCGGAACTGAAGGACGCGTTTCTAGCCACAGGCTTCAACAACGAAAATGAACCACGCTTACAAGAACAACTAAAAATTTTCGGCAAAATCGTGCGCGAATCCAGAGGCGTACGCCGAGCCGGAGCCGCCGCCTACGACCTAGCCATGGTCGCCCGAGGAGTCTTCGATGGCTACTGGGAAAGAGGAATCCAACCCTGGGACGCCTCCGCCGGAATATTATTAGTCGAAGAGGCCGGCGGAAAAGTAAGTACCTACAGAGGATGTGAATACAACCCGTACAAAAATTCCATTATCGCCGGAAACGGAAAAATCAACGAACTACTAGTGCAATCAATGAAAGATTTAATCGCATCCGACTCCCAATAGGGGACTTTTTAGATCTTTCCCAGTTCGGTATTTTTACCTTCTTCTACGAGCTGCTTAGATTTCATCTCCAAAGTAGGCGTCAAAGAGCCTCCTTTTTCCGAACTGGGAAAGATTGGAAATATATCTATCCAACGAGGCTGGACTCGCCGAAAGTCTGAGTCAAAATCATGACCAAAACTATGGCGGCGAAGTCAAAATGGCGGCACTGGTCCTACCAGTTGTAACTTTCAAAACTGCTCTGTTCGAGTTCAATCACAAACTTAGAAAAAAGTCGGGTTGGCATCCGTGTTGCTTTAAACGAAGTGGGGGACCTATGTGTCTTTCACAGGGAGGTAGAAATGGCTGACGCAAAACCAGCAGCACCAGCAGAAGCAGCACCAGTGGCTAGTCCAGCCGCCGGCAGTGGGGGCTCGAAAAAGCAGTCGTTGATACTGATCGCACTGGCCGTGATTAATATGTTTGTGGTCGTAGGTGTTGGAACGATGATTTGGCAGGGTCGAAAAAAAGACGCCGCCGAACCCAAAATTGAACACGTGATCAACGGTGAAAAACAAACCCAAGACAAAGAAAAGGCCGACAAGGAAGAGAAGGTCGAAAAAGAAACCGTGGTTCCTTTGGAAACTTTCATCATCAATCTGGCCGGTTCAAAAGGACGTCGTGTGGCCAAGGTCAACATCGAGCTTTCTGTGCAAAACGACACGGTGAAGTCTGAAATCGATCAACGTAAAGCTCAGATTCGCGACATCATTATTATCATGTTGTCGGGACGTTCTTATGAACAAGTGTCCAGCCGCGAAGGAAAAGAAAAATTAAAAGACGACCTAAAAGATCGAGTGAACGAGTTTCTAAGCAAAGGGAAAATCAAAGACATTTATTTCACAGAATTTATTTACAACTAAGGATAGCGAATGAATCAGGTACTTTCACAATCAGAAGTTGATGCGCTGTTAGCCGCGGTTTCCGAGGGCGAAGTAGGTTCTGGCGACGCGGCCGGCGGTGGTGGTGGTTCTGCCTCCGCGAAGGGCGCGGGTCCTGGCAAAGAAGAAAAGGTGGTGGTGACCTACGATCTGACCTCTCAAGATCGTATCATCCGCGGCCGACTTCCACAGTTGGAAGTGATCTACGAGAAATTCATGCGCTCTTTTCGTGTGTCTTTGTCTTCGGCACTACGAAAAATTGCCTCGCTGACGTTAGCTTCCACGGACTTTTTGAAGTTCGGTGAGTTCGTGAATACTCTGCCAATGCCGACCTGTATGAGCGTTTTGCGTTTCAATACTCTTCGTGGATCGGCGCTTTTGGTCATTGAATCTAAATTGGCTTACGCCTTAGTTGACAGCTTTTTTGGTGGAGCTGATCGTCCCTACACAAAAATCGAAGGAAAAGACTTCACTCAAATTGAGCTTTCCATCGTACGCAAGGTCGTGGATCTGGCCATCGATGATCTTGAGGCCGCATGGGAATCCGTTGAAAAGATCGGATGTTCCTTCGTACGTACGGAAGTGAATCCTCAGTTCGTCGGTATCGTGCCGCCCACAGATGTGGTCATCGCCTCCACCTTCGATGTCGAGTTAGAAAATGCCAATGGCACCATCACTATTGTGATTCCATACTCCACCATTGAGCCCATCAAGCAAAAACTTTCCAGCGGATTTCAAATCGAATCCGATCAGACCGATAAAAAACTTTGGACCACGATCATCAATGAGCAGCTTTTAGAAACAGATTTGGGCATGCAAGTGAATCTGGGCGAAACAGCCATCGATCTGTCAGCGCTGATGAAATTAAAAGTCGGAGACGTGATTCCCTTGGATCAAGATTCCACTGGGGAATTAGATATTTTAGTTGAAGGTGTCAAAAAATTTAAATGCTACAGCGGAGTCCATCACGGATCAGTGGCAGTACAGGTGACCAGAGTGCTTGAAAAGGGGAGGGCATAAACCATGGCAGACAATTTAGACAACATTGCTGACAAGCTAGAGAGCGAAGCCGCGGCGGCGGAAGCGACCATCGCACCAACACCGCAGCTGGATGAAGCTTCGGAGCGAAATCTAAAATTGATTTTAGATATTCCACTTCGAGTGACGGTGGAATTGGGTCGAACAAAAATGGCCGTCAGCGACCTGTTGAATCTAGGACAGGGATCTGTCGTAGAGCTCAGCAAGCTAGCCGGTGAACCCATGGAAGTCCTGGTCAACGACAAACTGATCGCCCGCGGTGAAGCCGTGGTGGTCAATGAAAAATTCGGCGTGCGTTTGACGGACATTATCTCGACCAAAGAGCGCGTTGAACAACTGAAGTAGGAGAGCACGAACATGACCCGTTGGATCTTACCGATACTACTATTAGCCTCTCAAGCATCTTTCGCGGTTGAAGAAATCATTGCTACTGATGTTCCCGTGGAAGTCCCGGTGGCCGAGGCCAAAGCCACCACTGCACTGAAGGAAACAGAAATTCCCGTCCACTTAGAGGCCGTAAAAAAAGGTCCGGGCGGTGATTCACCTTGGTTAAGAATGTTAGGTGGACTGCTGGTCGTTGGGGTCTTAGCTGCGGGCTCTATGTATTACGTCAGGAAAACCAAGTCCGCCAACCGCACAAGCTCTTTGGCGCCGGAAATCAAAGTTTTAGCCCAGCACTACTTGGGACCAAAAAAGTCCTTAGCCATCATTCGAGTTGCAGGCGAATCCATTTTATTGGGCGTCACTGAAAACAATATCAGTATGATCAAATCCTTGAGTTTACTGGACGAAGATATTCCAGAAGTGGTTCCCGGAAATTTCGATTCAGTTTTCAACAAAAAGATCGAAGCAGAAGCTCCCGCCATCAATGCTTCTAAAGAGGACGATGAATTTTCAATATCTGGCATTAAAGACGTAGTCACCACTCGACTTAAGAATATGAGGAACTTCCAGTGAGAATAAAAAATCTGCTGTGGTTCTTTTTTGGTTTTTTGGCGATTCAGCTCTTTAGCTCGTCGTCACTGGCACAGGTGACATTACCCAATGTGAGTTTAGGATTCAAAACCACCGAAAATCCCGCAGAAGTAGTCAGCGCTATTAAAGTCGTCTTGATGATGACCGTGCTGACACTAGCCCCGGCGATTTTAATCATGATGACGTCATTCACGCGAATCATCATCGTGCTTTCCTTCTTGCGCCAAGCGATCGGTGTGCAACAGATGCCGCCGAATCAGTTGTTGGTGGGTTTGGCGCTATTCTTAACATTTTTTATCATGGGACCGTCATTCACGCAGATGAATCAAAACGGCATCCAGCCTTATCTTGCGGGGAAAATCAATCAGGACCAAGCGGTGGATGAAACCCTAGCGCCGCTTCGAAAATTCATGTTCGGACAGACGCGGCCGCAGGATTTGTCTCTGTTTGTAAGACTTTCAAAAATCAATACACCAAAAACTTTGGCAGATGTCCCTACTATGGTCCTGGTTCCCTCGTTTGTGATCTCGGAATTAAAAACTTCTTTTCAAATTGGATTCATCATTTTCTTACCTTTCTTGGTCATAGATATGGTGGCGGCAAGTGTGTTGATGGCAATGGGTATGATGATGTTGCCTCCGGTGGTGATTTCGCTGCCACTGAAAGTGATGTTGTTTGTTTTGGTGGATGGCTGGTCGTTGATCATCGGATCAATGGTCTCTAGCTTCGGCTGACGTAAGGAGTTTCGATGACAGAAGAACTGATCATTAAGCTGGGACAAGATGCCATGCGCACCACTGCGATGCTGGCAGGACCAATTCTTTTGGCCACTCTGGTCGTGGGTTTGGCCGTCAGTATTTTTCAGGCGCTCACCCAGATCAACGAAGCCACATTGACCTTCATTCCAAAGATTCTAGTGGTCGCTGCCGTGTTGGTTTTGGCGGGACCGTGGATGTTGGACGTCATGACCACCTACACGACCCATTTGTTCGAAAACATAGCTTCATTTGTGAGGGAATAAAAGTGTTACCAGGCTTTAACGGATTTCCAGAAGGACAGATCATCGCATTCGCACTGGTGTTCCTGCGCGTGATCGCCTTCGTCGTGGCCTGGCCAATTTTTGGAACACAGCTTGTTCCAGTGCCGGTGAAAGTTCTCCTGGCGCTGGTTCTCAGCGTGGTTCTGTTTCCAGTGATCAAAATGCAAAACGTCGATCTGATCAAGATTGGCGACGAATTGGTTTTTATCGCCTTTCGCGAAATCGTGGTGGGACTATTCTTGGGATTCCTGCTCAAATTCTTTTTCTTTGCGGTTTCAATTGCAGGAGAAATGATGGGTATTTCTTCAGGCCTGTCATCGGCTCAACTTTTCAATCCGGCGATGGGTTCGCAGACCAATGTGATGGAGCAAGCTCATTTGATTTTAGCAACGCTGTTCATGTTGGCTTTCAATGGGCATCATCTCTTTATTCAGGGTTTGGCCCAGAGTTTTGACCTAGTTCCAATTTCGTCGATGGGGATCAAGTTCGAAGGATTCTCTACTTTGAGTCTGGCAGTGCGCGATGCCTTTTTCATGGGAATTAAGATGGCGTCGCCGGTGATAGTGACTGTTTTTGTCACCAACCTGACCATGGGACTCTTGGGACGGGCGGTTCCGCAGCTGAATGTGATGATGACCAGTTTTCAAGTCACCATCGTGATTGCAGTCAGCGTATTTTTCATTTCGATACCGCTTTTTGTGAATGAGATGGACGGACTACTACAAATGATGGCCGAGAGATTTTTCTCGGTTCTGAAGGTGATTTGATGGCAGACACCGACCAAGGCGAAAAGTCCGAAGAAGCAACACAGGCTCGGCGGGATGATTTCCGTAAGCGCGGTCAAGTGGCTCAAACCAAAGAGCTGTCTTCGGCATTATTTATTCTGGTGGGCTTAGGGATCATGTATTCCCTGAGCAAGTTTTTCTTTCGCGAGATATCGGATCTGTTCACCCATTCACTGGGACCCGATTTGGCCGAATCCGTTCGTTCGGGTGATGTTTTGTCTGCCATTCGCTTTGCCGGCATGAAGATGTTCATTCTGATCGCACCGGTGGCTGGAATTGGGCTGATTATTTCTTTGGGTTCGACCTTGATTCAGATCGGTTTTCTGAATGTCGATGATGCTTTGACCGCGGACGTAAATCGAATCAACCCTCTTGAAGGTTTGAAACGGATTTTTTCCATGAAGACCTTAATGGACGGCTTAAAAAATATCGCAAAATTAGGACTGATGATTTCAGTCGCCTTTTTTACTTTGCGCTCTGAATTTTGGAAATTTGGCTGGCTGATCCAGTTCGATGCCGCGCAAATGATGGAATACCTAGGTTCCCTCGTCGGAAAATTGCTGGGCGGCATCGGCATGGCGATGATCATTCTTGCCGTGGCCGATTATTTTCTGCAGCGCTGGGATCTGGAAAAAAAGATGATGATGACCAAACAAGAGGTCAAAGAAGAGCACAAATCCCGAGAGGGGGATCCGATCATCAAAGCGCGAATCCGCAAGGTTCAGCGCGAGATGGCCAATCGGCGGATGATGGATAAAGTTCCCAAGGCCGATGTGATCATCACCAATCCGACACATATCGCGGTGGCCCTGAAGTACGACGCCAATTTGCCAGCACCGCAACTGGTAGCTAAGGGTGCCGATCTGATCGCTGAAAAAATTAAAAGCTTGGCCAAAGAGCACGGCATTCCCGTGATCGAAAATAAGCCATTGGCCCGCACGATTTTTAAAACCATGAAGTTGGGTCAAGTGATTCCTAAAGAGCTTTTTGTCGCCGTCGCTGAGGTCTTGTCTTACGTTTACAAATTAAAAAAGAAACGGGTTAGAAAATAATGGAACAGCTTTTTCTTTACCTCAAAAAATTTGAAAAATATTCGAAGAACACAGATCTTCTGATCGCGCTGGGTTTGTTGATGGTTCTGGCCGTAATGATCATTCCTCTGCCGCCGATCCTGCTGGATGCGGCCCTGACGATGTCATTGGCAGTTGGAATTTTGATTTTATTGATCTCTATTTATATTAAAAAAGCTCTTGAGTTCAGCGTATTCCCTAGTTTGTTGTTGATGACCACGCTTTACCGCTTGGGCCTCAATGTGGCGACCACTCGGCTGGTTCTTAGCCATGGCCATGAAGGTCCAAAAGCAGCTGGGGAAGTGATCGAAGCTTTCGGTCATTTTGTCGTCGGAAATAATTACGTCATCGGTATGATCGTGTTCGTGATCCTGGTTGTGATCAACTTTATCGTTATCACCAAAGGTTCGGGTCGTGTCGCAGAGGTCGCAGCTCGTTTCACTTTGGACGCGATGCCGGGTAAACAGATGTCCATCGATGCCGATCTCAATGCTGGTTTGATCAATGAACAGGAAGCTCGCAAGCGCCGTAAAGAGATCGAATCCGAAGCCGACTTTTACGGAGCCATGGACGGTGCCAGCAAGTTCGTGCGTGGTGATGCCATCGCCGGCATTATTATCACCTTGGTGAATATCATCGGTGGACTTTTGATCGGTGTGATCCAAAAAAATCTGGATTTGGCCACAGCCGCAAAGTACTACACGACACTGACCATCGGTGATGGTCTGGTGACCCAGATTCCAGCGCTGATCATTTCTACAGCGGCTGGTATCGTGGTGACTCGTGCGAACAACAACAGCAAAGACATGGGTCAAGAGATGATCGGTCAGTTGTTCTTGAACCCAAGGCCACTGTACATCACTGCGGGTGTGTTCGGTTTCTTGGCGCTCATTCCTGATCTTCCCAAACTTCCTTTCATCGGTATCTCGGTGATGTTGGCGGGAACTGCTTGGATGATCGCTCGCTTCCAAAAGGAAACAAAGGATGTTGAACGCAAAAAGGTCGAGGACGAAGCGGCCAGTCCCAAAAAGGAAAACATCGAAAGTCTTCTGCCTTTGGACATGGTCGAACTCGAGGTTGGTTTTGGTCTTATCAATATCGTCGAAAGCGATCAAAGCGGCGACTTGCTAGAGCGGATCAAGAGCATTCGCAAGCAATTTGCACTGGATCTTGGAATCGTGGTTCCCAGCATTCATATTCGTGACAATTTGCAATTGGGGCCCGGTGAATATCGGGTGTTAGTGAAAGGAAACAAAGTCGGCGGCGGAGTTCTGCGCTCGGATTCCTTACTGGCCATGGATCCAGGAAATGTTTCCGATCCAATCGATGGAACGCCAACGAAGGAACCTGCGTTTGGTTTGGATGCCATGTGGATTTCGCCATTGATGAAAGAGCAGGCGGAAATCGCGGGTTACACCGTGGTCGATCTTCCGACAGTTATGGCTACACATTTGACCGAACTTTTGCGTGGTCACGCTTATGAGCTATTGGGTCGCCAAGAGGTATCTGGTCTGGTGGAAAATCTGAAGAAAACTCACCCCAAAGTCGTTGAGGATCTGATCCCGGATCACCTGTCCTTGGGTGGAGTGGTGCGCGTGCTTCAGGCTTTGTTGAAGGAACAAGTTTCCATTCGCGATCTGCGCACGATCTTTGAGACACTTTCCGATGAGTCTGCGAAAACCAAGGACATCGAGGTGTTGACGGAGTCTGTACGTCGCGCCCTATCGCGCACGATCACGGCGAAGTTCATCAATGACACGGGTGGAGTGAACGTCATGACTCTGCATCCATCCATTGAGGAAACGATTTCCAATTCGCTGTTGCAAACCGAGCAAGGTGTGCAGTTGGTGATGGATCCGCAGACGGCGCAAAAATTAATTTCGAACATCGCGCACACTGTGGAAGAGCATCCAGAAATCGCGGCGCAGCCAATTTTGCTGACCAGCCCGACCAGCCGACGGCATTTATTTAAACTCACCAGTCGATTCATTCCGCAGTTGGTGGTTCTATCCCATAATGAAATTACAGCCGACACTACTGTCAAATCTGTCGGAGTTGTGGAGTTAAGCAATGCAGGTTAGAAAATTTGAAGCCAAATCAATGAAAGAAGCTCTTGATATGGTTAAAACCCAGTTGGGTCCTGACGCCATCATTCTTGCAGCGAAAGACAACAGTCGCGGCTTCGGCCTGGCTGGCCAAATCAGTGTGGAAATCACCGCTGCAGTTTCTGAAGAGACTCTGCAAAAGAAAAAGTTTGTAGAGTCTCGGATTCGTCAGCAGGACAAAGACAGAATGCAAAAAGCACCGGTGCGCGCACAGCGCCAGTTCATCGACAACATGGTCGACAAATATGTGGACGAAAACTCTCCGCGCAGAGCCCCGACCAGTACGCGCTACATCGATATCGATGATCAACAACAGCAATATCATTCGGCGGAAGTCGCGCAAGAGATCTCTCCGAACGGCGGAACAGAGCGGGCCAAAGAGCGCATCAAGTCCGCAGCACAGCAAGCCTGGAATGCCATGCAGATCGAGGACACCTGGGGAGTTAGATCCACGGCCCAAGCCGTGGCGCAAATGCCAGCTGAACCAAAGGCAGCGACCGATGAGCTGAACAGTCTTCGTCAAGAACTGGCGCAGCTGAAAACAGTTTTGCATCAATTTCAAAAAGTTCCACAGACGATGAGCGGACAGCATCCCGGCGCCGATCATGGTTTGGGCTATGAATTTTCACCGATGTTCGAAAAGCTTCTACAAGCCGGAGTTTCTGCCGAAATTTCCGGAGAGATTTTGCTGGAAGCGCAGAAGCAAATGCCGCCAATTCGCTTTAAGAATCGCGCGCTCATCGAAGGTTGGGTGGCCCGCCACATTTTGGACACGACGAAAATAGTGGGGGACGTGCAGGGCACGAAAATCCAGATTTTTCTAGGCCCGCCGGGAAGTGGTAAGACCTCCTCGCTGGTGAAATTGGCCTCGCACTACGTGGTCAACGGTCATAAGAAAGTGGCTTTGGTCACCACCGATAGTTTGAAGGTGGGCTCTGCCGATCAACTGCGAATTTACGCGCAGATTTTGAACGTTCCTTTTGCGATTTGCCGAAACCAGCAGGATTGGGACTACGTCATTCAACAGCTGAGTGGCTATGACTACATCCTTTGCGACTGCCCGGGATTAGGAATGAAGACCATCGAAGAAATTCAGTTTTTGAAAGGCGTGATGCCCAAGGAGTCCGAACAGGTGACCCGACATCTAGTTCTGAATGCGACTTCGAAGGATCAAGATCTGAATGAAATGGGTCGGCGTTATCAGTCCGCGCACTTTACGGACGTGATTTTTACTTCGCTCGACAATTCGGTTCAGCACGGGCCGATCTATAATTTTGTGCAAAATTTCAATATCCCACTTCATTCCTTCGGCATCGGCACTCGCGTGCCAGAGGATTTTGAAATGGCCACTCGTGAGCGAGTCCTAGATCTGATCTTCAAACTCACTAAGGTAAAGAAGGAAGCGTAATATGTCAGCAACTCTTGGACAGCATCGTCGCACAAAAACCATCAGTGTCACTTCCGGAAAAGGTGGGGTCGGCAAGACCACCATAGTTAGCAACTTGGCCTTCGCTTTGGCCAGACAGGGCCAACGGGTTTTGATCCTGGATGGTGATTTGGGAATGTCGAACGTGGATATCATGTTTGGCCTCAAGGCAGAGGCCAACATTCATCAGGTCATCACTGGTGAAATCGAAGTGTCCCAGGCAATAACGCCACTAGGGCATGGCATTGATCTGATCTCTGGTGGCAGCGGAATTGTGGAGCTCAATCGGCTGAACAGTTTTGAGCGTCGCACGATGATGGAATCGTTGGCGGCGTTAGACGGACTCTATGACTACATGCTGATCGACACCGCACCAGGAATTTCTGACAACGTTTTGTATTTGAATTCGGCAGCCCAAGAAATCTCGATTGTGATCAATCCAGATCCGGCTTCTCTCACTGATTCCTATGCGCTGATCAAGGTCCTGAATCAGGAGTACAAGCAAAGTCATTTCTCGATCATCTGCAATCAAGTCCGCGATGAGGTCGATGGTCTAGCTCTGTACAATCGTTTCAACGAAGTGGTGTCGCGCTTTTTGTTTGTGGGCTTGGATTACTGGGGGGCGATCTCTCAGGATCCGCTGTTTAGAAAATCGACGCAGAATCAGCGTCTCATTTTGAAACATGATCCCACCAGTGAATCGTCTAGGCAGCTTTTGAATATTTCCATGAAGTTAGAGCGCAGTCTGGTCCGTAAAAACGAAAAGGCGGGCCTACAGTTTTTCTGGGACCAGGTCGTCGGTGTAGCTTAATCAGATTGGCCTTTCAGAGGTCTCGGGTATTTGTTAAGATTTGAGTCAAGGGGAGTGGGATGGCTAAAAACGCAGTATTGTTAAAAAAATACAAAGACGAACCCAAGAAGATGACACCCGATGAAAAAAATCGGCTGGTTGTCGAATACTCTCCATTGATCAAGTTCATCGCGCAGAAAATTGCTTCGCGATTGCCAGCCAACATTGAGTTGGACGATCTGATCTCTAGCGGTGTCATCGGTCTCATGGATGCCATCGACAAATGGGATCCGACCCGCGATAACAAATTTAAAACTTACGCCGAGTTTCGCATCCGGGGTGCGATCCTAGATGAATTGCGTGCCCAAGACTGGGTGCCACGTTCGATCCGTGATAAAGCCAAAGTTCTAGACAAAACTGTCGTGCAACTGGAAGCCGAACTGGGTCGCATGGCCACGGACGAAGAGATCTCTAAAGCGCTGAGTATTTCTGTCGACGAGTACCATGATCTGATCAATCAAGTGCGCCCGGTGAGCTTGCTGTCTATCGATGAAGCTCAGACCTTCAGCAGCACTGATAAGAAATCGATTTTGAACTTGTTGGAAGGCACGAAGCTTCATAATCCGCACACGCAGCTCAATCTTAAAATCGTAAAATCCTACATCACCACGGCCATCGAAGAATTGCCCGAGCGCCAACGCTTGGTGCTTTCGTTGTACTACTACGAGGACTTGAATCTCAAAGAGATCGGCAAAGTTCTTCGCGTGACGGAAAGCCGGGTGTCCCAGCTCCATGCCCAAGCCGTGTCACGGCTGCGCAATAAGTTGTCACAATACCTCGCCAATGAAGAGATGGACGTCGCTTAGAAGAGCGGTCCTGTTGGAAATCGTTCGGTTTTAGGTTCCCAGTTCACTGTTCTCGGTTCACCGTTGCCGTGGGGATTTGGCCCCTTTGGGCCCGGTTTCAAAAAAATACATCACAAATCTTTTTGGATCCTTGCCCAGGCGCTGCAACGGTGAACCGAGAACAGTGAACTGGGAACCCAAAACTGGCGGAACGACAATTCAAGGGACCAGTGTTCAAAACATAAATATATGTGATAGCCTAGGCCCTATGAATATATTTTGGAAATCGGCGACAGCTATTTCATTGGCTTGTTTCATTCTTGGCTGTCAGTCGCAACCGCCTTCGCCAAAAATTGAGGTCATAAAATCTATGGATTCAGAGAATTTGTATTTGGAAGAGATCTATGGCGACAAGGCCATGGCTTGGGTTCATAGACACAACGACGCTACCATGCCGGTGTTCGAGAAAGACCCGAAATATCTAGAAATCAAAACCACGACAAAAAGGATTTTGGATGATCCCAGTAAAATCGTGCAAGTCACCTACGGCGGCGATTGGGCCTATAATTTTTGGCAAGACGCCAAGAACATTCGGGGCCTTTGGCGGCGGCTCAAGATTTCTGATTATTTGAAGGGCCAGCGGAATTGGGAAGTTCTTTTGGACTTCGACCAACTAGCGAAAAAGGAAAATCGCAATTGGATCTTCGCTGGCGTAGAGAGATATAGCGGCCGGGCCCTGGTCAGTCTTTCCGATGGTGGTAAAGATGCCAAATTTATTCGCGAATTCGATATGGACACAAAATCCTTCGTGAAGGGTGGTTTCCAGCTACCCGAGGGAAAAAATCAAATCTCTTGGATGACGTCGGACGAAGTGTTCTTGGAGCTGGCGATGACACCAGAGCAAACCACAGACTCTGGATACGCTCGCGAAGTCAGAGTCTGGAAGCGCGGTCAGTCGCTGGAATCCGCTCAGGTGATCTATTCTGGCTTGAAGGAAGACGTGTCGGTATCGGCCTATGTGACCCGCGATGAGGACGACGGGCCTCCTCGCTACCGCTGGATTTACCGCGCCATCGATTTTTTCAATTCAGAGATGATGATCTATCGCGGTGATGGAACTCTCGTGAAATTGGATCTGCCGGTGGATTCGCAGCTGGACCAAGACGGTGAAGAGATTTACTTAGATCTGAAATCCAATTGGACCTATCAGGGGCAGACTTTCAAAGTGGGCTCGTTGATTCGCTTGAACCTCGAGGACTATCTTAGAGGTAGGGCCAAGGTTCATACGATCTTTATGCCGACGCAGACTCAGTTCCTGCAACAACATCTGGTTCATCGAGGTCGGGTGTTTCTGGTGATCTCTGACGATGTTTCCAGTGTTGTGGTCGAAGCTCATCCCCATGAACCCGTTTGGAGGCAAGAAAAAATTTCTTTGCCAGAGAAAAGCGCCATCGAAATTTTCGGATATTCAAAAAAATATAATCTGATCACATTTTCAAGCGAAGGCTTCCTTCAGCCAGAGACCATTTTCGATCTGAATTTGTCGAACAACCAGACTAAGGTCATTGATCAAGCCCCCAAATACTTCGATGCCGAAAAGTATCAGGTGCAGCAATTCTTCGTTCATAGCAAGGATGGAACCCGCGTTCCCTATTTCGTGGTTCACAAAAAGGGCTTGATCATGAACGGGCGAAATCCCACAGTGATCACGGCCTACGGTGGCTTCGAGGTCAATTCCACTCCCACCTATGAGGCTATTTCAGAGCAGACCTGGATGAAATTCGGTGGAGTGATCGTTCTTGCGAATATCCGCGGCGGCGGGGAGTACGGTCCTGAATGGCACACCTCTGCGATCAAAGAAAATCGGCAAAAAGTTTACGATGATTTTTTTGCCGTGTCGCAAGATCTGATTTCCCGCAAGATCACCTCACCCGAATTTCTAGGTGCGTTTGGTAGGTCTAACGGTGGATTGCTTATGGGAGTGGCGTTGACTCAAAGGCCAGATCTTTTTCGCGCCATTTGTATCGAAGTTCCTCTGTTCGATATGCTTCGCTATCACAAGTTATTGGCCGGTGCCAGTTGGGTCAGCGAATACGGGGACCCCGACGATCCCAACGAGCGAAAATTCCTCGAGGGCTACTCTCCTTACCAAAATCTTAAGGCTGGTATAAAATATCCGAAGCCGTTTTTCATGACTTCGACGGCGGATGATCGTGTGCATCCAGGACACGCGCGAAGAGGTGCCGCAAAGATGGAGGCTTTGGGTCTGCCTTTTTATTACTATGAAAACACCGAGGGTGGTCATGCGGGTTCAGCTAACAATGAGCAAGTGGCGAAGTGGCGGGCGTTGGAATTCACTTATTTTTGGCAGCAGTTGGGGTCTACCCCTTCAGATACAGCTCTTTAATTTTATTCATCAGGCGGACTTCGGCCTGCCGGACGGCTTCGCGGGTGATTTTGTATTTTTCACCGATCTCTTGCAGGGTCAGGGGATCGTCGGCCAGCAATCGTTCTTCCAGTAAAATCTTTTCGCGTTCGTTCAGTGTTGGGCGTAGCGCTGCGATCCGTTTTTTCAAGCGATCCAATTCTTCCAAGCGGCTAAGCTCTTCGTCAGGCGCTGTGGCCGTCGATTTTTGAAAGTCCTTCATGCTCCAGCTGTTTGAAGAGTCGCTGGGCTGATCTAAGCTCACATCACGTCCACCGATTCGCTGGGACATTTCGTTCACTTCGTCTTCGCTGACGCCCAAGCGCGAAGCGATCATTTTTACGTCGGGGCGAATGCCCAAGGACTCCAGTTGCCGCCGTTGTTTTTCTAATTGATAGAAAAGTTTTTTCTGATTGTGAGTGGTGCCGATTTTCACCAGAGAGTATTGCTTCATCAAATACTCCTGAATGTAACCGCGAATCCACCAGACGGCGTAGGTGATCAGCCGCACTCCCTTGTCTGGATTGAAATCCCTCACGGCGTGCATCAGGCCCATATTGCCCTCTTGCACCAGATCGATCATTTTTGCTCCGAACTTGGAATATTCGACGGCGACTTTGACGACGAAACGCAAATTAGCCGTCACCAAGGCCTGTGCAGCCTTGGGATCTTTGGTCTCATAGTATTTGCGTGCCAAGACTTGTTCTTGCTCTTTGGTGAGCAGGGGATATTTGCTGATTTCCGCCAAATACTGAGTGAAGGGATCCGTCGAAGTAAGAGCACCAGAAGGCCCCAGCGCCGGAAGGTTTTCGTCCGCCTGAATCTCGGATTCATCAACGACTTCGGCAACCACCTTCTTGTGAGAAACTGATTTTTTAGGTTTTGTTTTCTTTGCTGTTTTTTTTTGAGCCGCCATCAAGCCAGATATTTACCCAACTTGGCTTTGATTGTCTCTTCAACTTTTGATTTGAAGGGGGTGAACAGAAGCGGGAGGTCAATCTGGACCTTCAGTAAACAGCCGGGCTCCTTGGCTTGAACGGTGACCTCTGCCTTGAATTTACTGCTGATGACCTTGGCTTTGCCCTCGGCGGTGCTGATTTGGCACTGAATTCCGGGGTCCAAGTTAGCCAGAAACTTATCGGTCTCAAAAAAATTCTTTATTGCTGCTAGGGCTTGATCCGCGGGAATGGAACTTTGATGCTCGATAGAGATTTTAGGCATGCTTCATTTGACCCTTCCGACCTTTACGTGTCAAGATGGCAGACCTATGAAATTCGTCTCACAAACCAAACGAACACATTATTGCGGCAATCTAAATCCATCTTTGGCGGGGCAAAAAGTCGTGCTGATGGGCTGGGTCAACACTCGAAGAGATCACGGAAGTCTGGTCTTTATCGACCTGCGTGATCGCGAGGGAATTGTGCAAGTGGTTTTGGATCCGAAAAATCCAGAAACATCCGCGGCGAAAGACCTGCGCGGTGAATACGTTCTGGCCTTGGAAGGCATCGTCAAAGTTCGACCCGACGGAATGGTCAACAACAAGATCAAGACTGGCGCTATCGAGGTCGAAGCCACGCGCTGTGAAATATTAAATGAAGCGCAGACTCTTCCCTTCCAGCTGGAAGACGAAAATGTGCAAGAATCTTTGCGTCTGAAATATCGCTATTTAGATTTGCGCTCACCACGCCTGCAAGGTCAAATTATTCTGCGCCACAAAGTTTTGCAGTTGGTGCGTAAATATTTGGCGGACACAGGTTTTATCGAAGTCGAAACTCCGATTCTGTACAAGAGCACGCCTGAAGGCGCGCGCGATTATTTGGTGCCGTCCCGGGTGAACCCCGGAACTTTCTATGCGCTACCGCAGTCACCGCAAATTCTGAAACAGCTTTTGATGGTGTCTGGCTATGACCGTTATTTTCAAATTGCCCGCTGCTTTCGCGACGAAGATCTGCGTGCGGACCGTCAGCCAGAGTTCAGCCAAATCGATATGGAGATGTCCTTCATCGACCAAGAGGACATCATCAGCGTCAATGAAAAATTACTGCGCCTGATTTGGAAAGAAATTAAGGGAGTGGACGTCGGTGCCATCCCACGCATGACTTTTCAAGAGGCCATGGATCGTTACGGCTCGGATAAGCCAGACACTCGCTTCGGTTTGGAAATTCAAGACCTCAAAGCCAGCGTTCAAGGCAGTGGGTTCAAAGTATTTGATGATGTGGTTGCACGCGGTGGAATCGTGCGCGGAATTTCTGTTCCTACGGGCGGGACCTTTTCCCGCGGCCAATTTGACAAACTGACAGAGATCGCGAAAAAGGCGGGCGCCAAGGGGTTGGT
>Ga0206924_1106_pt1 | contig 16685 bp, 20 predicted proteins | sample Alteio_BWOrgHeat_61_FD_152947 | JGI IMG/M metagenome (GOLD analysis project Ga0206924, IMG submission 152947) | Enriched cells from forest soil in Barre Woods Harvard Forest LTER site, Petersham, Massachusetts, United States -... | ecosystem: Environmental > Terrestrial > Soil > Temperate forest >...
AGCTGTACGTTTCAACCTTAGTTTCAGTGTTGACCATATGTCTACAGTCCAGCCGACCCACTTTCTTATCGTATCCAGCGTATGGAAATGCAGTAGGTAAAGCCAAAGCGGAGATATTCACCAAAGCATCGAAAATGTTTTGGTCCTGAGAAACGTTAGATGCAAATGACGAAGACGAGGCCGCCAGAAGTGCAAAAATTCCAATTAGGTTTTTCATTTAATTTCCTTAGAGTTAAGAAGTTTTAGAAAACGAGGTCCTATAGTCCAACTAAACCTTGATCCTTTACTTCGTGCGTTGACAGTTGATTGAAAGCTCTATTTCACGACCACACGAACGATCTGATTATTATGAGGGGGTGTTCTTCGCAAGACTTTGTAGTACAGTTTGTGGCGATTGCGCGGAAGTCTGTGCACGGGTGCACGGAGATCCGTGCATTATTCAGTTTTTCTGAATTCCCTACAGTTTTCCTGAATGTTATCCCAACTAATTGAACTCAATAAACAAAATAATTTTTCTAACGTTTTTTCATTCAGGAATCCCGTGCATTTTCAAAAACCCATTTTTTCGCTGAAATTAAAAAATTCTCAGTGGCGACAAAGACATATCTTACTTTTGGAAAATTTGGCCCACGACTTGCAATAATGAAAGGTGAGGGGGTGATACACAGTGATGAATTAAAAATTAAAATTTGGCGGGCCTGAAGGAAAATAGTTTTGTGAACAAACAACAAACCAAGGAGAAATAAAATTTGAAACCTAAAGTTTTTTTAAGAGGGATTTGCGTTGGACGAAGTTGACTCTAAGACGGCGTGGACCGTCGCGGGAGTTTGGGGAGTATTGATTGTGAGCTATATGTTCACGCACAGTTGGATGAGGGTCTTTGAAGGTATAGCGGTCGTGTTTTCGCTGGGGATAGTGGCTGCGATGGGCTCGGTGCTCGCAAGCTTTTCATATCAGCAAGCAAAGGAGCTGTACTCGGCCGGACAATGGCTTGAGAAGCTAGATAAGCGATTGGACGAGCTTGAGGAGAAAATCAAGATGAACAGCCATCACATTGGCCACTGCTCGGATGCCAACCGGCGCGTGGAAAAGGTTTTGGATGCTCTACATGAGACCATCAAAGCGGATTCAAAAACGATGGCCGGTGGTGCGGTTGAGAATGCAGTCGATGAGGTTTTGAAATCACTTTGATAGCCAAAGGAGTCACGAAAAGGGATCAGTCGCTGTTTGAAAGTCTTCACGGGTACGGAATACTTTCGACAAGTCAGCTTAAGTGTCTGCACTTTGCAAACATTGACCGGAAGACCGCGCTCAGGCGTTTGAGTATTTTGCATAAGAGGCGGTGGATAGACCCGGTCTCGCATTGGGAGCGGGGCGAGTTCATCTGGCGATTGACGGAGAAGGGTGCGAAGCACTTGGGCTCTGACTTCGTTGTCCAAAACGTGAACCGAAATATGCTGGGTCATGATTTGACGGTGAACAATGTCAGGATGGCGTTTAACCAATGGAACGTGGGTCAGAGTTGGAAGTCAGGGCATTACCTGAAACACGTTTTGGCAAAAAAAAGAGATGGTGCGGCCGACGGGAAAGACAATATCCCCGATTGGATTTGTGCTCTGAAAGCACCAAAAGGGTTTTATACAACAGCACTCGAGGTGGAGCTTCACTTAAAAAGTCGCACCAGACGTGTTGATATTTTGAGGAGCTATGCCAAGAAAGATGCAATCCAGTTCATTTGGTATGTCTTTCCGAGAGAAAGATTTGGCGAGGCACTTTTTGAAAGTTGCGAAGGAGTGCTCCTCTTGCGGCCAAAGGGATGGGTGTGTTGGTCACTTCTGGAAGAAGTGTTGGGCGATCTTCCGAACGCCAAAATGCATTTTCCAAGTATGGTCAAGGCTGTCAGCGATGTTCTGGTTATTGACAAAACAGGTGCCGACACTGCTGCTGTCACCGCCAGCAGGTTGGCAAAGCCTCAAGAAAGTCTTCAAATGAAGTAAGCATTTGAATTGATGGATGGATTGGGATTTTCATAAAAACAACCCATCGCCCCTTATCTCCCCGACAGATGGGTATAAGGGGCGATACCTTTTATTTAGAAATTGGAGACATATTTAATGTTTATTTTTACTTTCACGATGAGTTATGACTGGAAAGGTTAGTTGAGCCAGGATAAAAACTGGATTGGTAACGATAAAGATACTTCGCTCTTTGATAACTTAAAATGGATGACATCAAACGAGGCCGCTACTTATTTGCGTGTTTCAGTAGGACAGCTGCGCAACATGGTTTATCGAAGCCAAGTGCGAAGCTACAGATTGCAGAACCGATTGCGGTTTCTGCGGTCTGATCTCGACCGAGTGCTTAAGCCTTCCAACAGAATGGGAGCTTAATTATGGTCAGAGTCTACAAACACGAAAACGATGCACCACTGTACGAGGTGTACGTCAATATCAGATCGAAGTCCGGCAAACGAGCCCAGCGAAGAGTTCGCGGGTTTAAGTCTGAAGAGGAAGCTTCAAAGTATGAAGCTAAACTTCTACGCGAAGCCGAGCGCGATCTGATTGAAAAGGAAGAGGCCGGTGAAACGTGGGAATATATTGTGGATAAGTTCGAGGAGAACTTGCGACACAACAAACGCCTTCACGCGCACACCCGCCTTGATTATGTGGCAGCAGTTAGAAAGCACACTGAGGCCTTTATGCGAAGGCCTGTCAGCTCGATCACAAGAATGGATGCGAAAAGTCTGTTTGAGGAATTAAAACTCAAAGGACTTTCCATTGGGCATCAGAAGAAGATCAAAATCATTTTGAATCGGCTGCACAGCTTTGCGGTCGAAGAAGGAATGACGACTGAATCACAAAGTCCTTTTCGTTCGATTGAGTTTCCAAGGGAAGACGAAAAGGTCCCAGAAATTCTCTCGATTGATCAGATCAAACTTCTTCTAAGGCTTGCCAAGGAGCTAAACCATCCCTGGTATCCGGTTTGGGCGACAGCGCTTTTAACGGGCATGAGGAATGGCGAGCTTTACGGCTTAAGATTCAGCGACGTGGACTTCGATAATAAGCTTATAACTCTTACTCGCTCGTACAACACACGAACGAGAAGTTTTAAGAGCACGAAGTCTGGATGCTGGCGGCAGATCCCGATCTCACCTGAGCTTGAGATGCTCTTAAAAGAGCTAAAGCTTCAGACGGGAACAAGGTCTGAGGTCTTTCCAAGGCTTCCTGGCTGGGAGAAAGGGATACAGGCCAAGATCCTAAGGACGTTCTGTAAGCTCATAGGGCTTCCGAGCATTAAGTTCCATACGCTGAGGGCTTGCTTTGCGACTCAGCTGATACGAACTGGGGTGCCGCCGATACAGATACAGAAAATCTGTGGTTGGAAGGATCTTGAGACCATGCAAATCTACATCAGGCTTGCGGGGATTGAGGTTCAGGGAGTGACCGACGGACTAACACTGATGCCGGAAACGGAATTGATGGGCAAGGTGGTGAAGCTTTTCGCGGAGTGATGCTCCGTGATGGCTACACCTTGGCTACAAAGTCATCCAAGCTTTTGATATTATGGCGGAAGCGAAGAATCCGCCAACTTCTTCCCCCTATTCAAATACTCAGACATACGGTGCTCGGCCCTTGGCCGCTGGTTGCTTTCAGCAACTTCGCTTGGTTTTGTGCGCTGGGCATGGTGCTTTTGTTGGGCTCTGCGCTCCGAACTCGCATTTGAACAGGGGGAAGAAGTTGTCTGGGTGAACGGTTTTATTGACTGAGTTGCAAACTCTCGATTTTTTGCTCTTGTCCTGTTAATAGCCTCTACTTCTCCATTTTTTCGATTTCGAGCTCGATCACTTGAAGCACTTTTTCTGGTGAGGTCTCGGTTTTTAGGTCTTGGATGTTTTGATTTTTTTCTTTGATGTTCAGATGTTTAGAGATTTTTTCGGTCATACTCATGATCTGAGTGACCTCATGTTCTGTCAGCAGACTGATTTGTACATCAAGATCTTCTCTTTTTTGAGCGAGGTCTTTCATGTGGTTTTGATTCATTAGGATGAAGATGGCGATGAAAATCGCTTCTGCCGTCATAGCTATAGAGAGCAAAGGATATGGGAATTTGTCAAATTTCCACACTCCGGAAACCCAGTCGGAATTAATTCCGACCCATAGGGAAATAAAAGCGGCCTGCACCAATACGAAGGGAAAACTTCCCATATATTCTGTGATCCGGCTGACAAGGCGGTACTGATATCCTCTTCGGTCTTCCGCCTGCTGTCGAACCTGCAGCATAGTTTTGATATTTTTATGAACGACGCTGGCAACCAATGGTTCAGAACTCATATGGGTCGCCATCCCGTGGGATTTTGGAAGTTCATTTGCAGTTCACTGACTTCAGGATCTGCAAATGAACGAACGGCATTATGTCTTACCATATTTAGAAAATGGCTTTCTTGTTAGCTGATGAGCCTTTGAAAAGAGCCAGGACTCCTAGAAACACAATCGCACCGATGACGGACGTCGCAATCGAGCCCCAAAGGCCGTAGGTAACGACTCCGAATAGATCAAAAATAAATCCACCTAAAACGGAACCAATGACTCCTACGATCAGATCGACGATCCCACCGAAACCGTGGCCCTTGACCAGCATTCCAGCCGCCCAGCCGACAAAAATTCCAATGATTAAAAACAAAATAAATCCCATGCCGTCCTCATTTCAAAAGAGCTTAGCTCTTTATTACAGTTTTAACTTGCTCGATCATTTCATCTTTTTTTTGATCGAAGCGTTTGAAAATATCAGCTAGTTTTTTGTCGTAGCCTTCTTGGCTTTGTCCGTATCTTTGCTGAAGCAGACCTGTGATCGCTTTCACATCGCCCTTAGTTTTTTCCAATTCGTCGTCGGTCAATTTTCCCCAGGCTTTTTGTAGGTCACCTTTGATTTCGTTCCATTTTCCCTGGACCGTATTCTGATTGATTGTCATTTTTTCTCCTTGTTGTTGTGGACTTAAAATTCAAACCGTCTACATTTGACTAAGCAAATTGGGAGTCACCCACAAAACCTGCCAAATCGTCGGAGACGCCAAGCCTTGAAAGTCGAGCGAGATTAACGAACATTGCGTAGGGTATTATTTGGACGCGTGCTACAAGAGCACACCGGTACCTAGATGAACGCAAAGAAGGAGTATTTATTATATTTCAGAACAGTGCTAAGGTTGTCGTCGTCGATGACGATGTTGAGATTCAAGACTTGGTTTCTGCCTATTTCAGGCCTAAAGGATTTGAAGTCATCTGTTTTAATGATGCCGACTCTGCCATAGAGGCCTGTCGGACCGCCAAAGACTGGGATGTTCTTCTTACCGACTTTCACTTTCCAAGTATGTCGTCTGTGGATTTCACGGTTGAAATCACAAGATATCTACCTAAGTTGCCTATTATCGTGATAACGCCACCCGAGCTTGCGGAGACCGCAGTAACGGCCATAAAAAAGGGAGCTTATGATTTCATCTCTAAGCCCATTCATTTTCCGCAGCTGCAGATCTCTGTAGATCGGGCCTTGAAGCTGAAGGATTTGAACGAAAATCTTTCCACATTGCGTGAAAAGGTGAAGTCCAGTCTGCATGAACAAAATAAGATCATTGGACGCAGTCCGCAGTTTCTTGTGGCTCTTGATATCGCTAAGCGTGTGGCTTCAAGTTCGGCCAATATTTTTATCACTGGTGAAAGTGGAACCGGAAAAGAACTTTTCGCAAAATTCATTCACAATGAGGGCAAATCCAAAAAAGGACCGTTCATTGCTATTAACTGCTCGGCGATTCCCGAAAATTTACTAGAGTCCGAACTTTTTGGTCATGCCAAGGGTTCATTCACCGGTGCGCACATGAACAAAATTGGCTTATTTGAGGAAGCCCAAAACGGGACTTTGTTTTTGGATGAAATTGGGGACCTAGGCCTGCCACTACAGGCAAAGCTGCTGCGTGTTCTGCAAGAAAAGAAAATCAAACGGGTCGGTGAAAATCAGTACCGCGCGATCAACTGCAGGATTATCTCTGCGACCCATAAGAATTTGTCCAATGAAGTTCATGAAATGAAATTCCGTGAGGATCTGTACTTCAGGTTAAATGTAATTCCCATCGCCATTCCGCCTTTGCGCGATCGCCCAGAGGACATACTGCTTTTGACGGATTTATTTTTCAAAAAATTTGTACTGGCGAATGAATCTCCGGCCAAAAGCTTTTCTAAAGAAGCTTTGAAGTTTTTGTTAGAGAATTTGTGGCGTGGCAATGTGCGTGAACTGGAAAACACAGTGGAGAGGGCCGTTGCCCTGTGTGACAGTGCTGTGATCTCTTTGGATGACCTAATGCCGCTACAGGCGGTGCTCAGAGGCCGCCTAGAAAATACGTACACGGAAAATAGGAAGAAAGTTTTTAGTTTTCAATATGGTGAGACTCTTCCAACATTGGATGAAGTGACCAACAGATATATCGAGTTTGCCGTCAAAGAAAATGGTGGCGCCCGCGATAAGACTGCCAAAGATCTTGGTATTGATCGAAAAACTCTCTACAAGCGAACGAAAGTGGATGCCGATTCTGTTCAGGATTGTTTGATGTGATGAGGCCAGGTAAAAATTGAAGCAGCATCAATATCGTTGCGTGCGGCTTACGGATAGGTTTGGGTTAGGAATGCCAGAGCCTATCAGTATAGAGTCTGGTAGATCTGTCGGATGACTCCAACAATGATTGCGATGCAATTGAGAAATACCGGCCTCTGTATATGTCCTAATTATTTGAGCCACGACATGTTGCTTCGTGCGCGGCAGGACTGTCGACTCTCTCAGTCCAGAGATGATTTTCAGGCGGCCGGAGTGGGGCAGGGCCTAGACCGACAAGTGCAGACGGATGTTCGTAACGATTCGACCTTGTGGTGGGATCGCGCTGCTGGCACTCAATTGCAGCAACAGCTGTGGTCGCGATTAGATGACTTGCAATTGGCGTTCAATCGTAATTTATTTCTTGGTCTTGATCATTTTGAGGGACATTACTCGATTTATCCCAAAGGTGGATTTTACCTGCGACATCTTGATGCCGGCACTGTGGACAGTCTGCGCCAGGTCACTGTGGTGATTTACTTGAATGAAGATTGGCCGGTGGGTGCCAGGGGACAGCTGCGCATGCACTCGGGAAATCACTTTCAAGACATTTCGCCACAGGGTGGAACGTTGGTTTGTTTTTTGAGTCAAGAGTCCGAACACGAGGTTCTTATTTGTGAGGCCGAACGACTGAGCTTCACGGGCTGGTTTGTTCGAAAAGGAGCGACTGGGGAAAACCACAAGTGACTACAATATTGTGATACATCTACAAAAGTTCTGACGGCACGATTCCAAATGATGTCTGGTAGACCACAGACAAGGAATTTTAAGCTCAGCTGATGGTGGTTAAAACTGATAGGAAAAATTCAGAATCTGGATATTGATTTCGTCATTTCGATCACTATCAGCAAAATTAGAGCCCGAATAACTGATTTGCCTGTAAGTCACATATGGTTTGTAGGCCAGATTGGAATTTTTCGCGAATGCAAATCTTTTGCCAAATTTAATACCCAATGATTTTTTGTACTCTTGATCGACGTCCCAATAATCAAGTTCATTGCCGTATCCAGCCAACAGGCCGATGAAGTAAGAAGAGCTTAGGTCATTGGAAAAATTGTAGTCGACGCTCACCAAGCCGTTCACAGACTCTATATCGTGTCCTCCTGCGAAACTTCCGCCTATGCCGATTTGAAAACCATGTGGTAACAAACGGTAATAGGCCAAATTCGCACCGAGCTCCCATCCAGTGACTGAGCCAAAGCCGATGATGGGACTTGCTTCGATCTCGTTGGCGTTCGAGTTCGTGAGCGAGCTGCGTGACGCTTCGGTGCTCGTCGTTTGCGCCTGGGATGCAAGACTTGTAAAAAGCAACAATGAGGTAAGGATTAAAACAAATTTCATAGGAGTCCTTTCTACAGATTCGCCAACCGAAAGTCATCAAGCACCTGCCGCTACCGCGAGATGACGTGACTCTACTAAGGATTATACAAAGCGCTTCCAGAGTATTTTGCTGGATATAGCGGACCACAGTTCGGAACTCCCGCCCCAAGCCCAGAACTTCCGCCGGTTTTTCGAGCAGCCCTTGTGGCTGTCCTCCGCTCTCCCGGGGGCACCGCCCCGGCCGAGCGCCGGCAGCGGAAACTCACGCAGAATTTCTTGAGCGATGTGACTTGCGACCACCCGAAAAAAGTTCTGCAAATCGCTTCGCTCATGTCCCCGAATCAAAAGGTGCAGGTGGTTCCTGCAGATCGCGGTTTTGTAGACCCGAATGTGAAACCTGCGGCTGGCTTTGCCGACGATCCGCAGGATCAGCGGGCGGTGCCCGCAACGGGGCAGAGGCGGTCTTGGTGATCCGAATTTCGTTTTCAGTGGTTAAGGCTTTGACTCAGAAGGAGACGGGACAGCTGACACAATTGCGGATAGCGCCAATCATGGACAAAACTTGAAGAGGGATGTGCTCGTCGTAGCGGTTGATCACCACATAATTGATGCCCATTTTTTCTAATACCGCGACGGTTTTGAAATGAAGTTTCTCGGCTTGCAGTTCACTTTCGTTTCGTCCGAACTCTTCGAAGGCGACCAGTTTTCTGGAAACAATGTAATGCGTGTATCGGGATTTTTCTTTCAGAGCCCTATTGTACAGCTCGACACTGACAGGGTGTGAGTCTCCCAGATAAAATGCCGAAAAAACGGCACTGATAATCAGCGGAGCTTCACAAATTAAGATCTCTAGTTCCTTGGGATAAATATTTTCTAGAGATTTTTGCTCATCATATTTTTTGAGTTCGAATTCCGGTTCCGAGAAGTCAGTGCCTTTGTAGAAGTGCCACTTCGCAACTTCGGGCACAGCATCCACCTTAAAAAGAAACAATTTCGAAAAATAAAGCAGGCCAGAACTTAAGGTCGACTTTCCAGAGCCAGGCGACCCCAAAATCGCCAGCCGCACGTGGATCGGAGAATTTCGCTCATAGCCCTCAGTAAGATGGGAAAAAGAACTTAATTTTGGGCTGGTCAGGTTTTGCAGGTCCATGGCTTTTGATAACGGACAAGACCTATGGGGTCAATCCAGAATGTGAGATCTAGTTCCGCTTTGGAACTAGATCAACGCTAATGGGCCGTCTAAAAATTATCGATTTGAATAAACACCGCGAGGCCCTGATATTGAAGGCAGATATGGAATTACATTTCGATTCAGATCCGCATACTTTCTTGAAAAACATAGAGCCAACGCTTGGAGTTGAGGGCTCGGTTCACTCTTTTATTTTAAGTTTGACTTCGAGGTACATTGGAATTCAAAAGCCAATGACTCTGATGGCACGAGGGGTAAAATCCAACGGCGAACTGCTGGTGGCGGGCCTTCAAACAGAATTGGACCGCGTAATGATTATTTCAAAAATTTCAGAGAGCGAGGCCGCAAAATTTGCCGAGTTACTTTCTCAAAAGATCGACTTCCTACCCGGAGTCAATGGGCCGGTGCCCGCCGTGGACGCTTTTGCTCACCAATGGACTTCGCTGAAGAAAATTTCAGCGAAGCTTTGCGGCGACTTGCGGCTCTTTGAATTAAAAGCTTTGAAAGCGCCTCCACTTCCTAGCGGTTTTGCAAGATTGGCAGGGGCTATTGATCGGGACCTTCTGTTCCAGTGGCTCCGAGCATTTCATGACGAAGCAGTTCCCCACGATCCGCAGGCGAACGATAACGATCTTTATAAAAATATCGATACGGGAATTGCCCAGAAAGAATTTTTCATTTGGGAAGACTGCGGAAAAGCGGTCAGTCTTGTTGGTTCGCGAAGAGAAACCGCGACAGAGCGTTGGATCGCGCCCGTGTACACGCCGTTAGAGAACCGCGGCCATGGTTATGCGTCCGCATTGACGGCCCATGTGAGCAGAAAAATTTTGGATTTAGGAAAGACCGGGATGCTATTTACGAATCTTGCGAACCCGACGTCCAATCGCATTTATCAAAACATTGGCTACACGCCGGTGGCGGATTTTAAGCACTATTCATTTTCTTGAACAGTGCTTAAAAATTTCTTTACTGTTTACCGCTAGCTGCTTTTTTGGCTTTCTGGGCAGTTGCACAGGCCTGAGCGGCCGTACGGTCAACGCCTGGAACTTGTTTTGTTCCATCGGCGACAGCATGGATACAATCCACCCACAGACCCATATCAGCGCCTTCTTTGTCGCCTTTTTTGTGGGCTCCAGCTTTATATCCAGCGGCTTGGCAAGCGGCTACTGGGGCTTTGCATTCGGGAATTCCACCTTCGGCGTAAGCAAAGCTTGTACCTACGACCAATGAAAAACTCATGATTAGAGCAGTTTTAGAAACGTTCATAATACCTCCTAGTGAAAAGGTATTTGCAAAATGAAAGTGGAGCAAATAATTCCGCAAGACGATCGGCTCTCACGTGCCGCGTCTATTGCCAAAGATCTTCGCCGGTGACCACGAAATGGCCTTGGCACCCGCTGCTCACCCAGACCGCCGTTCCGCTATATCCGTAGTCAATATCGGGTTCGCATTCGCCTGAGCTGCCAGAAGTTTGCGTCAAAAGCTGCACGTGGCTCACCTGGAAATTCACTCCGCAGTATTGGATGATGGAGTTTCCGGGACTAGCGCAAAAAATTTCCACTCGATGAGAAAAATCTGTGGCCCAGGCACTGATGGATAAAAAAATGGTAAAAACGCTGATCATTTTCATTGGGACTTCTTTCGTATTGGTAGCAGTTCATGTAAACGCGGTTCGCGAAGATAAACACCCAACCAAATCAATACTCCCAGTGTGGCTTGCATATAAACGGGTTGTCCCACACGTAAATGAGTCAGGATGGCGCCGCCAAGGTATCCCGTGAAAAGAACTGCGCCTAGAACCGAAGTTGCGGGGACCAGATAAAGGACGGTGCAGAGGGCTTCCAGGATTGCAATGGGTGCCAAGATCGAAGCTGGCAGTCCGATGCCCGCCATTTGCTCGATCATTTGGGGATAGAATGTTTCAGGAAAAAGCTTCACCAGAACGTTGAAGGCGAAAAAAGCTGCAAGCACTAGGGATAGACCAAGGCCAGTCCGACACGCCATTTTATTTTTCATGTTTGATTCTCCTTATCAGATCAATCTTCGCTGATTTTTATGCAAAAGAAAACTAATATGAGCTCCGATTAAAGTGATCAAAGCCGAATAAAACACCCAAGCTAAAAGTACGACGATAGATCCAGCAGCGCCGTAGGAGGAACCGACTGCAAAACTGCCCAGGAAGGCACCGATCAACTCTTTTCCAATCAAAAACATCAGCGCCGTGATGGCGCCTCCCTCTAGGGATTGCCGCCATGCCAAATGATGCCGGGGAATAAATCGAAACATCAGCGTGTATAGTCCGACATAAATAACACCTGAAACAGAAATATTCAGTAGGCTGATCAGTAAGGCATTGTTCAAATAAGTGGACGTTACCGAAATCGCCGTCGATACCGCCAAAGATACGATCATTAAAATGACAAATCCGAGAGCCAACACCACTTGCACGACAAGGGATTGGGCAAAGAGCCAAATATTCATCCACCAAACATGGGACTCTAGAAGCACAGAGTGCTCGTCGAAGATTTCATTCAGCGCATCCCGCAGCTGCCCAAAAATAAGCCCGGCAGAGAGTATCAAGATCAAGATTCCGACGATACCCGACGCTGATGAAAGATCGGGAAATGTTTTGGCGTTTTCCAAAATCATTTTGAAGGTCAGAGCCGCATCAGCGCCCACCACATCTGAAATTCTGGTCAAAAAGATCTGCTGCCAATGACTATCCGATTGGCCAGAGATCATCACGAAGAGAATCAACAGCGGTGCCAGCGAAAGAGACGTGTAAAATGCCAATGAGGCCGCAAGAGTGGTTGTCTTGGTTCTAAAGAAATTATTAAGCAAGGCCGAAAAAAATTTAGTTGCGTTCATTGGTTTGTATCGTGGCCCAGTTTTGACTCTTCGTCAGCTAAAACTAATGCGAGATCGAAGGAGAATCTGTTCCCTTGAGCACGTGTTCTAGTGTGTCTGTTCTGCCCTCGGCCTCTAGCTTTTCCAAATCCACTCTTTCTAGGTTGGCCTTACCCCAAGTGTCGCTCTCGTTGATCAGCTGTATGTCCTGACCTCCAGTGGCCGAGAGGACTTTTTGCGCTTTTTGGATCTGCTGAAGATTTTGGTTATGAACTGAAAGAAGTATTCCGCCAGATTTCAGATACTGTCCGTATCTTTTCGCAGCAGGATCAGGGGTTCCGATTCCGACCAATGTGCCGCAGACAGCCCCAAGCACCAGCCCCAGCGCCGCTGCCGCCGCCATGATGCCCAGAGGACTGCCGCTCAGCTGACCACCGGCCGCAAAACCGATTCCGCCGAGTATAATCGCCCCGATCGGGGCGCCCAAAATGGCCCCTTTTTTAATTTGATATTTTTGCACCTGCTGAAAATCTTGAGCTCCGCCGTGCTTAGCCTGGAAAATCATTAGGTCAGAGTTCTGAAAGCCCAGCTTAAGCAAGGAGCGCACAGCGATCCGTATTTCATCACGATTTCGATAAATAGCAAAAGAGGCGTCTTTAGTGCTCATCTCAATCACTCCTGGTTAATGTGGAACACATGGACATGACCATAATCAGCAAAAAACACGCCAAAACCTGGGTTCACCCTAAAGAAATTTCACAGGTTTTATAATATTCGCAGCTCGGACGGCAATCTTCTGCTACAAAACAGCCCATGAAAAAACAGATCGTTGTTTTCGTCATTCTTACTACCTTTATTGTTAATGTTCAGGCGGACGACTTATCCAAAGGTGAACTTGCCGTAGCTGTGATTATGCAGAACTCTGGCATCACTGTGGACACGATTCCATCCGTGACCACTCAGATTGTGTCATCGTATGAAGATCAAGATGTTGTCACGGTGAATCTACAAGTCAGCAGCTTACCTACAATTCATATTTTCATGAAGGGGCCCCGCGGTTTTTTGCAGGATACGACTTCCACTTATCGCGTGTGCTTCTTGGTGTCTGGCTTCCTGACAGGTTCGCAGAGCGCATTTTTGCTACCTCCGACACCAAACACCGTTTATGTGGCATATGATTATCCCTACAATGCGGCTTATTTGCAGAATGATCCCAATATGTTTTTAGAAATTTTTCGGGTGACCCCAGCGCAGATTGCGCTTTCGCTCAAGTGGATCTCTTTGCAGAGCTGGGTGAATCGGGAAAAAACCGTGGCCCTAGGCGTGAGTTTGGGTGGTCTTTTTTTACCGGTGAGTTTACATATTGCCCAGAAACTCAACGCCGCTCCGATGCGATCGGTGTTTGCATTCACCGGTGCGGATGTGCCCGCCATCATTGCCAATGTTTTGCCAGCAGAACTGCCTCAGGGCGTTTCAGCGGCGACGTTATTTCTGCTGCCAGCAATCAATATCATGAATGATCCGCAACTACATCTTCCAGCACTGCAGGGATCTTTTTTGGTCATTCGTGGGGACGAGGACCAAGTCATTCCCGCGGATTCGACAGCAAAACTTTTTGAACTTCTACCCTCGCCGAAACAAGAAGTGGTCCTTCATGGGATGCATATCGACACAGGCCAGACAGAACTCATCGATGAAACTGGGCGTGCCGTATTGAACTGGCTAAAATGAATAACTGAGTGCCAGACCAAGATTGATGGCGGCGAATGTATAGAAGAAATCCTTCGTGCTCTTATCAGACGCCTGTGAGGCAGAGTAAAGATTCAAACCACCCATAACGTAGTTCGTAACCATAGCGATGCGCCGCCTTCGCAAGGCCTTCTCGTTTTCGACTTCGATGAATCGGGCGACCAACTGATTGCGCTGATCTTCCGTCAATGAGGCCGACAGAACGCTCTCATGAAAGGAAGTGAAGTTATTGCCATTGTACAAGCGCTCAAGGCCGTATCCGAAGGCTCCCACTCCTAGAGTCGCAGCGACTCCGTACACGATGCGGGTGGCTCCATCGCTCGCGTATTGTGCACCGAGGGTTCCACCCACCATCACCAACACGCCTGAAGCCACGTAGCTCCAGCCGATCTTTTGGTCTTGCTCGTCAGCAGCGTGCATGAAGCCATCAAAGTGACTCCAAGTGGGCGGGTCCGTGAATTGGCTGTGCAGATCTGCGCTGGCAGCAAGGCCACGAACACTCAGCAAGAGAATAATAAAAAAAGTCTTCATAGTTCTGCCCCCAATAAGAAGAACACCCGTTGCTCGGACACAGAGTTATCGGCGTCGATGCGCTCAGCAATTGTCGTGTAGGAAAGGCCAAGATTAAGACGATCATACAAAACTGAAAAGCCAGCCCCGCTGGAGGTCGTAGAGACGCTGCCGAAAGCTTTAAGGATTCCCATTTGATAAAAGCTTCCGACAGTGAGAGCGTCACTGGCGTTGATGATGTTTTGGCTCCAAGTCGTGTCTAAGGCCCAACCCCAGCGGCCCCAGCCGATCTCTGGTGAAACCGAAAAGCCAAGGTGAGCTTCAGGTGAGGGGTCGGTGGCGGCGATGCTATTCACGTGCGCCCCCCAATTGATGAAATTAAAAGTCACTTGTGGGTTCCAGAAATCACTTTTTGGAGCGTACACAATGCCTGGTTCCAGAAAGTAATACTGCTGCTCTTGAGCTTTTACTAAGGACGATCCGCCTTCGGCCAAAAGATCGGTTAGAAAAAAACGAGAAGCAATGATCTGTCGATCCAGATAGCGAATTTGTACCCCCAGATAGACATCACTGGCCGAAGCAAAGCTGGCCAGTTGCAAGCGCACGGAATTTTCCACACTGGCAAACAGAGTGATTTGTGGAAGAGCTGGATTGCGGAAGCTCGACAGATAGCTGACTCCGAAAGGTTCATAGGACAGTCCGAAGTCATGATTGAGATAGGCCGCTTCGATTCGGGTGTCGAACTGCGAATTACTTCTGGAGGAAAAAAGGTTTTGCACATTGGACTGCTGGCCAGTTCCCTGAACCAACGCCACTGTGTCGTTAAGATGGGAAATATTGTTATCGCCGAAAATATTTGCCCTGAAGGATTGCTCTTGTTGCATAGCTACGAAAGCTGGATTGCAAGGTAAAGTGTCTGCCGACACATCGAATGAAAAACAGGCCGCACCCAAAGATTGGATAGCAAGTCCCGTGCGCCCACTCGCGAAATTGACTGGTGCCGTTTGCGCCTGCGCCCCTGCACCGAGCAAAAACAACAATGCACTTAAAAAGATATTTAAGAGCCGTGGCATAATAAGAGCCTTGTTTTTTGCGCCTGAGAAGGCATTTCGTTCAAAATCGATTCTAGCTGCTGTTGTGTGCCGAGTAGATTCGCTGCGCTGGAAGGATAGGCCTGAGCCAAGTCATCCAGAAACTGCTGTAACAAACCAAATGAAGACTGCAGAGAGCGCATCGCTATGTCCAAATTTCTCTGACATCCGTCTTCGCTGGCAGCCAATCCAATCAATTGGATATTGCGATCAAAATGCGAGCGCAGCACGATAAGATCTAAAATCGCTCGGTAAACGTGGGCGCCTGGCGAGGTCGTGGGTCGCAAAACTTCCACAGCAAGAAGCAAGTCTTTGCTCTGTTCGGCGTTGACTAACGGAACTTGAATTAGACGACCACGAATTTTTTGAATGATGGCAAGATTCGGAGCCAGCTGGCGAAGTGCATTTTTCGCCTGATCAGGAAGCGCCGGAAAAATTTCTGAGATGTCTACATTTTCTTCGGCAGAATTTTTCTTAGAAAAATCTTCCGGACCTTTGATCAAGCTATTGTACGTGACCGCAAAGCCATAGTAGTTTTCTACGCGAATGCCGGCACGATTGGCGTAGGCAGAGGCCAATATCTGCCGACTGCGGTCGGAGACGGGATTTTTTTTAAGCTCTTCTATCATCAGACGAATGGCCTCATCGTTTTGACCGCGTTCGATCAAAGTGGTGGCCTTGTCCTGGACATCTTCCTGTTTAGAAAGATCACCCTCTTGCTTCTGGCATCCAGGCGCAAGCAAAGAGACAATCATTATGCATAAGATGATGAAGTGCTTTTTCAAATTTTCTCCAATGGGTAAATTACCTCATGGAGGGTGTTGAGCGGGGGGAAAACAGGCAGAATGGAAAACCTTACCTGGTTGTCTAGAAAGTTGACACTCTCAGGGCTCATTCTTCTTTTTGTGGATCAGGTGCTGTTGTTGATTCTGGGTTTCCGAGGTTTATAAGCGATGAGATAAAGTGCTTCCAGCGTATTTTGCAGGATATAGCGGACCACAGTTCGGAACTCCCGCCCCCAGGTAAGTACCCGCGAATAGAGCAGCAAAGCCCAAAACTTCCGCCGGTTTTTCGAGCAGCCCTTGTGGCTGTCCTCCGCTCTCCCGGGGGCACCGCCCCGGCCGAGCGCCGGCAGCGGAAACTCACGCAGAATTTCTTGAGCAATGTGGCCTGCGACCACTCGAAAGAAATTCTGCAAATCGCTTCGCTCATACCCCCGAATCAAAAAGTGCAGGTGGTTTCGGCAGATCGCGGTTTTATAGACCCGGACGTGAAACTTGCGACTGGCTTTGCCGACGATCCGCAAGATCAGCGGGCGGTGCCTCAGCAAAGAGCGGGATCCGAAC
>Ga0206924_1107_pt1 | contig 16592 bp, 18 predicted proteins | sample Alteio_BWOrgHeat_61_FD_152947 | JGI IMG/M metagenome (GOLD analysis project Ga0206924, IMG submission 152947) | Enriched cells from forest soil in Barre Woods Harvard Forest LTER site, Petersham, Massachusetts, United States -... | ecosystem: Environmental > Terrestrial > Soil > Temperate forest >...
AAATGACATTCACTTGTACTATCGTCGCGCGAAGGCGTCGGAAACCGCATTCGGCGATGCCACGTTTCACCGCGAGCGAATCGCTTCGATAGTGATCGGCTCCGGCAGCGTCACTGCAAAGAGTGCGTAAAAATCGCAAGACGAAAGAGTGCTTATGACCGATCTGGTGCAACTCACGAAAGATAGCGGCATCGCTGTGATCACCATCAACAATCCCCCGGTGAACGCACTAAGCCCGGGAGTGCCGGAGGGAATTGCGGAAGCGCTGGACCAGATTGCTAAGGACGGCAGCGTGCGGGCTGTGGTGTTGATTGGTGGAGGGCGCACGTTCATCGCCGGAGCGGACATCAAGGAATTCGGAAAGATGACCTCCGGTAGGCCGCGTGGCGCGGGTCTGCTCCCGTTCCTTTTGAAGATCGAAGACAGCAGCAAGCCGGTGGTGGTGGCGATTCACGGAACCGCGTTTGGCGGCGGATTGGAAGTGGCGATGGCTGGCCACTATCGTGTGGCCGTGGCTAGCGCGCAAGTGGGCCAGCCGGAAGTGAAGCTTGGGATTATTCCAGGTGCGGCTGGGACGCAGCGTTTGCCACGGCTGGCTGGAGTCGCGAAAGCACTGGAAATGTGCATGAGCGGCGCGCCAGTGAAAGCCGGGGACGCGCTGAAGGCTGGGATTATCGATCGCATCATCGAGCGCGACTTACTGGCGGGAGCTACTGCGTTTGCCCGCGAAGTTGCCGGCACGCCTGCTCCCAAGACGCGGGAGCGGAACGACAGACTGGGAAACGCGACGGAGAATGCGGCGCTCATTGCGGCGGCTCGAGAAACAGCGGCCAAGAAACAAAAAGGGCTGATGGCGCCTCTTGCGGCTATCGACGCCGTGGAAGCTGCAACCAAGATGCCGTTTGATGAAGGCTGCCAGGTCGAGCAGAACCTTTTTGTGGACTGTCTGTTTTCGGATCAGTCAAAGGCGTTGATTCACGTGTTCTTTAGCGAGCGGGAAGTGTCGAAGATTCCTGATGTTCCAAAAGAGACGCCGATTATTCCGATTAAATCGGCGGCGGTTGTTGGAGCTGGAACGATGGGCGGCGGAATTGCGATGGTGCTCGCGAATGCGGGCATTCCGGTGCTTTTGAAGGAAGCAGATCAGGCGGCGCTTAGTCGGGGGATAGCGACGGTTCAGCTGAACTATGCGAATTCCATGAAACGCGGGCGATTTACGCAGCAAGAAGTCGAAGAGCGGTTGAAACGCATCACACCGACTCTTTCCTACGATGATTTCGGGAATGTTGATCTGGTGATTGAGGCAGTTTTTGAAGGCATGGCGCTGAAAAAGGAAGTGTTCAAGGAACTGGACCGCGTGTGTAAGACAGGCGCGATTTTGGCCAGCAATACGTCCACGTTGAGCATCGATGAGATCGCTGGTTCGACCTCCCGGCCGGAGTTCGTGATTGGGACGCATTTTTTTAGCCCGGCCAACGTGATGCGGTTACTGGAAATTGTTCGCGGGAGGGCTACTTCGAAAGAAGTGATCGCGACCTGCATGCAGCTTTCGAAGACGCTGGGAAAGGTCGGGGTTCTTGTTGGCAACTGCAGAGGTTTCGTCGGCAATCGAATGTTTGGGCCTTACCGGCGGGAGGCGCAGTTTCTGGTTGAAGAAGGCGCGAGCATTGCCGCGGTGGACAAAGCGCTTGCTGATTTCGGAATGGCCATGGGGCCGTTGGCGACTGGCGATTTGGCGGGTCTCGACGTTGGCTGGCGCATTCGCAAGGAATATCGGCATCTGGAAAAGCCTGGGATTCGTCAACCGATCCTTGAAGATAATCTCTGCGAGATTGGCCGCTTTGGGCAGAAGACAGTCGCGGGTTGGTACAAATACGATGATCAGCGACGCGCGACGCTGGACCCAACGGTCGACGAGCACATTCGCAATTGGGTGAACGCTGCAGGAATTGCGCAACGGCAAATTTCCGCGGAAGAGATCAGGGACCGGTGTTTGTATGCGCTGGTGAATGAAGGGGCACGGATTCTCGAGGAGGGTTACGCGCTGCGGGCTTCGGATATCGACATTATTTATTTGAATGGCTACGGCTTTCCAGCTTACCGTGGCGGTCCGATGTGGTACGCGGACACTGTCGGCCTCAAGAATGTCTATGAGCGTGTTTCGGGATTTCATCGGCAACACGGTGAAATCTGGGAACCAGCTCCGCTTTTGAAGCGGCTCGCGGAGCAAAGCAAGACGTTCGCTGATTTTGGCAAGGAAGAAAGCGCTTCGGCCTAGCGGCGGGTCTCCTTTGCCGTTGTATTTGCGTTGCAATAAACCGGAGAAATCGTGAGAGAAGCGGTAGTGGTGGCGAGCTCGCGCACGGCGCTGGCGAAATCGTTTCGCGGGTCGTTCAATCTGACGCGGCCCGAAGATTTGGCAGCGCACTGCGTCAAGGACGTCTTGCGCAAGACGCCGAAGCTTAGAGTTGATGAGATTGAAGATGTGGTGCTTGGCTGCGCGCAGCCGCACGGGCCGCAGGGGCAAAACATCGCGCGGACCGCGGCGATGCTTGCCGGGTTGCCGACTTCAGTTGCGGGGACGACGATCAATCGGTTCTGTTCGTCCGGGTTGCAGGCGATTGCTGTGGCGGCGCACCAGATTATCAGCGAGCGAGTAGATGCGGCGATTGGCGGGGGAGTGGAGAGCATCACCATGACTCCGCGGGATTACAATCCGCATGCCGGATTGCTTGAGAGAATGCCGGGAATTTATATGGTGATGGGGAATACGGCGGAAGTTGTTGCCAAACGATACAAAGTGAGTCGGGAAGCGCAGGATGAGTATTCGGTGCTCAGTCAGCAACGTACTGCGCGCGCGCAACAAGAACGTTTCTTTGACGAAGAGATTGCTCCGATGCGCGTTACTCGAGGGCTGCTGGATAAGAAGTCCGGCGAAGTGGTTGGCAAAGAAGAGGTGACGGTCCGCCAGGACGAATGCAATCGGCCAGATACGACTTTGCAGGGATTGCTCAGCCTGAAGCCGCATTTCGATCCAGACAGCGGGCAGGGAAGCGTGACAGCAGGTAATTCTTCGCAGCTTTCCGATGGGGCCTCTGCGACGCTGCTGATGTCTCGGCAGCGCGCCGATGAGCTTGGCATTTCCTACAAATTGATTTTTCGGGGCTTTCAGGTCGCTGGGTGTGAACCGGATGAGATGGGGATCGGGCCTGTGTTCGCGGTGCCGAAACTTTTGAAGCGTTGCGGAGTGCAGGCTGGCGAGATCGACCTTTGGGAACTGAATGAAGCGTTTGCCGTGCAAGTCATTTATTGTCGCGATCGATTGGGAATCGATCCAGAGAGATTGAATGTGAACGGCGGATCGATCGCTATCGGGCATCCGTTCGGAATGACTGGTTCGCGCATGGTAGGGACGATTGCGAACGAAATGGCCCGACGCCAGGCGCGATACGGCGTAGTCACGATGTGCATTGGCGGCGGTCAGGGCGCGGCGGCTTTGTTCGAACGCGCGAGCTGAGAGGACGCTTTTCGCGGGGATTTGCGTGTCCGCGCTTTCACCTATGACACCGGTGATATTCTTGCGACGTTAGAGGTGCCGGACGGAGCGTGCCGAACCAAATGGGAATTCTTTTTCTTGTCCGTCATGCGCAGGCGTCGTTCCTCGAAGAAAATTATGACAAGTTGTCCCAGGTTGGTGAATCGCAGGCACGAATTCTCGGGGAATATTGGGCCGCGCGGCGCATGGAGTTTGACCGCGCAGGTGTTGGTCCGTGTGTGCGGCAGAGAGATACCGTTGGGATTGTGAGTCGTGCTTTCGAGAAAGCCGGGCTGAAATTTCCGGAGCCGGTGATTTTGCCGGAGTTCGATGAGTATCAGGCGGAGGCAGTGCTGAAGAGTGGGGTGCCCGAGTTGTTGAAGACGGACGAAAGTGTTCGTGGTTTGCAAGAGACGTTCCAGTCTTCGACTGATGCAGCGCGTCGCGCGACGTTTCAGAGATTGTTTGAAGCGGTGGTAAGCAAGTGGGTGGGCGGCCAAATCTGTCTTTCTGGAGTTGAAACATGGGCGGATTTCTGTGGCAGAGTGAATTCGGGGATCGGCAAAGTTCTTTCTGGCGACGGACATCGCGAGCGCGTGGTGATGTTTACTTCAGGCGGGCCGATCGCTGTGGCGATGCAGCGGGCTCTGCAGCTCTCCGACGAACGGACCTTGCAAGTGAGCTGGATGTCGCGGAATTCCTCGTGGAGCGAGTTTCTCTATGGAGCGAACCGGTTTACACTCAGCGCGTTCAACGTGCACGGACACATCGATGATCCGGCGCTGCTGACCTATCGGTAGAAGGATTCGCGAATGAGCGATTTGCTGGATCAGCCTGCGAGCGTTCGAACCGGCGAAGAGCTGGACCTGGCAAAACTCGAGCCTTATTTGCGGACGCAATTTCCCGGGGAGTCGGGCGAACTTCAAGTGCGGCAATTTCCGAGCGGACATTCCAATTTGACGTACTCGTTGCAACTCGGCGAAAAAATGCTGATTCTTCGAAGGCCGCCTTTTGGGAACAAGGTCAAGTCTGCTCACGACATGAGTCGCGAGTACCGCGTGCTCTCAAAGCTTCATTCTGAGTATGATCCTGCACCAGAGGTGCTGTGCTATTGCGACGACTTGGCGGTTCTGGGCGCGCCGTTCTACCTGATGAAACCGATTTACGGGATTATTCTGCACAAGAATCTGCCGGACGGGCTGAAGTTGTCCGCAGCGACAGCGCGGAAATTAAGCGAATCTTTCATCGACAATCTTTTGCGCTTGCACCAAGTGGACTACGCGGCGGCGGGGCTCGCGGATCTGGGCAGAGCGGAAGGGTATCTGGAGCGGCAGCTGCGCGGCTGGATCGAACGCTATCACGGTTCGAAGACGCACGATTATCCGGAAATAGAGAAGCTTTCTGCGTGGATGCAGGCGCAGATGCCCACTACCAGAGCCGTCTCGTTGATCCACAACGACTACAAGTACGACAACGTGATCCTCGATTCGAACGAGATCACCAGGATTGCGGGCGTGCTGGACTGGGAGATGTGTACGATTGGCGATTCTTTGTCGGATCTTGGCACGTCGCTGGCTTACTGGGTTGACGCGGAAGACCCCGACGAACTGCAACAAAATCGATGGGGGCCTACGAATCACGAAGGAAGTCTCACTAGGGAAGAGGTCGTTCAACACTACGCGCTGCGAACAGGCTGTGACGTTTCGCAGATGGTGTTCTACCTGACCTTTGCGCGTTTTAAGCTGGCCGTTATCGTCCAGCAAATCTACTATCGCTATCACCTTGGCGTAACGAAGGACGAGCGCTTTGCTTCGATGCCGGAAAGAATTCAGATCCTGCTTCGCGCTTCGTGGCACGGTGCGCAGTGTGGACGGATTTAGATGGTGGCTGACAGCGCGAGCGGGCGCGGCTACGGGTAGTAACGCACGATACATTCCGCGACGCACGCTGGCCTCTCGCTTGGTCCTCGCTCAATCGTTACCGCGTAAGTAGCTTCCACCGAATCCGGCAGTTCCTTGAAACCTTGCAGAACAACGCGGGCGCGAATGTTGGAGCCGGCTGGCACCGGAGATGTAAAGCGCACGCGATTCAGGCCGTAGTTTACGGCCAGCCGCACGCCGCTTTCTACGGCGATGACCTCTTTCATGAAATGGCTGATCAACGAAAGTGTCAGAAATCCGTGAGCGATTGTGGTGCCGAAGGGCGATTCGCTCCGCGCGCGGTCTCGGTCGAGATGAATCCATTGGCGGTCCTCGGTTGCGTCGGCGAACCGCGCAATCCTATCTTGGGTGATCTGTAACCACTCAGAGACACCAATCTCCTTGCCCACGAATTCCTTAATCGATTGCGGGTTCTTAACGATTAATGGTGGCACTAGTTTCTCCGTCGGCGATTCCGGAACATTTTGTACAGATTGGAAGGCTCAGTGCGAAGCCGCGGAACTGGCTGATTGGGTGCTCTTGGCTAGCTCCGATTTTGCGATCGATTCGATGTGTACTTCATCTGGCCCATCAGCCAGGCGGAGGGTTCGAACGGCGGCCCAGGCGCTCGCCAAAAAAGTGTCCTGCGAAACGCCGGCGCCGCCGTGAGCCTGAATCGCGCGATCGAGGACACGCAGCGCCACGTTGGGTGCTACCACTTTAATCATGGCGATTTCGGCGCGCGCGGATTTGTTACCGACGGTGTCCATCATGTGCGCGGCTTTCAAGGTCAAGAGCCGCGCTTGTTCGATTTCCATGCGTGAAGCAGCGATGTCGGCCCGAATGGTGCCTTGCTCGGCGAGTGGTTTGCCGAAGGCTACGCGGGTTTTCACGCGGTGGCACATGGTCTCCAGTGCGCGCTCGGCGACGCCGATACACCGCATGCAATGATGGATCCTGCCGGGACCCAGGCGCCCCTGTGCGATCTCGAAGCCTCGCCCTTCGCCAAGCAAAATGTTGCCGGCTGGAACGCGCACGTTATCGAAATGGATCTCGGCGTGTCCGTGCGGGGCGTGGTCGTATCCGAAGACCGTCAGCAATCGCACGATTTTGACGCCTGGCAAATCGAGTGGCACAAGAATCATGGATTGTTGTTTGTGCGCGGGCGCCGCCGGATCAGTCTTACCCATGAAAATCGAAATCTTGCACCGCGGATCTCCAGCCCCAGATGACCACCACTTCCGCGCGTTGATGACATAGTGATCGCCGTCCCGGACAATCCTGGCGCCGATGTTGGTCGCATCCGAGGATGCGACGTCCGGTTCCGTCATCGCAAAGCACGAGCGAATCTCTCCAGCCAGAAGCGGGTTCAGCCACTTGGCCTTTTGCTCCGGCGTGCCGTAGCGCGCCAGAACTTCCATATTTCCGGTGTCCGGAGCGGAACAGTTGAATACTTCCGGCGCCATGTGGCTGCGACCGATAATCTCGCACAGTGGAGCATATTCAAGATTGGTCAGTCCGGCGCCATCTTCATCCTGCGGTAAGAATAGGTTCCACAATCCTTCGGCGCGAGCCTTCGTCTTCAGTTCTTCGATAATTCGAGTCGGCTTCCAGCGCGTTGCTTCGACTTCTTCGTGAAAGCGATACTCGTTCGGGTAAATGTGGGAATCCATGAAAGCTTGCAGACGATTCTGAAGCACTTTCGTTTTGGCGCTGAGTTCAAAGTCCATAGGTTCCTTTTATTTTCCGGTGAAGGCTGCTGCGCGCTTTTCCAAAAAGTGGGCTACGCCTTCCTTAAAGTCTTCGCTTTGCAGGCTGGCGACCATCTCGCGTTCCGACGTCTCAAAGGACTCGGCAAGAGTTTCGAACATGGCGTCGTATACCTGCTTCTTGATCACCCGCAGCGACCTTGGGCTGACGGTGGTCGCCAATCCTGCGGCATATTCCTGAACCTTGGCTGCAAACGTGTCGCGCGGAAAAACCTGGTTGGCCAAGCCCATTCTCAGGGCTTCCGACGCATCGATCATTCGCGCGGTGAATAGCAAGTCCAGTGCGTTAGCGTGCCCGACCAGCCGTGGCAGCATCCATGCCATTCCGTACTCGGCAATTAGTCCCCGTTGGGCAAAGGTCGTGCCGAAACGAGCCGCATCCGAAGAAAGGCGCACATCACAATAAAGCGCGATGACCAGGCCGAGACCTACCACCGGTCCATTTATTGCGGCGATCACCGGCTTCGTTAGGGCAGGGAAGTAAGAATACTTCTTGCGGAAATCCGCCCGAATGCCTTCGCCAAATGCGGTGGGTTGCACGGCCTGAGCACGCCGCGCATCGTCTAAACCTTTCTCGGCCACGGTGCTTAGCAGGGACATATCAGCGCCCGCGCAGAATCCGCGTCCCGCACCGGTCAAGACGATAACGCGCACCTGGTCGTCATGTTCCGCGTCCTGCATCGCGGCGCGGACTTCGCGTTCCATGACGGCGGTCCAGGCATTCAGTTTGTCCGGACGATTCAGGGTTATGGTTGCGACCCGGTTTGCCACGGCGTATAGGGTTTCTTGATTTGGCATGGTGGGCCGGATTATATACAATGCCGGTCTCGTTAGTCACATTCATCTGTGTGTGACTATTGCGTTGTCGTTTCGGGAGTTCTTGTGTCTTTTGTCGACAATCAGGGCGTGAAGCTTTATTGGGACGAGCAAGGCGCAGGCGATCCGTTGCTGCTGATCATGGGACTGAGCTATCCCTCCTACATGTGGTTCCGCAGCCGGCCGGTTCTGGCAAAAACGCATCGCACGATCGCGTTTGATAATCGCGGCGTTGGCCAAAGCGACGTTCCGGCTGGGGCATATCCGATCACGACGGTGGCTTCTGACGCGGCGGCTGTCCTGGATGCAGCGGGTGTTGATGCGGCGCATGTCTTCGGGGTTTCCATGGGAGGAATGATCGCCCAGGAATTTGCGCTGCAATATCCGAACCGAGTGCGCTCGTTGATCCTGGGTTGCACAACACCGGGTGGTTCGCACGCGGTGCAAGCGGAGCCGGCAGCGATACAAGCGCTGATGCGTCACGGGATGACCCCGGCAGAGGCGACAGAAGCCATCATTCCCTTCATCTACGATCCGGGGACTCCGCGAGCGCTCATCGACGAAGACATGGCCGTTCGCATGAAATGGTATCCGACACCGCAAGGATACGCCGGGCAGTTACAAGGGATCATGAGTTGGGAAACAGCGTACGAGCGGCTCCCGCAAATCAAGGCGCCTACGCTCGTGATTCATGGCGAAACGGATCGGCTGATTCCATCGGAGAATGCGAAGATACTCGCGAAGCGGATTCCGGGCGCGAAACTCGTGCTAATCCCAAAGGCGAGCCATATTTTCAGCACGGACCAGCCAGGCGTCGGCGACCGGTATGTGGCGGAGTTTCTAGCGACCCAGCGCGGCATTGCAGCGTTGTAGAGGCTATCGAAGGCTGGTCGGAATATTTTGATTCAACCGAAAGAAGTTCTTGGGATCGTAATGCGACTTCACACCTACGAGGCGTTCCCAACGGTCGCGATACGCTTCGTGAACCCGGTCCTCTTCGTCGCCACTCATGAAGTTCACGTAGACCCCTGGAGTCATGGCGGGGCGAAGTTCGGCGAAGAGTTTTCGAACCCAGGCGATGTTTGCGGAATCTTCTCCAGGGTCTGACCAGTTAGCGAGCAGATTTATCACGAACGGCGAATCGCGATCGCCAAACGCGGTGTCTGCGGCACCCATTTTCTTTGTAGCTCCGCCCAGATACGCGAGCTCGATTTGTGTCATTGGGGACGGAATGGCGGCTAGCGCGGCGACCATGCGGTCGATCGTTTGATTCTCGAGCGACCGGAAATATCCAGCCTTCGTGTAGTAGCGGCGCCCGTGCGGGAACTCGTGGTCGGCCATGGTCTGCAGTTCGAGGTAGGACATGGCTTTCCGCGTGACGCCTACGGGAGAACAGACGGACAGTGCACTGCCGACGCACTTCTGCCCTTTATCGACATCTCCCACCCAAACCGCTGCTTGGCTCGCAACGGGGAGCCCGCGTATTTCCGAGGGAGTATTGGGAGCATCTAACGCCCGGCGCAGAGAGATGCTCCATCGTAAGTTGTCCGACGATTCCGGCATGAAATCGCGCCAGCGACGAAGAAGGGAAGGAATATTGTCATCGAGACAAAACGCTTCACCGACCACTGCGGAAGTAACGGGATAGAGCTTCACTTCAAATTCGGTGACAACTCCAAAATTGCCGCCGCCGCCGCGCAGTGCCCAGAACAGGTCGGTGTTCTCGTTCGCATGAGCGCGCACAACTGAACCGTCGGCGGTAACCACGGTAAATCCTTCGACGCTGTCGCAGGACAATCCGTGGAGTCTCGTCAACCATCCGAATCCGCCGCCTAGGACCAGCCCTGCCGCGCCCGTGTGCGAGACGACGCCAGCGGGGAAAGCCAAGCCGTGCTTTTGTGTGACGCTATCGACTGAACCGAGGAGGCAGCCGCCGTCGAAACGAGCCCGGCGAGCGGCCGAGTCGACAGTTACGTTGCGCATCTTGGAAAGATCGATGACCATCCCGCCGTCGCACGTACTGTAACCGGCCAGGCTGTGTCCGCCACACCGCACTGCGGTGAGTACACCAGCAGCCGCGCCTGCGCGCACCGCTGATTGTACGTCGGCTACGTCAGCACATCGGGCGATCAGTCCAGGCGTACGGGAAATCATGCCGTTCCAAATGGGGCGAGCTTGCCCGAATTCCTGATCGCCCGCACGAAGCAGGTCGCCACGAAACGCGGACTTTAGCGACGAATAGACTTCATCCGCTGCTGCCATCTAGTGAGCGCTCCAGAAACGTTTCATGATTCTCGCGAGCTGCTTTTCGCGGCCGCCTCAAGTGCGGCCACTTCTTGTGTCGGCCGGGTGTGGCGAATCTTCCAGTAAATCAGGCGCATGACCGCCAGCACGCCGAGGTAAAAGGGAACCGAATACTCCAATCCCTTTACAAAAAAGGTGTTGGCCGCAGTGGCAAGCAGTGGAACAATACCCACGACATTTGTGGCCGTCTACGCTCCTCGCTTCGTTGCGGCGCAGTGCGCCGCGGGAATGCGCTTCTCTGAGTAGAATGTCGCGAGCGGATGGCGACCTACCAGACATGAACCGCGGCAACACGCGGCGCGTCGTTCGTGAAGTGGAAGTGCAGGGAGGCGGTAGCCGCAGTGTCCAGTTGCTCCACTAACCCCCTCGAAATCAAACGCTTAAGGATGCATCGTACAAGGGTTTCTTATGGGCCGCAACGCAAAAGAGGGTTACTATTGCAGGTCGTCAGTTGGCTGACCTTTTACTTTTATGTGCTTTTGCTCGAGTACCCGCAGGCGCTTTCTTCTTCAATTTGATCTGATTGTAGTCAATGGCGGCACGCACGAGATTTTTTAGAGCACGCTCGTTGATCGTATCGCCCTCGAACAAATCGATCGCTCGCCACGCGTTGCCTCCGAGGCCCGCGTTGAAGAGCTTGTGAGGATCTGGGAGTTTCGCCCCGTTGGAAAAGGTAACCTTCACCTTGTCTTTGTGGGCGTTGCCGACCGCGATCATTCCGTCACGGGACCACACCGGGCTTCCCATCCACTTCCATTCCTCGATGATCTCCCGGTCGGCCTCAAGGATGCTCTTGCGGATGCTGGCGAGCGTTTTGCCACGCCAGTCCGTGAGTCCTGCGATCAGCTGGTCAATACGTTCCGATGGATTCATTGGATCCTTATGCCTCCAATTCTCGTCCCGTTTTCATGTCGGTAGTCTCACTGGGCGATCGCTTCGAAATCAGTCGTCGAAGGACATGGCCTTTCCACATCCACAATCCTGATAGGAGCAGTACAGGAAGAAAGACATACCGAACACTGTGGGCATAGTTTGGAGTGTCTGAAGGTGAGTCATAGATGTAGCCGAGTATCGGAATGCCACAGACAATGTGAATCCAGCGAAAAATTGTACGTACCTTGCTTTGGTTCATGATGTTTGCTCCTTTGGCCGATGAGGGTCATGACGTCATTCCTTGCGTGTCAATGTGTCAGCTTGTACCAGACTGCGCAAAATCGACGAGAACCAGCGGGCTGAGAACTGCGGGCCATTTCATCCCTCGATTCATGAGTTTTGAGCCTCCCTAGGCGATCGACTGGGCGTTTCGATACCGAACTGTTTGGCGTATTCCGCGTTCAGCCGCTGCCAGCCGCTGAACTTCATCGCTTCGCCGCCAACCATGCGGCCGATCGGAGTTCCGCTGAGAAGGCGATCCAAAACATCGAAAGCAATGTGCCAGCCCGCGGCGCCCCAAGCGATGAAGCGGCGATCGATGCTGTGCCATAGCGTCAGGCGGGTGCCGCCAGCAACGGCCTCGAGTTCCCATCGGATATCGCCGTACTCAAGCAGGTTGGGAGCGTCGGCTCGCGTCACTGTTGTTTCCAGCGGCCTTGCCGTTCCCACCCAGGTGAGCGTCACCGTTCCAACCGCACCCAGGCTTCCGTCGGCGTCGAAAGGCGCCCATTCGCGCAGATGCGCGGGGTCCGTGAGCGCCTGCCAGACTTTTTCCGGCGAGTGGCGCAGTTCTCTGACGAGAATGAGCGTCCACTTGTCTCCGTCCTTCCGTACCTGCGCCGCGCTGGCCGGACCCGGTGTGTAGTGCTCGAGATTGGTCATCTTCTTCTCTTGCTCGACACACGCTGCTACCAGCGCTTCAGCTGGGTGATCTGAATGAGGTTGCCACAAGTGTCCTTCAGCATCGCAATGGTTGAGCCGGTTACGTCGGTGGGCGCCATCGTGAACTCGGCGCCACGGCCCTTGATCCGCTCGTAGTCGCCCTTGACGTCGTCGGTGAAAAACATCGCCGCGGGCTGGCCCTGTTGAAATATCGCTTCCTGATAGGTTTTGGCTGCCGGGTTGTTGTTCAGCGCGAGCTGCAGCTCCGTGCCGTCCGGCTCCTCGGGAGAGGACAAGGTCAGCCAGCGATAGGGGCCCTGGCTGAAATCGGTCTTTTTGGCGAAGCCCAGCACCTCCGTATAGAAGCGCAGCGCCTTATCCTGGTCGTCTACGTACAAGCTGGTCACTTTGATTTTCATTTCGCTTCTCCTTTGTCGCGATCGCGGTTTGGGCCGCGTCGTTTTCCTTTTGTCTTCCTTTTCGTTGGCATCGCCCTCGGTGGCGGTAAAGGATGCATGCGGTCGAGGTGGCGTTCGAGAGCATCCACGTGAGCGGACCAGAACCGGCGGAACTGCTCCAGCCAGGCATCCACCTCCTGAAATGGTTCGGGTTTCAGCCGGTAGAGACGGCGCTGTGCGTCCACCATGGATTCCACGAAACCGGCCTCGCGCAGCACTCGCAGGTGCTTGGACACGGTCGGCTGCGTCATGCCAAGCCGGCGCTCGATCTCTCCCACCGACTGTTGTGACGAGACCAGCAGGCTGAGTATGGCGCGGCGGTTCGGCTCCGCAAGGATTTCAAACGTAGATTCCATGCTCTTCGTATACACCACAGAGCATATACGTGTCAAGGCATATTATGATGAAGGAGAGGCGCGGGCTACGGTTACAGTCGGCGTGCGAGGATGCCACCCTCAGATGGATTTTGGCGCAGCGCTCTGAATCATTCCTAAGTGCGCCAGAAAGAAATGGTGCGGAGACGACAGACTCGAACTCGCAACCTCTGCCGTGACAGAGGGAACGGCGTGTCGAGGAACTGAAGGGAACTCTTATTATTCGGGTTGTTGCGGATTTGAGCGTCGGGTTCTGAAACTTTAGAAGGAAAAGAAAGGAAGTGAGACCTGACAGACTCGCGAGCGAGCCGCTGACTCTGAGGCGGACGACGGACCGAAGGAGGGGGCCGGTCGGTCTCGGACGCTCCGCCCGGCCTGATGTGATGACCAGTGGTAGGGCGAGTACACATCCCTCCGCACGTCAGAGCAATACGGTGTTTCCCGTAGAGGTGAGTACCGTGCGTCGCCAATGTTCAGTGGTACAAAGGGTGAGTCCCAGGACTGGCCTCGGGCACTCGAGCTTCGCCCTTCCTACGAGCGGCTAAAACGACGGTTGAGATCGGGTGAATTACTGAATCCCTGAATGTTCAGGCGTGGCAGGTCGATATCATGTTTCAGGGATGCGTTTCGCAGGCACTTTGGAATAGAACCTTGAGAATCCTTGCATTCCTGAGTGCTCGCAAGCATTCTCACTTTTTGAGGAGGAACTCTACCTGTTTGTGTAATTCCGTGAGATCGGGTTTCAACACCACTGCGCTGATGCCAATATCCGAGATCTCCGTCGGACTCAATTCGCGAGCGTACAACGTAAACAGGATGATCGGAGTGGAAACCGCCATTTGTCGCAGTTTCTTGGCCGCTTGAAGACCGCTCAGACGAGGCATGGCAAGATCCAGGACAATCAGGTCCGGCTTGATTTCCGGAACCTTTTCAATGACTTCCTGTCCATCGGTCGCTTCATGGACCTGATAGCCTGGTGTACTCTTAAAGAAATAGCCGAGTAAGGTACGAAGCCTGGGGCTATCGTCGGCGATAAGAATGGTTTCATGGTTGCGGTCGGTGGCAGCCAACGCTGGAGAGCACCTAACGTACGCTACCGTGCCAAAGTTCTGTAATCGAGGACATAGAGCGAATCCTGTAGTACTTCATTTCCAGCGAACTTCAGACCGCCATTTCTGAACCTGGTGAATTATCGCCCAGTAGCATTCGCAGGTTTCCTTCTCTAGGCCAAGACGATTTTTGACAATCACCGAATGCCAGCGGTAACAGTGACGCTGGCAGCCATCGGCGAGGCGCTGATCGACCTCCTGCAAACGGCTGCAGGCCGCAACTTGAGACGATTGCAAATTCATCTCTTGGGAGAATCGTTGCAAAGCCATTGCTAGCGCCGGACACTCACGGAGAGAAAGAACGAGGTCTTTGGCGGACAACCTGAATCCGTTCCCCGCTATTTGCATGATGATTAGGGTCACGGACATCGTCGCAATGGTGCCCAGCCCTATTGTTGGTGGACCGTTCTGCGTCGCAGCAGATTCCCCCGAAGGTGGTACTAGGCCCTACATAGGATGCTGTATTGCAATTAAATCCCACTGTCGAACACTTGCTTCATCCAACCATGCCGTTCGAAGCCAGAATTCGCGAGCTATCCGACTTGCTCGCAAGCTGTGACGACGATGCCCAAGCGCTAGAACTGGCGCAGGAATTGCGCGGCGTCCTCCACGAGCGCATAGAGCAACTGCGAGAGAAACTCGCAGGCTTGCCTCTGATGATCTCACGCCCGAAACGCCGTAATGCTGGCGGCTAGGCGAAATAGGCGTGGTGGTCCAGTGGACCTCTTCAGAGCCGGCACTGAGCCTTTATGAGGGTGGCTGCCTCCGGTTATTCGGTTTGATCGAGTCCGCCTGATTCGCGAAGGCGCGTTGCAATCAGGATGGAACCGCCGCCGGTCAGATGGCCATAGTCTGATTGCAGTGGAACGCCGGGGTTGGCGTACTCCTGGCAGGGGCCGTCGGGACAGAGGATCTTGAAATAAGAAATGTAACGGACATGGCGGTATCCTGAGGCGAGTCGCGACATGGCATCGTCAAGAGTCTGGTAGTACGGGATGCGATGTGATGCGGGCAACGCAGCATGGTGCTGTTGAATCGACATCGCAAGCAGACGAGGCAAAGCAGAATCGTACTGAACGATTGGACTGAACAGTACGACTTCGATGCGGTGATCTCTGGCCCACTCGAGCGTGACAGGAAAGAAAATGGGCAGGATTCCAGTGGGCAAGACAGGATTCAGAACTCACATCACGATACCCGCGAACAAGCACGTACTTCTGGCACACGCTGACCGGGAAAAGACTACGTTGGAAGGATTCGAAGACACCCTTAAGGTCACAGACGCGCAATGGCAGGTCTGAGATCTCTCGACTGGAAGGGTTCTCTTATCATCCCGGAGTCGATGTGGACGTGGCTGGGCCATTTCTCCTTCCTTGAGCAACTACGGTCACTTTATGTTTGCAAGGCAAGAACACGATCTCAAGATACTCTCCGTGCCGACGGCAGAAAAGTAGCGACAAACATTTGATCCAAAGGCACGTTGAGATGCATTGCGCGCCGAGAGCGTTGGGCGACTTGGCGTCTTAGAAGATATTGGCGAACGACGACCCCAGGTAGTAACCAAACTCTTGTTTCAGCATCCAAAATAATGATAGATCGAAAGCGAAAAGGTGATTTGAAACGTCGAAGGACTTTGGGTACGATCAACTTCTGTGACTGGCCTTTTCCCAACGACCGCTGCCTGTTGTCGTCATTTCCAAATGACGGCGAGGGCCCCTGCGTCTTGTTGAAGTAAAGAGCCAGCTTTGTAAAGAGCCTCTTACTACAAGATTGTTGCCAACCCACCGCCGGAATCCCTGGCAGTGGGTTTTTTTGTTTTTACGCGGAGATTCAAGATGAACGTATCCGACCTCTCGCTCTTGGAAAAGGCCGCAGTGCCCTCGACGCGCCGCAGTCGGACTGCCGAGCAGGCCTCGAACCGGTTAAGTCATCTGAGCGCGCTCGAGGCCGAGAGCATCCATATCCTACGCGAAGCGATGGCCGAATTTGCGCGCCCGGTGATGCTCTATTCGATTGGCAAGGATTCCTCTGTCATGCTGCGCCTCGCGGAAAAGGCCTTTTATCCGGGCAAGATTCCATTCCCCCTGCTGCACATCGACACGAACTACAAATTCCCCGAGATGATTGAATTTCGTGACACTTACACACGCCAGGTTGGCGCAGAGCTGATCGTCCACAAGAATCAGCCGGCGCTGGACGCCGGTACCAATCCTTTCCTGCTTGGAACACAAAAATGTTGCGGCTTGTTGAAGACAAAATCGCTGCTCGATGCGCTCGCCGAAGGGGGATTCGACGCTGCTTTTGGAGGAGCGCGGCGCGATGAAGAAAAGTCGCGCGCCAAGGAGAGAATCTATTCCCTCCGCGATCCGCTGGGGCAATGGGATCCGAAGAACCAGCGTCCCGAGCTCTGGAATATTTTCAATTCCCGGATCGACAAAGGAGAAAGCATTCGCGTTTTTCCGCTGTCGAACTGGACCGAACTGGACATTTGGT